>ERZ1645185.1278-NODE-1278-length-10342-cov-5.026150_pt1 | contig 10342 bp, 5 predicted proteins | sample MGYA00575351_ERZ1645185 | MGnify/ENA primary metagenome ERZ1645185 (study PRJEB40838, sample SAMN11284767) | freshwater sediment metagenome | isolation source: river sediment | host: Sediment | place: India: Jana village, Kanpur | collected 2015-12-17 ... | reverse complement strand
CTGGAGTTCAGACGTGTGCTCTTCCGATCTGCCAGTCGACGTGGAACCCATGGCGTGTCAGCCATTCGCGCGACATCAAGCCAAGCCCCTGCGGCACGACCGGATCCAGGCTGCCGTGGGCGAGGAACAGGGGGATGCGCGTCGCATCGGCCACGATCTCGCGCTCGGCGTGGTCGGCCAGCGGCAGATAGGTCGACAACGCGACGGCGCCGGCCAGCGGCTCGCGCCGGCGCACCAGCATCGACAGGGTGATCGCCCCGCCCTGCGAGAAGCCGGCCAGGAACTGGCGCTCGGGCGGAATCCCGCGCTCGCTCTCGCGCGCCAGCAAGGCATCGATCTTCTGCATCGAATCGCGGATCCCTGTTTCGTCCTGCTTGTTCGCGAGTTCGGTCCCGGAGATGTCATACCAGGCGCGCATGCGCATGCCGCCGTTCAAGGTCACCGGCCGCACCGGCGCATGCGGGAACACGAAGCGCAGGTCCGGCCAGTCCGGTCGCACCAGCTGCGGCACGACCGGTTCGAAGTCGTGGCCGTCGGCGCCGAGGCCGTGCAGCCAGACCACGCTGAAGCGCGGATTCGGTCCGGTGGCGATGTCGACGGTATCGAGCAATTCCATGCGCAGTCCTCGTTCGGGGCCGGCCATTGTCCCGCGCCGGCCCCGGACTGCCAATCAGGGCGCCGCGCGCGCGTGCTCGTCCGGTCCTGCCGCGACCGTCAAGGCCGCGGTCTTGGGCTGGAAGAAGAACTCGCCCGCCTCGTGCCCGGCGAACTGGATCGGCGCGTATTCGGGAATCTGGACCAGCGACGATTCCGACGCCGCCATCGCCAGCGACGACGACACTTCGCGGAACAGGCGCTGGCCTTCCAGCAGCTGCGCGTTGTCCTCCAGCGCCGCGATCAGCGCCAGCGCGAAATGCGAGTTGTTGCCGCGACCGGTGTCCGGCACCGGCGCCAGACCACCTGAGGTCAACGCCGTGCGCGAACGGCTCTGGCTCATCGCCTTGACCCACTGCGCCCAGGCCTTGTCCGGCATCGCACTGCTGAAGGTCGGCACCGCGGCTCGTGTCATCGCACCCGAGTAGCAGGAATCGGCGACCACCAGCACGTGCTTCGCGTTCATCGTGTTCAGGATGTCGCTGATGGCACGGTTCGACAGCCACGAGGCCGGCGCATCCTGGCGCCCGTCGGCGGGAATCCAGTAGCCCTGCTTGGTCGCTGCATCGATCTCGCCATGGCCGGCGAAATAGACAACGAGGTTGTCGTCCGGCCCAAGCGCTTCGCGTTTCGCATTCAGTGCCGAAAGAATCTCGAAGCGATTCGCGTTCTTCAGCAAGGTGGTCGCGAAACCATAGCGACGCGACAACACGTCGGCGACCTTGTCGGCATCGTTGGCGGCACTGGCCAGAGCCGGGTAGTCGACGTACTGGTTGTTGCCGATGACCACGGCGTGGAAACGACCGAGCTGGACGCCGCTCGGCACGGCTCGCCGCGTCGCCCCGGTGGACGCTGCGGCGACATTCGATGGCAGCAGCAGGAACTCGACGCCGCTGCGCGAACCGGCACGATCGACCGCCGTGACCGACACCTGCGTGCCGTCGGCCGCGACCGGCATCTTGGCGCGGAACAGGCCATCGGGCCCGACCGGCACGGTCGTGCCGTTCACCATCACCGACCGCAGGCCACCGCGCGCCACGACTTTACCGACGACTTCGGTCTGTGCCCCCTTGGGTGCGAGCGCGGCGGTGCGACCGCGGGTGACCGTGAGTGCGGGTTCCAGGATCTCGACCAAGGGACCGCCCCCGGCCAGCACCTGGCCGCTGCCTCCGCCGACAACACGCTGCTCGAGTGCGCTGATCTGGGCGCGCTGGCGAACCACTTCGCGCTGCTTCGACGCGAGTTGCTGTTCGAGCAGCAGGAGCAATTCGCGGTCTTCCCTGGATGCGGCCACCGCCGACTGCATTTGCTTGCGCTCGGCGTCGAACTTCTCGAGTTCGGCCTTGATCTGCGCGTCCTTTTGCTTGAGTTCCACTTCGAGGGCGTTCATGCGACTCAGCGCCGCATCGAGTTCGAGTGCCAGCGCCGAGGCTGCGGAACGCACGCGCTGCAGGTCGGCGGCGGCCTTGGCGACGTCGGCGCCACCGCGCTGCACTTCGGCATTCAGCGCCGACTCCTGCGCGCGCAGGTCGGCGAGACGCTGCGCGTCGGCACGACGTTGCGCCGCATACCGGTCCTGGTCCTGTTCGAGCTTGGCACGTTCCAGTTCGATGCGTTCCTGCTCGCGCGCGAGCTTGTCGTTCAACGCGACCATGTCCGGCGTGCCAGCGCCGAGCTGGGCCTGCTTGGCAGCCAGTTCGCTCCGCACCTTCTGCAGTTCGGCCTGGGCACTTTCGACCGCGCGCTTGCGCTGGCCGAGTTCGCCCTTGAGCTTGTCGTTCTCGGCCCGCAACGCTTCCGCAGCGGCCTTCTGCTGCGCGATGTCCTCGCGCAGGCCCGCGATCTCGGTCTCCTTGGCACTGACCGCGGCGGTCATCGTCGAGGCATAGATCAGGTCGTCGCCACTGAGACCGGAGGCTTCGCGATACAGGTTGAGGGCGCGCGTCATGTCCTTGGGCACGCCCGAGCCCTGTTCGAACAGATAGCCAAGATTGATCTTGGCGCGCTTCAGCCCCTGAGCGGCGGCCTTCTCGTACCAGACCGCCGCGCGCGCCGGATCGGGTGCGGTACCGAGGCCCTTGTCGTAGATCTCGCCGACATAGTTCTGCGCCTCGGCGTCACCGGACTCGGCCTGCGCCATCCAGACCTTGAGCGCGGTTTCGTAGTTGGCGCGATCGTAGGCGACGTATTCGCCGCCGCGGATCTCGCAGTCCGACTGCGTGGTGCGGATCGGGCGGCGCGCACTCATGTACGTGCTCATCTTGCCGAGCTTGCGCACCGTGCCGGGCAGCAGGCAGTCGACGATCATCATGTCTTCGGCGTTGCGGATGGATGCCTGTGGTGCCTCCACCGGCACTGCGGCCAGAACCATCGTCGCGGCGATCGCGACGCTCAGTGCACTCGCCTGCAAGGTGTTCGGGACGGCCATACGCGTGGGCTCCATCGGCTGAGGGAATGCGCCACGCGGCTACCGGCACCGCGCGGCGCTGTAGTAGGCTCGGAGTATAGCCGCTGCGCCAGAGGGGAGATCGCAAGATGACTTCGCCCATCCATCCTGTCGTGCCTTCGGTCGCTCATCGGTTCGGAACGCGGCCACGCTGGTCGCAACGATTCACGACTTTCGCCCTGGCGAATCTCCTGTGCAGCAGCGCGACGTTCGGCGCCTGCTTCGTGCCGTCGTCCGGAGACTTCCAGGGTGTCGTCGAAGGGACGCGACTCAGCCTGCCCCTGGTCGCCTATGCCACGAGTGTCGCGACACCGCCGTCGTCCACGGAGGACTACACGTGGTCGTCGAACTCGCCGAACGTGTTGTTCTCCAATGGCAACACGACGCTCGGCGGCACCGCGAGCTGGCTGTTCGGCGTGTCCGACTGGTCCGCGACGACCGCGCCGGAGCGGCCGTACATCGGTCTGGGCACGGCGGGTTCGGTCACGATCACGGTCAACAACCCAAGTTGCACGACGACGCCAACGTCGTTCCAAGTCAACGTGATGCCGTTGCTCAATGCCTCCGCCAGCGGTCTCCCCGCAAACGTGCAGGCCCTGCCAGGCGAAGCCCTCACGCTATCGCTCAAGGCCACGCACACCGACGGCAACGGCATTACCCTGGATGCAGTCAACGTGCCCTTCACGTTCACGATTGGCAGCGGCCCCGGCAGCTTCCCGGGCAACAGTCCGAACCAGCAGAAGATCTACACCGACGGTCTCGGCGTCGCCCAGGTCCCGCTCAACGTGGCGAATGGCGCGATCGCCGGCCAGACCATCCAGGTCAACGCGTTTGCGCCGGGTTATCCGACGGTGCCGTTCACCGTCAACATCTTCGAACCGCAGCCGTTCGGGCAGGTGGACGTGGTCTCGGGCGATGGCCAGTCGATCGACACGGCGGCGACCAGCAAACCGATCGTCGTGCAGACCATCAACTCCGACGGTCCACTGCCCGGGTACAGCCTGTCGATGCGGATTTCGCGCGGCGACGCCGTGTTTGCGAATACCGGCACCAAGACCTTCCACAGCGAAGACACCAACGAAGACAGCTTGCACCGTTTCTCGCTCATCGCGGGCGATACCCCGGGGCCGGTCACGGTGCTGATCGAGGGTGATGGCCTGTCGCCGGCCCAGGTCGGCGCCAACATCGTGCAGGCGGTCCCGCCGATCGCGATGGAGATCGTCGCTGGCGACGGCCAAGCCGGTGTCGTCGGTACGGTCCTGCCCCAAGCCTTGCGCGTGCGATTGCCCCCGCCGCCCGCAGCGGCGACCGGCGCAGCCGGCGCGAAGAACCTGCCCAACGTACGCTTGGCGATCTCGTCGGGACAGGCGGTCTTCGTCGACAACAATGCCGCGCAAATCGAACTCACGCCCGACGCCGCCAGCGGCGAGGCGGGCGCGCAGGTTCGCCTGGGTTATGAAATCGGCAACCTGGTGGTCACCGCCAGCGCGCCGGGATACACGACCCGCAGTTTCAATCTCAAGGCCCTGGCGCCCGGTGCCGACATCGTGCTGTCAACGATCTCGGCCCCCAGCACGGGTCAACCCGACAGCGAAAGCGCCCCCCTGGTGGTGGAACTGACGCGCGCCGGCGCGCCGCTGCCGGACGCTGCCATCCAGTGGCAGGTGACGAGCGGCGACGCCACCTTGACCAGCACCAACACCCTGACCGACGGCAACGGGCGCTCCCAGAACACGCTGCAGTTCGGTGCCAGCACCGGACTGGTGGTGGTCCGGGCGAGCCACGACGCGATCAGCGCCCAGGGCACGAGCTACACCGTCTCGGCCGATTTCTCGATCACCGTCAGCGCCGCCGTGATTCGCATTGCGCTGGTTTCGGGCGGTGGCCAGACCGGATCCGTCGGATCCCTGCTCGACCACCCCATCGTGTTCCGCGCCAGCGACGCACAGGGCGTCGCGATCGAGGGCATGACCCTGGCGTTCTCGGCCGCCGGGCCGGCCACCCTGCTCAACAACTCGGCCGTCACCAATGCCGACGGTGACGCCGCCGTCCAATTGCGCTTCGCTGACACGCCCGGCGTGGTGACCGTCAGCGCCGCCTCCGGCACCGCCACGGCAACCGCCATCGCCACCAGTTTTGCGCCGACGCTGGCGATCGTGTCGGGCAACCAGCAATCCGGCAGCCCCGGTGCCGAACTCGCGGCGCCATTGGTCGTGCGGCTGTCGCAGGCGGCCGCGGCCCTGGGCAAGGGTCTCGGCGGCGTCGCGGTGAACTGGCAGGTCGCCTGCGGCAACGGCAGCCTGCAGTCGGCGACGACGACGACCGACGCCAATGGCGAGAGCGCGAACCGGCTCACGCTCGGCACGACCCCGGGCTGCAACGAGGTGACCGCCGCGGTCGCTGGCGTCGGCAGCGTCCGCTTCTCCGCCACCGGCGGCGTCCCGGCCGGCACGGTCCTGGAAATCGTCGCTGGCAATGGCCAGTCCCTGGTGCCGCTGGCAGATTCCTCGCCGCTGCAGGTCCGCGTGCGCACCTCGGGCGGCGAACCGATCGCGGGTGCCGTGGTGGTGTTCAGCGCCGACCGAGCCGAAGCCACTCTGACACCTTCGGAGGCCACCACCGGCAACAATGGACTCGCCAGCACGGTCGTGCGCATCGGCCTGCCGATCGGCGTCCGGGTCAGCGCGCGCCTGCGCGATGCCCCCAACGTGGCCGCAGTCGAATTCATGCTCAACGCGGGCGTCGTCCACACCGACGGCCTGGCGCCCGGTGAAATCGGGGTCGCCGACGCAATCGACACCGCCTGCCCGCAGCTGGCCGGCATGAGCAATCTGACGCCGCAGCAGCAGGACCTGCTCGCGCGCTGCTCGGAACTCGTGGTCAATGCCAAGGACAATCCGGACGATGTTGGCCGCGCGCTCGGGGAAATGCTCGCGGACGAGGCGACGTCGCAGAACAACGCCGCGCTGATGGCCGCGAACAACCAGCTCGACAATCTCAAGGCACGTTTCGCCGCCCTGCGCTCGGGCGCGCGCGGCGTCGACCTGGCCGGGCTGAACGTGCTGGTTCCGGGGGGCGCCTTTTCGTTCGGCCTGCTGCCCAGCGCCATCGTCCTGGCCGCTGGCGAGCCGCCGGAAGAGGTCGGCGCCGAATTCACGCGCTGGGGCTTCTTCGCCACCGGCACCATCGGTCGCGGCGAACGCGATCCCGACACCTTCGATCCGGGCTTCGAATACGACAGCTACGACATCACCGCGGGTGTCGACTACCGCGTTACCGAATCGTGGATCCTCGGTGCGGCCCTCGGCTTCAACCGCAATAACACCGACCTGCCCGACGACCGCGGCGGCATGGACGCGAAGGGCTGGACCGTGTCCGGCTATGCGAGCTGGTTCAATGCCTCGGCCTGGTATGCGGATGCGGTGCTGAGCATGGGCCGCAGCAACTTCGACCTGGAACGTCGCGTCAATTACGGCATCGACGGCCTCTCCGGCGGCCGCACCTTGGTCGACCAGATCGCCTCGGCCTCCCCGGACGGCGACCGCACCTCGCTGTCGCTGGCCCTGGGACGCGACTTCAATCGCGGTGCCTGGTCGTTCGGCCCCTACCTGCGCGCCGCCTATTCGAAGCTCGACTTCGATGCTTACACGGAAACCATGTCGAACCCGAACGGCGCCGGCAGCGGCCTGGCCCTGTCCGTGGATGGGCGGGCATTGAAGAGCCTGCAAGGCGTGGTCGGCGGCAAGCTGAGCTACGCCATCAGCACCTCCTGGGGCGTGCTGTTGCCGAACGCGCAACTGGAGTGGGTCAAGGAGTTCGAGGACGACCCGGAACTGCTCGTCACCCGCTTCGCCGCCGACCCGACACAGACGCCGATCCTGGTCGAGAGCGAGCGGATCGACAACGATTACTTCAACCTGGGCGTGGGTCTGTCCGGTGTGTTCGCCAATGGCCGTAGTGCCTATCTGTACTACGAACATGTCGCCGGACAGGACCGCATGAGTTCGGACAGTCTCGCCCTCGGCGTGCGCATCGAATTCTGAGGGGGCTTGGCGGAATGTTCGATTTGGTCATAATCCGAACCCATATGCGGCAGCAGCCAACATGATCGAATTCGGGCATTCCACCCACGTCGGGCTCCGCCGCGAGCACAACGAAGACACCTACTACGCCGACAGCGACCTGGGCCTATGGCTGGTCGCCGACGGCATGGGCGGCCACGAGAACGGCGAAGTCGCCAGCGCCCTGGCCCGCGACACTCTGGTGCGCGAAATCAAGGCCGGCGAGATGCTGGCCCGCGCCATACAACTGGCCGACGAGGAAATCATCAAGCACTCGAACCGTCGTCCGCAGGCCTTGCCGATGGGCACCACGGTGGCGGCGGTGCGTGTGCAGGGCAATGGCTACGAAATCGCGTGGGTCGGCGACAGTCGTGTCTACGCGGCCGTCGATGGCGAGTTCCGGCAGTTGTCGCAGGATCATTCGTATGTCCGCGAACTGGTCGAACAGGGTGCCATCAGCCCGGAGCAGGCGCGTACCCATCCGCATCGCAATGTGGTGACCCAGGCGCTCGGCGTCACCGACCCGCAAAGCCTGCGTGTCGAGACACTGACGGGCACCTTGTCGCCGGGCAGCCAGTTGCTGCTGTGCAGCGACGGACTGACCGAGGAAGTCGACGACGGCGACATCGCGCGTATCCTCTCGCGCACCGACCTGTCGGCGCAGGAATGCGTCGATCACCTGATCCTGGCCGCGCTCGATGGCGGCGGATCGGACAACGTCACGGTCATCCTGCTGCGCTGCAAGTAAGCGCAGCGCCTATTCGATCCGGCATCCTTTCTTCTGCAAGGCCAGCAGCCCGGCGTGACCGGGCACGGCGCGCAGGCCGTCCTCGACCAGGAATGCGCAACCGGTCTTGGCGCCCAGATCAAGGGCGTGCTGGGCGCGATCGGCGAGCAGGTCCGCGATGCGTTGCAGGCCTCCGGTCGCCTCGGCATTGCCGGGATCGAGTCGCAAGACCTGTTGGTACAACTCGATGGCGTTGTCGCCAGGTGGCGACGCCAGCTTGCGGCCGAGCATGCGCGTTTCGTCGGTCGGCGCGATCGCGGCGCGCACGTATTCGTTCGCACGCGCGAGCAGCGTACCGGGGTCGCCTTCGATCGTCAGCGGTGGCGGCGCATCCGGGATCGGTTCGACGACCGTCGGCGCCGGATCGCCGCCTTCGGTGACCGCGACCGCCGGTTCGCCGGGAGCGCTCGCATCTGCATCGGTCGGCTTGCGACCGAACATCGACCAGGCCACGACCGCAGTGACCAACACGCCACCACCAAGCAACGCCCACAGCCAGGGTTTGCCTGGCGACGTCGCGACCGACGACGCCGCGACGCCTTGGGCGATGGCGACGCCGCGCTGGGTCGGTTCGGCGTCGTCGTGCACCCGCACCCGCTGGGCCGGCCGCTTGCGCGTCGCCATCGCATCACGCATCACCTTGGCCTCGGGCGCAGTCGCGATCAGCTTCTCGCAGGCTGCGACGAATTCGTCGCCGGTCGCGAACCGCTGGTCCGGCAGCTTGGCCATCAACCGATCGAGCAAGGGCTGCAACCATGCCATCGACGCCGGCAGTTTCGGAATCGGATGCGTCACGTGCATCAACGCGATCGTGTACGGATCGGACGAGTCGTAGGGCGGCGCGCCGGTCAGCAACTCGTACATCATCGCGCCGAGGCTGTAGAGATCCGAGCGGCCGTCGACTTTCTCGGCCCGCGCTTGCTCCGGACTCATGTAATGCGGCGTGCCGATGGAATTGCCAGCCTGGGTCGCCATCGTGTTCGAGTTCATCGCCTTGGCGATGCCGAAGTCGGCCAGCACCGCCGTGCCGTTGGCTCGGAACAGCACGTTGGCCGGTTTCACGTCGCGGTGCACGACGCCTTTCTCATGGGCATAGGCGAGACCGAGCGCGACATCGCGCATCACGTCCAGAGTTTCGGGAATGGGCAAGGCCGCGCCCATGCGCTCGCGCAGGGTGCCGCCGGGGATGAATTCCTGCGCGAGGTAGTAGACGCCGTTGTGCTGGGCGATGTCGTACACCGTCACCAGGTTCGGATGGCTCAACTTCGCGGCGAGTCGACCTTCCTTGAGAAAGCGCTCGGTGAATTCCAGGTTCTCCGCCAGTGACGGCGCCATGACCTTGAGCGCGACCTCGCGATCCAGCGATTCCTGCATCGCCAAGTAGACCGAGGCCATGCCGCCCTCGCCCAGGCTGCGCAGGATGCGATAGCCGGGAATGTCGACGGTCTGCATGACCTGGGTGACGCTCATGCCGTTCTTCCGCGCTTAGTCATCGCGCAAAGATAGCAAAGCGCACGCCGCATCCGTTGCCTCGGGGCGAATCAGGGCGCGGCGGCGCGTGCGGCACGCAAAGCCTCGGTGAACTTGGCCATCGACCAGCGTTCGTCGCGTTCGATCGTCGCGTAGAGCGCATCGACGCGTTCCTGCAGGCGTTTGGCAGCGGCCTCGTCGAGCAGGCCCGCACCTTCGAAGGCCACCACCACCGACTGCACCGCCATCGCCGCCTGCTCGGCCGCGACGTAGTCACGGAATTCTCCGCGCTCGGCATCGGCGACCAGGCTGCCCAGGATCACGCCGAGGGATTCGGCATCGAATGTCGCCGCCTTCGTGGTGTCGCGCCACTGCAGCAGGCGCTCGCGCAAGGCCCGCGCCACCGCGAGGGTCTGGTCGCGGTCGACGGTCGTCGCCTGGTGCAGGCGTCGGCTGAAATCGAGCGCTTGCTTCGCGGCACCGGCATCCACGGCTGCCAGCAGGTGGCGGAACATGACCAGGTTCGCATCGTTCAATCGCACCACGCCCGGCCCGAGCCCGGTGCCCTGGCGCGGTCCCCAAGACTTGGCCGACATCGGCCGATGGCAGGCATGACAGTCGAACAGCACCAGTTCCGGAAAGATGCCGTGCCATCCCGTCTTCGGATCGAGCAGGATGTCGAGCGCATTGATCGCCGCCGAGGCCTGGCCTACGCCCCAGTCGCGCACGCCGTCATAACGGCCCTTGCGCTGTTCGTAATCATCGTCGACGGTGTAGTGCGGATGCAGCCAGGTGAAGGTATCGAGTTCGAAGGACAGGCGCGGATGGCCTGCACCCATGATGCGATGCGTGATCATGCGGTCGCGCGAGCCGGCATGGCAGCTCAGGCAGTCCTGGTCCCGCACCACCTCCGGTCGACCGGGC
>ERZ1645185.1277-NODE-1277-length-10352-cov-28.355735_pt1 | contig 10352 bp, 12 predicted proteins | sample MGYA00575351_ERZ1645185 | MGnify/ENA primary metagenome ERZ1645185 (study PRJEB40838, sample SAMN11284767) | freshwater sediment metagenome | isolation source: river sediment | host: Sediment | place: India: Jana village, Kanpur | collected 2015-12-17 ... | reverse complement strand
CTTGTTCTCGCGCGTGATGCGGAGCACGTAACGTTGGCCGGCGTGCTCGATCTCCAATGCAGTCGATCCCCCGAGCAGGGTCTTGCTGTCGATGCGGGGACGGTCGGTGGGCCGCGGTACGGCGGTCTGCTGCGAGGCGGAGGATGGGTTGGTCATCACCAATCACGATATACAAATACGAATTACTCGCAATGGTAGCAAATTGAGAACGATTGTCAAAAATTGTCACGGCAGCGGCTGCAACCGGTACGTCCGGTCCGGGGCCCGAGCCGCCAACGCCGGCGATGGGCAATGCGGCCCCCGACCGGGAAGAAGGCGGCATCAGTGGCCGGCTGCTACGATATGAGCCATGACAAAGTGGGGCAATCTTTCGGGCATGACCTGCGACCGTGAGCATCGACACGCCACAGGAGAGAGATCGACTAGCGGCCGTAGGGTGGTTGGGTTGCCGGATGACTGCCGAGGCGCAGGCTCGCGCGCTCGACAATGGCGCGGACCGCTTCGTCCAAGCCGTCGCTTTCCGCAATGCACTCGAGCAGGCGTGCCGCTTGACGGGCGGAGTGGGGGCAGCCTGTTTCCTGGTGGACGAGCAGCAGGGTGAGAGCGCCGGCCCAGACTGTATTGCTCGGACCAGTTAGCATCGGCTCAGGCCGGCAGCCCGGATGCGAGCGCCCAGAGCAGGGTGGTACCGGCGATCAGGATGTGGGTGAGCAGGCTGCGCATGATATTTATAAAATGAGAATAGTTATCATCGTATAGCAGCTGCGGCAGTTATGCAAATGCGAATTGATCGCATAAAAATGGGGCGACAAAAAAGCCGTGGCATGTGCCACGGCTTCCGCGCCGGCCGGAAACCCGGCCGAATGGCGATTGCTGATTTCAGCCGACGCGCGGTGCGGCGAGGACTGGCCTGCCCAGGCTAACGGCGATCGGGGCGCGGCTTGCGGAACTTGCGCTCGCCATCGGCGCTGCGTTCATTGCCGCCGTAGCTGCTGGTCGGCCTTCCTTCGTCCTGCCGCAGGTTGATCGGCACGCCGCGGATGCGGGTGCGCTTCAGCGCGTTTGCGGCTTCGGGCGGCATCCCGGCAGGCAACTCGACCGTGCTCGATTCGTCGTAGAGACCGATGCGGCCGATGAAGCGGCTGTCGAGCCCGGCCTCGTTGGCGATGGCGCCGACGATGTCGCGCACCTCGACGCCATGGTCGCGGCCGACGTCGATCCGGTAGCGCACCATGTCGCCGGCCGGGGCCGGGCGTCGCGGACGGTCCTCGTGGTCACGCGGGCGCTCGAAGCGGGGGCGATCGCCGCCACGGTCGGGAAAGGCTGGGCGCTCGGGACGTCCCGGCCGTGCCTCGCGTTCGCCGAAGGCGGTCGGGCGGCGTTCGTCGCGCTGCGGGCGGGGTGGCGGATCCTCGCCGGCGACCTGAAGCGGCTTGCTTTCCTGCGCCATCATGGCCAGTGCGGCAGCGACTTCCTCGGCGCCGACATCTTGCTCCTCGCACAACTGGGCGACGATGTTGGAGAAGAAATCGAGGCCTTCGGCGTTGAGGACCTCGGCGACGCGAGCCTTGAAGTCGCTGACGCGCTTGTTGGTGACATCGGCGCGGCTGGGCAGCGTGAGCGGCGAAATCGGCTGTCGGGTGGCGCGCTCGATCGTGCGCAGCATGCGAATTTCGCGCGGGGCGACGAAGAGGATCGCATTGCCGGTGCGGCCGGCGCGACCGGTACGGCCGATGCGGTGCACGTAGGCCTCGGTGTCGTAGGGGATGTCGTAATTGACCACGTGGCTGATGCGCGGCACGTCGATGCCGCGGGCGGCGACGTCGGTGGCGATGACGATGTCCAGCGCACCCGACTTCAACTGGTCGATGACCCGTTCGCGCATCTGCTGGTTGAGGTCTCCGTTCAGCGCGGCCGCCGCGTAGCCGCGGGCAGAAAGCTTGTCGGCGAGTTCGACCGTCGCCGTCTTGGTGCGCACGAAGATGATCGCCGCGTCGAAGTCTTCCTCGACCTCGAGGATGCGGGTCAGTGCGTCGAGCTTGTGCAGGCCGGAAACCTGCCAATAGACCTGGCGGATTGCCTCGACTGTCGCGGTCGCGGTCTTGATCTTGATTTCGCGCGGATCGACCAGGTATTTCTGGGCGACGCGGCGGATCGGTTCCGGCATGGTCGCCGAGAACAGCGCGGTCTGGTGCTGCTCCGGGGTGTGCTCGAGGATCCACTCGACATCGTCGATGAAGCCCATGCGCAGCATTTCGTCAGCCTCGTCGAGGACCAGCGTCTGCAGGTCGTCGAGCTTGAGCGTCTTGCGCTCGAGGTGGTCCATGACGCGGCCCGGGGTGCCGACGATGACGTGGGCGCCGCGCGCCAGCTGCTTCAGCTGGATGGTGTAGCTCTGGCCGCCGTAGATCGGCAGCACGTGGAAGCCGGGCAGGTGGCGGGCGTACTTCTGCAGCGCCTCGGCGACCTGGATCGCCAGTTCGCGCGTCGGCGTCAGGACCAGCGCCTGCGGGCGCGCCACCTTGACGTCGATGCGCTCGAGCAGCGGCAGCGCGAAGGCGGCAGTCTTGCCGGTGCCGGTCTGCGCCATGCCGATCAGGTCGCGGCCGTCGAGCAGGACGGGGATGCACTGGGCCTGGATGGGTGAGGGGGTTTCGTAACCGATTTCGGCGAGGCCCTTGAGCAGGCCGTCGCTCAAGCCGAGATCGGCGAAGCTGTCGACGGAGGTCGTCATGATGCTGTTCCTTTTCTGCGCCGCCGGGAAAGGTTGCCGGATGGCGGCGCGTGGCCCGATGGTCGGGCGGCCTGGGTACCCCGACGCAGCCATGCCGGGGAGCGAATCAATGGGGTGAAACCTGCACAAGAACCTGTAGAACCGGGGGCTGCTCGGGGAAAGGCGGGCGATGCATCAACGCATTGAATTGATTATTCTACCTTTTTTCAGTCAAGGCCGCCAGTTCGTGTGCAGTGAAACCGGCAGCGAGGCGGGCCTCCACGTTGATCGGCGCCTGCAGGCGAGGTGCTTCGTAGTTCGCCAGCAGCTCGCGGTAGGTGGCTTCCGGCTCGACCCCGCGTTCGGCGCACAGGTGGCGGAACCAGCGGTCGCCGAGGCCGACATGGCCGATCTCGTCGCGCAGGATGATGTCGAGCGCACGCGCCGACTCGGCATCGCCGAATTGCACGAGTTTCTTCTGGATTGGTGGCGTCGCATCCAGCCCGCGCGCCTCGAGCAGGCGCGGCACCAGCGCCATGCGGGCGAGTGCATCGTGCGCTGTCTTCTCGGCCATGTCCCACAGCCCGGCATGGGCCGGGAAGTCGCCGTAGTCGTGACCGAGCGCTTGCAGCCGTCCGCGCAGCAGGATGAAGTGATCCGCCTCCTCGGCGGCGACGCCGATCCAGTCGGCGTAGTAGTCGCGCGGCAGACCACGGAAGCGGACGGCATGGTCGAGCGCCAGGTTGATCGCCGAAAACTCGATATGGACGATGGCGTGCAGCAGGCGGGCGCGCCCCTCGGGTGTGGCCGGGCTGCGCTGCGGCACCTCGCGGTGCGGTACGAGAAGCGGGCGCGACGGGCACCCGCAGGACAGGGCAACGGGCGCCGGGTCGGTCCAGTCCAGGCGCCCAGCCTGCCAGTCGGCAGCGAGTGCTGCGGTCAACGCCAGTTTCTGGCCAATTTCCGAGGCCGCGAGTGCGGCGGCCAGGCGCGGGAAAAGGGCTTCGCTCACGGTGCCGGGTTGGTGTAGCGCAGATGGATCGCGTCGATCTCGGCCAGCACCTCGGCGGAAAGCGGGGTGAGCGTGCCCGGCAGTGTTTCCTTCAGTTGCGCCAGGGACGAGGCGCCAACGATGGTGCTGGCGACGAACCAGCGCGAACGGGCGAAGCCGAGGGCGAGTTGCACCGGCGACAGGCCGTGGCGGCGGGCAAGTTCCGCATAGGCGGCGACTGCCGGCTGCACGTTGGGCTTGGTATAGCGCTGGCCGAAACTCTCCCACAGGGTCAGGCGACCGACAGCCTGCGGGTCGGCGAGGTACTTGCCGGTCAGGTGGCCGAAGGCGAGCGGCGAGTAGGCGAGAAGGGCGACTTCCTCGCGATGGCAGACCTCGGCCAGCCCGGTCTCGAAGGTCCGGTTGAGCAGATTGTAGGCATTCTGCGTGGAGGCGATGCGCGGCAGGCCGAATTCCTCGGCGAGGCGCACGAACTGCATGATGCCCCAGGGATGCTCGTTGGAGACGCCGACGTGGCGAACCTTGCCCGCGGCGACCAGTTCGGCGAGCGCTTCGAGCTGGGCGCGAATCGGCGTTGCTCCGCGCTCAGCCGCCGGGTCGAACTGCCACTGACCGAACATCGGCTGGTTACGCTCCGGCCAGTGCAACTGGTAGAGGTCCACGTAGTCGGTCTGCAGCCGCCGCAGCGAGCCCTCGATGGCAGCACGGATGTTGGCGCGGTCCAGCGCCGGCGGGCCGTTGCGGATCCAGGTCAGGCTGCGCGCCGGACCGGCCACCTTGGTGGCGAGGAAGACCTTGTCGCGCGGCTGCCGGCTCAGCCAGCGGCCGACGATGGTCTCCGTGGCGCCGTAGGTCTCGGGGCGCGGCGGCACCGCGTACATTTCGGCGGTATCGATGAAATTCACGCCATGTTCGAGCGCGAAGTCGAGCTGGGCGTGGGCATCGGCTTCGCTGGTCTGTTCGCCGAAGGTCATGGTGCCCAGGCAGATCTCGGGGACTGGCGGGCCGTTGCGGCCGAGCGGATTGCGGCTGAGGGTATCGGGCATGGCGGTCTCGGGAATTGGCATGTCGTTCAGGGTTGATCGCAGAGCACGCCGTAGATCAGGACGTGGCGCTGCAGGAGATGATCGTAGCCGACGGGGACGATGGCCAGGCGGTGCGCGTCGGGCGCCATTCCCGCGCGGGACGCCCAGCGCGCTGCCGCCGCATGGGCCTCGGTGAAGGTCGCATGGGCTGCGTGCAGATCTGTCGAGCGAACGGGCAGGAACTCGCCGCTGGCCGTATCGAGCAGGCGGTCGGTGTCGAGCATCTGGACACCGTAGCCGCATGCCGGGCGCGGCAGCGGCAGGCTGCCGAGGTCAAAAGGATCGCCAAAGGCGTTGGTCGGAAAGTGCACGTCGGGCATGCGTCATTTTAGCCGCTCGGGCAGTCGGGAAGGGCTGGTGCTAGAATGACCGTTGTCACGATAATTAAACGGAACTGTCATGTTCGGACGGCTGATGCCCAGGGAGGGCAAGTATTTCGATCTGTTCAACGCGCATGCGGAACTGATCATCAAGGGCGGCAGGGAGCTCACCGGATTGATCGGGGCGCTGGCCGATGCCCCGGAGCAGGCAGCGCGCCACGCCGACGCGATCGACGAAATCGAGCGTGCGGCGGATCGCATCACGCACGACACGCTGGCGCAGTTGCATACCTCCTTCATCACCCCGTTCGATCGTGACGAGATTCACCAGCTGATCAACGGGATGGACAACATCCTCGACGTCATCCAGGACGTCGCCGAGTCGATGACGCTCTACGATATCCGTCAGGTACCGGCCGACGCAAAGAAGCTGGCCGCTGTCACGGAGCAGTGTTGTGGTCGCGTCGAGGAAGTCGTCAAGCTGCTGCACACCATGGAGAATGCACCTGCGATCCTCAAGCTGTGCCACGAGATCGACGACCTCGAGTCGGACGCCGACCGCATGCTGCGCGAGGCGATGTCCAAGGTCTTTCGCGAGGAAGCGGACGTTCGCCAGGTCATCAAGCTCAAGGAGATGTACGAACTTCTCGAAACGGTGACCGACCGCTGCAAGGACGTCGCCGGCACGGTCGAAGCCATCGTCCTCGAAAACTCCTGATCCGGGCCCGGCCATGGATACGCTGCAGATGAGCCTGTGGGTGATCATCACCCTGGTCACCGTCGCCCTGCTGTTCGATTTCATGAACGGCTTCCACGATGCCGCCAACTCGATCGCGACCATCGTCTCGACCCGCGTCCTCAAGCCCCATCATGCCGTGATCTGGGCGGCCGCCTTCAATTTCCTGGCCTATTTCCTGTTCAAGCTCACGGTGGCCAAGACCATCGGCAAGGGCACCATCGAGCCCTCCATCGTCGATCACTACGTCATCTTCGGCGCTCTGGTCGGCGCCATCGCGTGGAACGTCATCACCTGGTACTACGGCATCCCGTCGTCTTCATCGCACGCGCTGATCGGCGGGCTGGTCGGCGCTGCCGTTGCCAAGGTCGGCTTTTCGGGGCTGATCACGGCGGGGGTCCTCAAGATCATCGCCTTCATCTTCATCGCGCCTTTTCTCGGTTTCGTCATCGGCGGCACCATCATGGTGATCGTTTCCTGGCTGTGCCGGAACATGGCGCCTCGCAAGGTGGACAAGCAGTTCCGGCGCCTGCAGCTGCTCTCGGCGGCTGCCTACAGCCTCGGCCACGGTGGCAACGATGCGCAGAAGACGGTCGGCATCATCTGGATGCTGCTCATTGCCGCCGGTGTCTCGCAGCAGAGCGATGCGGCGCCTCCGGGCTGGGTCGTGTTCGCCTGCTATGCGGCGATGGGCCTCGGGACGATGTTCGGCGGCTGGCGCATCGTCAAGACCATGGGCAACCGCATTACCAAGCTCAACCAGGCGCGGGGTTTCAGTGCCAACAGCGGCGGTGCGATCACGCTTTTCCTGGCGACCAGCCTCGGCATCCCGGTATCGACCACGCACACCATCACCGGTGCCATTGCCGGCGTCGGTTCAACGCGTGGGGCCCGGCGCGTGCGCTGGGGTGTCGCCGGCGGCATCGTCTGGGCATGGATCCTGACCATTCCGTGCAGTGCGGCGATGGCGGCGATGGCCTGGTACATTGGCACCCTGATCCTCTGACGCTTGCGCATCCTCGCCTACCTGCTCGTCCTTGCCGCGCTCGCCGGGCTGGTCTGGCTCGTGCCGGTGCTCTGGGAACTGGCCATCGCCGGGGCCATCGGTGCGGCGTGGTGGATCTTTTTCCGGCAGCCGCCGGCGGGCGATGGCTAGGCCGGAATGTCCGGCACCAGCATCTGCTCCAGCAGCAGGATGCGGTCCTTCAGCGCCAGCTTGCGCTTCTTCAAGCGGCGCACGAGGAGTTCGTCCGGCGGCGGATTCTCGCCCAGGTGGGCTATCACCTGGTCGAGGTCGCGGTGCTCGACCTGGAGTTCGTACAAGTGGTGCCTGATTTCCTCTTCCGTCATTCCGCTGGGCAGCATGCCTGAATCCTTCGGGGGAGCGATGTTTTGCTAGAATACTCCGAAGCAAAAGTGGAGGAGGAGAGAAAAATGCTGCATCACGTGATCGTGTCTTTCGGCAAGGATCGGGAGTTCGAATTCAAGGTCCATGGCGGCGCACCCGCCGACGAGGCGCGCAAGTGGTTCGACCACGAATTCACCGTGCTCGAGTGCGACGTTGCGACGCCGACCGGGAAGATCCTGGCCGTGGACCGCATCCTGAGCGTCGCCAAGTACGGCGGCGAGAACCGTTTCCGCGATCAGCCCGCCTGGGCGGACCAGTTCGCGAAGAACACAGCAGCCATCCTCGGCCGCGACCTGATCCGGGTCGACGTCCATAACTACAGCATCGGCTACTGACCCGCCGATGAACAAGGCCTTCGTCCGCGAGGGCGATGGCGATGAGGATGACGATCCCGGGCCGTCGCTGAAGCTGCCGCCCGGGACGCGCAACTACATCACTCCGGCGGGCCATGCCAGGCTCAAGGATGAGCTCGAGCACCTCGTCAAGCGGGAGCGCCCGCACGTCGTCGAGGTGGTTGCGTGGGCCGCCTCCAACGGCGACCGCTCGGAAAACGGGGACTACATCTACGGCAAGCGGCGGTTGCGCGAAATCGACCGCCGCATCCGCTTCCTGACCAAGCGTATCGAGATTGCCGAAGTCGTCGATCCACTGCGCCAGGGCGACAACGACCAGGTCTTCTTCGGCGCCCGCGTCACGGTGGCCGATGCTGACGGCAACGAGAATTGCTATACGATCGTCGGCGTCGACGAAGCCGACGCCGCGCGCGGCCGCATCAGCTGGATATCTCCATTGGCTCGTGCGCTGATCAAGGCGCGCGAGGGAGATACCGTGCGCTTCCAGAGCCCGGTCGGCCTGCGCGAAATTGACATCATCGAAGTCGTTTACCAGCATATAGAATGAAAGCGCGGCTTCGGCGTGTCTGGTCGCCGGCCCAAGCCTGATGCAGAGGTCATGAACCCATTCCTCGTCGCCTTCCTGTTCTTCGCGAGCGCACTGGGTGCAACGCTGGTCGGTTTCCTGCTCCGTCGGAAACTGCCCGAGCACCACGTCAGCGAGCATTCGCGCGGCGTGATCATCCTTAGTACCAAGCTGGTCGCCACGATGACGGCGTTGTTGCTGGGCCTGCTCGTTTCCTCGGCCAACGATTCGCTGCGAAGTTTTGGAAGTGATCTTGAGCAGATGGGTGCCCGCCTCGCGACGCTCGACCGCCTCATGAAGGCATACGGACCTGAAACGCGCGAAATACGCCATACGCTGCGCGAGCACACCGCGCTATCCGTGTTGGTCATCTGGCCCGAGGAGCGCGAGCGCATGATCCGCCTGAAGCTTCCCGGAAGCGACAGTCCCCCTGCCGCGGCGCGGGAAGCCTCGGCGAGGGATGTTACAGATCCGGTAAGCTCGATGACGGTTACGCCATTTCTGCCACTCATCGAAAGCAAATTGCTTGAGCTCGAGCCGCAGGACGGGGCCCAGCGTTGGCGGCAGGGTGAGTGTCTGCGCCAGCTCAGCATCCTCGCCGAGCAACACTGGCTGCTCGTCGAAAAGGCCCAGAGTACGGTGCCGGCGACCTTGCTGGTCCTCCTGCTGGCCTGGTTGGTCATCCTGTTTACCACCTTCGGCCTCTTCGCGCCGCGCAATTCGACGGTGACGACAGTGCTTGTCCTGTGCGCCGTTTCAGCCTCGGCGGCAGTCTTCGTCATCCTCGAGATGAACAGCGTGACGAGCGGCCTGCTCAAGGTTTCCGGCGAGCCGCTGATCCGTGCGCTTAGTGTGATGGGTGGCTAGTCCTTCCGTGTCTTCCAATTTTTAGGAGAACGCTATGAAACGACAACTGATTGCGGCAGCCTTGGTGGTCATTCCCTTGATTGCCCAAGCGACCGATATCAGGATCAACACCGATGGCGTCAGGGTCCAGTCCGGATCGACGACGATCCGGTTTGGGGATCGTGACAAGCGAGGCTATTACTGGGATGGCGATCGCTGGCGCGATCCGGTGTATTGGGACAAGCACCACGGCAAAGGCAAGGGCAACCAGGGTTGTCCGCCTGGACAGGCCAAGAAGGGCAATTGCTGATCTGCCAAGTCTGGCGGCAGGAATGACGCGGCGCAAGCCGCGTTTCTCGTTGACCATCCGGGCGCTGTTCCTGGCCTCTTGAAATAGCCCGGTGCGCCCCCATCTCCGGCGACACCGTTCGTTTTCGATGGAGTTCCAAGCATGTCCGATACTGCGACCCACAACCGCGAGACCCTCGGCTTCCAGGCCGAAGTGAAGCAACTGCTGCACTTGATGATCCATTCCTTGTACAGCAACAAGGAAATCTTCCTGCGCGAGCTGGTTTCCAACGCTTCCGACGCCTGCGACAAGCTGCGCTTCGAGGCGCTGAACAACGCTGCCCTATACGGCGACGATTCGGATCTGAAGATCCGCGTTGCATTCGACAAGGCGGCACGCACGGTCACCATTTCCGACAACGGCATCGGCCTTTCGCGCGACGAGGCGATCGCCCACCTCGGCACCATCGCCAAGTCCGGCACCCGCGAATTCTTCTCGGCGCTGACCGGCGACCAGGCCAAGGATGCCCACCTGATCGGCCAGTTCGGGGTTGGTTTCTACTCGTCGTTCATCATCGCCGACAAGGTCACCGTCATTTCGCGCCGCGCCGGTGTCGAGGCGGGTCAGGCAGTCAAGTGGGAGTCGGGCGGCGAGGGTGACTACACCGTCGAGATGGTCGAAAAGGCCAGCCGTGGTACCGACGTCATTCTGCACCTGCGCGAAGGCGAGGACGAGTTCCTCAACAGCTGGAAGCTGAAGTCCATCCTGCGCAAGTATTCCGACCACATCACACTGCCCATCGTGATGAAGAAGGAAGAATGGAATCAGGAAAAGGGCGAGCAGGTCGAGACCGGCGAGGATGAAACCGTCAACCAGGCCAATGCCCTGTGGGTACGCGCCAAGTCGGAGATCAGCGACGAGCAGTACAAGGAGTTCTACAAGCACGTCGCCCACGACTTCGAAGACCCGTTGTGCTGGACGCATGCCCGTGTCGAGGGCAAGCAGGAATACACCCAGCTCCTCTA
>ERZ1645185.1276-NODE-1276-length-10354-cov-6.824740_pt1 | contig 10354 bp, 5 predicted proteins | sample MGYA00575351_ERZ1645185 | MGnify/ENA primary metagenome ERZ1645185 (study PRJEB40838, sample SAMN11284767) | freshwater sediment metagenome | isolation source: river sediment | host: Sediment | place: India: Jana village, Kanpur | collected 2015-12-17 ... | reverse complement strand
CGGTGCGCTTCTTCCTGCACAACCCCTGCGAAAGCTATTGGGGCGATGTGCATCGGCCGAAATCGGCCGACGACCTGCTGACGCAACGCGACGACAACCCGCTGCTGAACCAATGGGGCGCCGCCGGGCGCGACTTCACGGCCTTGCTGCTGTCGGAACAGGACGCGCACTGGGCCGGCGATTGCGGCCACTACGCCGACACGCCGGCCGACACGCTGCTGCAGCGCCTGCAGCGCGATGTACTGCACCGGCGCGCGCCGGCGCCCTGCTATTCCGGCCCGGACGCGTTGCGCGCGGACGATTCCGTGCAGATCCACGACTGTGCCAGCCCGTTGCGCGAAGTGCAGGCGCTGCGCGCGCAACTGCTGGGTCTGATGCAACGGCATCCGGAACTGCACTGGCGCGACATCGCGGTGATGGCGCCCGACCTGGACCGCTACGCACCGCATTTCCCGGCGGTGTTCGGCGCGCAGGACGACGGCCATCCGGCCTTGCCGTTCGCGTTGGCCGACCGCGGACTGTACCAGGACGCCGGCTTCGCCGACCTGTTCTTCCGCCTGTTGGCGCTCGGCCGCAGCCGCCTGTCCGGCAACGAGGGCCTGGAGCTGCTCGGCCATCCGCTGGTGATGGCGCATTATCGGTTGGACCGCGACGACCTGGAGCGCCTGCGGGTCTGGCTGGCACACGCCGGTGTGCGCTGGGGCGTCGATGCGGGGCACCGCGCGGCGGTCGACGGCCACGCGCAGGAGGCCTCGACCTGGCGCCACGGCCTGAAACGGCTGCTGTACGGCTATGCCGCGGACGATGCCTTGGTGGCCGGCATCGCGCCGGCGACGCTGCCGTCCGGTCAGGACCAGGCGCTGTTGTCGGTGCTGTACGAATTCCTGGAGACCGTGGACGGTTTCCGCCGCGGTCTGGGCCAGGCGGCCGACATCCCGCGCTGGCAGCAGCTGTTGCAGGCCATGCTTTCGGCGTTCTGCCCGGACGGCCTGCAGGACGATGCCGATGCGGAAGCCTTCAACCGCCTGAACCGGCGCATCGCCGCACTCGCCGAGTTGGCCGCGGACGCCGGCTGGCAGGGCGCGCTGACGCCGGCGGCGATCGAAGCCTATCTGCGCGAAGAGGGCGAACAGCCGCTCGGGCAGGCCTGGCTTTCCGGCCAGATCACCGTATGCCGGATGGTGCCGATGCGGCTGATTCCGTTCAAGGTGGTCTGTCTGCTGGGCATGGACGACGGCGCCTTCCCGCGCGAAGACGCGGATTCGGCCATCAACCGGCTGGCCGGGCCGGGCGCCTTGCGCGAAACCGGCGACCGCAACCGCCGCGACGAAGACCGCTTCCTGATGCTGCAGCTGCTCACCGCCTGCCGCCGACACCTGATCCTGAGCTACCTCGGGCGCGATCCGGTGACCGGCGAGACGCGCGCGCCCTCGTTGCTGGTCAAGGAACTGCTGCAATGCATCGGCGGGTATTTGCCGGCGCCGGACACGGCCGAACAGGCCGTGGTCGTCCGGCATCCGATCCACGCCCATGAAATCTGCCGCGACGCGCGCGCGGTGCGCATCGCCGAACCCGAACCCCGCGCCGAACCCGCGCCGATCCAGCTGTTCGCGCCTCTGCCGGGCGAACCGGCACCGGCCGTCGAAACCGAGGACCGCATCGCGCTGGAACGCCTGATCGGATTCTGGCGCCGGCCGATGGAAACGCTGGCGCGCCGGCACGGCATCCGTCTGCCCGAACACGACGCCCTGCTGGAGGAGCGCGAAGCCTACGGCCACGCCACCGGCCTGGCCAAATACCGTCTGCTCGAGGCCCTGCTGGCGCACACCTGGCAGGCGCCGGCGCAGGGCATCGATGCGCTGCTGCGCCGCCTGCAGGCCGAAGGCGAATTGCCGCCGGGCGCGGCCGGCCGCAGCCGCCTGCTGGCCCTGCATGCCGATGTGCGCGACGCCCTGGCGGAATTGGCCGAACAGCGCATGCCGTCCCGGCTCTGGCCGGTGTCCCTGAGCTTGGCCGGCAGCACGCTCGACGGCGAGCTGGTGCAGCACTTCCGCTGCGGCTTGGTCACGCTGGCCCTGCACCGCAAAGCGGCCACGGGCCGCGACCGCATCGACGCGGCCCTCCGCGGCCTGGCGGCGGCCGCGGCCGGCCATGATCTGCCGGCCTTCGTGTATAGCGATGGCCTGCACGCGATGCCCGCCGCCGGCGATGCCGAGGCCGCGGCGAGTCGCCTGCGCGATCTGCTAGCGCTGTACCGCGAAGGCCAGACCCGCATCCTGTGTTTCGATCCGGAGCTGAGCGCGGCCTGGCTGGCGCAATGGCGCAAGACGCCGGATCTGCCGGTGCGGCGCTGGCTGGAACAGCAGCGGATCAAACAGCAGAACGAAGAAGGCGCCGGCTTCGACGCCTTCGGACAGTTCCTGACCCACGGCGAAGGCTTCCTGCAGGCCGTGGCCCTGGCGCAGCCGCAGGAATTCCACGACACCGCCGTGCACGTGCACACGGCCCTGTTCGGGGAGGACGCGGATGGCTGAGACCCCGTTGGCCTACCGCCTGCCGCTGGACGGCACGGTGCTGATCGAAGCCAGCGCCGGCACCGGCAAGACCTACACCCTGGTGCGCCTGATGGCGCGCCACATCCTGTGGCATGGGCACGGCGTCGAGCAGGTGCTGGCGGTGACCTTCACCAATGCCGCCGCCGCGGAGCTCAAACAGCGGCTGCGCGCGTTCCTGCAGCAGACCGCGGCCGAACTGGAGACGTTCAAGGCCAGCGGCCGTTTCCCGCCGGGCGGCGATTGCGAATTCCTGTTCGACCGCCAACCCGCGCAGACCGACATGCTGCTGATGGTGCAGCGCCTGATCGCGGCCTTGGCCAATCTCGACCGCGCCGCGGTGTTCACCATCCACGGCTTCTGCCAACGCCTGCTGCAGCGTTTCGCGCTGCAGACCGGACAGCCGATTCCGGCACCGGCATTGCTGGAGGACGAAGCGGCCCTGCGCCTGCGGGTCTGCGAGGAATTCTGGCGGCATGAAAGCGGCGACATGGCCGGCGCCCGCCGGCTCGATGCCGTATTCGGCAGCCCCGACACCATGGCCGAGCGGTTGCCGAACCTGCTGGCACCCGCACGCCTGACGCCGGCGGCCGTGGATTCGCCGGCACCCGATTTCGATGCCGCACTGCAGGCCTTGCGCGCCGGCCACGCGGCCGACGCCGGCGCCAGCGAAGCCGTGTTGCTGGCCGCGTTCGACGACGACGCACTGAACCGCACCAGCCTGCGCGGCACGGACGCCATCCGTGCCGCGTTCGCGCAGGTCGCCGCCTATCTGCACGAACCCGATCCGCACGCGCCGCCGGTGTTCGGCAAGATCGCGTTCAGCCGGATCAAGATGAAGAAAGGCCGGAGCGCCCCGGACGGTGTCTTGTTGCGGGCGTTGGATGACTGGAATGCCTTCGCCGAAGCCAGCACCGCGCACCGGCGGCAGGCCGCCATCGCGATGCACCACCGTTTGGCCGCCTTCGCGCGCGCGCGCCTGCAGGCATTGAAGCGCGAGGCCGGCGTACTCGGCTTCGACGACATCATCGACGCCGTGCAGGCGGCGCTCGAGGCCGACGGCGACGGCACGCTGGCCGCCGACATCCGCGCGGCCTGGCCGGTGGCCTTGGTGGATGAATTCCAGGACACCGACAGCCGGCAGTGGCGCATCTTCGAACGCGTGTACCGCCGCGACGGCCACGCGCCGCTGACCCTGATCGGCGATCCGAAACAGGCGATCTACGGCTTCCGCGGCGGCGACATCCACACCTACCTGGCGGTGAAGGCGCAGGCCGAGACGCAGGACAGCCTGGCCGAGAATTTCCGCTCCAACCAAGCCTTGCTGGACGGCATCCAGCAGGTGTTCACCGCGCGGCATGCGCAACCGTTCCTGGATGCGGACGTGGCGTTCACGCCGGTCCGTGCCGGGCGCCCAGGGCCGCAGTTGCACGTGCGCGGCCAGCCGGTGCCGGCCCTGCGCCTGTTGCCGCTGCCGGCCGACGCGTCCGGCAAGGAACTGACGGTCGGCGCCGCGCGCTTGGCCGCGGCCGAACGCTGCGCCGACGCCATCGCCGGATTGCTGCGCGACGGCCGCGCGGGCGCGGCCGACGTGCATGCGGGCGAAACCCGCCGCGCGGTGGCCGAAGACGACATCGCGGTGCTGGTGCACACCCGGCGCGAAGCGCTGGCGATGCAGGCGCGTCTGCGCGAGCGCGGCGTCGATTCGGTCTGCGTGCGCCGCGATAGCGTGTTCGAGCAACATGCCGCGCGCGACCTGCTCGGCATCCTGCATCACCTGGCGCAACCGGGTTCATATCGTGCCGAACGTACCGCCGCCGGCGGCTTGCTGCGTTCGGCCGCGCACGCCGCCGGCTACCGCATGGACCTGCCGGAGCTGGCTGCCCGCCTGCTGAAGCAGGGACCCTGGGCGGCGCTGGCGCCGATGCTCGCGGCCGCGGCGCCGGCGCTGCGGCGCGCGCCCGACGGCGAACGGCATCTGGGCCACTATGCGCAGATCCTGGAACTGCTGCAGGCGCAGTTCCGCGCGCTGCCGGAGCCTATGCATTACCTGGATTGGCTGGGCCGCCAGATCGCGCTGGCCGGCAGCGCCGACGCCGAGTCCGCCAACCCGCCGCGCCTGGAATCGAGCCAACCGCGGGTGCGCATCATGACCCTGCACCAGAGCAAGGGCCTGGAGTTCGGCGTGGTGTTCCTGCCGTTCAGCGCCATCGGCCGCAAACCGGAGAAGCGCTTTGCGCGCTATGTCGGCGACGGCGTGCGCTGCCTGGCCATCGACCTGGACGAATGCGACGACGCCGTGCAGGCCGCGGCGGCGCGCGAACACCGTGCGGAAAGCCTGCGTCTGCTGTATGTGGGCATGACCCGGGCGAAGTTCGCCCTGGTTTGCGCCGTCGGCGATGTGAAAGGCTTCGCCGATTCGGCGCTGGGCCATCTGCTGCTCGGCGAACCGGCCTTGCCCTTGCCGCAGGCACTGGCCGGCTACGCCCTGCTGACGGACGTGCCGGCGGCGACATTGCCGGCCGCGGTGCGCGCACCGGTGCCGGATGCCTTGCCGGAAACCACGCGCACTCCGGCGCCGTGGCAGGTCGTCAGCTTTTCCGGCCTGCATCGCAGCCACGAATCCGAATTTGCGCAGGCGGCCGATGACGAGCGCCCGGTCTACACCGATGCCGACCCCGGCAAGCTGCAGGGTCCGGCCTTCGGCAACGCCTTGCACGCGGTGCTGGAACACGCCACCGCCGCCGACTGGCGCACCCCCGGCGAAGCGGCCTGGCGACAATGCCGAGACGCCTTGTCGGCTTTCGGTTTCGATTCCGCCACCGCGCGCGACGGCGCCGCCGCGCTGCTGCGCTTGACGCAAGCCACGCTGCAGGCCAGGCTGCCCGAAGGCGTGGCATTGATCGAACTGCCGGCGCACGAGACCCGCCACGAACTGGAATTCCATCTGCGCCTGAACCAGGCCGACGCCGATGGCGTCCTGCGTCTGCTGCAGCGTCATGGCTACTGCCGCGAGCGCACGCGTCTGGGCTTCCAGGCCCGCTTGAACGGCCTGCTGACCGGCAAGATCGACCTGCTGTACCGGCACGGCGGGCGCCTGTTCGTGCTCGACTACAAATCCAACCGGCTGCCGGATTACGGCGAAGACGGCCTGCGCGCGGCCATCCGCGCGCACGAGTACGACCTGCAGTACCTGCTGTACACCCTGGCGGTACACCGCTGGCTGCGTCTGCGGCTGCCGGATTACCGCTATGGCCGGCATATCGGCGGCGTGCGCTATCTGTTCGCACGCGGCATCGATCCCGCGCGCCCGGGTAGCGGCATCTACTGCGACCTGCCCGCAGCCGAACTGATCGAGGCGCTGGACGCCTGCTTCCATGGACAGGAGACGGCACATGGCTGACGCGTCCTTTTTCCGGCTGAGCGCCGCCGCAACGGCCTTCGGCGCCGAAATCCGTGCCCAACACCCGAACGCAAGCGCCTTGGCCGGGCGACTGGCCGCACTCTGTTTTCACGCCGCCGGCGAGGGCCACAGCTGCCTGGATATGGCGCGCCTGCAGGCAATCTATCCGCACGCGCTGCCGGATACCGACGGCGCGCGCCCTGGGCTTGCGACGATATTCGCCGGGCATCCCGTGGTCATCCATGCCGGCAGCCGCGATGCCGATCAGCAGGCCGGCCTGCTGGTGATCGATGGCGATCGCCTATATCTGCACACCTACTGGCGCCTGGAAACCGGACTGATGCATTTGCTGCGCGCACGCCTGGACCCACAGGCCATGCCGCCTGCCGGCAACGCCGCCGAAACCTTGGCCGTGCTGTGCCGGCAAAAACGCCTGGTGCTGCTGACCGGCGGTCCGGGCACCGGCAAGACCACGGCCATCGCCGGCGCCTTGGCCGCGTGGCTTCCGGATTTCCATGCCCGTACCGGCACACTGCCGCGCATCCGCCTGTGCGCGCCCACCGGCAAAGCCGCGGCGCGCATGAACGAGTCCTTGGCCTTGCAGATGACGGCGCTATCGGCCCGCCTGCCGACGGCTCTGCAGCCGGCGCTGGCGCAGGAAGCGCAGACCCTGCATCGCCTGCTCGGCATCGATCCGTTCAGCCGGCGCGGCCGCTATGCCGACGGACGCCGACTGGACGCCGACCTGGTGGTGGTGGACGAAGCCTCGATGCTGGACATGCCCATGCTGATGGCGTTGCTGCAGTCGCTGACACCCGAATGCACGCTGCTGCTGGTCGGCGATCCCGAACAGCTGCCGTCGATCGAAATCGGCAACGTGCTGGGCGCCTTGCTCGACGCCGCGCCCGACTCGCCGTTCGCGCAACACGTGCGCAACGCCCATCTGCATCTTCGCCACAACCACCGGCAGGCCGCGCAGCCGGGTTTGGGCGAATTCGCGGCCGATGTGCTGGCGGCCGACGCCGATACCGTGTTCGACAAACTCCGGCACCAGGCCTACCCGGGCATCCGCTACCACGCCGATACCGCCGCGGCGCGTGCGCAGGTGCTGGCCGAGGCGGTGGAATTCCATACCCGCTTGGCGCGCAGCCCGGATGTCGAGCGCGCGCTCGGCCGACTGAACGAGCGGGTGATCCTGACCCCGTTGCGCAAAGGCCCGCTCGGCAGCGAAAGCCTGAATGCCGACATCGGACGCCGCCTTGGCCACGCCCACGACCGGCATGGCGAAGCGGTGATGGTGCTGGAGAACGTGCCGGCGCTCGGCCTGGCCAACGGCGACACCGGTCTGCTCTGGCGCGCGCACGACGGCTTGCATGCGCATTTCCGTCTGTCCGGCGAGGTGCGCCGCGTGCCCTTGGCGAAACTGCCGCGGCATGAACCGGCGTATGCGCTGACCGTGCACAAAGCGCAAGGTTCGGAGTACCGGCAGGTCGATGTGCTGTTGCCGGATGCCGAATGCCCGTTGCTGTCCAAGTCGCTGCTGTACACCGCGGTCACCCGGGCCACGCACGGCCTATGCCTGGCAGGCCCCGAGCACAGCCTGCGTACGGCGCTGGCCCGCGACATCCGGCGCATGAACGGCCTGGCCGCGCTCAGTGCAGGATGAAATACAGCAGGTTGTTCTGGAAGTAGGGATTGCTGGTGAGGCGGTCGTGCTTCTCGCAGAAGAACATGGTCTGCGCCACCGGGAACAGATCGCGGTCCATCGACTGGTTCAGGTAGATGTTGCTGGCGCGCGCCAGCTGCGACTCGCGCGTCACCAGCCCGTCGCCGGGCGCCTGCATCAGCCGCGCGTAGTCGACGTTCCTGCGGCGATTGGCGATATCGCTTTCCTGGAACGCCAGGCGCAGGCCGCTGCCGTTGCTTTCCACCACCGCGCGTGAGGACGTCAGCTCGCAATCGCCGCCGAACACGGCGAACTGCACGCGGCTGTTCTGCAACGGGAGTGCCAAGGCCGTCTGGAAATGCCGCGCGTTCTCGAGATTGCCGGCGAACCGCTCGTCGAGCTGCGCCAGCCGCCGCTCGGCATCCGGGTACTCGCGGCGGACCTGCTGGCGCACCGCGTCGCTGAACACCGACCATCGGTTCTTGTGCCAGAGGCCGACATCGAAAATATCGAGCGCCACCGGGGTGCCGTTGCCGTCGATGAAGGCGTTGGCCTTCGGGCTGGGCAGGGTCTCGAACGGCGTGGCGAAATAGCTCAGGATGTGCGGCGGAATCTCGCGCAGGCCCAAGCGGAAGCCTTGATACAGGCGGCCGACGCTGATGACCGAACCCAGGCTCGGCGTGCCGAGCAGGGCGATGCGGCGGATGCGCGCGTCGCCTTCCTGCCAAGGCTTCGGATCGATCCGGCTGACGGCGTCCTGCGGGCCGTATTGCAGGTAGTAACGCGCGATCAGGCCGCCGTTGCTGTGCGCGATGATGTCGACCTTCAGGTCCGGCTGGCCGTAATCGGCGCGGATCTGCTCCACCAACGCGTGCAGCTGGTTGACCGCGTCGAAATTGCTCTTGCGCCAGTCGTACAGGAACACGTAATAGCGGCGCCGGCTCTTGCTGCCGACCGGCGTGCCTGGTTCGCCTTTCTGGTAGCGCCCGGCCTTCTCCAGCGTGGTCACCAAGGTGCCGTAGAAATCGACGCCGGCCAGCGCGTCGAACAGGCGGCCGGGGCGGATATCCTTGTTTTCGTCCAGGGCGATGTCGTCATAGCGGCTGAACGCGATGTTGGTCAGCGATTTCGGCCAGACTTCCTCGCCCTTGCCGTTGACCAACGTGGTGCCCATCAGACCCGGGATGACGATTACCGGCGTGCTGTTTTCGTTCAGATGGCTGGAGCGGTACAGCAGGTCGAGGTCGGGTCGTTTGCTGACGGAAAAGCAACCGGCGGCGAGCAGGGCGACGAGCAGCAGCAGGATCTTGGCGGGAGTCTTCATGGTCTGGAAATTCGGGAAAAAAAACGCCCCTTGCGGGGCGTTTTCTCATTCGGCTTCTTCAACAAAACTTATCTTCTGCAGACCCGCGTTCTTGGTGCGGGCCAGCACTTTGGCGAGCGTTTCGTATTCCGCGTCGGGATCGGTGGTGATCTCGATGGTCGGTTGCACGTCGCGCGCGCCTTCGACGTCGAACTGGGCCTGCAGCGAGCCCATCGGAACCGGGCTGCCGTTCCAGGCCACCGTACCGCCGGTCTGCACGTGGATGCGGATCGGCTCGGGCGGGTTCTCGACCTTCGGCGGCGGGACGTTCGACTTCTGCGGCAGGTCGACCTGGATCTGGTAGGTCATCGGCGGCGCCGTCACCATGAAGATGATCAGCAACACCAGCATGACGTCGACCAGCGGGGTCACGTTCATATCGGCCATTGCGCCGCCGGAGGAATTGGAACTGAATGCCATTTTCGTACGTCCTTAGTTGCGCTCGGGCATGGAAACGAAACCGACCTTACGCATACCCGACTGACGGATGGTTTTCACCGTCTTCTGGATGATGCTGTACTTGGTCTCGTTGTCGGCACGGATGTCGACCTGCGGCTGGGGGTCACGGGCGACCGTGACCGCCAGGTTCTGTTCCAGCAGGGCGTCGTTCATCAACTGATCGTTCCAATAGACGTCACCATTGGCTTTGATCGCCACGGTCACCGGGGGAACCAGGATTTCCGGTTTCTTGTCCAGCGAGGCGGTCGGCAGCTCGACCTTCACTTTATGCGACATCAACGGCGCGGTGATCATGAAGATGATCAGCAGCACCAACATCACGTCGACCAAGGGGGTCACGTTGATGTCGGACATCGCACCGCCGGAGGAGTTGGAGCTGAAAGCCATGGTGAAGTCCTCGAAACGTAGGGTTGATTACTTGCCGCCGACGCGCGAGCCGGTGGCGAAGTAGTCGTGCAGGTCGTGCGCGAAAGTGTCGAACTTCGAATAGATGTTGCGGTTGCTGCGGTTGAAGGCGTTGTAGGCCAGCACCGCCGGAATCGCGACGAACAGACCGAACGCGGTCATGATCAGGGCTTCACCGACCGGGCCGGCGACGGCGTCGATCGAGGCTTGGCCGGTGGCGCCGATGCGGATCAGGGCGTGGTAGATGCCCCACACGGTGCCGAGCAGGCCGACGAACGGCGCGGTGGCGCCGACGGTGGCGAGCCAGGTCAGGCCGTTTTCGAGGTTGGCGCTTTCACGGGTCACGGCTTGGCGCAGGGCGCGGTCGACGAACTCGGACTTGCTCAGGCTCTGGGCCAGGGCGTTGCCTTCCTGGTGCGAGGCGGCTTCGATCGAATCCAGGGCGATCTTCGAGAACGGCTCGCTGGCCTTCTGCTCTTCCAGGAACTGGCGGGCTTCCTTGCTGT
>ERZ1645185.1275-NODE-1275-length-10355-cov-5.504272_pt1 | contig 10355 bp, 7 predicted proteins | sample MGYA00575351_ERZ1645185 | MGnify/ENA primary metagenome ERZ1645185 (study PRJEB40838, sample SAMN11284767) | freshwater sediment metagenome | isolation source: river sediment | host: Sediment | place: India: Jana village, Kanpur | collected 2015-12-17 ... | reverse complement strand
CGTCCTGGCGCGGCGGTGGTGTCGGCCGGCGCGGCGGGCGGCCGGATGCGGAACACGCGCTCCGACGCGCGCGAGGCGCCGGTGAGGCCCGGGACGCCGCGCAGTGTGAGGCGATACTCGCCCGGCGCGAGGGGCTGCTCGGTCTCGACGGCCCACGCGGTGATCGGCACGGGCCGCTTGAGTTCCGGCGGCTTGGGCGTGGTGTCCGCGGGCGCACTGGGGCGTCCCGGCCGCACGCCGGTGTGCACCGCGGTGTCGGCGGGCGCGAGCGTCGTGTCGCCAGCCGCGCGACGCGCCGAGTCGGCGGCCGCCCGCGCCACGGCGCGCAGCGAGTCGAACCGCGCCGTCGGCAGCATCAGCCGCAGCGGCACCACCGACGAATCGGCGCGCTGCAGCAGCAGCGTGGTGGGTTCGGGCGTCCACGCCACCGCCACGCCGCGGTCGAGGCGCAGCTTGAGCGCCGTCGAGTCGACCGGCTCGATCCCCTCGATGCGCGGCCCGATGGTGTCGCGCAGGAAGGCATAGAGCTCCACGTCCTGCCGCGCCGCGAGCGTGACGGGCAGCGAGTCGAGGAGCTCGCGCGGGTCGATGGCGCGGTCGTTGTCCTGGTCCACCCAGCCCCGCAGGCGGTACGCGCCGGCGGGGAGGTCGCGCACGGCAAAGCGGCCCGACGAGTCGGCGCGCGTCGTCCAGCGCAGCGTGCTGTCGGCGGCGGAGACCGCCTCGATGCGCGCGAGGGGCGCGACCTTGCCGCCCTGCCAGTCGAAGATCACGCCGGCGATGACGGCGGTGTCCCGCGTGGCGCCCGTGGAGAAGACCACCTCCACCGCCTCGCGCAGGACGTTGCCGCGCAGGTCGGAGAGTCCGGGGAGCAGGGTGACGCGATAGGTCGTGTTGGGACGGAAGCCGCCGCGCGGCTCGATCTCGATGCCGGTGCGACGCCACGTGACGCGCTCCCGCCCGTCGCCCGGCGACACCATCACGAGCTGCGCGAGCGTGGAGGCCCCGCTGCCGCCCATGCTGCCGAGCGTGCTCTGGGCCTGCGCGCCGCCGAGCGGCGTGGAGCGCTCGTTGACCACCTCGTCGAAGCGGAAGACCACCGACCGCGCGCGCACGTTGCGCGCGCCGGTGTCGGGGGAGACGCCGAGCAGGGCGGGGGGCTCCTTGTCCGGCGGGCCGCCGGGCGGGATGCCGGGCGACGCGCAGGCCGCGACGACGGCGGCGGCGCACAGCGCCGCGACGCCGGTGCGCGCCGGGCGCGCCGTGGCCCGAGCCCTCACCCGCCGAGCTCCGCGACCTTGGCGCGCAGCTGGTCGGCGCGCGCGCTCCACTCGCGCTCCTTCGCGCGCTCGGCCTCCACCACCGCGGCCGGGGCCTTGGCGGTGAACTTCTCGTTCGACAGCCGGCCGCGCAGGGCGTCGAGCTGCTTCACGAGGCCGTCGAGCTCGCCCTGCAGGCGGGCGCGCTCCTTGGCGAGGTCGACCATGCCGGCGAGCGGCAGCGAGAGCTCGAGGCCGCTCGGCAGCACCGCGTGGGCCGCCGCGCCCTCGGGCGTCGCACCCGCGACGATCTCGCAGCGCGCGAGGCGCTGGACGAGCGCGTTGTTCGCGGCGAGGAGCGTGCCCGCCTCGCTCGCGGCCACGAACGCCTTGATCGCGGTGCCGGGCTGCACGCCGTACTCGGCGCGCAGCGCGCGGATGGCGTCGATCGCTTCGCGCACGACCTCGAAGTCCCGGCCGATGTCAGCCGCCCCGTGCGCCGTGGGCCAGGCGGCCGTGGCGAGGAAGTGGCCCGTCTGGTAGCCCGGCAGGCGCTGCCAGAGCGCCTCGGTCACGAACGGCATGATGGGATGCAGCAGCCGCAGGCCGCGGTCGAAGACGTGCACGAGCACCGCGCGCGCGACCTCCCGGTCGGCGCCCGGCGTGGCGAGGCGCGTCTTGACGGCCTCCACGTACCAGTCGGCGAGCTCGTTCCAGACGAAGCGGCGCGCCGCCTCGGCGTACGCGTCGAGACGCAGGCCGAGCTGCCGCTCCTGCTCGGGCCAGCGGCCGGTCGCGGGGCGCGCGGGGCCCAGCGCCGCGTCGCACTCGGCGATCGCGGCGTCGAGCCGGCCGAGGATCCAGCGGTCGGCGAGGGTGAGGTCGGCGGCGGTCACGGTCGCCAGCGGCGCGACGGGCTCATCCCCCACTTGGAGCAGGATGAACCGCCCGATGTTCCACAGCTTGGTCGCGAAGTTGCGGCCCGGCGCGAACGACTTGTCGAGGTCGTTCGGGTCGAGCATCACGTCGACGCCGAGGCCCATGCCCTGGATGAGCGTCCAGCGCAGCGCGTCGGCGCCGAACCTGTCGACGACGTCGAGGGGGTCGATGCCGTTGCCGAGCGACTTGGACATCTTGCGGTGCTGCATGTCGCGCACCGTGCCGTGCAGGTACACCGAGTGGAACGGCGCGCGCCCGAGAAAGGCGTAGCTGGTCATGATCATGCGCGCGACCCAGAAGAACAGGATCTCGGGCGCGGTGACGAGCACGTCGCTCGGGAAGAAGGCCTTGAGGTCGTCGCTCTCCTCGTCGGGCCAGCCCATCGTGCTGAACGGCCACAGGCCGGACGAGAACCAGGTGTCGAAGACGTCCTCGTCCTGCGAGACGATCGCGGCGCCGCAGTCGCGGCAGGAGGCGGGGTCGTCGCGGTAGGCGAGCTCGTGGCCGTTCGCGCAGGTGAAGACGGGGATGCGGTGTCCCCACCAGAGCTGGCGCGAGATGTTCCAGTCGCGGATCCCCTCGAGCCAGTTCACGTAGACCTTCTCCCACTTCTCGGGGAGGAGGCGCACGGTGCCGTCGCGGACGGCGTCGAGGGCCGGCGCGGCGAGCGGCGCCATCCGCACGAACCACTGCATCGAGAGCCGCGGCTCGACGACCGTGTCACAGCGGTAGCAGCGGCGCACCGAGTTGGCGTGCGAGTCCACCTTCACCAGCGCGCCGGCGGCCTCGAGCAGCTCGGCCGCCTTCTTGCGCGCGGCGAAGCGCTCGAGCCCCGCCATCGCCTCGGGGATGCGGTGCCGGTCCTCCGCGTTGGGCGCGGCGATGAAGCCCTTGGCGTCGATCACCACCGGCATCGCGAGCCCGTGCCGCTTGCCGACCTCGAAGTCGTTGGCGTCGTGCGCCGGCGTGATCTTCAGCGCGCCGGTGCCGAAGTCCTTCTCCACGTACGTGTCGGCGATGACCGGGATCTCGATCCCGACGAGCGGCAGGCGGAGCGTCTTGCCGACGAGGGCCGCGTAGCGCTCGTCCTCGGGATGCACCGCGACCGCGACGTCGGCGAGCATCGTCTCGGGCCGCGTCGTGGCGATGGTGATCCCCTGCGACGGGTCGTCGGCGAGCGGGTAGCGGATGTGGTAGAGCTTCCCCTCGCTGTCGTGGAACTCGGCCTCCTCGTCGGAGAGCGAGGTGAGGCAGCGCGGGCACCAGTGGATGACGCGGTGGCCGCGGTAGACGAGGTCCTTCTCCCACAGGCGGATGAAGGCCTCGCGCACGGCGCGCGAGAGCTCGGGGGAGAACGTGTAGGCGGTGCGCGACCAGTCGGCCGAGGCGCCGATGGAGCGGAGCTGGCGGAGGATCTGGCCGCCGGTCTCCTCGACGAAGGACTCGGTGCGCTTCACGAAGGCCTCGCGGCCCAGGTCGAAGCGCGTCTTGCCCTCCTTGGCGAGGAGCTTCTCGACGACGTTCTGCGTGGCGATGCCGGCGTGGTCGGTGCCGGGGAGCCAGAGGGCCTCGTCGCCCGCCATGCGGCGCCAGCGGACGAGGACGTCCTGCACGGTGTTGTTGAGCCCGTGGCCGACGTGGAGGACGGCGGTGACGTTGGGGGGCGGGATGAGGATCGTGAACGGATCCCGCGCGCCGCCGAGGCGCGTGGTGCGCGCCGGGTCGGCCTTGAAGACCCCGGCCTCCTCCCAGGCGCGGCCGAGGGCCGGCTCGGCGGTGGCGAAGTCGAAGTGGGTCGGGAACTCGGGGGCGGTCGTCGGGGCCGTGGGCTCGCTCATCCCCGCAAAATAGCGGGCCGGCTACCGTATGGTCAGCCGCTGGCGCACCCGGGCGACCCCCGGCACGCCGCGGGCGATGGTGACGGCGTGCTTCACCTCTCGGGCCGTGCGGACGCGGCCGTGGAGGACGATGCCGCCGTCCTCGACCTCCTCGATCTCGATCGCGCGGCGGGCGAGGACGGGGTCGTGGGCGAAGGCCTCGAGGACGCGGGCGTCGAGGCCTTCGGCGTCGTCGGCGTCCTCCTCCTCATCATCCTCTTCTTCCTCCTCCTCCTCCTCGACGTCCTCTTCGTCCTCCTCGAGCTCCTCCTCTTCCTCTCGCTCCTCGAGGTCCTCGTCGTCGCCGTCCCACGCGCCATGCGCCGGCGCCGCACCCCCGGCGAAGGCCCCCCGCACCGCGCCGACCGTCTCGAGCAGCGGCTCCCAGTTGTCCGCGACCAGCGCGGCGAGGCGCTTCCCGCGGCGGACCAGCGCGCCGAGCGTCGGCTTGCGGCCGCTCAGGCGCTCGGCCGCGAGGAGGCCCGCGGCCAGGCCGAGAGCGGCGCCGCCGGCGAGCCAGAGCCAGGTGCGGTCGGAACGGGAGTCGTCGACTCGGATGATGCGCATCGCGGACCAGGGGCTGTGGTTGTCGGGGCCATCGCCGCCCCGCTACTTTGAAGCCTGTCCCCTCGCGCGCGAGTCGGCAAGCAGGGAAGTCCGCGCGCCTCGCCTTCGCACCGCCCCGCCCATGTCGCAGCGCCCGACCTTCCCGTCGCAGCCCGATGCGCCGCTCCGCCCGCGCCTCGTCGCCGGCTGGAGCGTGTTCTTCGGCCTCGTGATCGTCGGCCTCGGTCTGTTCCTGTTCAAGGGGCGCGCGGTGCCCGTCCTGCTCGACCTGACGTCCCGATGAGCGCCTCCGCGCCCGCGTTGCTGGTCCTCACCCTCCCCGACGGCGCCACCCGCGAGGTCGCGCCGGGCACTCTCGCGCGCGATGTCGTCGCGACCATCGGGCCTCGCCTGCTGCTGGCGGCGATCGCCGTCTCCGTCGACGGCGAGGTGCAGGACCTGATGACGCCGATCCGCCGTGGCGGCGCCTTCCAGGTGATCACCGAGAAGGACCCGCGCGCCCTCGCCGTGCTGCGGCACTCCGGTGCGCACATCCTCGCGACGGCCGTGCGCCGCCTGCGCCCCGAGGCCGCGATCGGCTTCGGGCCGGCGATCGAGGAGGGCTTCTACTACGACTTCCAGGTCGACAAGCCCTTCACGCCGGAGGACCTCGAGCAGATCGAGGCCGAGATGAAGAAGGTCGTCGCCGAGAAGTACCCGTTCGTCCGCGCCGAGGTGAGCCAGGACGAGGCGAAGCGCGTCTTCGCCGACGACCCGCTCAAGCTCGAGCGCCTCGCCGACTTCGAGGGCTCGGACGAGATCATCTCGACCTACACCGACGGCCCCTTCACCGACCTCTGCCGCGGTCCGCACGTCCCCGACACCTCGTACCTCAAGCACTTCAAGCTGCTCTCCGCCGCCGGCGCGTACTGGCGCGGCGACGAGAATCGCCAGATGCTGCAGCGCATCTACGCCACCGCCTTCTTCAAGAAGGAGGAGCTCGAGGCGCGCCTCCACCAGATGGAGGAGGCGAAGAAGCGCGACCACCGCGTGCTCGGCAAGCAGCTCGACCTGTTCCAGTTCTTCCCGCACGCGCCCGGCGCCGCCTTCTGGACGCCCAAGGGCACCGCGCTCTGGAACACGCTCGAGGGCTTCGTCCGCGAGCGGCAGCGCGACGCCTTCCTCGAGATCAAGACCCCGCTGATGTACACCCGCAAGCTGTGGGAGCAGTCGGGGCACTGGGGCAAGTACAAGGAGAACATGTTCCTCGTGTGGGACAAGGAGGCCGCCGAGTCCGGGGCCGACACCGAGGAGGCCCTCGGCATGTCCCTCAAGCCGATGAACTGTCCCTCGCACCACCTGTACTTCCACGCGCACAAGCACTCGTACCGCGAGCTGCCGACGCGCTACGTCACGTTCGACCCGCTCCACCGCAACGAGCTCTCGGGCGCGCTGTCGGGCCTCACGCGCGTGCGGCAGTTCTCGCAGGACGACTGCCACGTCTACCTGCGTGAGGACCAGATCGCCGACGAGGTGAAGTTCCTGATGGACTTCATCCTCGCTTACTACGACACGTTCGGCCTCACGGCGAAGCTCAAGTTCGCCACGCGGCCCGAGCAGCGGATCGGCAGCGACGCCCTGTGGGACCGCGCCGAGGCCGCGCTGCGCGCCGCGCTCGAGAGCACGGGCCGGCCGTACGAGATGAAGGAGGGGGACGGCGCCTTCTACGGCCCCAAGATCGACTTCGACGTGATGGACTCGATCGGCCGCGCCTGGCAGCTCGGCACCATCCAGCTCGACTACAACGCCCCCGAGCGGTTCGACCTCACCTACACGGGCGAGGACAACGCCGCGCACCGGCCGGTGGTGATCCACCGCGCGGTGAGCGGGTCGTTCGAGCGATTCATCGCGATCCTCATCGAGCACTTCGCCGGCGCCTTCCCGGTGTGGCTCTCGCCGGAGCAGGTGCGCGTGCTGCCGATCTCCGACGAGGTGCTGGGGTATGCCCAGCAGGTGACGGCGACGCTCCGGGCGGCCGGCATCCGCGCCAGCTGCGACGACCGCAGCGACACGCTCAACTACCGGATCCGGGATGGCGAGCTGATGAAGGTCCCGTACATGGCGGTGCTCGGGAAGCGCGAGGCGGAGGCGGGGCAGGTCGCGATCCGCGTCCGCGGCGCCGGCAAGAAGCAGGAGGTCGTCTCGGTCGAGGCGTTCACCGCGCGCCTGCTCGACGAGATCCGCACGCGCGCGCTCGTGCCGTCGTCGGCCGGGGCGGAGGCGTGACCGCCGCTGCGGTCCGCCACGCGGCGCGCGCGGTCGCGGGCACGGCGCTCCTGTGCGGCGCGGCCCGTGCCGGGGCGCAGCAGGTGGAGAAGCCGCGCCTCGAGCCGGCCCGCGTGATCGGCGAGTCGGTCGTCGGCGCCTACGCCGGCATCGGCGGCTTTGTCGTCGGCCGCTTCGTCGCGGAGAACGTGGCCGAGCGTTCGGGCGTCCAGAGCGACGACACCATGCGACGGCTCGGCTTCGCCGGCGGCGTGATCGGGGGCGGGCTCGCGACCGCCGGCGTCGTCTACGCGATCGGCAGCATCGGCGACCAGACGGGCGACTTCGACGCCACCTACCTCGGCACCGGCGTCGGCTTCGTCGCCGCGCTCGGCATCGCCAAGATGGTGCTCGGCCCCGAGGGGCGGCCGCGCGAGAACATGAGCACCTCCGCCAAGTGGGCGACCGCCAACATCATCGCGCTGCTCCCCGCGCTCGGCGCCACCATCGGCTTCAATTCCACGCGTCGTACTCAATAATCGAGGCTTCGTCATAGATGTCGGACCGCACGCCAGTCATCGTCTCCGCCGCCCGCACGCCGATCGGCCGCTTCCTCGGCGGGCTCGCCCCGCTCACCGCGCCGGAGCTCGGCGCCGTCGCCATCCGGGCCGCGCTCGCGCGCGCCAAGGTCGACCCGGCCGCGATCGGCGAGGTGATCATGGGCAACGTGCTGCAGGCGGCCGTGGGGCAGGCGCCGGCCCGCCAGGCGGCGATCAAGGCCGGCATCCCCGGCACGGTGCCGGCGTACACGGTCAACAAGGTCTGCGGCTCGGGCCTGCAGGCGGTGATGCTCGCCGCGCAGGCGATCCGCGCGGGCGACGAGCAGCTGCTCGTCGCGGGCGGGCAGGAGTCGATGAGCAACGCGCCGCACTACGTGCAGGGGATGCGCAACGGTATCAAGTTCGGCGCGCAGACGATGGCCGACGGCCTCATCAAGGACGGGCTCTGGTGCGCCTTCTACGACCGCCACATGGGCGGGCACGCCGAGTACACGGCGAAGAAGGCGGGCATCACGCGCCAGCGGCAGGACGAGTTCGCGCTCGCCTCGCACCAGAAGGCCGTGGCGGCGATCGCCGCCGGGCGCTTCGCGGCCGAGATCGCGGCCGTGGAGATCGCCGGCAAGAAGGGGCCGACCGTGATCGACACCGACGAGTCGCCGCGCGCCGACACGTCGCTCGAGGCGCTCGGCAGGCTCAAGCCGGCCTTCCCGAAGGACGCGCCGAAGGACATGAAGCCCGAGGAACTCACCGTGACGGCGGGCAACGCGCCGGGGCTCAATGACGGCGGCGCCGCGCTGGTCGTGGCGAGCGAGGCGTACGCGAAGGCGCACGGCCTGCCGATCCTGGCGCGCATCACCGGCTACGCCTCGGGCGGCGGCGACCCGCAGGACCTGTTCTTCGCGCCGATCGTCGCGGTGCAGAACCTGATGCGGAAGACCGGCAAGACGATCGGCGACTACGACCTGATCGAGGCCAACGAGGCGTTCGCGAGCCAGGCGCTCGCGGACGGCGACGGCCTCGGCTGGGACCCGGCGCGCGTGAACGTCAACGGCGGCGCGATCGCGCTGGGCCACCCGATCGGCGCGAGCGGCGCGCGCGTGCTCGTCACGCTGTTGCACGCGCTCGAGCAGCAGGGCAAGCGCACCGGCCTCGCCACGCTCTGCCTGGGCGGCGGCAACGCGGTCGCGCTGAGCGTGGAGAAGGTCTGAGCCCGGCGCGCCCGGCGGTGCGTTCACGGCACGACGGGAACTTCGACGAGGCGCTCCGGGTGATGGGGCGCCTCGCGGTGTTCGCGGGGCTGTCGGTCGGGCTGGTGTTCCTCACGGGCATCATGCTCAAGCCGCTGCTCCCCACGGGACTCCCCCCGGGCGAGGCCGGCGCGGCGCTGCTGCGGCTGCTCTGGGCGCTGTCGCTCCTCGGCGGGACGCTCGTCGTGGCCGCGACCTTCGAACGCGGCGAGTGGCGCGTCGCCGGCTTCGCGCCCTCGGGGATGCACCCCGTGGCCTTCCTCGTCGGGCTGGGCCTCGGCGGGCTGGCGGCGCTCGGGCCGGGCCTCGCCCTGCTGCTATCCGGGCAGGCGACGCTGGCGCCCGCGGACCTCACGCGGGCGTGGGGTGACCAAGCCGGATCGGTCGCGTGGGCGCTCGGCGTGGCCACGCTCGTCGAGACGCTCGCGATCTTCGGCTATCTGCAGGGGCTGCTCGAGGCGCGGTGGGGACGCGTGGTCTCGGTCGGTCTCCCGACGATGCTCTTCGCCCTCGCCGTGACGCGGCATCCGGGCGCCGGCACGCTCGCGGTGGGTGGAGCCGCCGCGCTGGGCCTCCTGCTCGCCTCGGTCCGTGCGCGCACGGGCAGCGTGGTGCCGGCCTGGCTGGCGTACGCGGCGTTCGCGGTGGTGCAGGGGGCGGTGTGGCACGCGCCGGTGCGCGGCGCCGGCACGGGGGTGCCGGCCTGGTACCAATGGGCCCCGGCGGGCCCCACCTGGCTGAGCGGGGGCGGATGGGGGCTCGAGGCGAGCCTGGTCACCGCGGGGACCCTCGTCGTGGTTAGTTTTCTCGTGCTCCGCCCGCATCGGCCGGCCCGCCGTCCGACGCACGACTGACCACGGGTGGCCCCCGGGCCGCCCCCAATCGCGACGACCCCCGATGACCGACCGTTTCGCCGTCGTCGGCGCCGGACAGATGGGCAACGGCATCGCCCACGTCTGCGCCACCAGCGGCTTCGACGTCACCATGATCGACGTCTCCGCCGACGCCCTGGCCAAGGCCAAGGCGACCATCGAGAAGAACCTCGACCGCCAGGTGAAGAAGGGCGCGCTCGACGAGGCCGCCAAGCAGGCGGCGATGGCGCGCATCCACACCGCGACCACGCTCGATGCCGTGCAGGGCGCGACGGTGGTCGTCGAGGCCGCGACCGAGCGCAAGGACCTCAAGCTCCAGATCTTCCGCGACCTCGACCGCCTCGCCGACGCGGGCGCGATCCTGGCGACCAACACCAGCTCGATCTCCATCACCGAGATCGCCGCGGTCACCACGCGCCCCGAGTCGGTGATCGGCATGCACTTCATGAACCCGGTGCCGGTGATGCAGCTCGTCGAGGTGATCCGCGGCCTCGCGACGAGCGACGCCGTGAACGCCCGCACCGTGGAGTTGTCGAAGGCGCTGGGCAAGGTGCCGGTGGAGGCCAACGACTTCCCGGGCTTCATCGCCAACCGCATCCTGATGCCGATGATCAACGAGGCCTGCTACGCCGTGATGGAGGGCGTCGGGACGCCCGAGGCGGTGGACCAGGTGATGAAGCTGGGCATGAACCACCCGATGGGCCCGCTCACGCTCGCCGACTTCATCGGCCTCGACACCTGCGTCGCGATCCTCGAGGTGCTGCACGAGGGGCTCGGCGACCCCAAGTAC
>ERZ1645185.1274-NODE-1274-length-10356-cov-5.490632_pt1 | contig 10356 bp, 6 predicted proteins | sample MGYA00575351_ERZ1645185 | MGnify/ENA primary metagenome ERZ1645185 (study PRJEB40838, sample SAMN11284767) | freshwater sediment metagenome | isolation source: river sediment | host: Sediment | place: India: Jana village, Kanpur | collected 2015-12-17 ... | reverse complement strand
GCGAGCACCTCCCACCCGGGCTCGGCGCGCACCCACCCCTCGAACGTGCGCGCCAGCGCGCAGTGATGCCGCAGCCGCTCCGCGAGCCCGTCGGTGCCGAAGGCGCGCAGCACGAACCACAGCTTCAGCGCGCGGAACCGCCGACCCAGCTGGAACGAGTAGTCGGACTGCGACACCGCCACGTCCTGTTCCGCCGTCTCCAGGTAGGCCGGCGTGAGGCTGAACGTCCGCTTGAGCACGCGCGGATGCCGCGTCCACAGCACCGAGCAGTCCATCGGCGTGAAGAGCCACTTGTGCGGGTTCACCACCATCGAGTCCGCCCGCTCCACGCCCGCGAAGTGCGCGCGGAACTCGGGCACCATCGCGAGCACGCCGGCGTACGCCGCGTCGACATGCAGCCACATCCGCTCGCGCGCGCACAGGTCGGCGATCGCCGGCACCGGGTCGACGCTCGTCGCGCTGGTGGTGCCCACGGTCGCGACCACGGCGAGCGGCCGGTACCCCGCCGCCCTGTCCGCCGCCACCGCCGCCTCGAGCGCGTCGATCCGCATCCGGTGGTCGGCGTCGGCGGGCACGCGCACCACGTTCGACGCGCCGATGCCGAGCGTGATCGCTGCCTTGTCCACCGACGAGTGCGCGTGCTCGCTGCAATAGATGCGCAGCACCGGCAGGTCGGGGCGGCCCGCCATGCCGCGATGCCGCACCTCGAGCGCGGGGTCCATCTCGCGCGCCGCGGCCAGCGCCTGCAGCGTCGACACCGAGGCGGTGTCGGTGAGCATCCCGAACCAGTCGCCGGGCAGCCCCATCGCGTCGCGCAGCCAGCCGGTGGTGGCGGTCTCGAGCTCCGAGAGGGCCGGCGAGGCGCGCCAGAGGATCCCCACCTGGTTGAGCGCGGCGATCGCGAGTTCGCCGAGGATGCCCGGCACCGAGGCGGTGTTGGCGAAGTAGGCGAAGAAGCCGGGGTGGTTCCAGTGCGTCACCCCCGGCATCACGATGCGGTCGAGGTCGGCGAGGATCGCCTCCATCGGCTCGGGCGCGGCGGGGGCGCGGTCAGGGATGCCCCGGCCGAATTCCCCCGGCGCGAGCCGCGAGAGCACGGGATAGGATTCGGGGGTACGCAGGTAGTCGGCCACCCAGCGCGCGAGCGTGGCGGCGTGGCGCTCGAACTCGTCGGGCGGGAGGTCGCCGGGTTCGGCGGCGGCAGGGGCGGGACGCATGCGTGAAATCCATCGGAGGCGGTGCGTGAAGGCAATGCCCGTTGGTGAGGAGGCGCGGCTCGAGGCCGCCGTCGCACGGGGGATCATCACGGCCGATCAGGCCGCGGCGATCGGTGCGCTCGACCTGCCGCCAGGGTCGGGCACCGGCGCCGCGGGGGACGCGCCGGGCGCGTCCCCCGCGCACCGCGAGTCGCCCCGCGGCTTCAACGCCGCGACCATCGCCTACGTGGTGGGCGCGGTCACCGTGGTCGGCGCGATGGGGTGGTTCCTCGCCGACCGCTGGGAATGGCTGGGCCCGTGGGGCGTGCTCCTCACGACGGCGCTCTATGCCGTGCTGTTCCTGTTCGTCGCGCGGCGCCTCGCGCGCGAGGGCTTCGCGACCGCCTCGGGCTTCGCGGTCGTGCTCGCCGTGGCGATGGTGCCGCCCGGCGTGACCGCGATCAATGACCTCGTCGGCTGGTTCCCCGGCGGCTGGGGCCGCAGCTGCCGCTGGCCCGACTTCGTCTTCTGGAGCTGCCGCGGGCACGAGCTCGTCGTCGAGCTCGCCACCGCGCTCGCGGCGCTCGTCGCCCTGCGGAAGACGCGCTTCTCGCTCCTCGTGCTGCCGCTCGCGGCGATCGCGGTGCGCATGCTCTTCCACCTCACCGACGGCTGGGGGCTGCACGTCATCGGCGACGCGAGCGCCGGCTGGATCTGGGTGGCGGGGGGCAGCGGCCTCGCCGCGCTCGCCTACGCCACCGACCGCCGGCAGCGCGGCGACGAGGACTTCGCGCGCTGGGTGCACCTCGCGGCCGCCTGCTGCGCCGTGCCCGCGTCGCTGCACCTGCTCAGCGCGTACGAGCCGCTGCGGCACTTCCTCGTGCCGGGGGCGTTCGTGGCCTTCGCCGCCGCGCTGCTGCTGCGCCGCTGGGTGTGGCTCCTCCTCGGGATGGGGTGGTTCGTCGCCTACCTCGGCTGGCTCGCGGGCGAGGTGTTCCGCGACTCGCCGGCCTTCCCCATCCTGCTCGCCGCGATCGGCATCGGCGTGATCATCGCGACGGTGTGGGTGCAGCGGAACGCGGCATCGCTCGTGGCGCGGTTCGGCACGGTGACGAGCGACGGACGGCCGCGCTTCCCGGGCGGCGTGCCGCTGCTGCTCGCGCCGGCGCTCGTTGCGCTGCTGCTGCTTCCCGGCGCCTTCGAGGACGACGCGGAGAAGCGCCGGCAGTGGGACTGGCAGTCCCGGCGCATCATGCACCAGATGGCCCGGGAGACGCAGAAGGCGAAGGCGGCCGCGAAGGTCCGAGCCGACTCGATCGCGGCCGCTGGCGGCGCCCCCGGCGTGCAGGCCGCGCCGGCTGTGCTGCGCCCGAGGGAAACCCCTCCTCCCGCCCGGCCGTAAGTCTCGAAAGGACACACCGCCCCCGTCCGCACGGGGGCGCACCCGCATTGAGGAACGACGCATGATCGCGGTGGGATTGCTGCTGGCCTTCCAGGTCTCGGTGAACGTCGACGTCAACAAGCAGGGCGGCTCGGTCGGGATCGGCGTCAAGCCGCCCATCCGCCAGCGCATCGCCGTGACCGACGAGCATCGCCGCACCGCCTTCAAGGACGCCGCCGCGCGCGAGCTGCTGCTCCGCGCCCGCGAGACGCGCCTCAAGCAGGACTCCGCGCTGCTCAGCTACGACGTGAAGAGCTACCAGCGCATCTCCGCGGGGATGTCGCTGCGCGAGGCGGCGCGCGACCGGCTCGCCTTCCGCGCCGAGAACGCCGCGCACGTGCGCTGGCACCGCGCCACGGGCGCGCAGGTGGAGCTGCTCGGCGCGCGGCAGGTGGCGCCGATCGTCGCTGGCCTCAAGGAGGCCGAGAAGGAGATGCAGGAGGACATGGCCGACGAGTTCTCCGACATGATGGCCATCCCCTACTACCCGGGGAAGGACGAGCTCTGGCTCTTCGAGATGATCGGCACGCAGGACGACGACGATGACGGCAGCCCGATGCTCATCCATCCCGTCGCCGCCGGCTCCGAGGCGTACTTCACGTTCGCGAGCGGCGACTCGGTGCTCATGTCGCTCCCCGACGGCAAGCGGATCACGCTCAAGGAGATCCTCGTGACGCCGCGCGAGGCGCGGTGGAACCTCGTGGTCGGCTCGTTCTGGTTCGAGACGGAGCGCGCCTCGCTCGTGCGCGCGGTGATGCGCTTCTCGGCGCCGATGGACATCTGGGAGGTCGCCGAGGAGGACGACCCCACGGCGCGCGAGGACGTGCCGCTGCTCGTGCGCGGCCTCATCTCGCCGATGAAGGCCGAGATGACGGCGGTGACCATCGAGTACGGGCTGTTCAACCAGCGCTTCTGGCTGCCGCGCACGCAGGGGGCGGAGGGCTATGCGCGCGTGAGCTTCATGCGCGTGCCGTTCAAGGTCGAGGAGCGCTACCGCTACGAGAGTGTCAACGCGATCGACTCGCTGCCGCGCATCCCCGAGCCGCGGTGGGCGACGTCGAGCGCCTGGCGCGACACGCTCAAGGCGCGCGGCCTCGACTCGGCGGCGGTGTCCGACAGCATGAAGGTCTTCTACGCCGCGCGCGACTCGGCGCAGAAGGCCGACCGCGCGCAGCAGTGCGCGACCAAGGGCACCTACCTCGAGTACCGCCGCCGCTACAACGGGACGCTGCCGCTCGCGCTCGAGGTGCCCTGCGACCTGAAGAAGCTCGCCGTCTCCCCCGAGCTGCCGCCGTCGATCTACGACCCCGGCGAGGAGCTGTTCGGCGCGAAGGAGCGCGCCGAGCTGATGCAGGCGCTCGACTTCGGGCTGCAGCCGGCCTGGTCGCCGGGCAAGGCGTCGCTCGAGTACGGGCTCGCGCACACGCGCTTCAATCGCGTCGAGGGGCTCGCCTCCGGCGGCGTGGCGCGCTGGACGCTCGGCAAGGGCTACACCGTCGCGCTCGGCGGCCGCGCCTCGGTGGCCGACGCGCAGCTCAACGGCGACCTCTCGCTGCTGCGCAGCAACGGCCGGCGCGAGCTGCGCGGGACGGTCTACCGCCGCCTCGCGGTGAGCTCCGATTTCGGCGACCCGCTCTCGTTCGGCGCCTCGCTCGGCGCGCTGTTCTATGCGCGCGACGAGGGCTTCTACCACCGGGCGTGGGGGGCGGAGCTCGCCGGCGAGCGGCCGCTGCGCGGCGGCTTCCAGTGGCGCCTCTTCGCCGAGCAGCAGTGGGCGGCGCCGGTGGAGAACCGCTGGTCGCTCTTCGGCGGCGCCAACGACGACCGCTTCATCGCCAACGTCGCGGCCGACAAGGGCTGGCTCTACGGCGGCGGGGTGCGGTGGCGCGGCAGCAAGGGACTCGACCCGCAGGGATGGCGCGCGAGCGCCGACCTCCGGCTCGAGGGGGCCGCGGTCGATCCCGCGCTCGGCGGGGAGATGACCAGCTACGGCCGCGCCTTCCTCGAGACGACCGTCTCGCGCGGCCTCGGCCCCATCGCCGCCTCGCTGACGGGTGCGGCGGGCACCACCACGGGCGACGTGCCGTCGCAGCGCCACTTCTTCCTCGGCGGCCTGCAGAGCGTGCGCGGCCAGACGGCCGGGACGGGCTACGGGCAGGCCTTCTGGCTCGGCCGCCTGGAGATCGGCGCGAACGCGGCGGCGGTGCGCCCGGTGGTGTTCGGCGACCTCGGCTGGGCGGGCGCGCGCGACGGCGACTGGGGCCGCACCACGCGCCCGCTGAGCGGCGTGGGCGTGGGCGCGAGCTTCCTCGACGGCCTCTTCCGCATCGACCTTGCGCGGGGCATCCACCCGCGCTGGCAGACGCGGCTCGACCTCTCGGTGGAAGCGCGCTTCTAGAAGCTGTACAATAAGTGGGCACCGCACAGCCCGGTGACGGGAGGCAGGGCGCGCGCGTCCTCTTCCCACACGCGGCTGTCCCAGATCACGGCATCACGGTCCCACGGACGAACGGCATCTGTCAGACCAGGCGGCGACGACCCACGGCGTAGAGCAGGCGAACGCGGAGATCCTGCTGTGGCAGGGTCGGTACCGCGCGTTGTTCATCTCGCTCATCGGCTTCTCGACCATCACGCTCAAGTGGTTCGGGGTCGTCTCCGGCGACTCGATCTACAGCGACCGGGTGGAGCCGCGCAGCGCGCTGCTCGTCGTGCTCGCGATCATCGTCGCGTACCTCGCCTTCCACAAGGCGATGGCCTGGCAGCTCAAGCGCACCAACCGCGCGACGCTCACGCACGTGGTCGCGGCGATCGCGAGCGACACCGTCTCGATGTTCGTCGCGGTCGCCCTCGTGACGCCGCCCGCGCACTTCGAGCGCGCCCTCATCATCTCGATCTTCACGGTGCAGTTCACCCAGGTGTTCTTCGGGTGGACGGCGACGATCGCCAACCTCGCGCTGGTGGCGGCGGGGTACATCACGCTCATCGCGCTCGCGGCCGACGCCGGCAAGCTGCCGCACCCGGGCGAGGAGCTCTGGTCGCTCGCGCTCTTCGGCATCGGCGTGCTGGTGTACGTGGGGCTGCAGGGGCACGTCACGCAGCGGATGCGCAGCCTGGTGCAGATCTTCACCAAGGCGCAGGAGGGCGACTTCTCGGCGCGCTACGACGAGGGCGCCGACCAGATGCCCGATCCCGTCACGGTGATCGGGCGCGCCTACAACCGGATGCGCGCGCACCTCGAGGCGATCGTCCTCACCGACCCGCTCTCGGGCTGCTTCAACCGCCGCGGGCTCAACCAGCTCGCCGAGCGCGAGGTGTCGCGCGCGGTGCGAGGCAAGAAGAACGTCGCGGTGCTCGCCGTGGACATCGACCACTTCAAGGCGATCAACGACGAGTTCGGGCACCTCACCGGCGACGAGGTGATCCGCGAGGTCGGCGCGCTGCTGCGCGAGACGGCGCGCGAGATCGACGTGGTGGCGCGCATCGGCGGCGAGGAGTTCACGATCCTCGCGCCCGACTCCAACGACGAGGGGGCGCTCATCCTCGCCGAGCGCATCCTGCTCGCCTTCCGCGCGCACCAGTTCAAGTCGCTGCCGCCCGACCGGCGCATCACGACGAGCGTCGGCCTCTCGGCCGCGCCGGCCCGCGACGACGAGGTGGCGAAGGTGCTGCTCGCGCGCGCCGACGAGGCGCTCTACGTGGCCAAGCGCAACGGGCGCGACCGCGCGGTGGTGTGGCACGCCGGCATGCGCGCCTTCGACGGCACCTACGGGCGCATCAGCAAGCCGACGCCCGGGATGATCCGCGCGGTCGAGTGACCGCGCGCGGGCCCGGCCCGGGCCGTCGCGCGCCGCGGCTCAGCCGAGCCGCAGCGTCCCTTCGCTGACCAGCACCGCGCGCCCGGCCACCTTCACGGCCGTCACCGCGCCGCCCGCCTTCACCGCGCTCACGTCGAGGCGGCTCGGGCGCCCCATCTCGATCCCCTGGTCCACCGACCAGGCGTAGGCGCCGTCCTTCGGCTCCTTCATCGCGAGCCAGCCGCCGAAGGCGGCGACCGCCGAGCCCGTCGCCGGGTCCTCGGGCACGCGGATGCCCGGCGCGAACATCCGCGCGCGCCAGTGGTGCGGCCCCTGCTCCTCGTCGCGCGCCGCGACGAAGATCTCCGGCGCCCAGAAGCGTTGCAGCGTCTGCTCCCAGCGGTCGACGCGCACGCGCGCGCGGCCGAGGGCCGCGACCGACTTCACCGGCACCAGCAGGAACGGGTAGCCGCACGAGACGGCCGCCGGCGAGAGCGCCCCGCCCATCAGGTCGGACGGCTCGAGCGAGAGGATCTCGGCGAGCGTGTTGATCGTCGGCGTCTGCGGGCCGACCTCGGGGAGCTTGGCGACGCTCAACTCGGCCCAGGCGCGCGTGGGCGACTCGACGCGCACGTCCACCGGCACCGTCCCCACGCCCATCTCGAACGTGAAGTGCCCGTGCCCCTCGGGGAGCGCTCCCTCGGCGAGCGCGAGCGCCGCCGCCGTGCCGATCGTCGGGTGGCCCGCGAACGGCATCTCCTTGTCCGGCGTGAAGATCCGGACGCGGCGCGTGTGCCCCGGCTCCTCCGCCGGGTAGCAGAACGTCACCTCGGAGAAGTTGAACTCGCGCGTGATGGCGAGCAGCAGCCCCTCGGGGATCCCGCGCGCGTCGGGGAAGACCGCGAGCTGGTTGCCGCCGAAGGGCGTGGGCGTGAAGACGTCGAGCGTGAGGTAGCGCACGGTCACCCGGCCATGAAGGGATACCGGTAGTCCGTCGGCGGCACGAAGGTCTCCTTGATCGTGCGCGCGCTCACCCAGCGGAGCAGGTTGAGCTTGGAGCCCGCCTTGTCATTGGTGCCCGAGGCGCGCGCGCCGCCGAACGGCTGCTGGCCCACCACCGCGCCCGTGCACTTGTCGTTCACGTAGAAGTTGCCGGCCGCGTGGCGCAGCTTGGCGTGCGCCTCGGCGAGCGCCGCGCGGTCCTGGCTGAACACCGCGCCCGTGAGCGCGTACGGCGACGTGCGGTCGACGAGCTCGAGCGTCTCGCTCCACTTGTCGTCGTCGTAGACGTAGGCCGTGACGATGGGGCCGAAGATCTCCTCGCACATCAGGCGGTACGACGGGTCCTCGGTCTGCACGAGGGTGGGCTGCACGAACCAGCCGGTGGACCCGTCGGTGCCGCCGCCGGCGAGCACCTTCGCGTGCTGCTTCGCGTCGGCGAGGTACGACGCATTGCGGTCGAACGCCTTCTTGTCGATCACCGCGCCCATGAAGTTGCGGAAGTCGTTCACGTCGCCCATGCGGATGTCGGCGATCATGGCGAGCATCCGGTCGCGGACCTCGGGCCAGATCGACTTGGGCACGTAGATGCGCGAGCAGGCCGAGCACTTCTGGCCCTGGTACTCGAACGCGGCGCGCACCACGCCCACCGCGAAGGCCTGCACGTCGGCCGAGGGGTGCGCGATCATGAAGTCCTTGCCGCCCGTCTCGCCCACGATGCGCGGGTAGGAGCGGTAGCTCCCCATGTGCTTCCCGATGGTGCCCCACATCGAGTTGAACACGCCGGTGGAGCCGGTGAAGTGCACGCCGGCGAGGTCGGGGTGCGTGAGCGCGACCTCGGAGATGGCGACCGGGTCGCCGGGAAGGAAGTTGATCACGCCCGGCGGGAGGCCCGCCTCCTCGAGGAGCTTGAGCGTGTACCAGCCGGAGAGCATCGCCGTGGCGGCGGGCTTCCAGAGGACCACGTTGCCCATCTGCGCGGGGGCGCCGCAGAGGTTGCCGCCGATCGCGGTGAAGTTGAACGGCGTCACCGCGTAGACGAAGCCCTCGAGCGCGCGGTACTCGAGCTGGTTCCACGTGCCCGGCCCGTTCACCGGCTGCTCGGTGTAGATCTCGCGCGCGAACGCCGCGTTGAAGCGGAAGAAGTCGACCATCTCGCAGGCGGCGTCGATCTCGCTCTGGAACACCGTCTTCGACTGGCCGAGCATCGTGGCCGCGTTGAGCGTGTCGCGCCACGGGCCCGCGAGGAGGTCGGCCGCCTTGAGGAACACCGCGGCGCGCTGCTCCCACGTCCACTCGCTCCACTCCTTCCACGCCTCGCGGCCGGCGGCGATCGCCTGGTGCACGTGCTCCTTGGAGGCCTTGTGGTAGGTCGCCGTCACGTGCCCGTGCTTGTGCGGCGAGGTCGCCTTGGCGACGTCGCCGGTGCGGATCTCCTTGCCGCCGATCACCACGGGGATGTCGGGGCACTCCGACTCCATCGCCGTCAGGCGGGCCTGCAGCGAGGCGCGCTCGGGCGAGCCCGGGGCGTAGGCCTTGATGGGCTCGTTGGCGTGCGGCGGGAGCTGGCGGATGCCGTTCGGCGAGAAGGTCGACATGGCGGGAGGGGTGAGGGTCGAGGTGGAAATCTAATCCCGCGCCGGGTGATACTTCAGGCGTGACCCGACTCCTGCCGCTCCTCGCGCTCGTCCTCGTCGGCTGCGTCCCGCAGCCCGTGCGCTGGGACGAGGCCGTCACCCGCACCACCGGCGCGCTCGCCGACAGCGTGCGGCTCGTGCTCGCGCCCGACGGCAGCGCCGCGCTCGTCCCGGCCTGGACGCCGCCCACCTGGCCCGACGAGCCGGGCCTCTGCGTCGCGACGCGGCGCGCCGTCCCCGCCCTGGGCGGCGAGGCGTACGCGAGCTGGTTCGCCGTGCGCCCCGACTCGAGCGTCACGCTGCGCGTGGCGCGCTCCGACGACGGCGGCCTCACCTGGAACGCCTCCGTCACCGCCGACTCCACCGACGTCGGCCTCACGGGCTGCGCGCGCCCGGTGCCGTTCATCGCGGCCGACTCGCTCAACGGCTACGTGCACCTCGCGTACCACCTCGTGGGGCGCGAGGGGGCGGGGCTCTTCTTCACGCACACGATGGAGCGCGGCGCGCTCTTCCACGAGCCGGTGCCCATCGTCTACGGCGACCGCCCCTCGGTGGCGTCGGTGGCCTCGCGTGGCGACACGGTCATCGTGGTGTACGAGGACCCCAACAGCCGGCTGCCGCGGCTGGGGATCGCGGTCTCGCGCACGCAGGGGCACATCTTCGAGGCGCGGATGCCGGCCTCGGACGAGGCGGGCGAGGCGCGCGGGCCGCTCGTGGCCGTGCGCGGCGACCGCGTGGTGGTGGCGTGGACGGCGACGCAGCGCGGCGGCGGGATGTCGCGCCTGGTGATGCGGCAGGGGACCCTCGACTGGGAGCGCTGATGCGCGTGCTGCTGGCGGACGACGACGAGCTGATGCGCGGCCTGATCGCCGCGGTCTTCGAGGCGCACGGGCACGCGGTCGAGGCGCACGCCGACGGCGCCGCCGTCTGGGCCGCGTTCGAGGCCGCCCCCGCGAGCTTCGTGGTCCTCGACTGGCAGATGCCCGGCCTCGACGGGCTCGAGGTCTGCCGCCGCATCCGCGCGCACGAGGAGGGGGCGCACACGTTCATCCTCGTCATCACCGCGCGCAGCGGGATGCACAGCCTCGACGCGGTCCTCGACGCGGGCGCCGACGACTACCTCTCCAAGCCGGTCGCCCCCGAGGACATCGCGGCGCGCCTGCGCATCGCCGAGCGGCGGATGGAGCAGGCCGCCGCGCGCCGCGCGGCCGAGGCGGAGCTGCAGAAGTCGCGGTACCTCGCCGGCGTCGGCGAGGTGTCGCTCGCCATCCAGCACGAGATCAACAACC
>ERZ1645185.1273-NODE-1273-length-10357-cov-5.428266_pt1 | contig 10357 bp, 11 predicted proteins | sample MGYA00575351_ERZ1645185 | MGnify/ENA primary metagenome ERZ1645185 (study PRJEB40838, sample SAMN11284767) | freshwater sediment metagenome | isolation source: river sediment | host: Sediment | place: India: Jana village, Kanpur | collected 2015-12-17 ... | reverse complement strand
GGCGCGGTTCATCACGTCGCGCTCAATTGTTCGGGTTATGATGAGATGGTCGCACGCCTCGATGCGCGCGGTATGGCATACAAGCTGAACCTGGTGGAAGCGATCGGGCTGCGGCAAGTGTTCACGATGGACCCGAACGAAGTGCTGCTCGAACTCAACTTCTTCGGCGACTGAATCGCTGGCCACACACGGCCTGGCCTGCGATAGGGGCGCGAAATTGCGCAGGAGCAACCGATGGCCGCCGACGAAGAAGACTACGTTTATGACGAGGCCAGCGGCGAATGGCTGCCCGCGTCCGAACTCGCGGCGAAGGAGTTCCGCAACCCGGCATGGGGTTATTCGCATAGCGTGCGCGATTATGTGCTGGCGCAGCAGCTTGCGCGCGCGGACGGCGTTCGGCTCGACGACGACGTGATGTTCGCAGCGGCGTATCTGCACGACATGGCGGCGTTCCCGAAGTGGGAGGCGCAGGGCACCGATCACGCCGACCGCGCTGCCGCAATCGTCGATACGATCCTGAAGGACAGCGGCTTTCCGATGCGCAAGCTGGACGCGGTGCGCGAGGTGATCCGCACGCACATGTACGACCGCGAGCCGAAGACGCCGGAGGCGCTTTATCTGCATGATGCGGACGCGCTCGACTGGCTTGGTGCGGTTGGTGCCGCGCGCGTGATGGCGCTCGTTGATGCGCAGGGCGGCAAACCCGAAGGGCCGGACATGGCGAAGTTTCTGGAAGCCAATCTCGCGAACGTGCCGCCGCGCGTGCTGACACCCGCGGGCAAGGCGATGCTGCCGGAGCGCAAGGCCGCGCTGGAAACCTTCCTGCGCGACCTTCGCGAACAGACCGAAGATTTTTCGACACTTTAATGGGCAAGCAGGGGAGACAGGGAATGCTGAAAACGATTGCGGGGAGCGTGCTGGCCTTGTCGGTGGTCGGTGGCGCGGCGGCAGCGGAAGCGCCGGCGGATACGATCCTGCTGAACGGCGACGTGCGGACACCGGCGGGATGGGTGCAGGCGCTTGCGATCCGGAATGGTGTGATCGTCGCGGTGGGTGATGCGAAGGCCACAGAGGCGTATCGCGGGCCGAATTCGGTCGTCATCGATCTGAAGGGGGCGGCGGTGCTCCCCGGCCTCCACGACATGCACGTGCACAGCCATTTCGCGGGGCTCGAGCAGTTTTCGTGCAGCTTCGGCTATGGCGCGAAGCCTGCCGCCATCGCGGCGCGTGTGAAGGAATGTGCGAAAGCCGCGAAGCCCGGCGACTGGATCACCGGCGGCAACTGGGTGGGCGCGGCGTTCAAGAAGGGCGAGCAGACGCGCGCCTTCCTCGACAAGGTCGCCCCCAACAATCCCGTGGTGCTTTCGGACGAATCGCATCACAGCATCTGGGCGAATTCGAAGGCGCTCGAACTCGCGGGCGTGACACGAGACACGAAGGATCCTGCAGGCGGCATCATTGACCGCGATGCGAAGGGCAACCCGACGGGCGTGTTCCGCGAAACCGCGACGAACCTCATCGAAGCGATCATGCCCCCGCCGACCGAGGAGATGCATCGCAAGGCGCTGATGCTCTCGACAGCGCAGATGCTCTCCTACGGGATCACCTCCTATACCGAGGCGACGGTCCGCGACAGCAACATGAAGACGCTGTCCGATCTTTCGGGCGAAGGCCTCCTCAAGCAGCGCGTGCGCGGGTGCATCGTGTGGGCGCCGGGCGATACCATGGGCGAGCGCCTGATCGAAACGCGCGCCGCCTATGCGAAGCCGCGTTTCAAGACGGACTGCGTGAAGATTTTCATGGACGGCGTGCCGCTGGAAAGCCACACCGCCGCGATGCTCGAACCCTACAAGGGCGTTTCGAACACCGATCCCACCAACAAGGGCATATTGCTGATCCCGCAGCCCGTGCTCGACGAAGCAATCGCGAAGTTCGATCGCATGGGGCTGCACGTGAAGTTCCATGCTGTCGGCGACGGCGCGGTGCGCTCGGCGATCTCGGCGGCGGAACACGCGCGCAAGGTGAACGGCTGGGCCGGATCGGCGCACGATATCGGACACACCACCTTCGCCGATCTCGCCGATATTCCGCGCGTGCGCGACCTGCACCTGACGTGGGAATTCTCACCCTACATCTGGTATCCGACGCCGATCACCGACGTCGATATGCGTCGCGCCGTGGGCGACGAGATGATGAAGCGCGTGATCCCGATCAAGGACGCGCTCGACAGCGGCGCGAATGTCGTTGCGGGGTCTGACTGGTCGGTGGTGCCGTCGGTCAATCCGTGGCTCGCGATCGAAACGATGGTGACGCGCCAGGTACCGGGCGGCGGCGGCAAGGTGATCGCGCCCGATGAGCGCGTGTCGCTCGACGACGCGTTCCGCATCTTCACGGAAAATTCGGCGGCGCTGATGGGCACACGCGATATCGTGGGTTCGATCGAGCCTGGGATGCGCGCCGACATCATCGTTACGGAAAAGAACCCGTGGAAGGTGCCGGTCACCGAAGTTCATGCGACCAAGGTGCGGATGACCTTCATCGACGGCGAGAAGGTATATGATGCCGCGAATCCGCCCAAGCTGACCGCGAACTGAGAGGAAAGGCCATGCCGCGCACGGGGTTCTATACCGACGAACGCACCTTCTGGCACGCGACCGGAATGCAGGCGCTTTTTCTGCCGGTCGGCGACTGGGTGCAGCCGCCGGGCGGGACGGCGGGCGCGGACACGCCCGATTCCAAGCGCCGCCTGCTCAACCTCGCGAGCGCCTCGGGCCTGACGCGGAAGCTGGTGATGGCGGAGTCGACACCGGCGACGGTGGAGGACGTGTGCCGTGTCCATCCCCGCGACTACATCGACCGCTTCAAGGCGACGAGTGACGCGGGCGGCGGGGATATCGGGCACCTAGCGCCGTTCAGCAAGGGCGGGTTCGAGATCGCGATGATCTCGTGCGGGCTCGCGATCTCTGCCGTTGACGACGTGCTCTCCGGCAAGGTCGACAACGCCTATGCGCTCTGCCGCCCGGCGGGGCATCACTGCCTCGCCGACATGCCGATGGGCTTCTGCCTGCTCGCGAACATTCCGATCGCGATCGAAGCGGCGAAGGCGCGGCACGGCATCTCGCGCGTCGCGGTGGTGGACTGGGACGTGCACCACGGCAACGGCACGCAGTCGATCTTCTACGACCGCGACGACGTGCTGACGATCTCGGTGCATCAGGATCGCTGCTTCCCGCCCGGATACAGTGGCGCGGAGGATCGGGGCGAGGGCAAGGGGCTCGGCTACAACCTCAACATTCCTCTGCCTGCAGGCGGCGGCCACGATATCTATGTGCACGCGTTCGAGGCGCTGGTGCTACCCGCGCTCGAGAAATTCCAGCCGGAACTCATCATCGTCGCATGCGGGCTCGATGCGAACAGCGTCGATCCGCTGGCGCGGATGCTGCTGCACAGCGAAAGCTACCGCACGCTGACGCAGATGATGCTGGACGCCGCCAACCGCCTGTGCGGCGGCCGCCTCGTTGTCGTTCATGAGGGTGGCTATGCGGAGGCCTATGTGCCGTTCTGCGGCCACGCGGTGCTGGAGGCGTTGAGCGGCGAGCGCACGGCGGTCGTCGATCCGGTGCTCGAGATGGCGCTCGGCTGGCAGCCGGGGCCGGAGGCCACAGAGTTCCACAGGCAATGGGTCGAACGGCTGGTCGCGAATCTCAAATGACCGCGCTGCGCGTCGCCGCTGCCGCGCTGCTGCTGTCACTGCCGTCCGCAGCGATCGGCAGCGAGTGGCTGATGATGGTGAAGTCGCAGAATACCGATCCGGCGCGCGCGGCCGAGTTCGAGCACTGGTACAACGAGATCGATATTCCCGATGTGCTCGCCGTGCCGGGATACGAACGCGCACGGCGCGGGCACGCCGTCGGCGGCGAGCAGAGGCCATATGTCGCGCTTTACACGATTGCGTCGTCCGACATGGACAAGACGATCATCGCGATGCTGATGGCGAGCTGGCGCATGGATCAGCTCGGGCGCGGCACCGATCTCATCAAGGTGACCGAGCGCATCTACTACAAGCGTGAAGGCAATGCTGCGCGGACTGAGGGCGCGGGAAAACCGACGCACCTCTACCTGCACCGTTCGAAGGGCATGACCGAAAAGACGTTGCGGGCGATCGTGAACGCTGGGCTGGCGGTGGGTGCGACGCCGTACCGAGTCTACAACGTGCTCATGCATGAGCCGGTCGCGGTGCCGGACGAACTCGTGGTGTTCGAGCTTTCAGCTGGGTCCGACGCCGCGGCGGAGGATGCCGTGAAGGCGATTGAGGCGCGGGCGGGCGCGAGCGGATGTGGGGCCGACTGCGCGGCGCTTTATCAATTGACGCTCGACGTCGCCGGCTGATTGAACTTTGCGACAAGCGCCGCGCGCGTTCCCGCAACATCGACGAGGCGCTGCGCGCGGTAGCGGGCAATCTCTTCCGGCGTGTAGGGCGTGAATTCACTCACCGCGGCCCCGCCCATCTTGGGGATCAGCCAATTGAGCAGGGCAGCGAGATCGGCGTCGCTGAGTTTTGAATTCGCCGAGCCCGGCACCTGCACGAGGAATTCACGGCCGCCTTCAACGGTGAGGAAACGGTGAAGCTCGTCCTTCATTGAGGGGACGCTGCCCTTCTGACCACTGCCGTCGGGCAGGTGGCAGCCCTGGCACTCGGTCATGTAATTGACGTGCGCCGAGCGGCCGTTGCGTGTCAGGTTCGGCGCAATGCCGCCGGCGTGCGCCGCCACGGCGGCGGCGCACAGCAGCACGGGGAGGGCAACCAGACGCATCCCTAGTCGGCGGCGCCGAGCACGACGGCGGTCGAGCAGTTGTAGACGACGCCGACTTCGGTGCCGAGACACCAGTTGACGTCGTTGGAACCAGCGGGCTGGTGGACGGGCGTGTCGCCTTCGTTGCGGTTGCACATGCAGCGGCCGCAGGCGGATTTGCCGCAGCAGTCATTGTAGGAGATCACGTAGTCCTTGCCGTCCACGGGATTGCGGCAGGTGCCGACCCATGTGATCGGTGAGGGCTCGGTGCCCGGCGGACACGACGACGTGCTGCCGCCGCAGCAGGAGCAGAGGAAGCCGTCGATCGCGCAGTAGCGCCAGTAATCGCACGCCTGCGGATCGCCGCTTTCGCCCGGCTGTTGCGCGGCATTCGCGCGCGAGACGGGGAGCAGCGGCATCGATGCAGCAGCGATGCCGAAGGCGCTCGCCCGGCCGAAGAAACTGCGGCGCGACATTCCGCGCGCGGCCGTGCGGCTCAGCCGCTCCATGATCCTGTCGAGCCTATTGGTCATTGGGCAGCTCCTGTGGTTGCGGCGCTCGCCTCGCGGCGCGCCATGTAGTCCTGGATCGATGCGATGCCCGTCCGTTCGGCTTCGAACAGGCTCTCGACATGCTCGCGGTTGTTAACAAGGCCCTTCGAGGCGACGCGGCCGTCTGCGCCGAGCAGCACCGCATAGGGCAGCTTGCCGACGCCGTGTGCGCGGCCGAGTTCGGTGGAGAGCACGAAGGGATGATCGCCGAGCTTCTGTTGCACGATCATTTTCATCTGCGCGACTTCGTCGCCGTCGCTCGCGAATACGAGGCGCGTGGTGGCGGCGTTCTCCTTCGCGACCGACAGCAATACCGGCAGCATGGATTTGCACACGGGGCAGGTGGGCGAGAGGAAGAATACAAGGGTCGAACGGCCGTCAGCCGCGATGCCGCCGACGCGGACGTCGCCGCCAGTGAGGCTCGGAAGTTCAAACGCTGGCGCAGTTTCGCCAACCTTGGCGCCGCCCGACAGCGTGAGCGCGCCGACCGGACCGAGCCGTTCGTGAAGCATGCCGACCTGACGCAGGAGGCCGACCATCATCAGCGCGAGGCCGATGATCGCCACCCATTGCAGCGCGAACGCTACCAGAAAAACCTCGTTCATCTCACCACCGCCTTTCCGCGCAGCCGAACCGCGCTCAGCTGACCGAACCCGAGATAGAGCAGCGCGAACGCCGCGATGGCGCCTACGCCCGAAATCCAGTCGATTGCGCCGAGCGGGCGGGCGCTGACGGGAAGCGCGAACATGGCGAACGCAATTAGGCCAAGCGCGATATTGCGTGCGACGAGTTCCCAGCCGAGCGAGGCGCGTGCCGCCCCGAAGCTGCAGCCGCAATCGATGTGATCGCGCCCACGAGCGATATTGATGCCCATCGCGGCGGCATAGGCGAAGAGCAGCGCCGCGATGCCGAGCATGGCGATCTGACTACCAAGCGGGGCGGCGATGATCGCCGCTGCGCCGAGGGCGAGTTCGGCGAAGGCGATCATCGCACCTGCCGGGCGAACCAGGCCCGCCGGCAGAAGCCGATAGTTGCCAAGCGTTTCGGTGAAGACCGCGAAGCCCCCGAGCTTGCTCGTTCCGCCAAGCACGAACAGGCCTCCGAACAACAGGTTCGCCACCAGCACAGGGAGGATATCGATCGCCGTCACTGGCCCGTCACCGGCGAGGGCTGGATGATCGTCATGAAATCGCCGAGCCCTCCGATCTTGCGGATGAGTTCACCGGTCATGGCGTCGCGCACCTTGAAATCGGTCTCGCCCGGCATCGCCGTGTAGAGGAGCGGTTTCGCGTCCTGACTGACGGCGACGGAAAGCGCCACGCCATCCAGCGGAATGCGCTGGATGCGCGTCTGCTTCGCAGCATCATAGACCCAGATCTCTGTGCCCGGATCCTTGTGCGTATTGGGGCCGCCTTCGTGCATCAGAACGTAAAGACGCCCGGTGGCGCGGTGATACGCGGCGGTCTGCAGTGCGCCCGGGCGCCAACCTGCTTCGGCAGCGGACGTCAGCGACCATGTCTTCGCGAGCGTGGGCACATCCTTCGTGTGGTCGATCACATGCACCTTGCCGGTGGGCGTGAAGAACAACCACTGCTTGCCCGTCCACACGCCCTTTTCGGTGACGGGATCGTCATCCGCGAAAAGCTTCTTCGAGGTCTTGCCGAGCGTGACCTTGCCTTCGGCGTCGAGCGTCGCCGGTTGCAGCGCGCCGTCGCCGCAGATCAGGAAGAACTTCGACGGCCCGGTCGGGAAGATGAGGCCGCAGCCCGACGTCACGAACTCGCCGACGGTCTTCTGCGCCTGCATGTCGACAACGGTGACGGACTGTTCGGGCGTGAAATTGTAGAGGATCGCGAAACGACTGCCCGGCATCACCGGCGCAGACGATATGAAGGGAATACCGCTGAAGCGCTTCGGCGGAATGATCGCTTCCGTGCCGGCCTTGAGATCCGAGGTCTTATAGAAGGTGACGACATCGGTCCGCTCACCGCGGACGCCACGCGACAGGTGGATCGAAGGCACGCCAAATGTCTTGCCGTCCTCGGCAAGGAGGAGCGAGCCGTGGCCGTAGCCGCCGCTGATCATGCCGAGCATCTGGCCGCTGTCGGCGTCGAGCAGATAGGCGCGGCCATCGAGCATACGGTCGAACGAAACGTCGTTCACCCAGACCCAATGCGGCTGCATCACCTCGGCAAGGGTTTCCTGCGTCAACTCTTCGGGCTGGAGCTGCGCGGCTGCGGGCGCAGCAACGGTGGCGAGGCAGAGCGCGGTGAAGGCAGTGAGTGTTTTCATGTCGGTCCTCCGGCGGGTCAGGCTATTTCCGCGTGGCGAGATAGGCGATGACATTGGCGCGATCCTCGGGCTTCGGCAGGCCCGCAAAGGCCATGCGTGTCCCCTTGACGGTCGCGGCGGGCTTCAGAAGGAAGGCATCGAGCTTATCGGGCGTCCAGACGATGTCGGAGCCTTTCATGGCGGGCGAATAATTGAACTCAGCCAGACCGGCCTTGCGCCCGGTGACGCCGAACAGGTTGGGACCCATCGCCGTCTTCTTGCCTGGCTCCACCGAATGGCACATGGCGCAGCGCTTGAACACGGTCGCACCCGCCGCGGCATTGCCGCCGGCGTGGGCGGGAACCGATACAAACGCGGCGGCGACGGCGAGTCCCATACCTGCCAGCCTCATCCTTGAACGCATTAAACCCGTGTCCTCCCGGACGATGCTAGAAGTTGTACGTGACGCTGCCGCCAAACCAGCGCGGACGCGCGTGGGTCTGGTTTGAAAGGCCGAGCACCGTGCTGAGATCGAGATTGTAGATGCGGTATTCCTTGTCCGTCACGTTGTTGGCGAACGCCGCGATCACCCAGCGGTCGTCATCCGTCGTGAAGGAGACGCGGACGTTGCCGACAAGGTGCGAATCTTCAAGATCGATGGGTGCGTTGAACGTCGAGAAATACTGCTCGCTGTCGTATTTCCAGTCCGTCTGGAATGCGAGCGAACCCGGGCCGACGGGAACGGAGTAGCGCAACATGCCGCCGACGCTCCATTCTGGTGCCTGCGGCATCTTGCGGTCGGCGACGCGGCCGCCGGGCAGCGTGATGTTCTTCACCTTCGTATCGAGGTGCGTGAGGAACGCCGACAGCATCAGGCCCGTTGCGGGCCGCAGGATCAGCTCACCTTCGAAGCCGGTGACCTTCGCCGGGCGATTGGTGACGAACTGCGACAGGCCATCGAGCGAGAAGGCCTGATAATCCTTGTAATCATAGTGGAAGACAGTGCCGTTCAGCGTGACCATACGGTCTGCGAACGTCGCCTTGAAGCCGCCCTCGTAATTGGTGAGCACTTCCTGATCATAAGGCAGCGTGGTCGGATCGATCGGCGCGAACGCCTGTATGCCGAAGCCGCCGCTCTTGGTGCCGCGATTGGCGCTGACGTAGAGGAGAACATCGTCGGTAGGGCGGTAATCGAGTTCGATCTTGCCAGACCAGTTCTTGAACGTCTGCTTTGCAAGATCCGGGTTCGTGGAGGGATTGAACACGAAATCGGTCACGCCGTTTTCGGCATGCGCATAATCGTACTTCTTCCAATCCCAGCTGTAGCGGCCGCCGATGATGAGGCTCACCTGGTCGCTCGCCTTGTATTCGGCCTGACCGAACACCGCGATGGAATCAGTCTTCTGCGTGCCGCCGTAATTCTCGATGAAGCCGAGGATCGCGCTGCCATCGATCTGGTAGGCGTTTTCGGTCTTGATCTTGAGGCCGTAGATACCGCCGAGCCACGTCAGACGGTCGTTTTCGCCCGAAAGGCGCAGTTCCTGCGAAAGCTGATAGAGATCTTGCGCCGTATCATAATGGAAGATCGGCAGCGCGGACATGTCGCTGTCTTCGGCGTAGCGCTTCTTCAGATCCTGATAGTCGGTGATCGAGGTGAGTTGCGTGCCGCCGAAATCATGCTCGTAGCGAACCGTGGCGCTCCAGAACTTGCGGTCGAAATAACCACCGTAATCGAATTCGCCTGTAAAGGGATCATCATCGGAATCGCGGTAGCCGAAAGCATCGCAGCCGCCGCAGGTTCCCCAGAAATCCTCGTTCGGACCGAGCGCATAGCCGAGGCCGTCTTCATTAAAGCCCGCCCCGACGTGCGTGTAGAGGCCGCCGCTCGTCTCATCCTTGTTGCGCAGGCCCTGCAGCTTCACAAGGAGCGTGCCGTTCGCGCCGACATCAGCCTCGACCTGCAAGCGTCCGCCGAAGAAGCGGGAGTTGCCGAGATCCTTGCCGATACGGTTTTCGACATAGCCGCCGTGATGGTTGGTGGTGAGCGAGAGGCGCGCGCGAACGGTGTCCGAGAGCGGACCGCTCACCGCGCCTTCGGTTGCGATCTGCCCGTAGCTGCCGACGGTGAGCGTGGCGAAGCCTTCGAACGTGTTCGTCGGCTTCTTTGTGATCGCCTGCACGAGGCCGCCTGTGGCGTTGCGGCCGAAGAGCGTACCCTGCGGACCGCGCAGAATCTCGACGCGCTCCAGATCGAACATCTGGCCGCTGATTGCGCCCAGCGCGCTCACATAAACCTCGTCGTTGTAGAACGCGATCGGCGCTTCCTGCGAATCGGCGAAGTCGTTCTGCGAGACGCCGCGGATGTTGAACACCGTGATCGTCGGGCTGAACTGCGCGACCTGAAGGCTCGGCACCTGTCCTGCGAGCGCGGTCACGTCCTGTCGGCCCATCGAATCAAGCGCAGCGCCGCCGATTGCGGAGACCGAGAGGCCGATATCCTGCAGATTCTGCTCGCGCTTCTGCGCGGTGACGACGATCGCATCGTCGACGACGGCGGCTTCCTGCGCCGCGGCCGCGGCTGGCGCGAATGCAGCGCCCGCAAGCAGGGCGAGCTTCAGCGATCTAAGGATAAACGGATTGCTGCGCATGTGGTTTTCCCCTCCCTGAAACGCAATTCGCGTCGTTTCAGGCACTATATTTCGAATCAATTCGATTTGTAAAGTTTGGAAACAACCCCGTCGT
>ERZ1645185.1272-NODE-1272-length-10370-cov-5.176345_pt1 | contig 10370 bp, 8 predicted proteins | sample MGYA00575351_ERZ1645185 | MGnify/ENA primary metagenome ERZ1645185 (study PRJEB40838, sample SAMN11284767) | freshwater sediment metagenome | isolation source: river sediment | host: Sediment | place: India: Jana village, Kanpur | collected 2015-12-17 ... | reverse complement strand
TCGAATGGCTGTCGCCCATGCCGACATTCACGCGTGACAGCGCCAGGACGATATTCTTGCCTCCGAATCCAAAGCTGTTGATCAGGGCACGATTCACGTGCACCGCGCGCCCGGTTCCTGAGACATAGTCCAGATCGCAGCTTGGATCCGGGGTGGTCAGATTCAGGGTAGGAGGGATGAATTGGTGCTCCATCGCTTTCGCGGTCCCGATGAGTTGGAACGCTCCGCTGGCGGCAAAGGCATGGCCCAGCGCTGCTTTGAACGAACTGACCGGCACCCGATAGGCATGATCGCCCAAAACCTGTTTCACCGTCTGGGTCTCGATCGCGTCTAATTCCATGGTGCCGAGCCCGCAGGCGTTCACATAGTCCACCTCCTCAGGAAACCAGTGGGCTGTCGAGAGCGCCAGCCTGGCGGCCCGTTGTTGTTCATGCCCGGTGCAGGCAGCTTTAACCATCGAATGGGCATCGCAGGTGAACCCCCAGCCTTCCAGTTCGGCGTACATCCTGGCGCCCCGGGCTCGGGCATGCTCATAGTCTTCCAAGATGAAACACCCGGCTCCTTCGCCCAGCACCATACCGCACCGGGTCTTGTCGAAGGGGCGGGGAAGGTCCCGGATTGTGCCGTGCTCATCCGGTGCCAGGGCCCGCCCGGCGTTCATGGCGGCATAGACGCTCGGGTGTAGGGGGGCTTCCGTCCCACCCGCCACGACCAGCGAAGACTGTCCCGACTTGATCCATTCATAGGCGCGGCCGATGGCATTCGCCGTTGAGGAGCATCCAATGGAGTAGGTCTCGCATGGCCCGTGCAGCCCCAGCACGATGGCCACTTCCGAGGAAATCGCATTCGGGAAGGTCATGCCCATGGTAAAGGGATTGACCCGCTCGTAGGCATTCAGTCTTGCCGCGTCGTGGAATTCAAACGCTTCCTTCATGCCGCCGATGGAGGTGCCGATGCTGATGCCGATGGAGCCGCGATCTTCCTGTTCGAAGTCGATCCCGGAATCGCGTGCCGCCATCATGGCGGAGGCGACGGCGAACTGGGTCGCGCGTCCCATGCGACGGGCCTGTTTCCGATGTAAAAAGTCCTCGGGATCGAAATCCCGCACCTCAGCCGCGAGACAGGCCTGAAAGGGAGAGGTGTCGAAGGACGTGATTGGCTTGACCGCGCTTTCTCCCCGGCTCAAGAGATGCCAAAAGAGGTCGACGGTGCTACCCAACGGGGAAATCACTCCCATGCCGGTGATGACGACTCGACGAGAGGTCTGTGGTGTCATGGTGCCCTCCTCTGCTCGTAAGAGCGTGAAAATGTATGTCGTCAATGCGAATGCCATGTCTGCATGTGTTCACGGTGCGCGTCCGGCAAGGCAGCGTCGGGATAGAACGTCGCATAAAAATCTTCATCCAGGTGATGGGTTTGGCACGCGACGACGGACTTACAGGCGTCGGCGTGCGCCGGGAACCGCCCGTAGGTGTCGAGGACATATTCGGTAAAGGCGATGGTCGCCTCGACGGCGCGTGTGGAATGCTCCGGAACCTGTTGTGCCGCCCCGGGTTTGACCCAGACCTGTTCGTGAGGTTTCCTGAATGTGCCGTCCGGCCCGAACTTGCTGGCAACCAGTTGAGCCACGGCCTCCTTCATTGAGGGGACGAAGGGAGGGGTCGGCCCTTCCCACAGCCCCGGAATGCCGACCGGATTGGCCCGCATCGGCTTGCCGGGCGGGACGACGAAATGGAACCCGAGACCCGGATAGATGTGCGGTTCCATGCCCAGGAGATGGCGACCGCTCCCCACGCTCTGAATGCCGCCTCCGAGCCCCAGTGCCTGCTGCATCAGCGAAATATGTTCGCAGATGATGCCTTGCTCCTGAATCGCGGTTTCGCAAATCGCGGCGTCGAGCTCGCGCAAGCTGAACATCCGGCGTGCCCGGATGTCGTCATGGAGGTGTCCACCCGCGCTCTTGCGAAAGGCCTCCAGCCCGCACCCGGCGTTGCCGTTGTCGGTATCGACGATGAAGTAGCCGGTCTCCTCGCTGAACATCATCAGGAGCAGATTCAAGTACAGCAGCGCGATGTTGGTCACGGGGAAGAAGAGGGTGGTGCCGGGCCGGTTCGTATACCACTGGTTGAACGGCAACATGAAGGGGACTTCACGGGGGATCTCCAGCCGGGAAGACTGAAGCTGTACGATGTCCAGATCCCAGGGATGGTCAGGGCCTGCGGCATCGGCCACGAAAAAGACTCCCTCATCGTTGGTGTAAAACAACTGTGTCGTCTGTGCGGAGCAGGGACTGGGAACAGTGCGGCTCCGGAAATTCATCAGCGCGTTTCCTTGGCCCTCGCTCGATCCGGGCTGCCCGACGAAGTGCATATCGCCGAGATTCCGTCCCGATCGTCCGATCGCCGCATAAATGAGATACCGCTCTTCCTCCCGGCTTAGAGGAACCGGCTCATGGTGACTGGTGTATTGGAGGGGGCCGCCGGGCAGCGTCATGCCGCGGCCGAAGCGACGGGTCTTTCGCTGTTGCAGGAGGTCCAGCAGGGTGAATGTGGCGTCCATTGCTGCAGACTGTGTAGCGAGCTGCTTCATAGGGCCTCTCCTTCCGGTTATCCTAGGGCCGTGTGGCCCTATTCCGGTCATGTGAATAGCGGTGGTCTTGAACGCCACCAAGGGCGTCCTGTTATCTGGCTAGAATCTACGAGAGGTGTCGATTGGAGTCACCTACCCATCGGGGTAGGCGGGGTGGCAGCCTAGAGATATCTTGTAAGAATGGAGAAGGCGTTCGTCACGACGGGCGACGCACGACTTAACCCGCGCGGTTGGGATCGGAAGGTGGACGATCGTCACTGGGAGGTGAAGGAGACACGAGTCGATGTTGCTCACCGGTCTGCCAGTAGGCGATGGCGCTCCACCGGTTTTCGACTCCGATTTTCTGGAAAATATTCTTGAGGTGGAACTTCACGGTATTCAAACTGACTTTGAGAATGACCGAAATTTCCCAATTGGTCTTGCCTGCCGCGACCCAGCGGAGAATCTCCTCTTCCCGTTTGCTCAAGAGGGTGATCGGTTGCGTCGGTCGCTCGGGCTTCCATGTCGAAGTGCACCGCATGTAACTTAAGTGAAAATGCGGGGTGAGAATATCGAGCAGGAGGCGCAGTTTGTCGGTCTGTTTTGCATCGAAGTTGCTGAAGGCAAAGTAGGAGCAGGTGCCATGCTCTCCGCGCACACCGGCTGAGAGACAGGTCTTAATGCCGAAATCCAGTTTAAGCGATGTGACGTCTTTCGGCTCGGAAGAGGCCGGCTCGTCGGCGCTGGAGGTGACGGACTGGCCGGACGTGATCAACCGGTACACGGCGGGGTCTGCCGCCAATCCCTGACCCATATAGAGTTGGCAGAATTCTTTGGGATAGGTGGAATGTCCGAGCGCGGGATCAACGCCGCGGAGCAGGTCGACGCCTCCACATCCGGAAAACTCATATGGAACCACCTGCTGGAGGGCCGATACGAGTTTCCACACGCCTTCGCTTCGATTGACGGAGCGAGCGTCATGCATGATTTCGCCGAGTCGTTGGAATTCCTTTGCGGAAAATCCCGGCTGATTCATGCCACTGTGCTCCGCCGCGCGCGCCCCGCCGCCGCAGAAAGATGGGTACCGTCGCGCTCAGAAGTTCGGATCTGGTCCATGTTGAGGCAACTGTATCATTGTGGAAACGGCTGATTGTACCGTCACCGAATGATCGGGATCTAGGGCAACCTGCACCTAGTATAGAGTGCCTAGGGTATGAACAGCAACGGGGAAGAGGAGGCGTCTGAGCGATGGCGAGTAGGGGCGAGTGGGTCGGGGGGGCAGCGATTAGCGTTGGACTTTCAAGGTCGGTCCCAGCGTCAGCCACTTCGTCGGACCAAGGGCGGCCATGTGAGGGAGATGCGCCACGTACCACACCACCACGTCCTGTTCCTGGACGCTCTGGTTATCCTCGTCATAGCCGAGTTGCCCGCGTGCTCCAAACACCCAGGGAAGGTCTTCATCAGGATCGGCGCGCCGGATGGCCACGTCATGGTCGGCGAACGCGTCCCGCTCGCCGTCGTCTTTGAGAGGAGCGTACCCGTCCCCGGGGAGAAGCCAGGCGCCGTGCCCGGTCAGTTGGTCACGGATGAACCAGGTCCGATGGGTGGCCTTAACCTTCACATCATTGCGTTCGTTTGTATACTTCTTCCATCCGGGCCCCCAGCCCCGGTCGGTGCCCCCGTCGTCATGCACAAAGACCTGGTCCATCCCGTTGCCGTCGATATCGAAGTCGAAACGCCAGTAGGGGTGGTGGATATGGTCGGTATTGCAGGAGAGGCCACGGCTTTGGACGACCGGCCGGAGTTCGCCGTCGGCGGAGAGATGCCAGGATTGGTAAATGTGGTACTCACCGATCCGGGCATAGATGCCCAGCTCCAACCATTTTGTGCCGTGCAATGTCGAGCTCTCGACGCACACCTTGTTGTTGCCGCAATTCACGATAGGGACCAGGTCCTGCCATCGCAGTCGATCTTGGAAGGGGCCGCAGCGGCCGCTGTCGGCGCGAGACCCAAACCAGGTGAAGGGATTCCACCAGATGCGCTCTTTCACGTATTTGACGCGCAGGACCGGCATGCTGGCTTTGCCGAGGACGAGTGCTCCGTCATAGGTCACGTTTCGGAGGGCCAGACCGGTATTGTCTCGAACTTCATAGTCAAAGCTCCAGCGTCCCCAGTCCATATGCTCTGCGGAGGAGTCGGCCACACCAGGAAGCGGCAACGCCAGCAAGCTACACAATAGCAGGATGCCGGTCAGAACTGCGTTCATCCGCTCTCCTTTCATCCCTTCACCCCTTGCCGGGCGGCGGCGCGAGAGGTTGCGCATTGGTGACAGTTCCAGCCCTTGTGTCCTCGCCCATCACCTGGTCGCCCGGTTTTGTTCGCATCCGTGCAGATCGTTAACGAGGCGGCTCTTCGCCCGCATCCAGGACACGGTCATCCGTGAGGTCGACCTGTGCCCAGTACTTGGGGTCTCCTCCCACACCCTGCGAGAAGGTGATCCAAATGACACGGTGCCCATAGCCCGGATCATTTCTGAAGAATCCGCGATCCGGCTGCATCAACAGCCCATGGCCACGCAGGTCTTGTACCTTGCCGGCGAGGCGTGGGTCGGCGCGCGCCAGCTCGATTCCTCGCGCCACGTCCTGCGGTCCCTCCGGCGGCAGATATTCTTCGGCTCGGGCGGCCTGTAGGACGGAACCGTCTTTCATGCGTACGTCGACCGCGACGTTATGGCTATAGCTAAAGTACATGAGTCTGGCGAATCGTGCGCTTGCCCGACAGCAACCAAACGACACCTTGCTCTTGGGCGGCGAGGGATCCGCATCGATAAATCCCCATCGCGCGCCCAGAAGGGTCTGGACGCGGGGGTCGGCTTCAGCGGCTTTCTTCAGTGAGGCAATTTCGGCCGCCGACAACTGCATGATGGGGCCGGCTGATCGAATCACGGCGGCATCCGTGACGGTTCCGGCCATTTTGGGTTTCACATGCTCGGGGGATTCATCGGCCGTGAACTCCAGAATATGTCTTGTCGGGACCTGTGCGGGCAGCGGGCGTTTTGGAATGGCCGTCTCCGGATCCTCAGGTCCGAACGGGCCGCGCGACGATGCGTCAAGGCTGCAGCCGACACAGAAGAGCATCACGATGACGCCGACCGATTTCCACATCACGGGCTTTACTCCCCTTTGAGTTAGGCCATCGCCAGTTTGCTGGCCAGGCCTAGTGCCAGACGTGAAATCTGAACCCCGGCTTTGAGCACGGCGGCACGCCTCTGCCGGGATTCGGTGTCCAGGACGGCCTTTCTCATCAAGTCCTTGTAGCCATCGATCTCGTCCTGGGCAAAGGGGACGAGTTGCGAGACGGTGTCGTTGTTGAATGTGTTGGCCAATTGCAAGTACAGATTGGAAATTTCCGCCGCGTAAATGCCTCGTCGCAGCGGGTCGTTCCTGTACGTTTCAAACTTCTTCCGTAGAGCGGCGACAGCATCCAACAGTGCAGTTTGTTTGACCTTCGTCTCATCCTGCCGCCCGACACTGAACTGCACCGTACCGAGTTGATCAAGCAACGCCTGTGCTTCTTCCCGCGCGTGGTCGACTCGGGTGGCTAGTTGTCCGATCTCATGGGTGGCGGTCTCAGCCGTTTCCATCAACTGTTTCAACACACTATCGTTGTCGCGGAGGAAGGTGACCACTCCCTCGAAGCTGCGGTTCATAGCGTCCTCCGTTACTGTCCATCATCCTTCTTGAGTCGGTCGAGCAATTCCACCAGGTCGGCGGTGTATCGCTGGGCGCGATCAAGGCCTCCGATGCGCAGGATTCTAGCTCCCACCACTTCTTCCAATGCGTCATTCACCGTGCGCGAATGGTTCACCACGTCCATGATCTGCTCTGATCGATTCGGCACCTGGTTGAGAATGGCGGTGACGAATTCCGGATCGACGGACGCCAACGCCGATTTCTGGGCAAAGTGATGTATCTGGGCATGGAGTGTGGCGGTGTGTTTCCACGAATCATTGAGGGCGTTGGCCGTGTCACGCAAACCGCAGAAGTCTTGCTCAAATTGATCCCAAACCGCTTTCTCAAGTCCCCGCACATCCTCCATGTAAATGAGGCCGGTGAGGTACGCGGCCGCATAGGCGGCATCTCCCTTTCTGTTAGTCAGGTTCCGGAAGGCCGCCAGGGCGAAGCGGTGTTTCGTTTCCTGCATGTGGAGGGACTTGAAGGCTTCGTGCAGTTCCGCACGGGCCTGTTCGAGGTTCTTGATGCGCGCCTCGGTTTCTTTCTGAAAGAGATCAATATTCGTTTGCGCGGCGTCGATCTTGCTGCCTTCCAGCTGCACGAGGTCCCGAACCGAACTGCTATGAATCGAATGGCAGGCGGTCGTCATGAGCAACGAAAGAGCGATCGATAGCCGCATCACGCCTCGGCTGACCATAGAGGACTCCTTCCGGCGAGCAATCTCGATGGGTGTCATCGGTGCACCGTCCGCACTGCCTCCGCCAGGGATTGGGTCTCGGTTTGGCTCAGTGTGACGTCGATGTTCAAGTACTGCTTGATCAGGCCGTTGATACGGCGGAGCGCGTCGACATTGGTTCGATAGTGATCGAACGCAGTCAGGTCCACGGCCTGAGGCGCGTTGGCATCAGCAGCGACGCGCTGCTCAATCCGGGCGATCAACTCCGGCAGCTGCTGGACAAGGTTGCTCATCTCACCGGCCCCGGCCACAAACAGGGTTTGGCCGTTCTGCCCTTTGCGCTCAGGGAGAGACTTCAGACGGATCAGATTGATGACCCGTAGCACGTCGGGCCCAAGCTGGGCCGCATCGTCTTCGGCCATTGCAGCTTCCGGGACATCCGGTAATCGAGGATTGGTCGTCGCCCATTGCAGGGCCAAATCCAGTTTGAGGCGTGTCTGGACAAATCGATACCACTGCAGGTGCCGTGCGGTGATGTTACTCACCAGTTCACGATACTGCTGCATGAGCCGCTCATTCTCGGCATAGGCCTGGTCTTTGGCCGCGAGTGCCTGTTTGACTTCCGGCGGGGTCGCGCAGGCGGCCAGCAGCACGAACGTCAGTAGGCCGACGATGGGCAACATCCTCATCGGGATGCCTCCTGGTAAGCGTAAAAGAACGGAACTATCGTCGGGAGAGGCAATCTACGTACCTGATACGTAGGGAGTGACGAGGCCACAGCCTAGCGATGAAACGCCTGTCGTGCAAGGGGAAAAATCAGCGTGCCTCAGATCGACACACACGTGGTCAAGCCGCGTCAGCGTACCTATTCAGATACGGGTGTATCGAACCGCATACAGGGGAGCCGGCACGTGTGAGTGTTATGCGGGGGTGAGGGCGGTACGTAGTGCGGCGATGGTGGCCGGATCGAGCCCGGCGGTCTTGAGTTGTTCATCGGTGGCGGCGGCGATGTGTTGGAGGCTGCCGAATTGCTTGAGGAGCCGCCTCCTGCGGATTTTGCCGATGCCGGCGATCTGGTCAAGTTCGGACGAGAGCAGCGCTTTGCCCCGCAGATTGCGGTGATACGTGACGGCGAATCGATGGGCTTCGTCGCGAATCCGCTGCACGAGGTGGGTCGCGGGAGAGGTCGGGCGGAGGACGATCGGATTTTTTCGGCCAGGGAGAAAGATACGCTCCTCTTTCTCACCGCGAGCCTTGGCGAGGCCGATGATTGGAATCTGCTCCTGCCCGACCTGCTTCAATCCTTCGATGGCGGCGCTCAGCTGGCCGAGTCCGCCGTCGATCAAGACGAGATCCGGACGGGCGAGATCCTCCGTGGCCCCGTATCGCCGCATCACGGCCTCCTGCATGCTGGCAAAATCGTTGGCCCCCTCCACCGTCTGAATGCGAAACTTCCGGTAGTCGGCCTTCTTGGCCTGCCCGTCTTCCCAGACCACGAGTGACGCGACGGACTGATTCCCCATGATATTGGAAATGTCGAAGCCCTCGATGCGGCGGGGGGCGATGTCCAGGCGAAGCAGGCGTTTCAGTTCTGCCGTGGCCTGACGGTCCAGGGCCTCGTTGCGGAGATGGTCGGTTATGGCGGCCGCGGCGTTTTCCTCAGCGAGCAACACCAACTGGTGCTTGGTGCCTCGTTCGGGTGCGAGGAGACGAATGGCATCGCCACGCTTGTCGCTCAACCATTGTTCGATGAGGGGCGCATCGGAAAGGTCGGTCGGCACCAACAGTTCCTTCGGCGGTTGCCCTTCCTTGTTGTAGAACTGCTCGATCGCGGAGCGCACGAGTTCCTCATCGCTCGAATCGGCGGACTGGGGCCAGAAGAAATCCTTTCGCCCGATCAAGAGGCCGCCTCGCACGAAGAGCAGTTGCAGGTCAGCTGCCGTGCCTTGGCGGGCCAGCCCGACCACATCCTGGTCGGTCGTGCTGACCTGGGTAATGCGTTGCTTTTCCAGCGTGCGCTCGACGCTGAACAGTCGGTCCCGTATCCGGGCCGCCTCTTCGAATTCTTCCCGGTCTGCCGCAGATTCCATGGTCTGCCGCAGCCCGTCCAGCAGTTCGCGGTCGCGGCCTTCCAGAAACTGGCGCACTTGTTTGACGATCAGGTGATAGTCGTCTCTCGACTGATTGCCGGTGCAGGGAGCCATGCACCGTTTGATTTCAAACTCGATACAGGCTCGATCGGCCTTACCGTCGATCTCGATTTCACAGGTGGCGAGTGGAAAGGCCTTGCGGATGACCTTCAGGGTTTCGCGAAGCGCTCCGGCCGGCGTGTAGGGGCCATAGTAGAGGGCGCCATCCTTTTGTACGCGCCGGACGATGGAGAGGCGAGGGAAGGCTTCCTTGATCGGTAATCGCAGGTAGGGGTACTGCTTGTCGTCGCGCAGGACGATATTGAAGCGCGGGCGGTGGCGCTTGATCAGATTGCTTTCGAGGATCAGCGCCTCCAACTCGGAGCGGGTGACAATGGTTTCGAGGTCGGTGATTTCGCTGACGAGCAGGCTGGTCTTGGGTGTCTGGTCGCTGCCTTTCTGGAAATATGAACGCACACGGTCGGCCAGCACGGCGGCTTTGCCGACATACAAGATCTCTTTCTTCGCGTTTCGAAAGAGATAACAACCCGGTTGGTCGGGGAGATGGTCAAGCTTTGATTGGAGGGTGTCGCGGGTATCAGCCATGAGCGATCAGCTTTCAGCCGTCAGGCGAAGGACATGGGCAACCCAGATCGCACGTAATTCTAATGGCTGCTGCAAATCCTCTGCAACGTTACGTTCACGCTGCCGGCCGATCGCTGATCGCGTCTTAGCGAAGTCCTCGCACGAACGACGGACTGAGAGCCCCCCGGGCGACTTCCGCCACCGGTCCTTTCATGGTCAGGCTGAAATCGCCGGCGACTTTGATGTTGAGCGTTCCGCCAGGCATCTTGACCGTGACGGGGCCTTTGACCAGCCCGAGCTTCACGGCGGCACTGGCGGCGGCGCACGAAGAGGAACCGGACGCCTGGGTTTCTCCGGCGCCACGCTCCCAGATCAGAATGAAAATCTCTTTGGGGCCGGTGGGCACGGCCAATTGCACGTTCGTCCGCTTCGGGAACAACGGGTGATGTTCCAGCGCGGGTCCCAAGGTCAGCAGGTCCTCACGGGTCCAGGATTCGCCGGCCTCTTTGAAGACCACACAATGCGGATTGCCGACACTGACGCCGGTGAATCGGAGCGATCGGCCTGCAGCCTCGATCGGGGCCTGGATCAACTCGTCCATGGTCAAGGTGCAGGGGAGAGCCGCCGCGCGGAACGTGGCCTGGCCCATCTCGACGGTAGCGGCGGCGGCATCCCCAT
>ERZ1645185.1271-NODE-1271-length-10376-cov-4.360818_pt1 | contig 10376 bp, 12 predicted proteins | sample MGYA00575351_ERZ1645185 | MGnify/ENA primary metagenome ERZ1645185 (study PRJEB40838, sample SAMN11284767) | freshwater sediment metagenome | isolation source: river sediment | host: Sediment | place: India: Jana village, Kanpur | collected 2015-12-17 ... | reverse complement strand
CGCGCGGAGCCATAGCGTGCTTTGCCGCCGAGGCACCGGCTAACGACGCTTGCTGCCGATGGCCGCAGATACGGATGGGTTGGGCGGGGTGGCCGTGATGACCTAGGTTGGTTGCGGCCACCCCGCCCAACCCTCTTATTGGGGCGTCCACAGCAGAAGCACACGTTATACAGACCGGAACTTGCTCCGAGCTGTATTTGGATTTACCTTCCGTGTGTACCCTCCGGGAGGCAGCGATGGCCAAGACGCGCCGCGTGATTCGTCGCAAGAACATGCTCATCGACCAGCGGAAGCTGGATGCCGCCAAAGCCGCCCTCGGCGCCGAGACGGAAACGGCCGCCGTTGACGCCGCCTTGGACCTCGTGGTCTTCCGCGCCGAGGTGTTCCGCGGCCTAGATGCCCTCGTCGCCGCCGGCGGGCTCGACGCCCCGACGCGCCGCGCCGAGTGATCTACACGCTCGACACGAACGTCCTCGTCGACGCCCTCCGGCAGCCGGCGGACCTCGACCGGCTGAAGGCGTTCCTGAGCTGGGCCTTGCCGTCCACGGTCCTCTCCAGCGTCGTCGTCGCCGAGCTGACGGCGGGGGCGCGAACCCCGAAGGCCCGGGAGGCGCTCGAGCAGCAGTTCCTCGCGCCCTTCGAGCGACGGGGACGGATCCTCGCCCCGAGCGCCTCCGCGTGGCGACGCGCAGCGGCCGTGGTGGGCGCGGCGCCATCGGCGAATCGGCTCAGCGACGTCCTGCTTGCGTGCCAGGCGCGCGAGTTCGGCTGGACCATCGTCACGCGCGACGCGGACTTCACCGCGATCCGCCGCAGCGTCACCGGGCTCAAGGTCGCGGCACCGTTCCCCGCCCGGCCGTAGGACCGGCGCGCGGCTGTATAACGATGTTTGCTGCTGTCAGCCACGCTATGGTGGCGCCCGCTGCGCGGGCGCGTCTTATGGAGTGTCTGCAGAAGAAGCGAACGTGAGGCCGAAGCAACCAGCTAAGCCCTTTCCAGTACTCAACTTGCGGGCGAGTCGGTCGCAGTCGCGGGCGAGCCTGTCGCACTCGCGGGCGAGCCTGTCGGACTCGCGGGCAAGCCTGTCGCACTCGCGGGCGAGCCTGTCGCACTCGCGGGCGAGCCTGTCGCACTCGCGGGCGAGCCTGTCGCACTCGCGGGCGAGCCTGTCGGACTCGCGGGCGAGCCTGTCGGACTCACGGGCAAGCCGGTCGCACTCGCGGGCGAGCCGGTCGGACTCGCGGGCGAGCCGGTCGGACTCGCGGGCGAGCCTGTCGGACTCGCGGGCGAGCCTGTCGGACTCGCGGGCGAGCCCGTCGCAGTCGCGGGCGAGCCGGTCGCAGTCGCGGGCGAGTCGGTCGCAGTCGCGGGCGAGTCGGTCGCAGTCGCGTGACGGCCTGCTGGGCTCGGGGGGCAGCTTGCCGGACTCGCCGGTGCGGCCGCGACTCCGACGGCCGCGTCAGGGAGGCAGGTGGGTGGCCGTGCACTGTCGTACCTTTCGGTAACGCACGGTCGCCCGCCGGCGCTTCTTATGGAAGCGGCCACTGCACAACTCGCCGTCAGCCTGACCGGCACGCACTTGAGGTGACTCATGGATCACACGCAGCCGTCCCTGTCTGAATCGGAAGCCCAGCGTGTGCTCGCGCGCGCGGCGGAGATCGATGCGCAGGGGGGACCGTCCGTGCCGCTCGAGCGCCTGCGGCTGGCCGCCCTTGAAGCAGGACTGACTCCCGCGGCGTTCGAAGCGGCGCTCGCCGAGGTGCGTGAAGCGAGAATCGCCCCGCTGCCGCCCGCGAATCCGTGGCCCCGGCTTGCGCGCTACGCTGGCGCCATCGTGGGGACCGGTGTGGTCCTTGTCGCAGGCGCGTCGGTGCTCAATGACGTCGAGTCCGCCTGGCTCGTGCGGAAGCTGCTCGACCCCGTCGCCCTCGGTCTCGGTGCAGCACTTGCGATGCGCTTCAAGGTGCGCCCGCTCGCCATCCTGCTCGGTGGCCTCGCGGTGGCGACCGGTGCGGAGTTCCTCATGGACATGTGGGCGGGGCAGCCTGCCATCCGCGGCGCGGAGCCGCACTTCGGTCTCATGATCGCTGGTGTCGCGGGCGTGCTCCTGGGCTCCCTGCTGCGTCGGTCGTCCGGCGGACCCGATGCGCAGCCGGAGACCGTCGCACAGCCGGTGCGCGAGTCGACGCCTCCGTGTCCCACTGACGCCGCGATGATCGTGAGCGCAGGCTGGCGGCGCTTGCTGCTGATGCCTAGCATCGCCCCGTACCTCCTGCTCGCGATGCTCGTCGGCGCGCTGCCCGTCGCGGCGCACGCGCAGTCCCCGGACGACGAGAAGGCCGTCATCGCCATCGCGGATTCCGCGCTCGCCGCCATCACCCGTGGGGACGCCGTGGCTTTCACGGACCTCATGATTCCCGAGGCGATGCTCTATCCCACCTCCACGCGCGGCGGCGTCACCATGTACCGGGTACGCTCTCGCGAGGCCCAGCGCGCGGCAGGCATCAGCGGCGTGGTGGAGCGCGGCTTTGCGCCCTGGGCGCGGGTGAGCGGCGGCGTCGCGGTCGTCTGGATGCCGTACGATCTCTACGTCAACGGCAGCTGGTCCCACTGCGGCGCCGACGTCTTCACGCTCGTGAAGAGCGCCGGCGCCTGGCGCATCGCGTCCATGGCGTGGAGCGCCGAGCAGCCGCCCGTGTGCGAGAAACATCCCGCGGGGCCGCCTGCCAGGCCATGAGCGGCACGGGAGATCGTTCCGTGCGGACTATCTCTCCTTGCTGCTCTTCCGCTTCAGGTCGGCGCGATGCGCCCGCTCGTACGTCTGGATGTCCACGAAGCGGCCCTTCGCGTCGCGCACGGCGTAGAGCTTCTTGCCGGCCGTGCTGCGGTGGGTGGTGCGACGTCCCTTCTTCACGGTGACCTCCGAGCGCTGGGGTGGGCGTCGATCGGGCTGGTGGATGCCCAACCATGCAGGCCGCCGGCGCGAGCACGCCAGAGGACTATCCCTGAACGGGCGTCAAGCGGACCCTGACGGACCAACGGAGGCCCGGCCCCTCGCCACGGGGCCTGCCGCGGGTTCTATTCTCCCTCTCGCAGGAGCCGCTCCTGCCGTTCCTGCGATCCCCCCTCGCAAGGAGTCGCGTATGCAGAAGTTCGGCGCGGAGTTCATCGGGACCTTCTGGCTGGTCCTCGGCGGCTGCGGCAGCGCGGTGCTCGCGGCGGCGTTCCCCGACGTCGGCATCGGCCTCCTCGGCGTGTCGCTCGCGTTCGGCCTCACCGTGCTCACGATGGCGTACGCGATCGGCCACATCTCGGGGTGCCACCTGAACCCCGCCGTGTCGATCGGCCTCTGGGCCGGCGGGCGCTTCCCGGCCGATCAGCTGCTCTCCTACATCGTCGCGCAGGTCCTCGGCGCGGCGGCGGCCGGCGGCGTGCTCTACCTCATCGCCACCGGGAAGGCCGGCTTCGACGTCGCCGCGGGCTTCGCCTCCAACGGCTACGACGCGCACTCGCCGGGCGGCTACTCGATGATGGCTGCGCTCGTCACCGAGGTGGTGATGACGATGATGTTCCTCCTCATCATCCTCGGCGCGACCGACACGCGCGCGCCGCAGGGCTTCGCGCCGCTCGCGATCGGCCTCGGGCTCACGCTGATCCACCTCGTCAGCATTCCCGTGACGAACACCTCCGTGAACCCCGCGCGCAGCACGGGCGTCGCGCTGTTCGTGGGCGACTGGGCGCTCGGCCAGCTCTGGCTCTTCTGGGTCGCGCCGATCGTCGGCGCGGTGATCGGCGCGGCGGTCTACCGCTTCATCGGCTCGGAGAAGGCGGGCTGAACCCCGCGCCGCGTGGTCCCCGGGCTCGGCGCGTCGGTGCCGGGGGCCGCGCTCGCCGCCTCGGCCTGGTCGGCCTCAGAAGTACCCACCCTCCGCGTCGCGCCAGCTCCGGTAGCCCGCGAGCTCGCGCTCCTCGACGGCGAGGTCGCGGCGGATGATCCGCGCCGCCCACCCCGCGAAGGTCGCGTGCGCGAGCGGGATGTGCCCGATCGAGAAGGGCATCTGCGGGTCGAGCATCGACGCGAGCGTCAGGTGCTCGGGGTCCACGATGCTCGGCCGGTCGGCGAAGCGCTGCACGTAGAGCCGGCAGTGGACGCCGTCGGGATCGACGGCGAGCACCTTCGCGACGCCGAAGGCACCGTCCCCGGTGTCCACGGAGACGAGGTCGCCGGGGCGGACGGTGGCTTGCTCGAGGTGGGGCACGGCGCGCCTCCGGACTGGGACTGGCCCAGAATAGAGCGCGCGGGACGCGCCGCCGCTACCGACGCGATGCCGGAGTGCCGACCCGCTGCGCGACGAACGCGGGCAGCTGCGTGATCGCGCGCAGCACCGGCGCCGCCGACGGCGCGGGCGCGCGCCAGACGAGCAGGCGCCCGTCCGGGCCGACGTCCCACCCCATCCCCCACACGTCCCAGGTGGTGAACAGGCCGTCGTGCTGGAACAGCACGCGCGGCTCCGACGCCTCGATCGCGTCGCCCGCCGTGCGCACGGTCACGCGCTCCAGCGTGCGCCCCACCCGGTACACGAGCGCGCTGCCGTTCGGCATCCAGCGCACCTGCGAGGTGGCACCCGGCGCGATCTTGGTGGCGCGCGCACTCGTGTCCGGCGTCGCGCGGGTGACGAACAGGCCGTTGCGATTGGTGAACGCGATCCAGCGCCCGTCCGGGGAGAAGGCGCAGTCGCCCTGCACGCCCGCGGCGACCTCGCGTGGCGGCGCGCCGCCGGCGACCGCGCGCAGCAGCAGCACCTGTTCCCCGTCCGCGGCGGCACCGCCCGCGGCAGGCCTGCGCACGGCATCCTCGCAGCGCAGCGTGCCGTCGCGGGATTCGTCGAACGCGATCATCACGTCGTAGCCGGCGGGGGCCGGCGGCACGCGCAGCGAGAGCGTCGCCGCATCGAGCTCGGCGCCCACGAAGCAGCAGGCGCGCCCCTCCACCGTGTCCGGCACGTACGAGCCGAGGAGGCCGCGCCCGTCGCCCGTCCACGAGGCGACGGCGAACTCACCGTTCAGGCGGGCACGATCCTCCACGCGGCGCGTGAGGTCCACCACGCGCGTCTCCGCCGCGCCGTTCTCCAGCCGCGCCGAGAGGGCGAGGGCGCGTCCGTCGCGCGAGAGCCGCATCGCCAGCAGCGCGCCCACGCCCGGGAGCAGCGTGTCCGTCACCGCGCCGCGGTCGTCCACCCAGACCAGCGACCCGTTGCTGCCATCGACGCCCGACGCGTAGACCAGCGTCCCCTCGTCGCTCACCGCGTAGTGCGCCTCGCCGGGGCCCCCTTCGGCCCGCAGGTCGCTCGCCACGGGCGTCGGCTTCCCGGTGGCACGCAGCGTCTTCACGTCGAACGGCACCGCCATCAGCGACGAGCCAGACGAGTAGAGCAGGTGACCGCTCGCAAGGTAGCGCGGATTGCGCCCGCGCAGCGCGTTGCCGAACTCCGCGCGCGCGGGGTCGCTGCCGCCGACGCTGGTCAGGAAGCGCACCGCGCCCGTCTCCTGCGAGATGACGCCCAGTTCGCCGTACGCGGTGGTGCCGAGGAACCGCGTGCCGTCGGGCAGCAGCTGCGCGTGGATGAACGACGGCGCCTGCGCGAGCGCGCCGAGCGGCTCGAAGCGGCCGCCGCTGGCGGCGATGGTGCCCGGCCCGATGGCGTTGCGGCTCACGAGCAGCCGTTCGTCCGTCATCCACAGCAGTCCCGTCGGCGCCTCGACCGGGCCGAGGCGCACGATGGCGCCGCCATCGACGGCCAGCTTGCGCAGCTCGCCGCGCGCGATGAAGGCGAGCCAGCGACCGTCAGGGCTGAACGCCGGGAGGCGTGCGCCCTCGGTGCCCGCGAGCGGCGTGACCGTGCCGTCGTCGAGTCGCGCGAGCTGCAGCCCGGTGGCGGTGCCGTTCCTGCCCACGTAGGCCACGAGGCGGCCGTCCGGCGAGATGGCGATGCCCGCGCCGGGCGCCGCGTACTCGTCCACCGTGGGCGCGAACGGCGACGAGTCGGGCAGCGCGATGGCCCAGCGTCGCGGGGTGGCGGCCGCGTCGTCCGACGCGGCGGCGCGCGGCGACCAGGCGGCCAATGCCCCCGCTCCGAGCAGCGCGCCAAGCACGAGCGCACCGGCGACGCCGGCCATGTTGCGACGCGGGCGCGCCACGGCGGTCTCGCCGGATCGCGCGGCGACGCTGGGCTGCACCTCCGCCTGCGTGAGCGCGTGCGCGAACTCGCGCGCACTGCGCCAGCGGTCGGCCGGGTTCTTCTCGAGCGCCTTGTGCACCGCCGCCTCGAGCGACGGCGAGACGCTCTTCCGCAGCGCCGACACCGGGCGCGGGTCATCGGCCAGCAGCCGGCTCACGACGGCCTGTGCGGTGGGCGCGGCGAACGGCAGCTCGCCCGCGAGCATCTCGTAGCAGACCGTGCCGAGGGAGAAGACGTCCGAGCGGGCATCGAGCGACCGCTCGGCCATGGCCTGCTCGGGGCTCATGTAGGGCACCGTGCCCACCGCGAGCCCGGTCTGCGTGAGCCGCTCGCCGCCGGCGCGCGTCACGGCGAGCGCGACGCCGAAATCGGCGACGAAGGCGTGCGCGCCGCGCCCCTCGCCGGAGTGCGCGGCCGGGGCGCTCAGCAGGATGTTCTCCGGCTTGATGTCGCGGTGGATGATGCCCTGTCCGTGCGCATAGTCGAGCGCGTCGGCGACGGCGGCGGCGATGCGGATGGCCTCGTCGATGGGCAGCGGCCCTTCGCGATCGAGCCGCGCGCGCAGCGACTCCCCCCGCACGTACGGCATCACGTAGTAGACGAGCCCGTCGGCCACCCCGGAGTCGAAGAGCGGGAGGATCCCCGGATGCTGCAGCGTCGCGGTGGTGGTGATCTCGGCCAGGAACCGCTCGGTGCCGATGGCGGCCGCGAGGTCGGGATGCAGCACCTTGAGGGCCACCTCGCGGCGGTGCCGCAGGTCCTCGGCCAGGTACACGGTCGCCATGCCGCCGCTCCCGATCTCGCGTTCGATGCGGTAGCGGTCGGAGAGCACTTGCAGCATCACGGACTCCAGAGGGATTCGACGGGCGGGTCGGCGGGGCAGGCGCGTCGGCGCGCGCCGGATATTCGCCTCCGGTATGGCCCGCCACAAGCGCGACCGTATCTTGCGTACAGTGTCCGCAGCAGTGGCGAACGGCAGGCAGACGCCGAACGCATCCCCGCCGATCCCGCCTTCTCCACATGCCCATCCGCTCGCAGCTCAGCCTCTTCGTGCCGCCGAGCGTCGCCGCGGAGATCGAGGCGATACGGCGCATCGTCGATCCGGTGCAGCATCGCCTCATCCCCGCGCACGTGACGCTGTGCCGAGAGGACGAGTTGGCCGGCTTCCGCCTTGCGGAGTGTGAGGCGCGGCTTGGCCAGGCACCGCCCGGCCCCCTCACGCTCCAGTTCGGGCCGCCGGAGCGATTCGGCGAACACGGCATCCTGCTGCCGTGTGTCGGCGGCGCCGATGGATTCCAGTCGCTCCGCGAGATCGTGCTGGGATCGCGGCAGGCGCGAGCACACGCGCCGCACCTCACGCTGGCGCATCCGAGGAATCCCCGGGCGCCAAGGAACAGTCTCGACAGTGCCGCCGCCTTGCGAGCGGGGCTGCAGGTCACGTTCGAGGCGGTCCACCTCATCGAGCAGCGCGACGATGACCCGTGGATCGTGCGTGCGACGATCCCGCTCGTCGCGTCTCCGCCTGACCCCTCCTGATGCGGAGGCGTCGGCTGCGGTGGCGGGTGGGTGGTCCCGCCGTCATCTTGCCGATGGGCGCTCCGTCGCCCACGCGCAGGCGCACGAGTTCGGCACGATGTGAGTCCCCCCAAGCCGGAGTCGACCATGAACGCGATCCGCACGACCGCAGCCGCCGTGCTCGTCCTCGCCGCGTCGGCGTGCGGCACGCCGACCCCCGCGACGCCCGGCAGCACGGGCGCGCAGGCCCCCACCGCCTCGCCCGCCAACATGTCGCACGGCGAGGCCCCCGTCGGCACCACCGCCGATCCCGCCCCCGTGAGCCCCGACGCCCCGCCGCGCACGTCGCGCAAGGTGGTGCGCGTCCGGATGGTCGTGCGCGATACCATCATCCAGGTGTCCAAGGGCGTGCGGTACCAGGCCTGGACGTTCGACGGCCAGGTCCCGGGCCCCACCGTGCGCGTGACCGAGGGCGACAGCGTCGAGTTCACGCTCGTCAACGCCGCGCCGATGCCGCACAGCATGGACTTCCATGCCGCGCAGATCGCGCCGAACAAGTACTACGTCAACGTGATGCCGAAGGACTCGATCCACTTCGCGTTCGTCGCCGAGGTGCCCGGCGCCTTCATGTATCACTGCGGGACCGCGCCCGTGGCCGCGCACATCGCCAACGGGATGTACGGCGCGCTCATCGTCGACCCGCGCACGCCGCGTCCCACCGCGCGCGAGCTCGTGCTGGTGCAGAGCGAGTTCTACATGAATCCCGACACCACCGGCGCGCCCCGGTCGCTCGCGTGGGACCGCCTGCTCAGCCTCGCGCCCGACTACGTGACCTTCAACGGCCGCTCCGCGCAGTACGCCGAGCACCCGATCGACGTGAAGGTCGGCGAGTTGGTGCGCTTCTACGTGGTGAACGCCGGTCCCAACCGCACGTCGGCGTTCCATGTGGTGGGCGGCATCTTCGAGAAGGTCTTCCAGGATGGCTCGCTCGCCAACCCGCTGCGCGGCGTGCAGACCGTGAGCGTGCCCGTGGGCGGCGGGTCGATCTTCGAGGTGCGGCTCAAGGAGCCGGGCGAGTACCCGTTCGTCACGCACGCCTTCGCCGACGCGACCAAGGGGGCGGTGGGGATCCTGCTGGCGAAGCCGTGACCCCGGAGTCTCGTGCGCTCTGACCTTCGGACCCTGCTGTACGCGCTCGCCGTGGTGAACGCCCTCCCCGGCATCATCGCGCTCGTCCGCCGGCGCCGGAGGCTGCGCCAGCCATGAGCTCGGCGGCACGATTGGGCGCGCGCTCGGGATACGCGGTCGTCTTGGTCGGCGTCGCGTACCTCATCGTGCTCGTGGCCGGCATGGTCCGCCATGGGTTCTCCGAGCCCATCGGGGACCCCATCCTCGCCGTGATGGAAGTGCTGACGATCCTGTCGGCCCTGCCGATCCTCGCGCTCTTCGTCGCCCTGCACGCCTCGGTCGCGCCGGACGGCAGGCCGTGGGCCACGCTCGCCCTCAGCTTCGCCGCCATGTTCTGCTGCGCGACGACGGGCGTCCACGTCGTCGAGCTCACGGCCGGCCGCGCGCTGGCGCGTCCCGGCCTCGTGTGGCCCTCCGTCCCGTACGCGGTGGAGCTGTTCGCGTGGGACTTCCTCCTCGGCGTCGCGCTCCTGCTCGCGGCGCAGGCCCTTCCACGCGACCGGCGGGCGCGGCGGCTGCGGGCCTGGCTGCGTGCGACGGGCGCGCTCTGCCTCATCGGCTTGCTCGGGCCGCTGATGGGGAACATGCGCATCCAGCTGATCGGCGTGGTGGGCTATGCGGTGCTCCTGCCGATCGTCGCATGGCTGCTGGCGGGGTGGTTGCGGGCGCCCGGTCCGACCCACTTCTTGGAGCGACCGCCGCACGACCAGACTCAGGCTGACCCGAGACCATTCCGATGACTCCTGCCAACGCACCCGCACCGTCCGGATCGCGAATCGTCCTTGGAACCGTCGTGGGCGCGTTCCTTGGATTGCTGGTGGGCAAGTTCGCCCTCGGGCTGCTCGCTGGCTTCTTCGTCGGCGTCGCCCTCTCGACCCGCGCTCGCAAGCGCGCAGACCCCGCGCCGCCCGCACGGTCGTCCGACACATCCGCGCCCTGAGCCCGCCGGCACCTTCGCGCTGCGGGCGGTCACAGCGGCCGTGCGCGGAGGGTACTGCAGGGAGCGAGGACTGCCGACCGACCGCCCATGGGAGCCGCCGATGCGCCGCCTTCGACTTGCGTTCGCCCTCGTGCTGCTGGCGGCGGGTTGCTCCACCCCGACCGAGCCCACATTCGTGCGCACCGAGACGATGTTCGTCGCGGCGGTCACGATCGACTGCGTCGGCCTCGGGCCGATGACCTGTCTGCAGGTCCGCAGCCATCCCGCGGCGGCGTGGTCCCGCTTCCACGGCGGGATCGAGGGGTTCAGCCACGTGGAGGGCGTCGAGTACGAGTTGCTCGTCGCGGTGTATCGCGTGCACAACCCGCCCGCCGACGGATCCAGCGTGGAGTATCGGTTGATTCGTGTCGTGAGCCGCGTCGCGACCCCGCCGGGTTGAGGCTCCTCGCCCCCGAGGGGGCGCGGCGTGATGCGAGGCGAGTTGCCGGAGCGAC
>ERZ1645185.1270-NODE-1270-length-10387-cov-4.879501_pt1 | contig 10387 bp, 5 predicted proteins | sample MGYA00575351_ERZ1645185 | MGnify/ENA primary metagenome ERZ1645185 (study PRJEB40838, sample SAMN11284767) | freshwater sediment metagenome | isolation source: river sediment | host: Sediment | place: India: Jana village, Kanpur | collected 2015-12-17 ... | reverse complement strand
CTGGGCCAGGAACGCGGCGTACTGGATCCTGAATCCATTTCCGCGGGACTGCAGGCCATGAGCGAGGACCACAACAGCAAACGCGAAAGCCTTGACACGCTGGCGGCCGACCTTGAGGCCCGCAAGGCGCAGCTGCAGGGCATGCAGGAATCACAACGTGAAAAGCAGGCCCAGCTTTCCGAACTGCGCAAACAATTCGAATCCGCGCGCGGCCGCCTGGCATCCCTGGAGGCCCTTCAGCACGCCGCGCTTGGCCAGGAAAACAGTCAATCCAAGGCCTGGCTGGAGGCGCAGGGTCTTGCCGGACATAGCCGTTTGGGTGAAATCCTGACGGTTGAACCGGGCTGGGAATTCGCCGTTGAATCCGCCTTGAGCAACCTGCTCGAAGCGGTCGCAGTTGAGGACACCGCCCGTCTGCTCGACAGTCTGGCCGGCATTCAACAGGGGCATCTGGCCCTCATCGATCAGGCCACCAGCGGCAAAGACTATCCGGCCAGCAGCCTGGCATCCAAAATACGCGGTCCGGACGCCATCAGGCAGTATGTAAGCCGTGTCCATACGGCGCCTGACCTGGCGGCCGCCAAGTCCCTGCTGGCCGGCCTGTCCGATAACGATTCGGTGATTACCAAGGCCGGTGAATGGCTTGCCCGCGGGTTCGCCCGCGTGCTTCGTTCGGGCCATGCGCAGCAGGGCAGCCTGCAGCGCGAATCTGAAATAAAACAGCTGCGCGAACACATCAGCCAGTTGGCCACCTCCGAAAAATCGGCGGTCGCCGAATTGGCCGACATCAAGGACCGCCTGGCTGAAGCCGAACTGGTCCGCGAGGAGGCGCAACGCAGCATGTATCTCGCACACCGCAGCGTTTCGGAGCTGTCGGGGCAGATCCAGGGAGCGCAAAGCCGGTTGCAGTCCGCGCAGTCGCGAATCGGGCTGATTGACGCCGAGCTGCTGTCCGCCGCACAGACCATGGATGAGGCGCAGGTCCAGATCAGCGAAGCACGCGGAAGGCTGCAACAGGCCACCGACGCCATGTCCGCGCTGGAACTGCAGCGAACGGCGTTGGAGACGCAGCGTCGCGAACTCGCCGCCGGCCGCGATGAAGCCCGCCAGCTTGTCAGGGACCGTTCCGAAGCGCTGCATCGCATGGCCTTGACGGTGCAGTCGCAGAAGACCGCGCTGTCAGGCCTGACGCAATCCATCGAGCGCCTGCAGCAGCAGCGCGGCCAGCTTTCCGCACGTGTCCAGGAAATCGCCGGGCAGTTGCAGCACGGCGACAGCCCCATCGAGCAACTCAACGCGCAGCGCCAGGCCATGCTCGAGCAACGCGTCCTGTTCGAGCGCGATCTGTCCGCGGCCCGTTCGGCCCTGGACGGCGTCGAGCTGGAACTGCGCCGGCAGGAGCAGCTGCGGCAGCAGAGCGACGCCCAAGCGCTGGAACAACGTGAAAAAATCACTTCGGTGCGGCTCCTGGAACAGGCCGTCAGCCTGCGCGCCGACCAACTCAGGGAAGCCGTTGAAAAAGCCGGCGCGGTCATCGAATCGGTGTTGGAAACGCTGTCCGACAATTTCGACACCGATCTGTGGGCGAAAAACCTGATGGACATCGACGCGAAAATGCGCCGCCTGGAACCTGTCAATCTGGCCGCCATTCAGGAGTTCGGCGAACAGAGCGAACGCAAGAGCTATCTGGACGCCCAGAACGCTGACTTAACCCAGGCCCTTGATACCCTGGAGGAAGCCATCCGCAAGATCGACCGGGAAACCCGCGGCCGTTTCAAGGAAACCTTCGACCGTGTCAACGCCGGTGTGCAGGATCTGTTCCCGCGCCTGTTCGGCGGCGGCCATGCGTATCTCGAACTGACCGGCGAAGACCTTCTGGATACCGGCGTGGCGATCATGGCGCGGCCTCCGGGCAAGCGTGTTTCCAACATTACGCTGCTGTCCGGCGGCGAAAAGGCGCTGACCGCGGTTTCCCTGGTCTTCGCCATCTTCAAGCTCAACCCATCGCCGTTCTGTCTGCTAGATGAAGTCGATGCGCCGCTTGATGAGGCCAATGTCGGCCGGTTCAGCGCCATGGTCACCGAAATGAGCGAGAAGGTACAGTTCGTTTTCGTGACCCACAACAAGGCGACCATGGAGTCCGCCCTGCAACTGTCGGGCGTGACCATGCGCGAACCCGGCGTCAGCCGGATGGTTTCGGTGGACCTGGCGGAAGCCGCGCGTCTGGCGGGTGTTGCATAAAGGAGAGTTGCCATGGAATTAGGTTTAAGTGATGCGATGATTCTGAGGATAGTGATAGGAGCGGCGTTTATCCTGTTGATCCTGTACATCATCGTCAGCGGAAAAAACAAAGACAGGGCCGTCGGCAGGGATTCGGCGGTGCGTGTCGAACCGCAGGTGTCCCCATCCGAAAGCCCTGACGGCACTCCCCAGGAGCCGGAGGCCGAGGACGTTTTCACCGAGCAGGCGGCACTGGGCTTCGAGGACAGGCCGCTGGCCAACCAGAACAGCCATGTCGGTGTGCGTAAGTCGGATGAGTATGAAAAAATCATCATGCTCTACCTGGCCGCCAGGAGCGGACACACGATTTCAGGCGCCGAGCTGGTGCTGGCGACTGAAAAAGTGGGACTGATCTACGGCCATCACAACATTTACCACCGGCTTTCCGAAAGCTCGCGTTCCAATGAGCCGGTGTTCAGCATGGCGAACGTGATTCAACCCGGATATTTCGATCTGGCCCAGATTGACAGCCTGCAGACGCCAGGCGTCAGCTTCTTCATGACCCTGCCTGGCCCGGTCACCGCCATCCAGGCATGGGATACCATGCTGCCGATCGCGGAACGCATGGCGCAGCTGCTGGACGCCGTGCTCCTGGACTCCGACCGCAATGCCCTCGGCCGCCAGCGAATCCTGCACATCAAGGAAGAACTGCGCTCATTCGACCGTGAAAAAGAACGGCAGACCATCAAGCCGGGACGTTGAGTTGAGCGCCGCGAAGCAAAGCCATGCGCGTTTGCTGGCGCAGATCGAAGACGCCAATTACCGCTATTACGTGCTGGATGACCCATCCATCCCCGACAGCGAGTATGACCGCCTGCTGCGTGAGCTTGAACAGCTTGAACGCCAGCATCCTGAATTGGCCGCTCCGGATTCGCCGACGCAGCGCATAGGGCATTCGGTACAGACCTCATTCGGTAAAGTCAGGCATCGGATCGCCATGCTGTCGCTGGCCAATGCATTCAGCGACGAAGAGGTCGCTGATTTCCTGCAGCGGATAGCCAACACCGTGCCGCCGGAGCAGCTGGAATTCTCCTGTGAACCGAAACTCGACGGTTTGGCCATCAGCCTCCGGTATGAAGACGGACACCTTGTGCAGGCGGCCACGCGTGGTGACGGCGAGGAGGGTGAGGACGTCACCGTCAACATACGCACCATCCGCTGCATTCCCCTGAAGCTGCGCGGTCATGGCTACCCGAAGGTGCTTGAGGTGCGTGGTGAAGTGTATATGCCGCGCAAGGCCTTCGAGCTTTACAACCAGCGGGCCCTGCAGCGAAATGAGAAGACCTTGGCCAATCCGAGGAACGGTGCGGCTGGTTCCCTGCGCCAGCTGGATCCGAAAGTGACCGCTTCGCGCCCCTTGAGTTTCTATGCCTATGCCATAGGCGATGTACAGGGTTCGGCAATGCCGGGCACTCATTCGGAAATACTGTCCCTGCTGCGGGAGTGGGGTCTGCCGGTCAGCGCCGAAGTGAAGACCGTTCATGGCCTGCAGGCTGTCCTCGATTATTACCGGACCATCCAGCTCCGGCGTGACAGCCTGCCATACGATATCGACGGCGTCGTGTATAAACTGAACTCGATCGCCTGGCAGAATGAGCTGGGCTTCGTATCGCGAGCGCCGCGCTGGGCCATCGCGCATAAATTTCCGGCTTTGGAGCAGGCCACCACTGTTCTGGCCATCGATGTACAGGTCGGCAGGACCGGCGCCATCACGCCGGTGGCGCGGCTGCAGCCGGTCAATGTGGCCGGCGTGACGGTGACCAACGCCACCTTGCACAATGCCGACCAGATCGCCCGGCTCGGTGTCCGTGTCGGTGATAGGGTGATTGTCCGGCGTGCCGGCGATGTCATTCCCGAAGTCGTGCGCGTGATGCTGCAGAACCGGCCGATGGATAGTCATGGCGAGCCCTTGCATCCGCCTTTCGACATGCCGGCCACATGCCCGGTCTGCGGTTCCGAAGTCGTCCGCGAAGAGGGTGAGTCGGTATCACGTTGCACCGGCGGCCTTTACTGCGATGCGCAGCGCAAGCAGGCCATCATCCATTTCGCATCCCGCAAGGCGATGGACATCGCCGGACTTGGCGAGCGCATCATCGATGACCTGGTCAGCTACGATTACGTCCACAACGTCGCCGATCTGTACGCGCTGGATCTTGAAGCGCTGCAGGAAATGCGCCGCAGAAGCCAGGCCGAGCCAGGGCAGATGGATGTCGGCCCGGCAAGGAATGAAGCCAGCAAGTGGGCGGAAAACCTGCTGGCGTCCATTGCCGCGAGCAAAAAAACGCGTCTCGACCGTTTCATCTATGCCTTGGGCATACGCGATGTCGGCGAAGCCACCGCCAAGACGCTCGCCAGGCAGTTCGGGGATCTTCCGGCGCTGATGCAGGCTGACGAAGAACGCCTGCTGCGCATCCCCGACATCGGTCCTATCGTGGCCCGGCGCATCGTGACGTTTTTCGCGCAGGCGCATAACCGCGAAGTGATCGATGGACTGCTCAGGGCCGGTGTGCACTGGCCGGTCACTGAGGCAAAAGCGGAGCAGGGTGGGCCTTTAAGCGGACAGACCTTCGTGCTGACCGGCAGCCTGCAGGCCTTTACGCGTGAACAGGCCGGCGAAAGGCTTGAGGCATTGGGCGCCAAAATCGCGTCCTCGGTCTCCAAGAAGACCTCGGTGCTGGTGGCCGGCGAGGAGGCAGGGTCGAAACTGGCCAAGGCCAGGGAGCTCAATGTCCGGATATGGGGCGAGTCGGATCTCCTGTCCTATCTGTCCGAACACGGTGTCGGCGGGTGAAAAGCCATTGGCAGCCAAGCGCTTCCGTCGCCGCGTTGAAGCTGCGCGCCGAGGTTTACCGGCGCATCCGCGGTTTTTTCCATCAACGGCACGTGCTCGAAGTGGAAACGCCGATACTGTCCGAGGCGGGCAACACCGACCCGAATATCGAAAGCTTCCATGTGCGGTTCTCCGGACCAGGCACCGCCGGGGAAAGAACCCGTTGGCTCCGCACCTCGCCGGAATTCCCGATAAAGCGGCTGCTCTCCTCCGGCATCGGCGACTGCTATGAACTCGGCCGTGTGTTCCGCAACGGCGAGTTCGGACGCCGGCACAATCCGGAGTTCACCATGCTGGAGTGGTACCGGATCGGCTGGAACCATCTCGAGCTGGTCGAGGAGTGCATCGCGCTGGTGCAGGATGTGTTCGCGGTCAAGGGCGCCGAACTGCCTGTCCGTCGGTTGACGTATGCCGAATTGTTCCTTGAGTCCACCGGCCTTGAGCCGCATCTTGCCAGCGATGCACAGCTGCGGAAAACCGTCCTGTCGAACATTGACATCAATCCGGATGGTCTGCAGCGCGACGATTTCCTCGACCTGCTGGTCACCCACTGCATCGAGCCGAAACTGCCGAAGCTGTCGTTGACCGCAGTGTCCGACTTTCCGGCTTCGCAATGCGCCCTGGCGCGGATCAGGCCGGGTGCGGTGCCGGTGGCGGAACGATTCGAGCTGTATCTGGGCGATGCCGAGCTGGCCAATGGCTATCATGAATTGACCGATGCGCGGGAACAGAGCCTGCGCTTTGACCGGGATCTCGCGCTGCGCAGCCGCCGCGGCGCATGCGCTGTACCCAAGGACCAGCGGTTGCTTTCCGCCATGGGAAGCATGCCGGCCTGTGCCGGCGTGGCGATGGGCATCGATCGCCTGATGATGGCGCTTTCGGAAACGGAATCGCTTCCGGACGTCGTGGCCTTCGATTTCTCCCGGGCCTGACGGTCTTAAAGGGCGTTAAGTTTCCTGATCAAGGGAACGGCGAGGTTGAACGCTTCCTCGGTCCAGTTCCACAGAACCGTTTTCGGCAGGCGCAGGTTCCTGGCCAAGGGGGCGGGCAGCCAGTTCGAGCCTAATTTCCTGATCCGGCAGACGCTGTCGGCATAGCGACCGATGGCCCAGGTATGCGCCAGCGCTTCAACCACCTCCGGTATCCACTGGCTAAGCGGCGCGAACTTCAGGATCAGTTTGCCGGCCGTATCGCCTATGGATTGCCTGAGCTTCAGTTCGATGTTGCTGAAATCGATGAATTGGTTGGCGCTGGTGCCGGCCACCGCGATGATGGCTGAAATCTCCCAGGAGGCCGGCTTGATGCCGTGATGTCTGTAAATATCCCTGATCAGCTGTTTCTGGATTTTCTCGATGCTGTTTTTTTCCAGGGAATCCTTGACTGGTTTGGCCAGAAACGGTTTGGCCAGCGGGAAACGCCTGATGACGCCCTGCGCTATCGTGTACGCGCCGGCCTTGACGCAGCTGGCGTGCAGCGTCAGTTCAATCTGTCCGCCGGTCCGCAGCACGGAGGCTTTGGTTTTCGCCATGTCGATGCTCCGCTTTATTGCTAAAATGCGTCATGTCAGAGGAACGATACCATGAAATTCGAACAAGTTGACCGTGTCCGCCCATTGCTCTGGACCGGTGCGGCGCTGACGGTCCTGGATCAGCGTCTGTTGCCCTTGGTGCAGCAGTCAATCGCCTGCCACACGGCGGCTGAGGTCGCCCATGCTATTCAAGCCTTGGCGGTGCGCGGTGCGCCGGCCATCGGAATCGCCGGCGCGTTCGGCATGGTGTTGGCTGCCCAGTCCGTCGAGGCGGATACCGGCGAACAGGCTTTGTCGGCGATTTCGGATACGGTAGATGAGCTCATGCAGGCAAGGCCCACGGCGGTCAACCTCCGGTGGGCCATTGAACGCATGAAGAGCCGTCTGCGCCTTCTGGGCTCCGGCTGGAAGCTGGCAATCGAGCAGGAGGCCCTGGCCATCCAGGCCGAAGATCTGGCGGCCAATCACGCCATGGGCGTTCTGGGCGAACAGTGCCTGCCGCCGGGGGCGCGTGTGCTGACCCACTGCAATACCGGATCCCTGGCGACCGCCGGTTTCGGTACCGCGCTGGGCGTGATCCGCGCAGGCGTCGCGACAGGCAAGATTGCGCGTATTTATGCCAGTGAAACACGTCCCTGGCTGCAGGGTTCGCGGCTGACAATCTGGGAGCTGCTGGAAGACGGCATCGAGGCCACGTTGATCGTCGATGGCGCGTCGGCCTACCTGATGCAGCAGGGCAGGGTCGATTTCGTCATCGTCGGCGCCGACCGCATCTGCGCCAACGGGGATGTCGCCAACAAGATCGGTACCTACGCGCATGCCTTGGCCGCCAAGGCGCATGGCGTCAAGGTCATGGTCGTGGCGCCGTCCAGCACGGTCGACATGCAGACCGCACACGGCCTTGACATCGACATCGAGGAGCGCAGCGCGAGCGAGCTGACCCATATCCAGGGCATCGAGGTCGGTGCGAAGGCCGCGAAAGTATACAACCCCGTGTTCGACGTGACGCCCGCGCATTGCATTGATTTCATCATCACCGAAAAAGGCGTGATCGAACGCCCCGACGGGCCGAAAATGACGGCATGTTTCGGCGCCCTGTCAAGCCCGTAAGGCATTGTTTTTTAATAGCCAAAATCCGTCTAAACCGAGGCCGAATCTGCTACAATTTGAGGTGAATTTCCCCGGCCTGTTTTCAACCTGAAACAGGCCTTGCATCCCTCAAAATCCGAGCGCCTGAATGTCAGATTTAGCCAAAGAAATCATACCGGTCAATTTAGAAGACGAGATGCGCCGCAGCTATCTCGATTACGCCATGAGCGTCATCGTCGGCCGCGCCCTGCCGGATGTGCGAGACGGTCTCAAGCCCGTGCACCGCCGCGTGCTTTTCGCCATGCATGAGCTGGGCGCGCACTCAAACAAGCCGTATTACAAATCGGCGCGGATCGTCGGTGACGTCATCGGCAAGTACCACCCGCACGGCGATCAATCCGTCTATGACACGCTGGTGCGCATGGCTCAGCCGTTCTCGCTGCGTTACCTGCTGGTCGATGGCCAGGGCAACTTCGGCTCAGTGGACGGCGACTCCGCGGCGGCTATGCGTTACACCGAGGCGCGCATGTCGCGCATCACCCATGAGCTGCTTGCCGACCTCGACAAGGAAACCGTCGATTTCCAGCCCAACTACGATGAAAAGGAACTCGAGCCGACGGTCATGCCGACCAGGGTGCCGAACCTGCTGATCAACGGCTCCGAAGGCATCGCCGTGGGCATGGCGACCAAGATTCCGCCGCATAACCTGAGTGAAGTGATCAACGGCACCATCGCCTTGATCGATGATCCAGAAATCGGCATCGGCGAACTGCTCGCGCATATCCCGGGGCCGGATTTCCCCACCGGCGCCATCATCAACGGCTCCGCCGGCATACACGCGGCATACCATACCGGCCGCGGCCGGGTCGTGATGCGCGCCAAGACCGAAATCGAGATCCAGGACAACGGCCGTGAAGCGATCATCGTCGCGGAACTGCCTTACCAGGTCAACAAGGCCCGCCTGATCGAGAAGATAGCCGAGCTGGTCAAGGAAAAGAAGCTGGAAGGCATCTCCGAGCTGCGTGACGAGTCCGACAAGGACGGCATGCGCATCTACATCGAGATCAAACGCGACCATTCAGCCGAGATCGTGCTCAACCACCTGTACGCCGATACGCCGCTGCAGCAGAGCTTCGGCATCAACATGGTCGCGCTGGTCGACGGCCGGCCGCAGTTGCTGAACCTCAAGCAGGTGCTCGAGGCGTTCATCCGCCACCGGCGTGAGGTGGTTACTCGCCGCACACTGTTCGAGCTGCGCAAGGCGCGTGCCCGGGCGCATATCCTGGAAGGCCTGACGGTCGCCCTTGCCAACATCGATGAAATGATCGAACTGATCAAGACCTCGCAGAATCCGCAGGTCGCCAAGGACCGCCTGATGGCCAAGCTGTGGCAGCCCGGCCTGGTCAAGACGCTGTTGCAGGCGGCGGGCGCCAATGCCTCCCGGCCTGAAGACCTGGCGGCGGAATACGGGTTCCATGACAACGGCTACCAACTCTCGGAAGTGCAGGCCAAGGAAATCCTCGAGATGCGCCTGAACCGTTTGACCGGTCTGGAGCAGGAAAAACTCACCCAGGAATACCAGCAGCTGCTGGAGGAAATCAGGACATTGATCGAAATCCTGGAGCTTCCGGAACGCCTGCTCAACGTCATCCGCGATGAGCTGCTGCTGATCAAGGAAAATTACGGCGATGACCGCCGGACGGTCATCCGCGCCAGCGAGGAAGACCTTGAAGACCTCGACCTGATCGCTTCCGAAGACGTCGTGGTCACCCTCTCGCATGCCGGCTATGCGAAGCGCCAGATGCCTTCCACCTACCGTGCGCAGAGACGCGGCGGCCGGGGCAGGGCGGCGGCGTCGGTCAAGGAAGAGGACTTCATCGAGCGCCTGTGGGTGGTCAACACCCATGACACGCTGCTGACCTTCACCTCCGAAGGCCGCGTGTTCTGGCTCAAAGTCTACCAGCTGCCGGATTCCGGCCCGAATTCACGCGGCCGCCCGATCATCAACTGGATTCCTCTGCAGCCCGGTGAGAAAGTCCAGGCCGTCCTGCCGGTCCGCGACTTCCCCGAAGACCAGTACGTGTTCTTTGCGACCAGGAACGGCACCGTCAAGAAAACCCCGCTGAGCGAATATTCCCGCCCCCGCGCCAACGGCATCTGGGCGATCAGCCTGGACGAAGGCGACGGTCTGGTGGATGTACAGCTGACCAACGGCCACAAGGACATCATGCTGTTCGGTTCGCATGGCAAGGCCGTGCGTTTCGACGAGTCCGAAGTGCGCTCGATGGGCCGCACCGCCACCGGTGTACGCGGCATGCGCCTCAACGGGAAAGACGACGTGGTGGTCAGCATGGTGGTCGTGGAAGGCGACGGCGAGATCCTCACTGCCAGCGAGAACGGTTTCGGAAAACGGACGGCTATTTCAGCCTATCCGAAGAAAGGCCGCGGCACCCAGGGCGTCATCGCCATCCAGAGCAGCGAACGCAATGGCAAGCTGGTCGGCGCCATCCAACTGACCGAACAGCATGAAATCCTGCTGATCTCCGATCAGGGCACCATGGTCCGCACCCGTGCTTCCGAGGTTTCGCAGGTCGGCCGCAACGCGCAGGGCGTGACCCTGATGCGTGTGGCGGAAGATGAAAAACTGATGGCCATAGAAA
>ERZ1645185.1269-NODE-1269-length-10390-cov-6.874214_pt1 | contig 10390 bp, 5 predicted proteins | sample MGYA00575351_ERZ1645185 | MGnify/ENA primary metagenome ERZ1645185 (study PRJEB40838, sample SAMN11284767) | freshwater sediment metagenome | isolation source: river sediment | host: Sediment | place: India: Jana village, Kanpur | collected 2015-12-17 ... | reverse complement strand
CGCTTGGTGATGTTTTCAAGGATGGCTTCGCGGGTGCTGTGGCCTATCGCGCATTTCGATTGCCGGACCGAACAGGATCTGTACCAGGGTGCGCATGCCATCGATTGGCAGCGTCACATCGGCCCCAGCGCCACGCTGGCAATCGATGCACGCATTTCCAGCGATACCCTGACGCATGAACGCTATGCCGCGCAGCGGCTCAAGGACGCCATCGTCGACCGTCTGCGTGCCGACACCGGCGCCCGCCCGGATGTCGATGTGGAAAATCCGGATGTGCGCATTAACCTGCATATCCGAAAGGGCGTGGCCGATATCGCCATTGATCTGGGCGGCGGATCGCTGCACAAGCGCGGATGGCGCCAGGAGCAGGGCGAAGCGCCGATCAAGGAAAACCTGGCGGCGGCCATGCTGTACCGCGGCAAATGGCTTGAGGTCTATCGCGATGGCGGCGCCTTGATCGACCCGATGTGCGGCAGCGGCACCTTGCTGATCGAAGCGGCCTTGATGGCAGCCGATGAAGCACCCGGCCTGCACCGTTACCAAAACCGCGTTCCGAGCAAGTGGCTTGGCTTCGATACGGCTGCATGGCAAGCGCTGTGCCAGGAAGCCACGCAACGAGCCGAACGGGGCAGGGCGGCTTTGCGGCCGGTATTCACCGGCTACGACAGCCAGCCGGACGTGTTGCGCAAAGCCGTGGCCAACTGCGACCGCGCCGGCCTGTCCGAGACGATCCGCTTCGAGCGGCAACCGGTGTCGGCCCTGAAAGCACCACCGCAGGCCAAGGGCCTTGTGGTCTGCAATATGCCCTACAACCAGCGCCTGCAGGCGGATCAGGCGCTGTATCGCGAAATCGGCGATGTGCTGCGCTCGCAACTGCCGGATTGGCGTGCTGTGCTGCTGTGCGGCAGCGACGAACTGGCGTTCGCCAGCGGCCTGCGTGCCAAGAAGAAATACGAGTTCCACAACGGCTCGCTGCCGTGCGTATTGCTGTTGGTTGATCCGATTTTCGTACCCAAGCCCGAACGCGGCGAACCGAAAGCGCTCGGCGATGGCGCGCAGATGGTGGCTAACCGTCTGCAGAAGAATCTGAAGAAGTTCGGCAAATGGGCCGGGCAGAACGGCGTGCATTGCTATCGTGTGTACGATGCCGATCTGCCGGAATACGCGGCCGCCATCGACATTTACCCGGAAGCCGACGGCGACAACCGTTTGTTCCTGCACGTGCAGGAGTACGAAGCGCCGTCCGAAATTCCGGAAGCGGATACCCAGCGCCGGTTCAGTGAAATGCTGCAGGCGGTGGAATCGGTGTTCGCGCTGCCGCGCGCGCAGGTTTCGGTGAAGAAACGCAAGCGCGGCAAGGGCGGCAGCAAATACGGGCGCATGGACGAAACCCATGATTTCATCCAGGTCGCCGAAGGCCGGGTCAAACTGTGGGTCAACCTGTTCGATTATCTCGACACCGGCCTGTTCCTCGACCATCGCCCGATGCGCCTGCGTCTCGCCAAAGAAGCACGCGGCAAGCGCTTCCTGAATTTATTCTGCTACACCGCCAGCGCCAGCGTGCAGGCCATCACGGGCGGCGCGGCGGCATCGGTCTCGGTCGATCTGTCGGCCACCTATCTGGACTGGGCCGAGGCCAATTTCGAACTCAACGACATCCAGGGCGGCAGTCATCAGTTGGTGAAAGCCGATGTGCTGGAATGGCTGGGCAACTGCCGGCAGAAGTTCGATCTGGTGTTCTGCGATCCGCCGACGTTCTCGAACTCGGCCAGCGCGGAGGATTTTGATGTGCAGAAAGACCATGTCGCGCTGCTCGAGAAGATTATCGCGGTAATGGCAGATGACGGCGTGTGCTATTTCTCCAACAATTTCCGCAAGTTCAAGATTGACTTGGAAGCCCTGTCCGTGTTCGCCGACGTGGTGGACATCTCAGCACAGACCATTGACCCGGATTTCGAGCGTAACCCGAAGATTCATCGGTGTTGGAAATTGCGCAAGCGCTGACGGAATGAAAAACCCGCCGAGGCGGGTTTTTCTTTGATTACTTTCCGGTCTTGATGCTGGTCCAAAGCCGTACGCGTTCACGCTGGATGTCCGGCGGAAACGAGGGCGGATCCACCAACCGCGCCTTCACTTCGGAATCCGGATAGATCGACTTGTCGGCCGCCAGTTCCGCGTCCAGCAGCGGTAGCGCGGCGGTGTTCGGTGTGGCGTACGACACGTAATTGCTGATCGAAGCGGCCACTTCCGGTTTCATCAGGTAATTGATGAATTTCATGGCATTGGCCTTATGCGGTGCGTCTGCCGGCACCGCCATCACGTCGACCCACAGCGATGCGCCCTCTTTCGGGATGATGAACGCGATCTCGATGCCGTTCTGCGCCTCCTCGGCGCGGTCGCGGGCCTGGAACACATCGCCGGAATAGCCCATGGCCACGCAGATGTCGCCGTTGGCCAGATCGGTGATGTACTGCGAGGAGTGGAAATTGCGGATGTAAGGGCGTACCGCCATGAAGCTCTGCTTGATCGCATCGAGCGCGGCGGCGTCGGATACGTTCGGATCCATGCCCTTCCACAGCAGGGCCGAAGTGAAGGCGTCTTCAGGATCTTCCAGCACGCTGATGCCGCAGGCAGACAACTTGGTTGCGACGGCCGGATCGAAAATCAGCGACCAGCTGTCCAGCGGTGCATCCGGCCCCAGGATTTCACGGACTTTATTGACGTTGATGCCGATGCCTGTGGTGCCCCACATGTACGGCGCCAGCCTGGCATTGCCAGGATCGATGGCTGCCAGTGATTTCAGGATCTGCGGGTCGTTGTTCTTCCAGTTCGGCAGCGCAGCCTTGTCGAGCTCGCCGTAAACGCCGGCGGCGACCTGCTTTTCCGCGAACGGCCTAGCCGACGGGAACACCACGTCGTAACCCGATGCGCCGGGCAGCAGCTTCGCTTCCAGCATCTCGTTACCGTCGTAGACGTCATACACCACCTTGATGCCGGTCTCCTTCTCGAAGTTGGCGATGGTGTCTTCGGCGATATAGTCGCTCCAGTTGTAGACATGTACTGTGTTATCGGCGGCTGTCTTGGCGGCATCGTCGTTCTTGCCGCCGCAGGCGGTTAGAACCAGACACAGGGCGGCTAGCAACGGGGCGGTTTTCATGGCGGTCTCCAAAGCATCGGCGGTAGGCGGATTCTAAACCATATCGATGACGCTGGCGTGACCTCAGTAACGCAGATCCGACCAGCCCTCGCTGGTGCAATCGCGCAGCCGCACGATGAACAGCCGGTCGTATTCGTCATCGGCGATGGGCGGTACCGGCTCGCCGGTCCATGCGGAAACCATGGCAGGCACGGTGTTGCTGTGGCCTACCACCAATGCCGTGGCGCCATCCGGAAGGCCGCATATCCCGTCGAGCACATGCTGTGGATACGCTTCGGCATCGTCCTTGCTGATAGCCAGTACCGTGACCGCTAAACCGGCTGCCTGCGCAACCGGCTGTGCTGTCAGTTGCGTACGCTGGTATTGGGTACTGAACACCGCGGCCGGCATGGCATTCGCAAACAGCTGCGGAAGTCTGGCAGCGCGCGCGAAACCGGGTTCGCTGAGTACCGGATCACCGGCCGGCTCGGCCGCCTTCTCGGCATGCCGGATCAGGAATACCGTCTGTGTCTGCGCCGAGACCATGCCAGCGAGCAGCAAGGCGATGAGCGGCAGCCTCCTCATGGCGCCGAGGCGCCGAGGCGTGCCAGCAAGGCGCGCAGGAACATCGCGCGCTGCTCGCCGGTTTCTGTTTTGTTGCTGATCTTCAGCCGATCAGAGCCCTGCATGGCATAGGTTTTCGGATTGCCCTGGATCAACTGGATGACGGTCATCGGATCGATCGCCGGTTTGGCGATGAATGCGATTACGCCGCCGGCGTCCGACATGTCGATCTTGCTGATGCCCAGCCGCTCAGCGCTCAACCTCAGTTCCGCGCAGTCGAACAGGTGCTTGGTCGGCGCCTGCAGCAGACCGAAACGGTCGATGATCTCGACCTGCAACTCGCGCAGGGCATCGGCGGTTTTGGCCGAAGCGATGCGTTTATACAGCGTCAGGCGGGTGTGCACGTCATCGATGACGCTTTCGGGGATCAAGGCCGGGCTGTGCAGGTTGATCTGGGCGCTGGCCGGTTTCGCTGCCAGCACATCCGGAATCCGGCCGTCCCTGATGGATGCGACCGCACGCTCCAGGTATTGGGCGTACAGCGAGAACCCGATTTCGGCGATCTGCCCGGATTGGCCTTCGCCCAGCAATTCGCCTGCGCCGCGGATTTCCAGGTCGTGGGTCGACAGGGTGAAACCGGCGCCGAGTTCCTCCAGCGAGGCCAGCGCATCCAGGCGTTTTCGGGCATCTGAGGTGATCCGGTTCATGTCGGGCACGATCAGATAGGCGTAAGCGCGGTGATGCGAGCGTCCGACGCGCCCGCGCAGCTGGTGCAGCTGCGCCAAGCCGAAGCGGTCGGCGCGGTTGATGATGATGGTGTTCGCGCTCGGGATGTCGATGCCGGATTCGATGATGGTGGTCGATACCAGGATGTTGAAGCGCTGCTTGTGGAAATCCAGCATGACCTGTTCCAGCTGGCGCTCCGGCATCTGCCCGTGCGCGATGCGCACGCGCGCGTCCGGAACCAGGCTTTCGATGTCGCGTGCCATGCGCTCGATGGTGTCGATGTCGTTGTGCAGGAAATAGACCTGGCCGCCGCGCGCCAGTTCGCGCTGGAACGCCTCCTGCAGGGTCGCGCTGTCCCACGGGCTGATGAAGGTCTTCACCGCCAGCCGGTGCGCCGGTGGCGTACCGATGATCGACAGCTGACGCAGGCCGCTCATCGCCATGTTCAAGGTCCGTGGAATCGGCGTGGCGGTCAGGGTCAGCAGGTGCACGTCGGCTTTCAGGGCCTTCAGTGCTTCCTTGTGGCGCACCCCGAAGCGCTGTTCTTCATCGACGATGACCAGCCCCAAATCATCGAACACCACGTCTTTCTGCAGCAGCCGGTGGGTGCCGATGATCACATCGATTTTCCCCACCGCCAGCAGTTCCAAAGCCTGTTTGACCTCTTTCGGGCTTTTGAAACGGGATAGCACCTCGACCCGGACCGGCCAATCGGCAAAGCGGTCGCTGAAGTTGCGGAAATGCTGCTCGGCCAGCAACGTGGTCGGCACCAGCACCGCAGTCTGTTTGCCGGCCATGGCCGAGATGAAAGCGGCGCGCAGTGCCACTTCGGTCTTTCCGAAACCGACATCGCCGCAGACCACCCGGTCCATCGGGCTGTTCCTCGCCATGTCGGCCAGCGCCGCCTCGATGGCCTGCTGTTGATCCGGGGTTTCTTCGAACGGGAACCCGGCGGCGAATCGTTCATACAGACCGCGCTCGACAGCCAGGCCGAAACCGTCCTGGGCCATGCGCTTGGCCTGGATTTCCAGCAGTTCGGCGGCGACATCATGGACTTTTTCGGCGGCGCGGCGCTTGGCTTTTTCCCAGGCTTCACCGCCGAGGCTGTGCAGGGGCGCATGCTCGGCACCGGCGCCCGAATAGCGCGAGACCAGATGCAGCTGCGAAACCGGCACGTACAGTTTGTCGCCTTTGGCGTATTCGATGCTGAGGAATTCACCGATGCTGCCGCCGGTTTCCAAATGCAGAAGGCCCTGGTAACGGCCGACGCCATGGTCTTCATGCACGATCGGCGAACCGATGCTGATTTCGTTGAGGTCGCGCAGAATGCTTTCCGGATCCTTGTCCTGGCTTCTGCGCCGCCGGCCCTGACTGGCCCGTTCCGGAAACAACTGGCGTTCGGTCATCACCGCCAACGGCGGCGATGACACGGTGAAGCCGTCGCTGAGGTCGGCGGTGGTCAGCAGCAACTGGCCGGGTACCGCCGCGCTCAGCGCCTGTGGCCATCCTGCGGCTGTTTCGCAGGGCAGACCGGCGCCGCGGATCAGGTCTTTCAGTGCTTCACGGCGGCCCGGGCTGTCGGCGGCGATGATGACCTGTCCGGCATAGTTTCTGAGGAAAGCGCCGAGTGCTTCGCCTGCCGGTTCCTGTTTGTGCTGCCAAGGACAACTGAATGCCGCCTGCATGCCGAGCACAGCCGCTTTGCCGAAGCCGGGGTGGCCGTCCTCGATGAATTCGTAACGGTGCAGCCGGTTCAGCCGTTCACGCAAGGCATCCGGCGGCAGGTACAGTTCCTGAGGCGGCAGTATCGGCCGTTCGATGTCGTGGCGGCGTTGCTCGTAGCGCTGGACGGTGTTCTGCCAGAAGCTTCCGGCGGCATCCAGGGTTTTCGGCGCAAGCACCAGCTCGAAATCCTTCGGCATGTAGTCCAGCAGGTTGCCGGTGTCCTCAAAGAACAGCGGAAGGTAATACTCGATGCCGGCCGGCGCGACGTTTTCCTTCAGGTCGGCATACAGACTGCAGGCCCGCGGATTGATGTCGAAACGCTCAAGAAGCCGTTCGCGCACACGCCTGCAATGTTCGGCATCCAGCGGGAATTCCCGTGCAGGCAGCAGTTTGAACGAATCCCTTGCCGCTTCGGAGCGCTGCGTTTCCGGATCGAACAGTCTCAGGGAATCGATTTCATCGTCCAGCAGCTCGATGCGGATGGGCAACGGTGAGCCGGCGGGGAAGACGTCGATGATGGCGCCACGTATGGAGAAATCGCCGGTGCCGAAGACGCTCGGAACATGCCGGTAACCGAATCGTTGCAGTTTCAGACGCTCAGCGTCGAGGTCATACTTCTGCCCCACATGCAAGTCCATGACCTGACCGGCGATCCAATCGGCGGGGGCGATGCGCTGCATCAGGTTGCTGATCGGCACCACCAGGACGGCCTGTCGGCACGTCGGCAGGCGGTATAGGCAGTCGATGCGCTGCGATACCAGGTCGGGATGCGGGCTTAGCCGGTCGTAACACAGGGTTTCCCAATCGGGAAAATGCAGGATCGGAAAATCCGGTTTGAACGCCAGCAAGTCCTGCTCCAGCTGCTGTGCCGCGTGGCTGTCCGGGACGGCGACCAGCATCAATGCACTGCGCTTCAGCGCGCTCTGCAGCACACTGTAAGCCAAGGCCGCCGGATTCGGAGGCGCCTTGATCCATGTGATGCCGTGCTTGCCAGCGGGATTCGGAAATGCGGTGGAATTCATGCCCGCCAGTTTAGCAGTTCACTCAAGCTGGGTTCTCGGCCTTCAACCAAGTAATGCGGTGGCTGGCGCCGCCATCGTCAAGCAGCTCGACCAGTTTCGACAGCGATGGACCAAGCTCGGCATCCATTCTGTACGGTGGATTGATAATCAGCATGCCGCTGCCGTTCATTCGCAGGGGCGAATTGTCGGGGCGCACCAGCAGTTCGATCTGTAGCGCCGACTTGCACGGCAGTTTCGCCACGTTGCGGAAGAATCCGATCAGCGAACGGCGCTGCTTGATCGGATACCAGAGTGCGAACTGGCCTGTCGGCCAGCGGCTGAGGCCGTTCTGCAGGGCCTCCAGAATGCTGGAATACTCCTGTTCTTGGGCTTCATACGGCGGATCGATCAGCACCAGGCCCCGGCGCTCGGGGGGCGGCAGCAGCGCCTTGACGGCGGCGTAGCCGTCGCCCATGTGCGTCTGCACTTTGCCATCGTGCGCGAACAGCTGTTTCAGGGCGTCGGCTTCGGTCCGCTGGGCTTCGTAGCAAACCAGGCGGTCATCCTCGCGCAGCTGCTGCGCAATCAACAGTGGCGATCCGGGGTAGTTGATCAGGCTGCCGACCGGATTGACCCGCTCGACCTGTTTCAGATAGGCGTTCAGTGCATCCGGCAGTTTCTTCAGCACGATCATCTTGAAGATGCCGCCCTGTGCCTCGTCTGTCCTGCGTGCCTGCTCGCCCTGGATCAGGTATTGGCCGCGGCCGGCATGTGTGTCGAGCACGAAGAACGGTTTGTCCTTGCGTTTGAGCTGACTGATCAGATGCAGCAGCACGGTGTGCTTCAGCACATCGGCGTGGTTGCCGGCATGGAACCCGTGCAGGTAATTCATTTTTCGATGATGGCCAGATTGATGGCGGCGTGCTTCAGATAGCCGCGCTCGCTGTCGAGGTCGGCGCGGGTCAAGGGGTGTTTGTCGAGCCAGCGTTTGGAAATCATCAGGGTCAGTTTACTGCGTTCGGCCTGCAAAGCGAGCTTGGGGATGCTTTCCTCGGCATGGCTGCGGTAAAACAGCACCGAGAGCCGAAGCAGCAGCGCGCAGCGCAGGGCGGTGACGGCGCGGTCCTCGCTCAGGGTCAGCAGGCTCTTGAAGTGGATGCTACGGCGCTGGTTGCGGACAATGACGGCTATGAAGTGCTGCTCGGTCTTGGAGAAGCCCGAGATATCGGTGTTTTCAATCAGGTAGGCGCCGTGGTGGTGGTGCTGGCTGTGGGCGATGGCCAGACCGATTTCATGCAGTTTGCAAGCCCAGGACAGGGCGTCGCGGTCGGCTGCGCTCAGGTCCCAGTATCTGCGGACTTGGTCGAACAGTTTCAGGCAGTACTGCTCGACCCGCGATGCCTGTTCGGTGTCTATGGCGTAACGGGCCTGCAGTGCCTTGACCGAATCCAGCCGCGGGTCGACTTCGCGGTTGCGGCCGAGCATGTCGAACAGGGCTCCTTCGCGCAGTGCGTAATCGCTGGTTCTCAAGGTATCGATTTCCAGGGCTTCGAAGGCCGCTTCAAGCGCCAGCAGTCCGCCGGCAATCGATTTTTTCCGGGAAGTCGATATCTGCGGCCAGCGGATGGCGCTGAAGCGCCCGGCCGCAGTCAGTTCCCGGCGCAGAGTCTGCAGAATCTTGAGATCGAGCGTTCCGTCGGAAAGCCCGCGCGCCGCTGCGATTTCCGACAGGGCACGGATGGTGCCGGAGGCGCCGTAGGCTTCCTTCCAGCCGAAATCCCGGAAGGTCTGTGCGAACGGCTGCATGTCGGCGACCAGTCGGGTCTTGGCCTGCTGCCACTGCCTGGCATCGGCGGCGCGTTCCGGGAAGAAACGCTGGATATTGGCGAAGCAGCCCATCTGCAGGCTCTCGCGTTCGATGATCTCGAACCCCCTGCCAATCACGAATTCGGTCGAACCGCCGCCGATGTCGATCACCAGGCGCTTGCCTTTTTTCTTCGGCGGTTTGTCATGGGCCACGCCGAGGTAGATCAAACGCGCTTCCTCGCGCCCGGCGATGATTTCGATCCGGTGCCCGACGGCTTTTTCGGCCTCAAGCAGGAACGCCCCGGCGTTGTTCATGGTGCGGATGGTGTTCGTGGCCAGCACGCGGACATTGCCGACCTTTACACGGGCCAGGCGCTGCCCGAATTGGGCCAGGCATTCCAGCGCACGTTTGCCGGCCTCCGGACTCAGGTTGCGGCCGGCATCCAGGCCGTCGGCGAGCTGCACATGCTCCTTGATGCGATCGATGATGCGCATCTGGCCGAGCACGTAACGCGCCACCACCATATGGAAGCTGTTCGAGCCCAGATCAACGGCGGCGACCAGATCGCCGTCCTGCAGTCCGGAAGCGCGGCTCAGCGTTTTCGGCATAGCTTGGCCATCAATGCCGCCTGTGCCGAATGCGGCGGCACACCATCTTCGCGGACGATGCGCCGGTAACTGCCGTCGGCCGACAGCTGCCAGGCCTGGGTGTTGTCACGCAGGCAGCAGTCCAGCTCCTCGACGAAGACGCGCTCGGCCATTGTCGGGTCGAGGATAGGGAAACAGGTCTCGACCCGGCGCAGCAGGTTGCGTTCCAGCCAGTCGGCGCTTGAGCAGTAGATTTCCGGATTGCCGTTGTTGCCGAACCAATACACCCGGCTGTGCTCTAGGAAGCGGCCGACCAAGGCGCGCACCGTGATGTTTTCCGAAAGGCCAGGCACGCCCGGCCGCAGGCAGCAGGCACCGCGAACGATCAATTCGATTTTGACGCCGTCGCAGGATGCCGCATACAGGGCCTTGATGATGATCGGTTCATTGATGGCGTTGATCTTGGCGATGATATGGCCCGGTTTTCCTTCACGGGCGAGCTTGGCCTCGCGCTGGATTTTTTTCAGCAGGGAGGAGTGCAGGGTGAACGGCGAAGCCAGCAGGTGCTTCAGTTTGATCGGCTTGCTCAGTCCCGACAGCTGCTGGAACATCGAATGCACATCGTGGGTGATGCCCGGATGGCAGGTCAGCAGACCGATGTCGGTATAGACCTTGGCGGTTCCGGCGTGGTAATTGCCGGTGCCGAGGTGCGCGTACCGACGCAGGGTGCCGCCTTCCCGGCGGATGATCAGCATCATCTTGGCGTGAGTCTTGAATCCGACCACGCCATAAATGACCTGGACGCCGGCTTCCTGCAGCTGGTTGGCCAGATTCAGGTTGGCTT
>ERZ1645185.1268-NODE-1268-length-10394-cov-8.349067_pt1 | contig 10394 bp, 6 predicted proteins | sample MGYA00575351_ERZ1645185 | MGnify/ENA primary metagenome ERZ1645185 (study PRJEB40838, sample SAMN11284767) | freshwater sediment metagenome | isolation source: river sediment | host: Sediment | place: India: Jana village, Kanpur | collected 2015-12-17 ... | reverse complement strand
TTGGGTTACGCCTATCAGGACAGCCCGCAGCCCGGTCTGCAGAACGAGGCTTGGGGTTATGCCGACGGTCCAAATGGCACCAAAGTCATTGGTGGCGGCAAGGTTTACAAGGACGATGCCAACTTTGAGCGCAGCGGCTGGGCCGGTACCGTTCAGTTCAAGCCCAATGATTTCTATGAAACTTCGTTCGATCTGTTCTATTCCACGTTCGACAAGACCCAGATCCGTACCGGCGTGGAATACGGTACGGCATGGGGTCAGGGCGTTCTGCAGCCTGGCTATACCGTCGGCGGCAACAACACCATCACCAACAGCGATTGGGCCAATGTCAAGCCGGTCATCCGCAACGACAGCAATCCGCAGGACAACACCACCCAGTCCTACGGCTGGAACAACATCTTCACCTTCAATGAAAATTGGCAGATGATCGTCGATCTGGCGACCTCCAAGGCCGAAAGCGATTTCATGTACCTTGAAACCTACGGCGGCCTGATTGGAACCACACCGGGTACGGCCGGAGTCAGCGATCTCAACGTCGCCCTGAACGGTTCAGGCAATTACTACGACCTGACCTTCGGCACCGATATCGGCAATCCGGCCAATCTGCAGTTGATCGATGCCGGCAACTGGGGCCAGGACGGTTATCTGAAAGACTTCCAGGTTGAAGATACTGTCGACTCCTACCGACTCGACTTCATCCGCAGCTTCGCCGAAGGTGGCTTCACCAGCATCGAGTTCGGTGTCAACTACACCGACCGTGAAAAAACCAAATCCTCCGAAGAGTACAAGCTCTGCATCGATGACGTGAGCTGCGGCAACGGTTCCGGCTCGGCACCGTTTCCGGGCGCTTCGCAGAGCTTCGGTTTCAGCGGTATCAACACCATCGCGGTATACGATGCCGAGCAGTTGTTGAACTCCGGCTTCTACCGCTTGGATGGCAATAACCACCCGGATATTGCGAACAAGAACTGGGATATCAAGGAAGAGTTGACCACTTGGTACGGCCAAGCCAATATCGACGCCGAATTCGGCTCGGTGCGCATGACCGGCAACATCGGTATCCAATATGTGCAGGTAGATCAGGAGTCAAGCGGCTACGCTACCTATCAAGGTAATCCGGGGGGGACCGAGCGAACCAGTGGTGCGAGTTACGGCAACTTCCTGCCCAGTATCAACCTGAACTTCAACGTGTTCGAAGACCAGTACCTGCGCGTGGCCATGGCCCAGCAGATGGCGCGTCCGCGCATGGACGCCATGCGCGCCAGCTATGATGTGGGCTACAGGGATTTGGATCCAGGCCCAGGTGAGTTGTATAACTGCAATGGCGTCGAATCTACTGAGGCGTTTTGGTGCGGTGGTGGCGGCAACCCGGAGTTGAAGCCTTGGCTGGCTGATGCCTATGATCTGAGCTACGAGTGGTACTTCACCAGCGAGGCAGGCAATAAAGGCTATCTGTCGCTGGCGCTGTTCTACAAGAATCTTGATTCTTACATCTATTACGGTAACAGGCTGTATGATTTCGCCAACGATCCGTTGCCACCGCCACAACCCGGAGATCCGACTTCGACCATCGGCGTTCTGAACCAGCCGATCAATGGTGAAGGTGGCTACATGCGTGGCTACGAGCTGACTGCATCGGTTCCGTTGGATGCCCTGTGGGCGCCGTTGGAAGGCTTCGGACTGCTGGCCACTTACGCCAGCAATGACAGTGACATCGAGCCGTTCCCGGGCGCCAACCAGCCGATTCCCGGCCTGTCCGAGGAAGTCTATAACGCCTCGCTGTATTGGGAGCGTTTCGGCTGGCAGATTCGTTACAATTACCGTTACCGTTCCGATTACCGTGGTGAAACCCGTGGCTTCGGCGGCGATCTGACCGTAATCGACATCAGTGCCGAAACCATCCAAGACGCGCAGATCCAGTACACCTTCGGTTCCGGCTTCGCCGAAAACCTGACCCTGTATCTGCAGGTCAATAACCTGGGTGACGAACCGTTCCGCAGTGATGCCGGCGAAAACCGCCCGATTAATTACTTCGAATACGGCCGTCAGACCCTGATCGGTTTCAGCTACAAGTTCTAAGCACTCCCAGCTGTTACACTGCCTTTGCCGATGCGAGTCGGCAAAGGCTTTTTTTTAGGTGCAATGCCATGACCGACCACGAAAACCTTGCCCTGGTCGCCGATATCGGCGGTACCAATGCCCGTTTCGCCTTGGCCGACATCCATTCTGGCATGCCGCGTCTTTTCCGTCAGGAAACCCTGCCGACCGCGGATTATGCCAGCCTGCCGCATGCGGCCGAACAGTATCTGGCCAAACACAATGCGAAGCCGGCACTGGCTTCGTTCGCCGTGGCCTGCCCGGTAACCGGCGATGAAATCCGCCTGACCAACCGCGCCTGGGCGTTCAGCCAACGCGAGCTGCAGGCCAGTCTCGGACTGCGCCATCAGCTGGTCATCAATGATTTCGGCGCTGCGGCATTGGCGGCATTGGCCATCGGCGATGCCGACCGGGTCATCCTGCACGGCGCTCCCGACCGCCAGCGCACAGGTCCGATTACCGTCATCGGCCCGGGTACCGGCTTGGGCGTGGCGCTTCTGGTCGGTGACGATCAGCGCGGTTGGCAGGTGGTCGAAACCGAGGGCGGGCACGTCAGTTTCGCGCCGCAGGTCGAAGAAGAACAACGCATCGCCGACTGGGTCGCGGCCAGGCATCACGGCCGGTGCTCGAATGAGCGGCTGCTGTCCGGGCTCGGATTATCCTACATCGATGCGGTCCTGGCCGAGCGCGAAACCCTGCGTGACCCGGCCGATATCGTATCGGCGGCGCTGGACGGTCACGACGTGACGGCACGGCGTACATTGGCGCGTTTCTGTTCTATTTTCGGCAGCGTTGTCGGCGACGCCGCCCTGATGCACGGCGCGAAAACGGTGGCCGTCGCCGGCGGCATCATTCCGCGTTTCATTCCCTATCTCAAGGCCAGCGCTTTCCGCGAGCGGTTTCTGGCCAAAGGCCGGTTTGCCAGTTACCTGGATGGCGTTTCCATGCATGTGATCACCCACGAATCCCCGGGTTTGATCGGCGCCGCCGCCGCCTTGCAGCATGACCTGAAGCGCTGAATTACGCCTAGGCGGATGGGCTATACTGGAAACCCGTTTCCGGATCCGCTTGCGGCATGAAATCGAAAACCACTTCGTTCGACATCGCCTACCGGGCTGGGGTTTCCCAGTCCACGGTGTCGCGCGCGCTGCGCAACAGTCCGCTGGTCAACGAGGAAACCCGCAAGCGCATCCAGGCCATCGCCAGGGAGCTTCACTACACGGTCGACAAGAACGCGTCCAATCTGCGCTCACAGCACTCGGACACCTTGGCGGTACTGCTGTTCGAAGACCCGACCTCGGATGACTCGCAGATCAATCCGTTTTTCCTGTCGATGATCGGTTCGATCACCCGCGCCTGTTCGCTGTTCGGCTACGATCTGCTGATCTCGTTCCAGCAGGCCTCGAACGATTGGCACGCCGATTTCGAAGACAGCCGCAAGGCCGATGGCATCATCCTGCTCGGCTACGGCGATTACCTCGACTACGCGCACAAGCTGCACCAGCTGGTCGAGCAAGGCACGCATTTCGTTCGTTGGGGGCCGGTGCTGCCGGTGCAGCCGGGCATCACCATCGGCTGCGACAACTACCTGGCCGGGCGTGAACTGACCGAACACCTGCTTCTGCAGGGTCATCGCCGCATCGCTTTCCTCGGCCACGCCTCCGAGCGCTATCCGGAGTTCTTCGAACGCTACCGGGGTTACGCCGCGGCCCTGAGACAGGCCGGCATCGAACCGGATCCGGCATTGCAGGTGGATGCCATCACCACAGAACAGGACGGCCATGCCGGCATGCGCACCCTGCTGGAAGGCGATGCCGCGATGGACGCCGTTTTCGGCGCCAGCGACCTGATTGCCATCGGCGCCATGCGCGCCATCCAGGAGCGGGGCTTGCGGGTGCCCGAGGATATCGCCGTGGCCGGTTTCGATGACATCCCGATGGCCGGTTTCGTTTCGCCCGGATTGACCACCGTACGCCAGGACACCAAGCAGGCCGGCGATTTATTGGTCAGAACCCTGATCCACCAGATCAACGGCGAAGAGGTAGCCAGCTGCATGTTGCCGGCGAAGGTCATTATCCGCCGTTCGTGCGGCGCGCTTTCCCAGCCTGCAGGCGATTGAGTTCGGACAGCAGCGCTGGCGAGGTCAGTGCGCCTTCAAACAACAGCACTTCGACGCCATTGGCCGGCACTTCGGTTTTGAAGCGCGGCTGTTCGGAATCGATCCGGTAGCTGTTGCCGCTGATCGCCGATTTCCATTCACCGGCCTGCAGTTTCTCGCTGAAACGGAATTCCGCCGGTTTGTCGCCTTTGTTGAGCAGCACCAGCGCCGTCTGCGCGCTGTCGCCGTGCTGGTAGACCCGGTAAAACGCGGCGCGGTTGCCGTCCAGCAGCAGGTTCAGCTGCAGGCCGCGCTGCAGTGCCGGGGATTCGCGGCGCACCTGTGCGATGCGTTTGAGGTTGGTGTAAATCGGGCTGGCCGTGCCGGCATCGATCCGCGCCTGGCCGTAGTAATTGCGGTTGCCTTCGTGCTCTGCCTTGCCGCGCATGAAACCGGTTTCCGAGCCGTAATAGATGACCGGAATGCCACGGGCGGTGAACAGCCAGTTGTGGGCATTGATGAAGCCGCTGTCGTTGGCGTCCAACCTCGGCATGTCGTGGTTGTCGTAGAAGGTCATCAGCTCATACGGGTTCTGGTACGGGCCATCGGTCAGATACAGGGCATCGGCCAGGGTTTCGAAGCCGGCGCCGGCATGGCCGAAAACCTTGGCGAGCCGATCCTTCAACGGAAAATCCAGAACCGTGATGCCACCGTTTTCCGGCCAGGTGAACGGCGCGATTTTGTCGGCGCTGTAATCGAAGGCTTCGGCGAACATGAAGAAATCGGGATGTCCGGCGCGGATGCGGTCGCTGAATGCTTTCCAGAAAGAAAGCGGCATGTGCTTGATGGTATCGATGCGGAACGCACCGGCGCCCTGCTCGATCCACTGCAGATAGGCGCCGACCAGATAATCCATGACCGCCGGATTGTTTTCGTTCAAATCGGACAGCTGCACCATTTCGGTCTTGCTGTTGTAGAAACGGTGCAGGGGATTTTGCGCCGGATCGAGTTTGCCGGCCGGCAGATTTTGGTGATCGGCGACCAACACGCCGTTTTTGTCGAAAATCTGGCCGAATTTCGGCTGCGCCGCCGGCATGCTGAACGCCGGCGAGCCGTGGTTTGCGACGACATCGAGCACGGTGGTGATGCCGTGCTCGGAAAGCGCGCGCGTCAGTCCGGCGAAATCCAGGCCGGTGCTCGGCAGGTGTTCGTCGAGCGCGTAAAAGTTGCTGCCCCAGTAGCCGTGGTAGCCGGTCTTGCCTTGGTCCTGGAACATACCTTTCCAGGACACCGGATCGCCGCCGGTAAAGGCTTCATCCGGGTTGTCCACGATCGGTGTCAGCCAGATGGCGTCGAAACCGAGCGACTTGATGTAATCGGCGTTGTCCGCGATGCCTTTGAAATCGCCGCCGAGGTAGCCGATGTTGTCGCTTTCACCGGGCGGCGCGCCGGCAACCGGCCGGTCAAAGGTTTTGTTATCGCCGCCCTGCGTGCGCTGGTCGTTGCTTTCATCGGCGTTGACGAAGCGGTCGGTCATCAGGAAATAGACCGCGCGCGAAGCGAACGGTTCCAGCGTGCCGTAATAGTCCTGGGCCGACGCCGAACCGCCGGCAAGCGCCAGCAATGCAGTGAGCAGGGTCGTCCGCCGTGTGTTCGAAGCCATCTTACGGGCCCCGCACGATCGGTTCGGGAACGCGCAGAACGCACAGTCCGGCGATGATCAGGCTGACACCGCCGATGACCAGAGCGTACACCGGATGGCCGCCGAACAGGTTTTTCAGCAGGAAACCGAGCAGGCTGGCTGCCACCAGTTGCGGTATCACGATGAAGAAATTGAAGATGCCCATGTACACGCCCATCTTCTCGGCCGGGATGCTGTCGGACAGCAGCGCGTAAGGCAGGGACAGGATCGATGCCCAGGCGATGCCGACGCCGACCATCGACAGCAGCAGGTAATCCGGATCCTGGATGAATGCAATGGAAAGCAGGCCGAGGCCGCCGAGCGCCGAGTTCAGCAGATGGCTCCTGCGCAGGCCCATCTTCTGCACCAACTTCGGAATGACGATCGCCCACAGCGCGGCAAAACCGTTGTAAGCGGCGAACAGCACGCCGACCCAGTTGGCGCCTTGGTTGTAGGCGGCTGAGCTCGGATCGGTGCTGCCGAAATGCACTTCGGTAACTGCCGCGGTGGTGTAGATCCACATCGCGAACAGCGCGAACCAGGAGAAGAACTGCACGACCGCAAGCCGCCGCATGGCCTGCGGCATGCCATGAAGGTCGCGCATGATGCTGGCCAACATGCCTTGCGGTGCCGTGCGGCTGCTCAACAACGTCAGCAGGCCGTAGGCCGAGAATCCGCCGGCCAGCAGATACAGTTGCTTGTCGAGCCCGAAGTGCAAAATACCGAAAGCACCGATCAATCCCGACAGTAAAGCCGCTATCGCCAGTCCGTTGTGGCTGGAAGGATTGTCTTGCACCTCGCTTTCGCGTTGCAGATGGGGCGGCTCGTAATCATCGAATCCAGCCAGTTCGGACGGGCTGTATTCCTTGGTGCGCAAAACCGTCCAGGCGATGGCTGAAAGCAGGACAACGCCACCGAAATAAAAGGCATAACGGACAGTATCGGGGACGTGACCGGGTTCCGCGGTATTGGCAACACCGAACTTTTCCAGAATAAACGGCAACATGCTGGCGACGACCGAGCCCACGCCGATGAAGAAACTCTGCATGGCATAGCCGCTGGGGCGCTGCCGTGGCGAGAGCTGGTCGCCGACGAATGCCCGGAACGGTTCCATCGAGATGTTGATCGAAGCATCCAGTACCCACAACATGCCGGCTGCAATCCAGAGTGCGCCGACATTGGGGAATGCGAACAGGGCCAGCGAAGCCAGAACGGCGCCGACAAGAAAATACGGGCGTCTGCGGCCAAGGCCGGTCCAGGTCCGGTCGGAGAGGTAGCCGACAATCGGCTGCACGATCAGTCCGGTCAGGGGGGCCGCGATCCAGAGCATCGGGATTTCGTCCATGCTGGCGCCGAGTGTCTGGAAAATCCGGCTGACGTTGGCGTTTTGCAGGGCGAATCCGAACTGGATGCCCAGGAAACCGAAGCACATGTTCCAGATCTGCCAGAACGACAGTTGCGGTTTTTCACTCATAACCCTCTCCCGGGAGTATTTATTCTAATCCTGCAATCGTACGTGCAATCGTATGTATTGCATACCCTTGAATACGTATGCACGGCATCAATAAAAAAGGACGGAGGTTCCCCTCCGTCCTTTGATGGAAAGCTTTCGATTCCCCGATCAGAAATTGCGGCGGACGCCGAGGCTAATCGCGTAGCCGTCCTGCACGCCGTCGCTGGTTTGGCCGCGGAAGCTCAGGTAGCCGTCCCAGACTTCGGCGAAGGTCATCGCGGCGCCGACGTTGTAATCGAAAAACTCATCGGTGCCCGGGGTGTAACCGCCGAAGGTGAAGCTGCCAGGCAAGGATGCGGTGCCGCCGGTGACGGTGGTCTGGTCATCGTTGTTGGGATTGACGTATGCGACGTCAATGAACGGACGGAAATTGCCGAAAGTGCCCGAGAAACGGTAGCCGATGTAGGCATCGTTGGTGTCAGCATCAAACTCTTCGAAACGCATGGCGGTCGCGCTGCTGCCTTTTTCGACATAAGCAGAGGTTGTGGTGTAGTTCAGATCGACGCCGAAGTATGGGCCGTGGCTGAAAGCATCGGCCTTGAACTGGTAGCCCAGTTCGAAAATCGCGCTGGATTGGTCGACCGAGGTGTTGCCGGATTCGCGTCGGGTACTGCTGAGCATGTCGATGCTACGGGTGATGTCCATATCGGTGGTGCCGATGCCCAGCGCCGCACGGCCATACAGACCTCCGGTCTGGAGGTGCAGCACACCGCCAAACAGGATGGAGTTACCGGAGAATTCACCGACGTTGCCTGTCGCCGTGCCGGACGGATCGCCCAGTGTGGCGCCAAGTGCGAAGCTGACGTTTTCATTGACCCGGTAACTTGCGCCGATGTTCAGGCCGGTCATGTCACCGCTGAGTCCCGGCGAATAGGGCGTTGCCTCAATGGTCTGGTCGGTGAACTGCACGGAAGCGTAACCGATGACCTTGCCGACTTCGGCGCCGGACGCCGATTCGTTGTTGATGGCGTCTTCCAGAGCGGTGTTGTTGGCGAAGTTGGCCTGCAGTGCCACTTCCGGTGCCAGGGACACGATGCCGGGCGCCTTGATAGTGGCATACACGATGTTGGCCAGCAGAGCATGCGCGCGGCCGGACGGGTGGATGCCGTCGGCGAACAGGTAGGTCGCGCTGGTCGGCTGGGTCGGATAGCCGGCGCTCGCCGGTCCGCAGATTAGGGAAGAGCCCGGGCAGGCGGTGCCGGTGATGTTGGTGAAGCCGTAGGCCGTTGGATTGGCCACTACCTCGTTGATGATGCCCCAGGTGTTGATGGCGACGATGCCGTCATTAAGATTGGCAAGACCAGCATTGAACTGCGAGTTGTAGATCACCGACAACCCGGTCGCGCCTGTCTGGTTCGGCGTTCCGAAGTTCTGCGGAGTCAGGCCGAGATCGGGCATGTTGAAAACCACGATGGTGCGCGCGCCGGCGCTTTGCAGCGCGGCAATCTGTCCAATGGCAGTAGCCCCTGCCTGACCGGCCCAAGCCTGGGCTATGGCCGGATTGGCATATAGGCCTGCATAGTAGGCGCCGCTGAGGATGTCATTGGCGCCAGCCCAGTAGGTATACAGGGCGTTCGGGTCGGCAACACCACCATTGGAACTCAAGTAAGAATTGAACTGATTGCTTATAGAGAAGCTTCCAGGTGAGTTCACACAGTTGAAAGGCAGACCTGGTACCTGTGTCGGCGTGCCGTTACTGATGGCACATGCACCACCGTAAGCGTAGTTCGTGCCGCTGCTGCCCGGTATCAGTGGAGAAATGTTGGTCTGGTTGCCGAGACCGAACATGGACGAGAGAATCTGCGAATATACCGGGTCCTGGTTGGTGGTGAAGCTGGTGTCGGGCGGCAGACCGTTCAAGGTGCCGACATTGCCGGCATCGGTCAGGCTGTCGCCGAAGCTGACCACTTCACTGAAGACTTGGGCTTGTACGGCGGTGCTGGCGGTCAGTGCCAAAGCCAGAGCGGCGGAAAGGTGGGATATGCGCATAGGGTTCTCTCTTTGTGGGTAATTGAGTTCGGTTCCGTGCGTAAGCGCCGGAAAACAATGGCGGCCAGCAGCCCATACCCGCGCGCATGGCGCGGGGCTAGAGCCTACATTAATACAATATTTACATCGTGGCTAGTGTATTTGCTCTTTTTTTGGGCATTAATCGCCCTTGGCCACGGCCTGCCGCCGGCGCCGGAAGCGCGCGGCCTCAAAGCGCCCGAACAGCCAAAGCCCGTGCAGCAGCAGAGCCGTGACCAGACCCAATACCAGGCCGCCTAGAATCAGCGCCGCGGCGCCGTCCAACAGCGCGTGGCGGGCGGGCAGGTGCAGCAGGTGGATCAGCTTACTGCCGATGGTGTAGGTGGCGAGGTAAATCGGGCCGATGCTCAAGGGGTTGGTGATCATCTGCAGCGCGATGACCAAGGTCAGGTTGGCGCGCCCGAACCAGGCCGCAGCGAAGCCGAGCAGTATCTGCACCCCGTAGCTGGGCAGGTAGGCCAGCAGGCTTCCAAGGTAGATCGCGCGAAGAACCGGCGCATTCTTGAACGACCACAGGTACGGCCGGCGTTTGGCGACGGCGGCGAAGCGCTTCAGGATCGGATAACGGTGCACGTTGGCACGTCGCGGCAGCGGTTTCAGCCAGGTGCGGATGCGCTTGCGGCGCTTGATCCAGTGATCGCGCATCAGGCGGCGCGGCGGCGTTTGGTCAACTGGATCAGCAGAAGGGAAATGGCGGCCGGGGTCATGCCCGGAATGCGCTGGGCCTGCCCGATGGTTTCCGGACGGGCGGTTTCGAGCTTGGACTGCAGTTCGTTGCTCAGACCCGGTATGCCCTTGAAGTCGAAATCGGCCGGAATGGCGCTGTTTTCATGCTTCTTCGATTTGGCGATATCGTCGCTCTGGCGGCTGAGATAGCCGGCGTACTTGATCGATATCTCGACCTGTTCCGCGACCTTGGGGTCGGCCACCGGCGGGCCGAATTCGGCGATCGCGGTCAGGCCGGCATAGGTCAGTTC
>ERZ1645185.1267-NODE-1267-length-10395-cov-5.173888_pt1 | contig 10395 bp, 10 predicted proteins | sample MGYA00575351_ERZ1645185 | MGnify/ENA primary metagenome ERZ1645185 (study PRJEB40838, sample SAMN11284767) | freshwater sediment metagenome | isolation source: river sediment | host: Sediment | place: India: Jana village, Kanpur | collected 2015-12-17 ... | reverse complement strand
GAAGATCCTTGCGATTTGGAGATGCCGAGAAACTGCTACCTCGTGACCGATCGCGGGCAGAATGTGCTGGTGCATGCGGACAGCGGTCCGACCAACAGCGGCCGGTCGGCCATCAAGGAAGGGGTGCTTCAGCAGCTCGTCCAGAAATATGGTCCCATCGCGCTGGTACTGGCCTCGCAACAGCAGCTACAGGAAATCCGGAGTTATGCCGCCCATGCACCCCTGTCCCACCCGGGCCTTTGGCTCGAAGTCGGAGAGAACGGGTACCTCACGAACGGGTATCTGGACGAGCTCTGCGCCGTCGCCCGGGCGAGGCTGTTTGTGTCCTATGCCACCGGCGGCGCCGACTGGTATCCCGATCACTTGTCGTTTATGTTCAGCCAGCGGAATCCGGCGCGCACAGCGCTTCTCACGGCGAACTGGGAGCAGCCGGAAAAGCTGAAAGACCTTCTCGGGATGCGAGGGTGCGGGTATCATCGTGCTCATGCCTTGGATCTGTTCCGGATCGGCAGTGACGGGGCGGTACAGGTGTCATCCGCGGCCGAGGCCCTGGCGCCCCTGTCGCTTTATCGACTGGATCACGGGGATCCGGCATTCATGAAGCGCAGCGGACGGTAACCGGTTAAGAGGCTGTTCAAACAGGTCGTCCAGCAAGGCCACAGCAAGCGAAGAGGCGAATCGTACTTGTGCAGCACGGTGAGCTTCTGAGGTTCACGACGCGCTGAACACAGCGCGTCACGTTTGTAAACGCCGCCGAGACGGTGAGGCGGCCGTGTCTTGCCAGAGCGATGCCGGCGAGCTTTTTGAGCAGCCTGTTGGGAAAGGAAGGGAGCGATATGGGGTCTGGGAAAGGATTAGTGCTCGTCACCGGCGCCGCCGGATTTATCGGGTCTCATGTGAGCCGGCGATTGCTCGATCGCGGCGACACCGTGCTCGGTCTGGACAATCTGAATGACTACTACGACGTGCGCCTCAAAGAAGCGCGGCTCGCGCGCCTGAGTTCTCATCCCCAATTTCAGTTCGTCAAACTGGATCTGTCCGATCGTGCGGGGATGGCGGCGCTCTTCGAACAGCATCCCATTCGGCGCGTCGTGCATCTGGCGGCGCAGGCCGGCGTCCGGTACTCCCTGGTCAATCCGCACGCCTACACCGCCAGTAACATCGATGGGTTCCTAAACATTCTTGAAGGCTGTCGGCATCACAAGGCCGAGCACTTGGTCTATGCCTCCACGAGTTCGGTATACGGCGGCCACACGAAGATGCCGTTCTCGGTGCACGACAATGTCGATCATCCCGTGTCGCTCTACGCCGCGACCAAGAAGGCGAACGAGCTCATGGCGCATTGTTATGCGCATCTCTATCGATTCCCGATTACGGGATTGCGGTTCTTTACCGTCTACGGGCCATGGGGCCGTCCGGATATGGCGTTGTTTCTCTTTACGAAGGCGATTCTGGAAGGCAAGCCCATCGACGTGTTCAATCACGGGAAGATGCAGCGGGACTTTACCTATGTCGACGATATCGCTGAAGGCGTGTTGCGCACGCTCGATCGGCCCGCTCAAGCCGATCCGGCCTGGGCAAGTGACAACCCCGACCCCGGCAGCAGCTCCGCTCCCTATCGACTGTATAACATCGGCAATCACCAGCCGGTCGAGTTGTTGCGATTTATCGAGGTGCTGGAACAGACGCTGGGTATGAAGGCTCAAAAGAATTTCCTCCCTCTCCAGGCCGGCGACGTGCCGGCGACCTATGCCGATGTCGCGGATCTCATGCGTGATACGGGCTTCAAGCCCGCGACCTCTATCGAGACCGGTATCGCCCGCTTCGTCCAATGGTATCGGGAGTACTACAAGGTGTGATGGCATTTGGAGCGCCTGCTCCGGAAGCGTGTCTTTCGGAGGGTGGTTGAGAGGCTCGTGAAGCCACTCGGCCACCTCCGACACCCACCTGGTCGCGTAGTGCGATAACAATCAGCAGCGTTGTTCGAACCCATGCCTGTGTTCGGTGCTATCCATGCAGAGGGATGCGCGACGACGGGTGCAATGGCCCCGAGTTGCTCGATCGTGTGAACGTGATGTTCCAGGGGTCCCGCCAGTGCCGGATCGTCCTTCGTCCTTGCAGTTCTGCGACGCGGTTCCATTCTGCCCTCGGTAAGCGCAGTCAGACCGTCCCGGCAAATTAAGATTAGTGGCGCGGCGTCTCGAGTCGTTGCGAGCCGACTTGTCCGGGATGCTGAGTTGGGACTTGTTGTGCCTGAGAGCATGGAGTAAATTGGAAATAAAGCTTCCCTCTCTATGCAAAGGGCTTCAGTGAACATGAGCAGAAATGGGATGATTCTGTCGTGGCTCGCAGCAGGATGGTTGGTGCTGGGCGGGCAGGGTCTTGCGCTGGCTGAAGCGCCTTCGACCGAGACAGCGGCCTGGAGTGAGTTGCGTAGCCAATCATCGAACGTCTTGTCCCAGGCCCCTGCAACAAGCGAGAGGCAAGTTGACCTCTTTCGGCAGACGCCCACGTTGAGCGGTCGTGTGCAGGTCAGCGAGCAGACCCTGATCCCGTATGTAGGGGCCGGATTCGGCGGGGGGTACGTGACGGAGCGGGATCGGGCCCTCGGCCCCATGCCGGGATTTCCTCAGCAAAACCTCTTGGGCGACTCGTTAGGCTTGGGCAAGGGCATGATGCCGAACGAGTTTCAGATGGGTATTCGCATTCCGTTTTAAGTCCTGCCGGTTGCGCCGTTGCACCACAGCATGAATTATTCCTTCCGGTTTACGTGACTAAAAGAGCCGACGGGCGAGGTCTGCCGGGTCGACTCCATCCAGCGTTGAAAGGACCAGGTGCGCCTCCGCTAGTTGGGATGCCGGGTAGGTCGTCGCAATGGCGAGGACACGCATGCCCGCCTTCAGGCCTGCCAGAACTCCCGCCCGAGAATCTTCGATCACCAGACACTCGCTCGCCTTGAGCAAGGGTGGGCGGGGCATGCGCGCATTCAGCTGCCTGAGCGTGAACTCATAGATCGCCGGGTCCGGTTTGCCGACGGCGCAGTCATCCGCGGACACGATCAACTCAAACGCCTGTTCGATGGTGGTGCCGGTGAGCGCGGCACGGATCTGCTCCCGTCGGCCGCCGGATGCCACTGCCAGACGGTACGCTCTCGCCGCGCGCCGCACGAACCCGGTGACCCAGGGAAACAATGCCGGTTTGTGCAGGGCGGTATGTGCGCGGAACAAGCCGGTCTTTCGTTCGATAATCCCGGCGTGAATCGCCGGGTCGCAAATTCCGTCCCGTTTTTCGAGTAATGCGGCCGCGCAGGTTCGTTCATCCATGCCCAGGTAGGTATCGTAGTATTCCTCCTTGCTCAGGCTGAGTCCCGCTTCAGCCAAGGCCTGCTGAAAGCAAAGCAGGTGGGGCGTTTCATCGTCGGCGATCACGCCGTTGAAGTCGAACATGATGGCGCGCAGAGCGGTCCCCCCGGTTCATGTTGTCCTATGCGGTGCGCGCTACTCTAACCGAGCGCGGGTGGTCGGACAAGCGGAACTCCTTGTCCCGCTGAGGTCCCTACGGTATGCTGCGTCACGACAACATATCGAGACCCGTTCGCAACCACAATCCAATTCCCATGACACGATGAATGACTACGCAGTTCTCGGCGATCTCTTGGTGATCTATGCGGTGTCCACTGCGGTGGTCTTCGTATTTCATCAATTTCGTCTGCCGTCGATCGCCGGGTTCCTGGTGGCCGGAGCCCTGATCGGGCCGCATGGGTTGCATCTGATTCCCGATGTGTCCCAGGTGCAGGTCCTGGCTGAGATCGGGATCGTGTTGCTGCTCTTTACGATCGGAATGGAATTTTCCTCCGCACACTTTGCGGCTGCCAGGCGCATTCTCATGGTTGCCGCGCCGGTTCAAACGGGGGGCGTCCTTGTCCTGGCATTGCTCGGAGCTCTGGCGGTGGGCCTCTCGTATCAACAAGGGATCTTCTGGGGTTTTCTCCTCTCGTTAAGCAGCACGGCCATCGTGCTGAAAGCCCTTTCGGAACAGGGTGAGAGTGATTCGTTTCACGGTCGCGCCACCGTTGCGATTCTGATCTTCCAGGACCTTGCCGTCGTTCCGATGATGCTTGTCACGCCGATCCTGGGCACTCCGAGCGGGAGTGCGATGGGGACGGTACTGATGACCTTGGTCAAGGCGGCGATTGTGGTCGGGTTGATCGTTGCGGCCGCCTGGTATCTCGTGCCACGGCTCCTGCGCCATATCGTGCGGAGTCGAAGCCGTGAGCTGTTTCTGCTCTCGATCATCGTGCTCTGCCTCGGTATTGCCTGGCTGACGTCGCTGGGCGGACTCTCGTTGGCCCTGGGTGCGTTTATCGCCGGGCTGGTCATTTCTGAGTCGGAATATAGCCATCAGGCATTGGCCGAAGTCCTGCCGTTCCGTGACAGTTTTAATAGCCTGTTTTTCGTGTCGATCGGCGTCTTGATGGACATGCGGGTGGTGCTGGAGCACCCCTTCATTGTGCTGGGCCTCTTGCTGGTGGTCCTTGTCGGGAAGCTGATCACCGGGAGCGGGGCGATGGTGGCGGCCGGGGCTCCGCCCAGATCGTCGGTGTTGGTCGGGGTGGCGCTTGCGCAGGTCGGCGAATTCAGTTTTATTCTGGCGCAACAGGGGCAGGATGTCGGTTTGTTTACCGGCGATCAGTATCAGTTATTTCTGGCGGTATCGGTGTTGACCATGGTGGTGACGCCGTTTTTGATGCAATGGTCCCCCGATTTGGGGCGGCGGATCGAAGCGATGCAACGCGTTCGGGGCTGGATGCCGACCCGTACCGCCGCGCATGTCGAGCAGCTGGAAGGTTCTCAGATCCGGATCAAAGACCATGTCATTATTGTGGGCTACGGGCTCAACGGTCGAAACCTCGCCCGCGTATTGAGCGAAACCGAAATCCCGCATGTGGCCCTGGACCTGGACGGCGAAACGGTGCGCCGCGAGGCGCGTCATGGCGTGCCGATCTACTACGGCGACGGCTCGAATGCCAACGTGCTTCGGCATATGAAGATCGATGACGCCAAAGTGCTGGTCGTGGCCTTGTCCGATCCGTTCACGGCACGGAGAACGGTGAAGGTGGCCAAAGGACTGAATCCGAAGCTCCACATCGTCGTGCGGACGCGCTATTTGAGAGAGTTGGAAGAGCTGCATCAGCTGGGTGCGGACGATGTGGTGCCGGAAGAGTTCGAGACGTCGATCGAAATCTTTGCCCTGGTGCTGCGCACCTACAGTTTGCCGCAGGAATTTGTAGCCCGAAAAGCGGAGCAAATCCGGCGGGAAGGGTATGCGCTGCTCCGTCGAAGCGAGATGCCGGAGCTGGCCCATCATCTCCGCGGGGGGACGTTGACCGATGTCGAAGTGGAAACCTGCCGGATCGATGACGAGGCTCCGGCGGTAGGAAAGTCGCTGACGGAACTCTCCATTCGCCCACGGACCGGCGCGTCGGTGATCGCCTGGACTCGCAGCCAGGTCACCCAGTCGAATCCGTCTGAAACCGTGCGTCTGCAGGCCGGCGACGTCGTCACATTGCTCGGCTCCCGCGACCAGATTCGTCGGGCCATGGCGCTCTTGAACGAGCCTAACCACGGCACCAGTCACCAGCTCAAATAACCCGCTCGGTTAACTTCTCCAGCGAAGCGTCACGCGGTCTTTCAGCGGATGGTCTAAGGGACGTCCGGTTTGGACGGCGGCGAGATGGGCGGCCTTCAGTTTGTAGTACCACTTGGCGGGCGTATCGGCGTCATCGATCAGCATGAGCGCCGGTTTGTATTTCAGTCCCACGGCTTGCCGCTCCATCGCCTGCTTGTCCTGCTTCATGAAGATGTTGGCGAAATAACGGAACAGCGGTTTGGCAAAGGGCAGCCAGGGAAGGATGTTCCAGGCGGCGGCGAAATCGATCCGGCATTGTTGCTCACCGACGGGCGTGACCGTGGCGCGCGAAGAGACGTACATCGAACCGCATTGCACGAACTCGAAGCGTTGATTGGGGAGCACAAAGTCGATGGTCGTCGTCAAGGGCCCGCCATAGAGCCGGTTGAGAAGCTTGTAGGGGCCGCTGTTTTTCGACGGCGCATGGGGAACCATGCGAAACCCGTTCGGGATCGGCTCGAAGGTTTTCGCTTTATCGTGCATGCTGGCTTTGGTCCGCCACCAGGAGCTCTGGTGCACAAAGGGACCGTGGGCCGGGTCCATGAGTCCGACGATGCCGTCGTCGATCGTGCAGTCCAGAATCGTCGAGATCTGGATCATGCGATAGGGTTCGGACGGGAGCGGGAGACGCGGGAGTTCCGGAACCGGTTGTTTCGGCTGTTGCGGATCAGGGAGAAACACCCAGACATATCCGTCCTGATCCTGGCATGGATACGAGGTGATGCCGATCTTTTCCGGTTGAAGCGGGGACCCCTCCACTAAAGCCGGAATGTGGCGGCAGCGGCCGCAGGTATCGAACTGCCATCCGTGGTAGGCGCATTCAACACGCTCTCCATCAAACTGTCCGAACGAGAGCGGCATCCCGCGATGCGGGCAGATATCGCGCATCGCCGCCACCTGGCCCTGCTTGTCGCGACAGACGAGGACCGGTTGTCCTAACATCACCTGGGTTTGCATCTGGCCGACTGACAGAGCCGTGCTCGTGGTGGCCGGATACCAGAAGCCGAAGAGCGGGGCGCTCTTTGTCGGTTTGAGTTCGGTGATGAGGTCTGTGCTCATGGGTGATGCAGTCGCCGGGTTTGTCGCGATACGTGAGGTGGTTCGTCGCCGAATGGACTATAACGGCGGGCCCGCAACAGGTCAAGCAAGCGGCAGTCTAGGGCAAAGGCCGAAGGCGGTATGATCTGGATAGCCAGACCCCTCTTCTGACCCCGCATTTCTTGACAAGAAAAAGAAGCGGAGACTATAGTCAATTTCCATTGCACGTGACTCCATTTTCCGACTCCGAGAGGCGAGGTACCCTCATGACAACCGCACAAATCGAGCCCACGGCCGCGCTAGCGGAACTCCGCGAGTCGAAGGCGGACCGTGTCACGATCGTGCTCCTTAGCGGAGATCTCGATAAAGCCATGGCCGCCTTCATCATCGCCACCGGCGCGGCAGCCATGGGGATGCAGGTCACGGTATTCTTTACGTTCTGGGGCCTCAATACGATCCGCAAGAAAGGCGCGAGCAGTTCCGCGTCTGACTGGCTGCGCCGGATGTTCGGGTTCCTCAACAAGGGCGGTGCCGACACGTTGCCCCTCTCGCGTTTTCATTTCTGGGGGTTAGGCACGAAGATGATGCAAGTGGTGATGAAGCAGAATCGTATGCCGGGGGTGCCGGAGCTCATGCAGATGGCGTTGGACCTCGGTGTCCGATTCATCGCCTGCACGACGACGATGGGTCTGATGGGCATCACGAAAGATACGTTGATCGACGGGATCGACCAATTTGCCGGTGTGACGACCTACCTGGCTGAAGCCAAGCAGGGCAGCGTCAATCTGTTTATTTAAGCGAGGGGTTGAGGAGCGGCATGATGCAGGCTGATGTGAAACTCGATACGCTCGGGTATTTTTGCCCGATGCCGATAATTCTGACGTCCAAGAAAATCAAGGAACTGACGACGGGGCAGGTGCTGGAAGTCGTGTCGGACGACGAAGGCATCAAGAAGGATATGCCGGCCTGGTGTGAGACGACCGGCCACGAAATGGTGGGGCTCGAAGAGGAGCAGAGTGCGTCCAAGCGGATCTATAAGGCCTTCGTCAAGAAAACCAAGTAGGGGCAGCGACAGGCGCGCGAACGCGGAGCCGTCCAGTTCAGTAAAGCCGGAGGGCATGATTACCAGCCTCCGGCTTTTTTGTTGCCTCAGGCTTCCAGGGTAAGTGGGGCGGACCGGGTTGGGTGGGAGAGGGAACGTCGTGAGCCAGGTTGTTGAATGCGTCCCGAATTTCAGCGAGGGACGGAACGCCGAGATCGTCGATGCGTTAGCCGGAGTGGTCCGCTCGGTGCCCGGTGTCGTCCTGTTGGATGAAACGAAGGATCCGGACCACCACCGGGCCGTCGTGACCTTCGCCGGCCGGCCCTACGCGGTGGCCGAGGTGGCGTATCAGATGGCGCGGATGGCCTCCCAGTTGATCGATCTGCGAAACCATCACGGCGAACATCCGCGCGTCGGGGCGACGGATGTGATGCCGTTCGTGCCGATTCGTGGCGTCAGTATGCAGGATTGTGTGCAACTGGCTCGCATGGTCGGCCAGCGTATCGGGAATGAGTTGAAAATCCCGGTGTTTCTATACGAACAGGCGGCGACCAAGCCCGAACGGAGACAGCTGGAGTGGATTCGTAAGGGTGGCTTGAAGGGACTGGCGGATCGGATGGCAAGCGACCCTGCGTGGGTGCCGGATTTCGGCCCGAAGCACCTGCACCAGACGGCCGGGGCCACGGTGGTGGGAGCGCGATGGCCGCTGATTGCCTTCAACGTGAATCTGAAGAGCCGCGATCTGTCGGTTGCCAAGGCCATCGCCAAGGTGGTGCGCCAGTCAGGCGGCGGGCTCCCGTTCGTCAAAGCGATCGGCGTGGAGCTGAAAAGCCAACAACTCGTACAGGTGTCGATGAACCTGACGAACCATGAAGAGACGCCGCTCCATGTCGTGTTTGCGGCGGTGCAGCGGGAAGCGGCGGCTCGTGGTGTGGAAGTGGCGGGCACGGAGATCATCGGGCTGGTCCCCGAACAGGCCCTCATGGAGACGGCGCAGCAGGCCCTCTGTCTCAACCAATTTGACGGGCAACAGGTGCTGGAGTCGCGATTGGACCGTCCCGAATCGCGGGAGGCAATCGGGCGGATGGCGGCGTCGCAGCCGGTGAAGGAGCAGTCGCCGTCGCCCGCGAAGGTCGGGGCGCCGGACGGGAAGATGCCGGAGCTTCAGGGGCAAACCGGCGGCAGCGCGGGGGCCCAGTCGGCGGCGTTTGCGGCCGGGTTGGGAATGATGGTGGCGAAGCTGACTCGCGCGCGTGCGGTTGAAACGCGCTTATCCGAAATTTGCACACGCCTCCACGAATTGGCGCAAGCGGATCGAGATGCCTATGCACGGGTGCTTCAAGCGAGAAAGCTTCCGATCACCCATCCTGACCGTCCGCTCCAACTCTCATCGAACTTGCTGGGGGCGATAGAAACGCCGTTGGAAATTGTGAAGCTGTCTTGCGAACTCATTCCATTGCTGCGAGGCCTTCTGGCGCACACGAAACCGGAGCTTCAGCCGGATCTGAAGATGGGACTTCGTCTTGCCGATGCTGTCATCGATGGGTGTCTCGGAATGGTCGAGGAGAACATGAAAATTCAACCAAATCAGCTACTTATTGCCTCGATTCGGGAGCGATTCTCCGTTGCGGAACAAATGCTTGTGGATGCGAAATCGCTATGCTACACTCCGCCCTTCGATTCGTGGCCCCAAAACATGTTGAATATCCTGAAACTTCGGTGAAAGAGAGTCGAAGGTAGCTGACGATGGAAATTAAGGTTTTCAATAACAACGTCGAAAAAGCCCTGAAGGTCGCCAAGAAGAAATTGGCGGGCGAAGGATTGTTCCGTGAACTGAAGCGCCGCCGCTATTATGAAAAGCCGAGTGTGCGTAAGAAGGCGAAGGAGCGAGAAGCTCAGCGCCGCCGTCAGAAGTGGCTCGCGAAGAGACGGCCCGAATAGACGTCAGGCGTTCGTTCCCTCCGACGACTAGTTCGACCATTCCCAGTTAAATTCCCCGCTCCGGCAGATTCATGCAGGCGCAAGAGATCCACGCCGCCATCCGAACGGTCAAGCGGGAAATTGCCCGCTGGCCCGATCCGGTTGTCGGCGTTGTCGCCAGACAATCCGGTCGTGATCCCTTCCTCGTACTCATTTCCTGTCTCCTCAGTCTACGCACCAAAGACAAGACCACGGCCGAAGCCAGCGAGCGGCTCTTCGCCTTGGCGTCCACGCCGACCACTATGCAGATGCTGACCATCCCGGTCATCGAGCGCGCCATCTATCCCGTCGGGTTCTATCGCACAAAGGCCAAACAGATTCAGCAGATCTGTGCCCAGCTCCTTGAGCGGTACCATGGTCGGGTGCCGGACAAGATCGATGACTTGCTGACGTTGCCGGGCGTCGGGAGGAAGACGGCCAATTTGGTGGTGACGGTCGGGTACGAAAAGCCGGGAATTTGCGTCGATATTCACGTCCACCGGATCAGCAATCGATGGGGGTACGTCAGGACCAAGAGTCCCGATGAAACTGAATCGGCCCTCCGCGAGAAACTTCCGCGCAAGTATTGGATCACATTCAACGACTTGCTCGTGCCTTACGGACAACACCTCTGCCAGCCGGTCTCGCCGTTGTGCAGCCAGTGCAAG
>ERZ1645185.1266-NODE-1266-length-10399-cov-5.561678_pt1 | contig 10399 bp, 8 predicted proteins | sample MGYA00575351_ERZ1645185 | MGnify/ENA primary metagenome ERZ1645185 (study PRJEB40838, sample SAMN11284767) | freshwater sediment metagenome | isolation source: river sediment | host: Sediment | place: India: Jana village, Kanpur | collected 2015-12-17 ... | reverse complement strand
TATGGAGCTGAGGGGGATCGAACCCCTGACCTCTGCAGTGCGATTGCAGCGCTCTCCCAGCTGAGCTACAGCCCCGCAAAGCGTTCCGGTCAGATCTGGATCCCGTTCCTGCCTACATACCCGGGACGAGCCAGAAAGGTTCCGGTCACGCACACGGCCCCGCCAATGCCACCGAGCGGGGCCGTCAAGACAGTAAGCATAGCGGATCAGGGAACCGCGCGCCACCCCCCTCCCTTTGCAGTATCGACCCATGCGCGTAAAACATCACGCCCTCGACTCCGATTTCGTCCGCGACCAGCTCGCCCTGCGCACGGTCACGGCGAACCAGGTCCGCACCCAGCCGGAGGGGGACTACGTCCTCTATTGGATGCAGTCCACGCACCGGTTCGAGGAGAACTGGGCGCTCCGCCAGGCGATCCTCCACGCCGACCGGCTCGGCAAGCCGCTCCTCGTGCACCAGGGGCTCGACCCCACCTACGAGCACGCGAGCGACCGCATCCACACGGTGATCCTGGAGAACGCGCGCGCGCTGCACCGGCGCGCGGCGCGGCTCGGCTTCTCCTACCAGTTCGCCCTGCGCCGCCGTCGCGACGACGACCGCCGCGTGGTCGACCGCCTCGCCGCCCGCGCCGCGCTCGTCGTCACCGACCGCTTCCCCACCGCGGGGATCGCCGAGCGCACGGCGCGCTTCGTCGACCGCGCGCCCTGCCGCGTGGACCTCGTCGAGTCGCACGCGATCGTCCCGTCGGGCGCGTTCGTGAAGGAGGAGTACGCGGCGCGCACCATCCGCCCGAAGCTCGCGAAGCTGCTCGACCTCGCGCTCGAGCCGGTGGAGGAGCGGCCCGCGGCGCGCGAACTGCCGGCGCGCGTGTGGGAGGCGCTCGAGATCGACCGCCTCGACCTCGACCGGCTCGACGTCGCCGCCGAGGTGGCGCGCTGCGAGATCGACCACTCCGTGCCGCCGGTGCCATTCGCGAGCGGGCGCGACGGCGCGCGCGCGCGCCTCGAGCGCTTCTGCGCCGACGCCCTCAAGGACTACGCCGACCGCCGCAACGAGCCCGCCGACGTCGAGGGCTCCTCGCGCCTCTCCCCCTGGCTGCACTTCGGGCAGATCAGCGCCGCCGAGGTGCTGCGCACGGTGCGCGAGGCGGGGCACGCCGAGAGCGCGCGGAAGTTCGAGGACGAGCTCGTCACGTGGCGCGAGCTGGCGCTCAACTTCTGCCTGCGCAACCCGCACTTCGGCAAGCTCAAGGGGCTCCCCGACTGGGTGCACCGCACGATGGAGGCGCACAAGGACGACCCGCGCGAGCACGTCTACACGCGCGACGAGCTCGAGGAGGCCGAGACGCACGACGAGCTGTGGAACGCCGCGCAGCGCGAGATGGTCCGCACGGGGCACATGCACAACGTGGTGCGGATGCTGTGGGGCAAGTCGGTGCTCACCTGGACGACGCGCTACAAGCACGCGCTCGAGCACCTCATCCACCTCAACAACAAGTGGGCGCTCGACGGCCGTGACCCGTCGAGCTACGGCGGCATCCAGTGGTGCTTCGGGAAGTTCGACCGCCCCTGGTTCGACAAGCCGGTCTTCGGCCTGATCCGGCCGATGAGCCTGCAGCGGGCGCGCGAGAAGTTCGACGCGGGGCGCTACATTCGGATGTTCCGCTGACGGCCGCGCGGCGACTCCGCCGCGCGCCGCACGACCCCGCCCCGTCCCGCCCGCCGTGAAGCCCTTCGAACGCCTCGCCGAGGCGCACACCCCGCAGGGGACGCGCCTCGAGCTCATCCGCCACGACGGCTCCTTCCTCATCCGCGCCGGCGGCATCGAGCTGATGTCGACGCGCCGGCACCTGTCGGAGGACCGGCTGGCCGAGGTCGCGTGCGCGGGACTGCGCGAGACGCCGCGCGCGCGCGTGCTCATCGGCGGGCTGGGGCTCGGCTTCACGCTCCGCGCCGCGCTCCGGGCGCTCGGCCCCGACGCCGAGGTCGTCGTCGCGGAGCTGATGGCGGAGGTCATCGCGTGGAACGCGAACCCCGACTGGGGCATCAGCGTCGAGGCGATGGCCGACCCGCGCGTGCGGGTGGTGCACGGCGACGTCACCGACGTGCTCGCCGCGAACGCCGGCGGCTTCGACGCGATCATGCTCGACACCGACAACGGCCCCGACGGGATGCTGATGACGGAGAACGGGCGGCTCTACGCGCTCAAGGGCGTCGCGACGACCATCGCGGCCCTCCGGCCGCCGGGCGTGATCGCCTACTGGAGCGTGGGGGACGACGCCCGGTTCGTGGACCTGCTGCAGCGGTCGAAGCTGAAGGTGGAGACGCTGCGCGTGCGGGCGCACGACACGCGCGGGCCGTACCACGTGATCTTCGTCGCCCGGCCGTCACGCAAGGCGCAGGACGGTCGTCCTTAGACGGGCCCCCACCCGCACCATGCGCACACCCACGCCTCCGTCCGTCCCCGGCGAAGTCCCGCTGATCGACCGCCTCCGCGCCGCGACGGCCGGGCGCTACACCATCCACGCCGAGCTCGGCGCGGGCGGGATGGCGACCGTCTTCCGCGCCACCGAGCTCGCGCTCGAGCGCGAGGTGGCCATCAAGGTGATGGCGACCGCGATGGCGGGCTCGCCCGGCGCGTGGGAGCGCTTCCGGCGCGAGGCGCGCGTGGCCGCGGCGCTCAGCCATCCGCACATCGTGCCGATCTACGCGATCGGCGACGACCCGGCGCTCGCCTGGTTCGCGATGAAGTTCATCGAGGGCCGCGGCCTCGACGCGATCCTCCGGGAGCAGGGGGCGCAGCCGATCGAGTTCGTCACGAAGGTCCTCGGCGACGTGGGCCGCGCGCTGCAGCATGCGCACGAGCGCGGCGTGGTGCACCGCGACGTGAAGCCGGCGAACATCATGGTCGGGCACGACGGCTGGATCTACGTCACCGACTTCGGCATCGCCAAGCGCGACGACGCCCAGGGGCTCACGCAGCAGGGGACGGTGATCGGCACGCCGGCCTACATGTGCCCCGAGCAGTTCGAGGGGCAACCGGTGACCGGCGCCGCCGACCAGTACGCGCTCGGCATCGTCGCGTATGAGCTGCTCACCGGGCGCACGCCGTTCGACAGCCCGTCGCTCGGCGAAGTGATGAAGGGGCACCTGCTGCAGGCGCCGCCGCCGCTGCGCACACGGCGCATCGACGTGCCGATCGCGCTGGCCGACGTGGTGAACCGGATGCTCGAGAAGGACCCGGCGCGGCGGTTCGCCTCGCTGGGCGAGGCGGTCGACGCGCTGGAGGGAGCGGCGAGCGTGGCGCGCGGGCCGGCGCGGCGCAGCGCGGGGACCGCGGCCGGCGGCGTGCCGGTCACCGCGGCAGGGGCCGCGACCGCGGGCACGCCCGCGCAGATGGGCGCGACGACGCCGATCCCGCGCTCGAATCCGGTGACGACGTCGGGCACCGTGCGCCGCTCGACGAGCACGACGCAGCCGCAGCCGGTGGCCGCGGAGCCCAAACGGCTCTCAACCGCCAGCTCGCTCGTCGTGGTGCTGCTCGTGCTCGGCGCGATCGGCGGCGGCGCGTGGTACGCGCTGGGCGACCGGATGCCGTCGTTGCCGCTGCCCGGCGCGCCGGAACCCGTGGCGGCCGCCGACGACTCGGCGCCGAACGACAGCACCGCCCCCGCGGCGGCCGCGTCGGAGAGCACCGTGACCGGCGCGACCGCGGTGCCCGCCAACAGCGCCGCGCCCGTCGACTTCGACGCCGCGATCAACGAGCTGCAGCGCCGCGTGGCCGAGGCGCCGGTGGTGGACCTCGTCGCGCCGCCCGACTCGGTGGTGATCCGCGTGGGCAGCCAGACGCTGGAGACGGTGCTGTTCGTGAACGGACAGCAGCAGGGCATCGTCGGCGGCCGCGGGACGATCCCCGTGACGGTGGCACCGGGCGCCGTGAGCATCGCGGTGCGCAAGCTCAACTGCCGCGACTGGGACACGACGTTCACCACGCTCGCGGGGCGGCGGTACACGTTCCTGGAGCGGTCGCCGCGCTGCTGAACGAGCTCAGGGGAACCGGCTCCGCCCCCAGAACCCGTCCGGCGTGCGCGTGAGCGAGTCGAGCCCCGCGCGCCGGATCGCGAGGTCCGCCTCGCGCTGCGCGAGGTCCACCACCGCCCGCTCGTCCACGGTGAGCACGACGCGGTCGCGCATCAGCACGCGGCCGTTCACGATGACCGTGCGCACGTCGTTGCCGTTGGCGAAGTACGCCACGCGGTAGAGCGGCATCTGCATCGGCATCATGTGCGGGCGGTCGGCGTCGAGGAGGATCACGTCGGCCTTCTTCCCCGCCTCGAGGGACCCGATCTCCCGCTCGAGCCCGAGCGCCTTCGCCGCGTCGACCGTCACCATCTCGAGCACCTTCCCCGCGGGCAGCACCCTGGCGTCGCGGAAGGCGGCGCGGTGGTAGCGCATCGCCTGGAAGACGTGGCGGAACATGTCGTAGCTGCGGTCGGGCGCGACGCCGTCGGAGCCCAGCATCACGGTCACGCCGGCGTCGAGCAGCTCCACCAGGCGGAAGTGCTCGCGGATGGCGGCGTTGGCGCTCGGGTTGTGCACCACCTTCGTCCCCGTGCGCGCGACGATCGCGATCTCCTCGTCGGTCATCCCGGTGGCGTGCGACAGCAGCACGTCGGGGCCGAGGATGTCGAACACCTCGTGCGCGAACTTCACGCTGTGCTTCGAGTGTCCGTCCTGCGTGAAGAGCAACCCGTGCTTCTTCGACAGCGCGCGCGTGGCGCGGGCCTGCGCGACGAGCGCCTCGAGCTCGGCGCCGCGCAGCGGCGTCTGCTCGGGATGGTGCGTGGGGAAGGCCATCGCGAGCCGCAGGCGGCCGTCGCCCTTGGCGTGCCACTTCTCGACGAGCGCCTCCGACACCTCGAGCTGACGCTCGAAGCTGACCGCCTGCGCGCGGGCCGAGTCTCCCGTCCAGCGCACGTACGTCTTCGGGAAGGGCGGCCGCCGCGGGCCGACCGCGAGGATGAAGCGGAGGCCGACGGTGTCCATCGCCGCGAGGTACGCGTCGCCGAAGGCGGGATCGTCGGTGCGCATCACCATGTCGCCGCCGCCGAGGAAGGAGAGGGCGGTGGTGACGCCGAACCGCACGCGCTCCACGCCGGTGAGGAGTGCCTCGGCGCGCCAGAAGCCGACATCGGAGGCTTCGGCATAGATCCGCTCCGTCGCCGGATACCACTCGCCGGTGTCCATCCCGAGCGACTTCACGAGGCCGTGGCCCGCGTGGCCGTGGCCGTCGATGAGGCCCGGCATCACGATGCGGCGCGCGGCGTCGAGGCGCTCGGCCGGCGCGAAGCGCGCGTCGAGCTCGGCGGCGGCGCCGACCGCGACGATCCGGTCGCCCCGGATGGCGACGGCGCCGCCGTCGATCACGCGACGCGCGGAGTCCATCGTGATGACCGTCCCGCCGGTGATGAGGAGGTCGACCGGCTCGCCCGCCGGCGCGGGGGCGCCGCAGGCGGCGAGGGCGAGCGAGAGCAGCGTCGGCAGCAGCGCGGCGGGGCGGGTCATCGAGGGTCCTCGTGCGTGGGGGCGGAAGCGCGCGCGGGGAATGTAGCCCGCCCCGCGCGTGTCGGCCTTTCCCTCGCGCCCCGTCCAGCCTTTCCGTATGGCGCGCGCCACCGGGCGGCCTATCGTGGGAGCACCACCCTGCAGGAGCCCTGTATGCGTCTCGGCATTCGTCTGGCGTCTGCGCTCGTCGGCCTCGCGGCCCTCGCCGTCCCGGCAGCGGCGCAGACGGAACTCATCGCGCTCGACAAGGTCCATCAGCTGCTCGCCAGCAACCAGTCGCGCCTCGCGGCGCGCGAGCTCAACGCCGTCTCGGTGGAGTTCCGCAACGAGATCGGCCGCTGCCGCGACGAGAAGATCGGCGCGAAGCTGATGGAGCTGGAGCCCAAGGTGGACGCGCTGCGCAACCGCCTGGTGGCCGGCACGGTCGGCGTGAAGGAGCTCGAGCGCGAGTTCGTGGTGATCGACCGCCTGCTGGCGGAGAACCACCAGCAGCTCGCGGCGGGCGGCTGGGACCTGCGGCGCTTCGGGCGGCTGGAGGGCGTGGCGCGCGAGCTGTCGCTGGCGGCGCGGTACGTGCAGCGCGCGGCGAAGTGGTCGGGCGCGCCGCTCTCGGCGGAGGCGGAGCAGGCCGTGACCGACGCGCTCGCGGTGTCGGCCAAGCTCGCGGCCTCGCCGGCGAACCCGCCGGGCGAGACGGGCGCGGTGATCGAGGCGCTGGGCAAGGTGGTGAAGGCGCCGTGAGCCTTGGGCAGGAGCGGGGGGACGGCGCGCGGTGAGTCCCGCCGCGCGCCGTCGTAGATTGCCCGTATGCGAACGATCCTCCCCTCGCCCGCCGAGGTCCGCGCCGCCGCGGCGCGGATCGCCGGCGTGGTGTCGCGCACGCCGCTCATCCCCTCCCCCGCCCTGTCCGCGATCGCCGGCGGCGACGTCTACCTGAAGCTCGAGAACCGGCAGGTGAGCGGGAGCTTCAAGATCCGCGGCGCGCTCAACGCGATGCTCTCGCTCGATGCCGCGGCGCGCGCGCGCGGCGTGGTGGCGAGCTCGACGGGGAACCACGGCATCGGCCTGGCGATGGCGGGGGCGCGGCTGGGTGTGCCGGTGCGGGTGTTCGTGCCGGCGAGCGCGGCGCAGGTGAAGCGCGACAAGATCGCGACGCAGGGGGCCGAGGTCGATGCGTCGCCGCCGAGCTACGACGACGCCGAGCGCGCGGCGCGCGCCTGGGCACAGGCGCACGGCGCGACGTTCGTCAGCCCGTGCACGGGCCGCACGCTGCTGGCGGGGGCGGGCACGGTCGCGCTCGAGGTGCTCGACGACCTGCCATCGCTGGGGACGATGGTGGTGTGCGTCGGCGGCGGCGGGCTCGTGGGCGGGATCGGCGGCTACCTGCGCGGCGCGGCGAACGGCGTGCGCATCCTCGGCGCGCAGAGCGTGCTGACCAACGCGATGACGCTCGCGCTGGCGAGCGGGCGGCCGACGGACATCCCCGACGTGCCGACGCTCGCCGACGGGCTCGCGGGACTGGTGGACGCCGAGATGCTCGCGCAGGGGCAGGCGGCGATCGACGCGATGGCGACGGTGCCGGAGGCGGCGATCTCCGAGGCGATCGCGTGGCTGCACGCCGCGCACGGCGAGCGGGTGGAGGGCTCGGGGGCGGTGGGCGTCGCCGCGCTGCGCGCGCGGACGCTGCGGCCGCAGGCGTTCCCGGTGGCCGTCACCGTGAGCGGCGCGAACATCGACGACGCGCGGTGGCGCGCGATCGTGGGCGGCTGAGGCGCGACGAGAATCAGGACTTCGCCTACGCCCCGCGCCAGCGGGCGTTCCCACTTTGGATGCACATCCAGATGGAGATGGCGATGCGTCCGATCCTTCGTTCCAGCAGCGGCCTGCTGCTCGCGCTCGCGGTGGGCGCCTGCGCGTCCGCGGTCACCGTGCGCACGATGGTGGCGCCCGAGGCGGGCTTCACCACGCAGCGCACCTTCAGGATCCTCGAGGGCCCCGTGCGCCGCGACGGGCGCCCGGCCACCGGCGCCGACGACCCGATGGTCAACAACTCGATCGCGAACCGCGCGCTGCGCGACCGGATCGCGAAGGCCTTCGTCGCGCGCGGGTACGCGCAGGTGGAGCGCGACGCCGACCTCGACGTGGCGTTCTACGCAAGCGCGCGCGAGACGCTCGACGTGACGGTGTGGGACTACGGCTACCCGGTCCGCTCGCGCTGGCCCTGGCCGACGATGCGGCAGACGGTCACCGAGGTGACCGAGGGGCGCGTGGTCGTGGACGTGATCGACCCGCGCACGCGCGAGTTGCTGTGGCGCGGCGAGGGCACCTCGCGGCTGAGCGACGACCCGGCCGAGAACGTCAAGGAGCTGGCGCGGGCGGCGGCGGAGGTGGTGAAGAAGTTCCCGTCGGCGCGGTGAGGCTCGACAGGTAGGCGTGCAGCGCCGCGACCTCGTCGGGGCGCAGGTGGCGGAGGCGGCCGCGGGCGACGTCGCTCATCAGGCGCAGCTCGCGGCCGCCCTTCGCCGTGCCGGACGCGAAGAAGGCACCGAGCTCCTCCGGCGTGTAGAGGTCCATCATCGGCCGCAGCGCGGGGGTGCGCATGCCGTCCCCCTCGAGCGCGCCGCCATGGCACTCGGTGCAGCTCGACCAGGCGATGTAGTGGCCGAGCCGGAGCACGGAGTCCTCCGGTGCGGGCGGGACCGTCTCGGTGGCGATGTAGTGCCGCGACGGCAGGAACTCGCCCGTGGCGATGCCGACGCGCCCGAGGATCCCGAACGTGCTCGGCCCGAGCGTGTCGGGCGGGACCGGACGCGAGCGGACCCACGCGATCAGGCGCGCGAGGTCGCCGTCCGTGACGATGCGGTACATCTCGGCGGGCATCGCGAAGAGCGCGCGGCCGTCGTGTCCGATGCCGTGGCGGATGGCGCGCTCGAGCGCGGCGTCGTCGACGCGCGCCGCGAGGGCCGGGAGGTTGGGCGCGACGACGCGCGCGACATTGGGCTCGTCGAAGAAGACCTCGCCGCCGAGGTCCTCGCCGTGGCAGCCGGTGCATCCCCGCACGCGCGCGAAGCGCTCGCCTTCGGCGAGGCTGGCCGAGTCGGTGGGCAGCGCATGCGCGAAGGGCGGCACGACCACGTCGCGCGCGCTCGCGATGACGCGCGCGGAGAGGGCATAGACGGTGCCGACGGCAATGAGGGCGAGGACGACCAGCGCGGCGAGGACCCGCCTGACGAGACGCAGGCTCATCGCGGCACGTGCCTCCCCATCCACTCGATCCACCGCGACACGCGGTCCACCGCGAAGCTCGGCCGACGGATCCCGTGATGCTCGCCCGGATAGACCACCAGCTGCGTCGGCACGCCCTGCGACCGCAGCGCGAGGTACATCTGCTCCGACCCGGCGATCGGCACGTTGAAGTCGTCGGCGCCGCCCATGAAGAGCGTCGGCGTGCGAATCCGGTCCGCCTTGAGGAAGGCGTACGAGACCTTCTCCCACGCCTTCGGGTTCTTCCACGGCAGGCCGAGCTCGGTCTCGTACTGGCCCGGGTACTGGTCCGTGCCGAACATCGCGATGAAGTTGGAGCTCCCCGCCCCGCTCACCGCCGCCCGGAAGCGCGTGGTGGTGGCGATGAGGCAGTCGGTGAGGATGCCGCCGTAGCTCCAGCCGCCGACGGCGAGCCGCTCGGGGTCGGCGACCTTGCGGCGCACCGCCTCGTCGACGCTCGCGAGCAGGTCCTCGACCTCCTTGCCGCACCAGTCGGCGTAGATCGCCCGCTGGTACGCCTCGCCGCGGCCGCTCGAGCCGCGGTAGTTCACCTGGAGCACGTTCCATCCCGCCGCGGCGAGCGCCTCCTTCTCGAGCCAGAAGCCGTAGTCGTTCTGCGCGACGGGGCCGCCGTGGATCCAGAGCGCGGTGCGGTGCGGGCGTCCCGGCACGGCATCGAGCGCGTAGGTGAGCAGGCCGTTCACGGCGGTGCCGTCGCGGCTGCGCGCGGTGAACTCCTCCACCGTCGCCGTGCGCACGCCCGCGCGCCAGGCGTCGTTGTGCCGCGTGAGGCGGCGCAGCGTGTCGCCGTCGACGGCGAACACCTCGCTCGGCGTCGCGGCGTCGCTGGTGAGCACGGCCAGGCGGCCGGCGGCGGCGTCCAGCGCCTCGACGACTCGCGGGCCATCGACCACGCGCGTCACGGCGCCGTCCTCGAGCCCCAGGCGCACGAGCGGACCGCGGCGATCGTCCTCGAGGATCGCGAACACCGCGCGCGAGTCGGCCTGCCAGGCGAACGTGTACTGCGGCCGGTCGAGCGCCGGCGCGACCACGCGCGCCGCGCCGCCCTCGGCGGGCATCACGGCCACGCGCGGCGTGCCGTACATCGGCACCGGCGTGAAGGTCCCCTGCACGAACGCGACCCAGCGCCCATCCGGGCTGAAGGCGGCGTTGCGCTCGTAGGTCGGCGTGCTCGTCAGCCGGCGCGGCTCCGCGCCAGCGACGGCGTCGATCACGTAAAGGTCGGTGTCCTCCGTGCGATCCTCGTCCGAATGCCGCGCGCTGGTGAAGACGATGCGCTGGCCATCGGGGGACCAGGCGGGTTCGCGGTCGTCGTGGTCGCCGCGCGTCAGCTGGGTGGTCGTCCGGCTCGCGACGTCCACGAGGTACAGGTGCGTGCGACGCCGGTCGAGCCAGCCGTCGCCATCGCGCTTGATGAGGTAGCGGTCGATGACGATGGGCCGCGGGCGCGTGGTGTCGGCCTTCGCCGCGGAGTCGACGTCCTGCGACACGACGACCAGCCGCGCGCCGTCGGGCGACCAGGCGTAGTCGTTCACACCCTCGGGCAGGT
>ERZ1645185.1264-NODE-1264-length-10403-cov-12.858330_pt1 | contig 10403 bp, 10 predicted proteins | sample MGYA00575351_ERZ1645185 | MGnify/ENA primary metagenome ERZ1645185 (study PRJEB40838, sample SAMN11284767) | freshwater sediment metagenome | isolation source: river sediment | host: Sediment | place: India: Jana village, Kanpur | collected 2015-12-17 ... | reverse complement strand
GCACGATGAGCGGCGGCGAGCAGCAGATGCTGGCCATGGGCCGCGCGCTGATGGCGCGGCCGAAGGTGCTGCTGCTCGACGAACCGTCGATGGGCCTGAGCCCGATCATGGTGGACAAGATCTTCGAGGTGGTGGCCGACATCCACCAGCGCGGCACCACCGTGCTGCTGGTGGAGCAGAACGCCAGCCGCGCGCTGCAGCTGGCCAACCGCGGCTACGTGATGGATTCGGGCGAGGTGACGATGAGCGGCGACGCCAAGCAGCTGCTTGACGACCCGAAGGTGCGCGCGGCCTACCTGGGCGAGTAGGCTTCAGTCGGCCTTGCAGGCCGCGGCCTCGCAGAGCTCGACCTCCTCTTGAGGCGTTCGAACGTGCGCAGGCACGTTCTCACGTCCTCAGTCGGCCTTCGCGCCCGAGACTTTCACCACCTTCTCATACTTGCCCAGCTCGGCCTTGACGAAGGCCCCGAACTGCTCCGGCGTCGTCGGTGACGGCTCGGCCAGCAACGTGGCCAGGCGTGCCTTGATCTCAGGCGAGGCCAGCGCCTCGGTGAAGGCCTTGTTCAGGCGCTGCGTGGTGACCGCCGGCAGGCCGGCCGGGCCGAACAGGCCGAACCAGGTGTTGATGTCGAAGGCCGCCAGGCCCTTCGCCCCGCCGCTCTCGGCGATGGTCGGCACCTCGGGCATCGCGCTGGAGCGCCTGGCGGTGGTCACGGCCACGGCCTTGAGCTTGCCGGCCTTGACGTTGGCCGAGGCCGCGGCCAGGTTGTCGAAGTTCAGGTCCACCTGGCCCGACACCAGCGCCAGCTGCGCCGGCGCGCCGCCGGCGTAGGGGATGTGCACCATGTACACGCCGGCCTGCGACTTGAACATCTCACCGGCCAGGTGCCCGGCGCTGCCATTGCCGCCGGAGCCGTAGTTCAACGTGCCCGGGTTCTTCTTCGCATAGGCCACCAGGTCGGCGACGTTGGCGATACCCAGCTTCTTCGCCACCTCCACGTTCATCACCAGCACGTTGGGTACCTGGGCCACCAGCGTGATGGGCGTGAAGTCGCGCAGCGGGTCGTAGGGGATCTTCGCGTACAGCCAGGGGTTGATGGCATGCGTAGCCACCGCGCCCATGCCGATGGTCAGGCCGTCGGGTGCGGCCTTGGCCACCAGGTCCATGCCCAGGTTGCCGCCGGCGCCGGGGCGGTTCTCCACCACCACCGGGCCCAGGCTGTCCTTGACCTTGTCGGCCAGCGCGCGCGCCACGATGTCCAGCGGCCCGCCGGGTGGGTAGGGAACGATCAGCCGGATCGGCTTCGGTTGGGCGAAGGCGGGCAGCCCGAAGGGGCTGGCCAGGGCGGCGAGGGTCAGCAGGCGACGGTGAATCAGCAAGGCGGTGGTCTCCTAGACGGTGGGGTGCTTGTCGGCCTCGGACGTGAAGGCGTCGGCATAGAACTCGTCGGCCGGCAGCCCGCAGTGCGCGACGAAATCGTTGCGTGCCGATTCCACCATCACCGGCGCGCCGCAGGCATAGACCTGGTGGCCCGACAGATCCGGCAGGTCTGCCATCACCGCGCGGTGCACGAGGCCGCTGCGGCCGCTCCAGCCTTCGTCGGAGCTCTCGGAGAGCACCGGCACGTAGCGCAGATTGGGCATCTGCGCGGCGGCTGCCTCGGCCCAGTCGTGCAGGTACAGGTCGGCGCGGCGCCTGCAGCCCCAGTACAGCACGGCAGGCCGGCGAATGGCCTTCAGCTGCATGTGCTCGATCAAGGCCTTGATCGGTGCGAAGCCGGTGCCGGCGGCCAGCAGCACGATCGGCTTGGGTGATTCCTCGCGCAGGAAGAAGCTGCCGAAGGGGCCCTCGATTCGCAGGATCTCCTTTTCGCGCATGCTCCCGAACACATGGTCGGTGAACTTGCCGCCCGGCAGGTGGCGCAGGTGCAGCTCCAGCGCCGGCGGGTTGCCCAGGTGGTGCATCGCGTTGGCCATCGAGTAGCTGCGCCGCGCGCCGTCGCGCAGCACGATCTCGACGAACTGGCCGGCGCGGTACTGCAGGTTCTGGTTGGCCGGCAGCTGGAGCTTCAGGATCATCACGTCGGCTGCGGCACGCTGCAGGCTGAGCACGCGGGCCGGCATCTTCAGCACCGGGAACTCGCCTGCCCCGGGCACGCTGCGCGCCTCGATCACGCAATCGGTCTGCGCCGCGGCACAGCAGGGCAGGATCCAGCCGGCGTCTTCCTCGGCCACCGACAGTGCGCGTTGCTGGTGGGCGCCGTGGATGACGCGGCCTTCCAGCAGACGGCTCTTGCAGGAGCCGCAGGCGCCGTCGCGGCAACCATAGGGCATGCCCACACCCTGGCGGATGGCAGCGGCGAGGATCGGCTCGTCGCGCTGCACGTCGAAGCTGCGCCTCGCGGGCTGCAGGTGGATGGTGAAGCTCATGGGGTCATCGGCACGCACTTACACTGCCGGTCGATTTTGCCTGCAAGGCTGCCTCACGATGCCACCACTGCGCAATCACCGTTCCCGCAGGCCGACCCTGCTGGTCATTGGCTGCGGCGACGTGGGGCTGCGTGTGTTGAAACTTCTCAAGGGACGCTATCGGATCCTGGCACTGACCTCGTCGCCGGAGCGCGTCGCGGTGTTGCGCCACGCCGGTGCCGTACCGCTCTGTGGTGACCTGGACGATCCGGCGAGCTTGGGCCGGCTCGGCGCGCTGGCCGAGCTCGTGCTGCACCTGGCGCCGCCACCGGCCGAGGGCTCGCGCGATTCCCGCACGCGCAACCTGCTCGCTGCACTGGCGCGCGGCGGGCGCGTGGGGAGGATCGTCTATGCCAGCACCAGCGGCGTCTACGGCGATGCCGGCGGTGCGCGCTTCGACGAAACACGCCCGCTGCGCCCGGCCACCGCGCGCGCGCGCCGGCGCGCCGACGCCGAGGCGCAACTGCGCGCCTTCGGGCGCCGTGCGGGCGTGGTGGTGTCGTTGTTGCGCGTACCCGGCATCTATGCGTCCGACCGACCGGGCGGGCATCCGCGCGAGCGACTGGAGCGCGGTGCGCCAGTGCTGCGGGCCGAGGACGATGTCTACACCAACCACATCCATGCCGACGACCTGGCGCGCGCCTGTGTCTCGGCGCTGCACCGCGCGCGGCCCCAGCGACCGGTGCACGTCAGCGACGACACCGAGCTGCGCATGGGCGAATACTTCGACCTGGCGGCCGACCTGTGTGGGCTGCCGCGGCCGCCGCGCCTGAGCCGCGCCGAAGCCGCCGAACGGCTGTCGCCGATGCAGCTGAGCTTCATGAGCGAATCGCGCAGGCTGGACAACCGCCGACTGAAGCACGAATTGCGCTTGAGGTTGCACTACCCGACGGTGCTGCAAGGCTTGCGCGCGTTGCCTGCATGAAGACCCTGCTGCTGACCTATCCGCTTCCGGCGGCCGTGTTCGCCGAGGCGCTGCGTGCGATCGAGCCGGAGCTGCCCTTGCTCGAATACCGGCCCGGCGTGCCCGATGAGGCGCTTTCCGACGTGGAGGCGGTGCTCGGCTGGCGCTTCCCGCCCGGAGTCGCCGAGCGGCTGCCGCGCCTGCGTTGGGTCTGCGCAGTGGGCGCCGGCGTGGACAAGCTGCTCGTGCCCGGGCTGCCTCCTTCGACCACGGTCTCGCGCATCGTCGACCCCGACCAGGCCCAAGGCATCGCGCAGTTCGTGGTGATGATGGCGCTGCGCCACGCCAGGCGGCTTGCGACCTACGAGATGCAGCAGCGCGCGAGGCAGTGGACGAGGCATCCGGTGGGCGCGATGCGCACGCGCGTCGGCATGCTCGGCATGGGCGCGATCGGCAGTGCGGCGGCCCGCCTGCTGCAGGCGGTGGGTTTCCAGGTCCATGGCTGGAGCCGGCACTCGGGCCAGTCGCTGCACGCGGTGCTCGAAGGCAGCGACATTCTCGTATGCGCGCTGCCGCTGACGCCGGCCACCCGTGGACTGCTCGACGCCCGCGTGTTCGCCCAACTGCCGCGTGGCGCCTACCTGATCAACGTCGCACGCGGCGAACACGTGGTCGAGGCCGACCTGATCGACGCCTTGCGTTCCGGTCAGCTGGCGGGTGCGGCGCTGGACGTCCAGCAGCGCGAGCCGCTGCCGGCCGACGACCCGCTGTGGGATCAGCCCGGCCTGACCATCACGCCCCACATCGCTGCGCAGTCCGAGCCACAGGTGATTGCGGCGCAGTTCGTGCAGGGCTGGCACTGTTTGCAGCGCGGCGAACCGCCGCCGAACCGCGTGGACCGCGAACGTGGCTATTGATGCGCGCCTTGCGATCGCCGAGTTCCTGCGCGACTGGGCCTGAACTCCAAGAGGCGAGGGCTGGCATCGGCGCAAAGCGGCCTTTGGCCGCTTTGCGCCAAGGCGCGTGGATGGGGGCTCCCCCGAGCCCCCTCCAAGAGGGGGCTCCAGCAGGCCCGTTGGGCCGGCCTTGCGGCCTGCGCTGGTCCCCCCGCGCGTGCCTGGCGCGTGCCGGGTACGCGCGTTCGCCGGCCGCAGGCCGGCTTGTCGATCGAACTGGAGCCCCTCTCGGAGGGCGCTCGGGGGAGCGGTGCATAGCGCCCCCGGGCGCAAAGCGGCCTTCGGCCGCTTTGCGCCGTCAGGAGCCGTCCGGATTCCGGGCTTCGATCGCCGTTCGGCGTCAGATGCCCTGCGCCGACCGCAGTGTCTTCATACGGTCTACCGACTGCAGCTTGACCGTCTGCGCCTGCCCGCGGCGCACGATGTCCAGCGTGACCTCCCGCTCGGACGCGCCGCCCGCCCACAGCGTCTTCCACAACACCTCGAGCGCGCGCACCTCCGTGCCGTCGATGCGCACGATGCGGTCGCCCGGCTCCAGTCCGGCGACTTCGGCCGGGCTGTCGCTGTTGACGCGCACCACACGCACCACGCCATCGGCCTCGATGCAGTTGATGCCCATCCAGGCGCGGCGGCTCTGGGCGCTGCTGCCGCGGCTGCGCAGCTCGGAAAGGATCGGCGGCAGCAGTTCGATCGGCACGAACATGTTGCCGCTTAGGGGGGCCGCACCGGGCCCGCCGGCATCGCGGACCAGCAGCGAGCCGATGCCCACCAGCTCGCCACGGGCATTGAACAACCCCGCACCGCTGTGGTCCGGGCGGGCGGGCGCAGTGAACAGCGCCCCTTCGACGTGGTACTCCCAATAGCCTGAGAAGCCGCGCCGCGACACCAACTGCGCCACGCCGACGGCACCGTCTTCGCCGCCGCTGACGACCATCAGCGCGTCCCCCGTCGCGAGGCTGGCGCCGGTTCCCAGCGGCGCAGGCTCGATGCGCAGCGGCGCCAACGGCTGCACCAGCCCGAATCCCGTGGCGATGTCGTAGCCGACCAGGCGCGCCGGCACCTCGCGCGCGTCGTCGGTGACGAGCTGCACGTGTTCGGCCTCGAGAATCAGGTAGCCGATGGTCAGCACCAGCTCGCCCGGGCCGATGACCACGCCGGACCCCTCACGCAACCGGCCCAGCGTCGCCGCCGAGCGGGCGTCCTCCACCGCCACCGTGCGCAGCCCCACCACCGCGGCGCTGGCGCGCTGCAGTGCCCGTGACTGTGCTTCGATCGACGCGGCCGGTTCGGCCGCACGCGTCGAGGGCAGGAGGCCCAGACCCAAGGTCAGGCCGAGCAGCAGGCCTGGCAGCACCAGGCGCGGAAGACGGGCACACATCGCACACCTCCGGCAGCGAAGCGGGACACTGCCATCATAGGATGGCAGTGCCGAGCTTGCTCGCCGGCAGCCGGGAACTCAGCGCCGACGCGCGCCGCCGAAGGGACTTTGACCGCGCCAGTAGCGGATCATCAGGAAGCCACCGAGCATGCCGCCGAGGTGGGCAAAGTGCGCCACGCCGCTGCGGCCCGACAGGCCGAACAACAGCTCGATGACGCCGAAGACGATGACGAAGGTGCGCGCCTTCATCGGGATCGGCGGGAACAGCGGCATGATGACGCGGTTCGGAAACAGCATGCCGAAGGCCAGCAGCAGGCCGAAGAGCGCGCCGGAGGCGCCAACCGTGGGCACCATCGATTGCGTCAGCCAGGTGATGACGAGCTGTGTCAGCGCGGCTGCCAGCAGGCTGGCCAGCAGGAACTGCGCGTAGCGCTTGCGGCCCCAGAGCCGCTCCAGTTCCGAGCCGAACATCCAAAGGCCGAGCATGTTGAAGAACAGGTGGAACAGGCTGCCGTGCAGGAAGCCGTAGCTCACCAGCTGCCAGGGCCAGAACAGGCCCGACTGCACAGGCCACAGTGCAAAGAGGATCTCCAGCCGCACGAACTGGTCCACGCAGAACACCGCGGTGCAGATCAGCAGCAGGGCCTGGGTCAGCGGAGGGATCGGCGGCATGGCGTCGGGCAGCGTTCGGATGCATCAGGCGGCCACAGGGCCGGTGAAGACCCTGCGCCGCGCTGCATTGGTGCCCGGGGCCGGACTCGAACCGGCACGCCTTGCGGCGGGGGATTTTGAGTCCCCTGCGTCTACCGATTTCGCCACCCGGGCCGATGGGGGCGCGTCCTGTTGGCACGCGAGGGCGGCGATTATGGCACGCATGACGCACGCGCCGTCCCCGCGCTGCCACAATAGCGGGCTCCTCCGACGAACCGACCATGACCCAGAAGAAGGCGCCGCACTACAAGACCCTGCAGCAGACCATCGGTTGTACGCCCCTGGTGCGCCTGCAGCGGCTGCCGGGCGCCGAGATCGAAGCCCGCGGCAACCTCATCCTGGGCAAACTGGAAGGCAACAACCCGGCCGGCTCGGTCAAGGACCGGCCGGCGTTGAGCATGATCCAGCGCGCTGCCGAGCGCGGGGACATCGAGCCGGGGGACACGCTGATCGAGGCGACCTCGGGCAATACCGGCATCGCCCTGGCCATGGCCGCGGCCATGCTCGGCTACCGCATGATCCTGGTCATGCCCGAAGATCTGTCGATCGAGCGGGCGCAGACGATGAAGGCCTATGGTGCGGAGCTGGTGCTGACACCGCGCTCCGGCGGCATGGAGTACGCACGGGACCTGGCCGAGCAGATGGCGGCCGACGGCAAGGGCCGTGTCCTCGACCAGTTCGCCAACGCCGACAACCCGCGCATCCATTTCGAGACCACCGGCCCGGAGATCTGGGACGACACCGCCGGGCAGGTGACGCACTTCGTCAGCGCGATGGGCACCACCGGCACGATCACCGGAGTGTCTCGCTACCTGAAGGAGCGCAGTCCGGCGGTGCGCATCGTCGGTGCGCAGCCCAGCGAAGGCTCGCGCATCCCGGGCATCCGCAAGTGGCCCGAAGCCTACCTGCCGAAAATCTACGATCCGAAGCACATCGACGAGATCGTGCTCGTGTCCCAGGCCGATGCCGAGGATACGGCGCGGCGCCTGGCGCGCGAGGAGGGCCTCTTTGCCGGCATCTCTGCGGCCGGCGCCTGCTGGGTGGCGCTGCAGCTGGCGCGCACGGTGGAGAACGCCACCATCGTCTTCATCGTCTGCGACCGCGGCGATCGCTACCTGTCGACCGGGGTCTTCCCGGCCTGAAGCGCGATGAGCGACGCCTACCGTTTCTGCCCGCGCTGCGCGACGCCGCTGGAGTGGCTGGGCGCGCTCGAGGACGGCGGTCAGAAGCAGCGGCTGCGCTGCCCCGGCTGCGGCTGGACGCACTGGAACAACCCCACGCCGGTGCTCGCTGCGGTCATCGAATGCACCGACCGCGAGGGCCGGCTGTTGCTGGCGAAGAACGCGGCGTGGAAGGGCAACATGTTCGGCCTGATCACCGGCTTCATGGAGGCGGGCGAGAGCCCGCAGGAGGGCATCGCGCGCGAGGTGGCCGAGGAAACCTCGCTGCAGGTGGAGGCGCTGAGCCTGATCGGTGCCTACGATTTCCAGCGCATGAACCAGGTGATCATTGCCTACCATGCCGCCGCGCGCGGCGAGATTCACCTGTCGCCGGAGCTGGCCGACTACCGGCTTTTCGCACCGCAGGAGGTCCGCTGCTGGCGTGCCGGCACGGGCTACGCGCTGGCGGACTGGCTGCGCGGCCGTGGCCACGAACCGCAGTTCATGGACCTGCCTGGCCGCGGTTGAGGACGAGGACGCCCATGGAAGTGCAGAAGGAAATCGATACCCGAGGGTTGAACTGTCCGCTGCCGATCCTCAAGGCGAAGAAGGCGCTGGCCGAGATGTCCAGTGGACAAGTGCTCAAGGTGCTGGCCACCGATCCCGGCTCGGTGCGTGACTTCCAGGCCTTTGCGCGCCAGACGGGTAACGAACTGGTCGAACAGAGCAGCGCGAACAACGAGTTCGCGCATTACCTGCGACGGCGCTAGCCCGTCTTTCTCAACTCGCCGTTGCGATTCTGCAAATCGGCCTGTTTTGCGCTCGCAAGTGCTTGATCCGTAAAGGGGCGGCTCGAGCAAACGCTTGTAGTGAAGACTTTGGTCGTTGCGGCCGGCGGGCCTGCTTCGTACAGTGGCCGGCATGTTCCTGCGCTGCCAACGACGCAAGAAGGACGGCAAGGTCCACGAGTACTGGAGCATCGTGGAGTCACGCCGCCTCGGTGACGGCCGCGTGGCGCAGCGCCAGGTGCTGTACCTGGGCGAGATCAACGCCAGCCAGCGCGAAGCTTGGCGCAAGACCATCGAAGTTCAAGACGCCGGCCAGCGCCGCCAGGTGGCCTTGTTCCCGGCCGGCTCCATGCCGTGTGACGACGTCGACGCGGTGGGTGTGTGCCTGAGCCAGCTGCGCATCGAGCGCCCTCGCCAATGGGGTGCCTGCTGGCTGGCGCTGCAGCTGTGGCAGCAGCTCGAACTCGACAGCTTCTGGCGTTCTCGGCTGCGCCCCTCGCGCGAAGGCACGCCGTGGTTGAAGGTGCTCAAGACCCTGGTGGTCTACCGCCTCGTTGACCCGGGCTCGGAGTGGCGTTTGCACCGCCAGTGGTTCGATTCGAGCGCCATGGCCGATCTGCTGGAATCGGACTTCGCGCTGGCCGAGAAGAACACCCTGTACCGCTGCCTGGACAGGCTGAGCGAGCACAAGGACGAATTGTTCAAGTTCCTGCGGCGGCGCTGGGGAGAACTCTTCGGCGCGAAGTTCGACGTGCTGCTGTATGACCTGACCAGCACCTACTTCGAGACCGACGAAGACCGCGGGCTGCAGGACCTGCGCCAATATGGCTACAGCCGCGACAAGCGCGGCGACTGCCGCCAGGTCGTGATCGCACTGATCGTCACCCCTGAGGGCTTCCCGCTGAGCTACGAGGTGATGAGCGGCGACACGGCTGACAGCACCACGCTCAGCGGCTTCCTGGAGCGCATAGAGAAGCGTTACGGACGCGCCAACCGCATCTGGGTGATGGATCGCGGCATCCCGACCGAGGACAGCCTGGCCAAGATGCGCAGCATCGGCGCGAGTTACCTGGTGGGCACGCCCAAGGGGAGGCTGAACAAGCTGGAGCAGTCGTTCCTGGGTCAGCCCTGGGCGAAGGTGCGTGACGGCGTGCAGGTCAAACGGCTGGCCACCGAGGAAGACGTGTACGTGCTGGCGCAAAGTGACGCGCGCATCGACAAGGAGCGCGGCATGCGGCGCAAGCGGCTGCGCCGGTACATCGACAGACTCAAGGCCATCCAGGCCCAGACCCTGACACGTGACCAGCTGCTTATGAAGCTGGGTGCGGCCAGACATGACGCGGGGCGGTCGGCCAACCTGGTGAAGGTGTCGATCCCGAAGGCAGCGACGACCACCGCCAGCGTGGAGTTCACGCTGGACCGCGATCGGCTGCGCCAAGTGCGAAGACGTGAAGGCCGCTACCTGCTGCGCACCAACCTCACGGCCGGCGAGCCCGCGCAGTTGTGGACCTTCTACATCCAGCTCACCGAGGTCGAGCAAGCCTTCAAGGAGATCAAGCACGATCTGGCGATACGGCCGATCTACCACCAGCTTGAGTCGCGCATCGAGGCCCACATCTTCGTGGCCTTCCTGGCCTACTGCCTGCAGGTCACGCTCAAGGCGCAGCTCAGGCAACTCGCAGGTGGCACGACGCCGCGCGCGGTGATCGAGAAGTTCAAGACGATGCAGATGGTTGACGTGCAACTGCCCACCACCGACGGGCGCGAGCTGACCCTGCCGCGCTACACGCAGCCCGAAGCCGAGCACCGCATGCTGCTGGAGCAGTTGCGGCTGGATCTGCCGCGTCAGCCGCCGCCGAAGATCACGACTGCGCTGGTCGCAACGAAGACGGTCGAACCCGTGCTGTAGTGGAGACCTTCGGGTCTCGCGCAAATCAAATCAACAACTTAGCAGCGCCATCAGCACCCGGTTGAGAAAGACGGGCTAGGTTCGCTGCAGGTCCAGGCCCTGCAGGAAACTGCGGAAGCCGGGCCCCAG
>ERZ1645185.1263-NODE-1263-length-10409-cov-5.717983_pt1 | contig 10409 bp, 10 predicted proteins | sample MGYA00575351_ERZ1645185 | MGnify/ENA primary metagenome ERZ1645185 (study PRJEB40838, sample SAMN11284767) | freshwater sediment metagenome | isolation source: river sediment | host: Sediment | place: India: Jana village, Kanpur | collected 2015-12-17 ... | reverse complement strand
GATGGCGGGCGGACCGCCCGTGGAGGCGCCGATCGCGACGAGGCGCGACGACGGGCGCCCGAGGGCCTCGCCGCGCGGGCGCGTCGCCGGCGGGATCACGCGCCGCTTGGGCGCCTTGAGCCGGTGCGCGGGCACCTGCGCCGCCTGGCGCACCGCGCGCACGAGGAAGCGCTCGACGTCGGGGATCGACATCGAGCCCTCCGGCTTGGGCACGACGTCCACCGCGCCGAGCGCGATCGCACGCACCGCATTGGCGCTCGCGGCCTGCGCCACCGAGCTGACGACGATCACGCGCATCGGGCGCGAGCGCATCAGCTTCTCGAGGAAGGTGAGGCCGTCCATCCGCGGCATCTCGATGTCGAGCGTGATGACGTCGGGCTCGAGCTCGATGATGCGCTCGCGCGCCTCGTACGGGTCGCGCGCGGTGCCGATGACCTCGATGTCGGGGAAGCGCGCGAGCGCGCCCGAGAGGAGGCGCCGCACGACGGCGGAGTCGTCGACGATGAGCACGCGGACGGGGCCGGTGCGCCGCGTGACGGGGGCGGAGACGAGCGGCGTGGTCACGGGACGAGCTTGCGCGAGACGCCGTCGCTGCGGATCTCCACCGAGCCGGTGCCGACGGCGAGGGTCATCGTGCGGGCGAGGTTGCTCCCGCCGACGTCGGTGGCGACGAAGCGGAGCCCCTGCGCGCCCATCCAGGCCTCGAGCGCCTTCCAGTTGCGCTCGCCGATCTGGAAGAGGTCCTTGCCGGCCGCGCGCTGCGCCGCGCCGTCCGCGACCGCGATGCGCAGGCGCGCCTTCTGCGCGCCGCTGCGCGTCATCCGGTCGAGCAGCGTGGGCACGCCGGTGTCGACGAACATCCCGGGCTGCTTCTGCGCCTTCGCCGGGTCGATCGACGAGTCGGGGAGCATCACGTGCACGAGGCCGCCGACCTTGGCGACCGGGTCGTGCATCGTGATGCCCAGGCAGCTGCCGAGCGCGTACGTGACGATCTCGTCCTGCGCGGACGTCGCCACGTGCAGGTCGGCGATGCCCACGCACTTGCGGCCGGCGACGGAGAGCTTGTGGACGCTCACGGACGGCCGCCCGGCTTGCGGTAGACCGCCGGCTGCACCGCGATGAGCCCGTGGTCGAGGCCCGAGAGGCTCTCGGCGTGCCCGACGCAGAGGATGCCGCCCGGGGGCAGCAGCTCGGCGAACCGGCGCACGAGGCGCTCCTGCGTGGGCCGGTCGAAGTAGATCATCACGTTGCGGCAGAAGATCACGTCGAACGGGCCCTTCATCGGCCAGGCGTCCATCAGGTTCAGCCGGCCGAAGCGCACGAGGTCGCGCACCGCGGGGAGCACGTCGTAGGCGTCGCCGTGGCGCGCGAAGTGGCGCCGCAGCGTCTCGGGCGGAACGCCCTGCACCTGCGCGGCGGTGTAGCGGCCGGTGCGCGCGGCGTCGAGGATGCGCCCCGAGATGTCGGTGGCGAGGATGCGCACCTTGGCGGCGGCGGGCGCGGGCAGGTGGTCGCGCACCGTCATCGCGAGGGTGTACGGCTCCTCGCCCGAGGAGCAGGCCGCGCTCCACATCTTCACCTCGCCGCCGCGCTGGGCGAGCAGCGGGTAGACGTGCTCGACGAGGAACTCGAAGTGCGCGGGCTCGCGGAAGAAGCTCGTCTTGTTCGTCGTGAGGACGTCGATGAAGTGCGGCAGCTCGTCGGGGAGCTCGCCGCCGATCACGGCGTCGATGTAGCCGCCGAGCGTCGGGCGGCGGAGCGCGCGCACGCGGTGCCCGAGGCGCGAGACGACGAGCGCCTCCTTGCCGTCGCGGAGGCGGATGCCGCAGTGCCCGTGCAGGAACTCCGCCACCGCCTGGTAGTGGGCGGCGGAGAGCTGCAGGTCGGGACCCGCGACGAGGGCGGAGGCTGGGGCGGTCATCGGCGGGGTCGTGGAGGACGGGGCGGCCGCGCGGGGCCGCGCGGGACCGCCCCGGGCGGGGGTCAGAGCGCCGAGGCGATCGCCTCGAGCGACAGCACCTTGTCGGCGTCGAGCAGCATGCGGACCTTGCCCTCGCTGTTCGACACGCCGAGCAGGCACGACACGTCGACGTCGCTGCCGAACGACGGCGGCGGCTCGATCTCGCCCTCGGCGATCATCCGCACCTCGGAGACGGCGTCCACCGCGATGCCGACCAGGAGCCCCTTCACGTTGAGCACGATGATGCAGGTCTCGGGGGCGTCGCCCTCGGGGGCCGGCATGTCGAAGCGGCGGCGCAGGTCGACGATCGGGATCACCTTGCCGCGCAGGTTCACCACGCCGCGGATCACGGGATGGCTGTGCGGCACCGGCGTCACCGTCATCATCCCGATGATCTCGTGCACCGTGAGGATCTCGAAGGCGTACTCCTCCCCCGCGAGCACGAAGGTGAGGTACTTGCCCCCGAGCGAGCGGGTGGCGACGGATTCGGCGACGGGAGCGGTCATGGGAGGCTCGAGGGTCTGGGCGTGGCGGTGACTGCTGGGGAGTATCGGCCGGTGCGGCGGAAGCTTCAGGCGGCCTGCGGGACGGCGGCGGGCGACTGCTCGCGCGAGCGCTCGCGCTCGGCGACGACGAGCTCGTCGACGTCGAGGATGAGGCCCACGCGGCCGTCGCCGAGGATGGCGCCGCCGGTGAGGCCGCGCACGCGGCCGATCGCGTCGCCGAGCGGCTTGGCGACGACCTGCTGCTGGCCGAGGAGCTCGTCGACGAGGATCGCGACGCGGTCGTGCCCGTCGCCGACGACCATCAGGATCCCCTCGGTGGCGCGCTCCTGGCCGCCGAGGACGCGCAGCGCGCGGTGGAGGCGGAGCATCGGGAGCACCTCGCCGCCGTGCTGCACCATCTCGCCCTTGCCCTGCACCGTCGAGAGCGCGCCGGCCTCGGGACGGAAGCAGCGCTGGATGCGCGCGGTCGGGACGATGAAGCGCTCGGCGCCCACGCGCACGATCATGCCGTCGGTGATGGCCAGCGTGAGCGGGAGCTCGATCGTGAAGGTCGAGCCGCGCCCCGGCGTGGAGGCGATCACGGTCCGGCCGCGCATCGCGGCCAGGTTGCGGCGCACCACGTCCATGCCGACGCCGCGCCCCGAGACCTCGGTCACCTGCTCCGCCGTCGAGAAGCCCGGCGCGAAGATGAGGTCGAACACCTCGGCGTCGCTCATCCCGTCGCCGCTCGCGATGATCCCCTTCTCCACCGCCTTGGCGACGATGCGGTCGCGCTGGAGGCCGCGGCCGTCGTCGTGCAGCTTGACCACGACGCGGTCGCCCGCCTGGTACGCCTCGAGGCGCACGGTGCCCATCGCGGGCTTGCCGACCTTGAGGCGCTCCGACGGCGGCTCGATCCCGTGATCGACCGCGTTGCGCACCATGTGCAGCAGCGGGTCGGCCAGCAGGTCCACGAGCGTGCGGTCGACCTCGGTCTCCTCGCCGGAGACCGCGAACGTGATCTGCTTGCCGCTGCGGGTCGCGAGGTCGCGCACCACGCGGGTGAGCTTGGTGATGGCGCCCTTGAGCGGCACCATCCGGAGGCCGAGCGAGAGGTCCTGGAGCTCGCGCACGATCTTGTCGGCGTGGCGGACCTTCTGCGCGAGGTGGTGGTTGGCGGCGTCGCGCACCTCGGCGTCCTGCATCAGGATCGCCTGCGCGATGACGAGCTCGCCCACCATCTCGACGAGGCGGTCGAGCTTGTCGGTGCGGACCTTCACGAGCGGGTCGGTAGCGACGCTCGGCGCGCCGGCGGCCTTCGCGACCGGCGCCGCCTTCGCGGCGGGCGCGGCCGGCGCCTCGCCCGCGGCGTCGGCCGAGGCCGGCTCCGCCGCCTCGACGACGGGGCGCGACGGCACGTCGGCCGCGGCCTCGGGATGCGAGAGCGCGTCCTGCAGCTCGGCGTAGTCGGCGGGGAGCTCCGGCGCGTCGCCGGCGAGCGCCGCGGGGATCGCGTGCACGAGCGTCTTGATCACGTCGACGGCGCGCAGCGCGAGGTCGGGCACGGCGCCGGCGAAGGCGAGCTCCGCCCCGCGCACGCGGTCGAGCATGTCCTCCGCGTGGTGCGCGAAGCCGGCGATGGCCGCGAGGCCGAGGAAGGACGAGGTGCCCTTGATCGTGTGGAAGGCGCGGAAGACGTCGTTCACGGCCTCCGCGTCGTCGGGGGCCGACTCGAGGCGCAGCAACGCGGCCTCCGCGATCTCGAGGTACTCGCGCGCCTCGGCGGCGAAGTCCTCGATGAGCGCGCGGTCGGCGTCGGCCTCGATGGTGAACGTGACCGACGCGACGGGGAGGCCCGCCACCGCGACCGCCGCCGGGGCCGGCGCGGGCGTCACGGGGCGCGCCGCGGCCGAAGGCTCCGGCTCGCTCAGCGCGAGGTCGCCGCACTCCACACGGTCGACGGCGATCTCGAGGTGCCGGCGGACCGTCTCCAGGCCCTCCGCCTCCTTCGCGCCGCGGAACTCCGCGGGGTCGTCGAGCACGGCGATCGCGTCGGCGAGGGCGGTGCGCACCTGGGCGTCGAGCCGCTTGTCGGCGACGAGCGCCCACAGCCGTTCGCGCAGCTTGCGGCGCGCGCCCTCATCGCCGGGTTCGCACGCGACGAACGCCGCGATGGCGTCGTCGATCGTGAGGGTGGCCATGGTTCAGCTCCGTCAGCGCGCGCCGAACAGCGAGTCGGCGAACGCCTGCGAGTCGGTCTTGTCGGCGACCGCGTTGGGGTCGAAGTGCTTGGGCGCCGAGTGCGGCACCGTGCCGCTCACCGCCGTGACGTCGGCGGCGAAGGGGGCGAAGATGTCGCTGAGCTGCTCGAGCCGGCGCTCGGTGTCGTTGATGACGGCCGACGCGTAGCCCAGCTGCTGCGAGGTGATGTCCTGGAACTGGATGTACGTCATCACGCCGTAGAGCTCCTCGCGCAGCGCGGTGTAGCGCGCCTGGCGCACCGGGTCCTGCGACTCGGCGGCCTCGGTCTCCAGTTCCGTCACCACCGCGATCGCGCGGTCGAGCCCGTCGAGCATGCCGGAGGCGGCGCGCTCGGTGGCCGAGGTGACGGCGTTGAGCTTCTGGTTCATCTGCTCCAGGCGCGCGTCCTGCGCCTCCTGGATGATCCCGCGGCTCTGCTTGATCCGGTCGAGGAGCGAGGCGACCTCGCCGTAGGCGCGGAGCAGCGTGCTCGCGAGCGAGAGGAGGGAGCCCGACCCGTGCGCGCCCTTCTCGGCCATCGGGGCCGCGATCTTGGCGAGCGAGTCGGCGGTGCCGAGGTCGCCCAGCGCCTGGTTCACCAGGCGGAGCGCCGTGTCGGTCGCGTGGAGGACGTCCTCGTGGGACTGCACCTGGGTGGCCATTGGCGTCTGCCTCGGGTCAGGCCGCCGCGACCACGGAGAGGACCGCATCGATCTTCTCCTTGAGCACGGGCGGGGTGAAGGGCTTGAGGACGTAGTTGTTCACGCCGGCGTCCACGGCCGCGAGGATGTCCTCGCGCGCGGAGCGGGTGGTGACCATGAGGATGGGCACCTGGGCGCCGTCGGCCCGCGCGCGGACCGCGCGCGCGAAGTCGAGGCCGCTCATCTGCGGCATGTTCCAGTCCGTGATGATGAAGCCGATGCCGCCCTCGCCGAAGCGCTGCAGGGCGGTGGCGCCGTCATCCGCCTCGACGACGTCGGCGTAGCCGACACGGTCGAGGGAATTCACGATGATGCGGCGCATCGTGGCGGAGTCGTCGACGACGAGGAATCGCATGGATCGCTCGGGTGGTGGGCGCGCGCGGCGGACGGGGGTGGTGGATCAGCGGAGATCGCCGCTGCGGAGCAGCTTGGCGGCGATCGAGTCGAGGACTTCGACGGTGTCGTAGGCCCCGTCGAGGACGCGCTGCCGGATCTCGAGCAGGCGTTCGGCGGGGAGGGGGGCTCCCTCGTCGGCCCGGGCCACGAAGGCCCGCGCGGCGGGAGAGAGGTCGAGCACGTCGCCCGCTCGCGCGGGGACGACGGGCGTGCCCTGGGACGGCGTGTCGTCCGAGACGCGCTGCACGGGCTGGCCGCCCCGGGCCGGGACGGGGCTTTCGATACGGGGGCTATTGGGGCCGCTGGAACGGATGGTCATGGCACTCCTCCTATGTGCGGCAGTATCGGCAGGGCGTGAACGGACTTGAGCGGCAATTTCAGCCGGTCGACCGGAGCCCGCGCCGGTACGGGGGGAGGGCATACCCGGACCGCTGGGGCAGCGGGCCGGTCCGCGGCTCGTCCCCGGGCGACGCCAGCTCCCGGATCACCCGCCGGCGGGCCGTGAACATCTCCGCCTCCAGGGCCGCCTGGGCCACCTGGCTCCGCTCCAACGCCTGCACCATCTGCCGGATGATCGCGGCGTGCTCGGCGGCGGCGAGGCCGGACAGGTCCAGCTCCCCCACCAGTTCCTCGGTCGCGGCGAGCGCGGCCTCGCGCTCCGCCATCCCGGCGAGCAGCGCGTCCGTGTCGCCGGCGGCGACGGCCTCGCGCAGCAGGGCATCGGCGGCGGCGAGGCGGCCGGTGATGCCGGTCGCGTATTCGGTCATGATCTGGGCGCGCGTCTGGAAGGCACTCATCGGGGGGCTCCGGGCTTGATGGCGTCGAAGGCGTCACGGAGGTCGCGGATCATGGCGATCACGCGGTCGAGCCGCGCCACCTTGGGATCGACGCCGATCTCGGTGAGTTCCTTGAGGAAGAAGGCGTAGAGGCCGGCCAGCTGCGACGCGACCTCGCCGCCGCGCTGGCGGTCGAGCGTGGCGAGCAGCTCGGCGATCGCGTCGCGGGCGCGGCCGAGCTCGCGGGCGCGCGCCTCGAGGTCGCCGGCGGCGATCGACGCGCGCGCGCGCAGGAGGCTCGCGAGCAGGTGGTCGTACACCAGCAGGACGAGTTCCCCCGGCGTCGCCGAGAGGACTTCCATCTCGCGATAGCGTTGGGCGCTGCGCGAGGAGCGCGAGGCGGTGGCGTAGGACATCGTGGACAGGCTCGGGGGTCGGGTTCGTCCAGAGTATCGGCAGGTGCGCGAGAAACTCTCGTGCGGAATTGCGCGACCCCACGCCGGGACGGCGTGGGGTCGTGACGCGTGCGGCGAGGCGCGCGGCCGTGCGGCTGCGGTGCGCGTGCGGCGCGTCAGCCCGCCGCGCGCGCGCCGGCGATCGCGTTCATCGTCGTGACCTGCGATGACAGCCAGCTGCCCTGGCTCTGCAGCCGCGCGAGCGACTGCTCCATCCGCGTGAAGTCGGCGACGAGCGCGGCGCGGCGCCGCTCGAGCCGCGCGAGGATGTCCGTCTCGCGGCGCTCGAGCGCACTGATGCGCGTGCGCGCGGACTCCGTCTGCAGCGCGGCCGAGCCGTCGGTCGCGAGCACCGCGTTGGCCGCGGTGGTGATCGCGCCGGCGAGGCCGCGCGCGTAGCGCATCGTCCCGCTCGCGGTGGCGTCGGTGCCGGTGTAGCGCAGCACGAGCCCGGTGGCGGAGGTGAGCAGCTGCCCCGCCCCGTTGAGCGCGACGCCGTCGAGCGTGCCCGCCGCGTCGACGCCGGTGTCGTGGCTGCCCGCGGCGAGGCCCAGCTGCGCCGCCGGGTCCTCGGCCCCCGGGTCGCCGTAGCTCACCGTGAAGCCGCCGCCCGTGCCGTAGTCGGTGCTGGTGAGGCGCAGCGCGCCGCCCTCGACGCTGGCGCTCACCGCGACGTTCTCGTCGGCGAAGGCCGCCTGCAGCCGCGCCGCGATCACGGCCGGCGTGTCGCCGTTCACGAACGCGATCGTCGCGCTGCGGCCGGACGACTCCGCGGTCACGGTCATCGTGGCGGGCGTCCCGCCCGCGGCGTACGTGGCGAAGGCCGCACCGAGCGCGCTGCTGCGCGTCGCCGCCTGCGTGATGGCGAGCGCCCACTCGCCGGCCGGCGTCACCGCGTCGGCGCCGACGTACTGCACCGTGCCGAGCGACGAGGCGCCGCCCGAGGCGAACAGCTGCTCCACGGCGCCGGGGTCGCGCTCGAGCGCGGTGCGCAGCGCGTCGCTGTCGAGCTTGAGCTTGCCGTCCTTCTGCAGCTGCAGCCCGATGCCGTTCGCGCGCGTGTAGGTGGCCGTGCTGCCCAGCCCGGCCTGCTCGGCCAGGATGATCCCCTTCATCGCGCCGAGCACGCTGCGCGCGCCGCTCGAGTACGGCAGGCGGCCGGTCGCGGCCGTCTCCGTCCCCACCGCGGCGAGCAGGTCGTTGTACGCCGTGGCGAAGGCCTGCACCGCGTTCACCGCGGTGTCGCGCGTGGCGGCGATCGCGACCTCGAACTCGGCGCCGTCCTCCTCGCCCGTGAGCGTGAGCGAGGCGCCGCCGACCGCGCCGCTGACCGTGTTGGTGCGCGAGGTCATCACGGCGCCGTCCACCCGGATGCGCGCATCCTCGCCGGCGGCGAGGCGGCGCACGCGGCCGTAGGTGGTGCTCGCCGCGCCGAAGTCGAGCGTGTCGCCGCCCTGGAGCCCCGCCGAGAGCGAGACCGCGAGCCGCGAGTCGCCCGCGGTGCCGTCGGTGAAGGTGAGGCGGCCGTCCACCACGGCCACGCTCGCGGCGCGCCCGGTGAACGCGCCCTGCAGCGCGGCGGCGAGGTCGGCGAGCGTGTCGGTGCCGGTGACGGTGTAGTTGAGGCTCACCGCGTTGCCGGCGCCGTCGGTGCCGGTCATCGCGATCACGTCGCCGGCCTGCATCCCGACGGAGGAGCCGTCGCCGAGGTCGGTCAGCAGCGTCGCGCCGGTGGCGGTGGCGCCGCCGAAGCCGGTGAGCTGGGTGCCGAGCGTCTGCACCTGCGTGATGTCGCCGGTGCGGCCGCCGACGCGCATCCCGAGCGCCTCGAGGACGCGGGCGCTGCCCGCGCTGCCGTCGGTGGCGACGCTGCCGCTCACCGCGATGCGCGACCAGCTCGTGCTGCCGTCGGTCTCGGTCTCCACCGTCGCCGCGCCGGCGCTGAGCGCGTTGATGCGCGCGACGATGTCGGTGAGCGAGTCGTGCTCGAGGTCGACCGTGAGCGTGCGGCCGTTGACGAGGATCGTCGCCGGGGAGGGCGAGGTGCTGATGCCGAGCGCGGCGGCCGCGGCGAGCGTGGTGGACGAGATGCGCATCGAGCGCGTCCGGCCGTCCGCGCCCACGTTCATGGCGCGCGTGCCGTCCACCAGGCCGAGCGCCTCGAGGGTGCTCGTGCTCCCGGCGCCGCTGCGGTCGTCGGCGATCTCGATGCCCGTCGCGCCGGTCACGTCGGAGGTGAGCACGAGGCGCGAGACGCCGCCGGCCGAGGAGATCGTCGCGCTCACGCGGCTCGGCGCGCTGCCGGTGTTCGCGGCGTTGAGCTTGTCGCGGACGCGGGCGAGCGAGTCGGTCGCCTCGAGGGTGACGTTGACGCCGTTGACGGAGAGGCGGCCGCTGACGCCGAGCGCCGCGGAGGCGTCGGCGACGGCGAGGCCGGTGAGCTTCTCGGATTGCGCGAGGTTCTCCACCTCCACGCGGTACCGCCCGGGGGCGGCCGCGGTGGCGGAGGCGACGCTCGCGAGGGTGCGGCCGCTCGGCGTCGTGCCGACGGTCGCCGAGCGGGTCCGGAAGGCGCTGCCGTCCTTGAGGGCGGCGAGCGCGTCGCGCGCCTTCGTGACCGCGCCGCTCAGCGCCGCCCACCCGTCGATCCGCCGGTTCTCGGCGGTGAGGGCGGACGAGACGGGCTGGAGCGCGCGGGCCGTCTCGACCTGGATGATCTGGTCGACGAGGTCACGCCATTGGATGCCGCTGGCGAGCCCTTGGAACGAGCCGATGGGTGTGGTCACGGGAGGGTCCGGTATGGCCGCGAGCCCGCATCGCCGGACGGCGATGCGGGTCGCGGGTCACGCGTCGGTCGCGGGGGGCGGGCCGGCGGCGCCGGCTCGCCCCACGCGGGCTGGATCAGCCACGGAGCAGCTGCAGGATGCCCTGCGCCGACTGGTTCGCCTGCGCCAGCATCGCCGTGCCGGCCTGGCTGAGGATCTGGTTCTTGGAGAACTTGGTCATCTCCTCGGCCATGTCCACGTCACGGATGACCGACTCGGCCGCCGTGAAGTTGGAGATCTGGGCCTTCACGTTCTCGAGCGCGTAGCCGATGCGGTTCTGCGCCGCGCCGACGTCGCCGAGCGCGCCGTTCACCGTCTCGATCGCGTCGTCGATGTTGGCCAGGGCGGTCTTCGCGCCCGCCGACGTCGCCAGCGTGTCGGTGTCGATGCCGAGCGTCGCGATCGTCACGTCGATGTTGTCGAGCGTGATGTTGTCGTCGCTGGTGTAGGCGCCCGAGCTGCGCACCATGAACGAGCCGCCCGCCGAGCCCGCGTCCACCTGGATCACCGAGGCGGCGGCCGGGTTGTTCGCCGCCGTCGCCGAGAAGTTCGCGTCGGTCTCGATCGTGA
>ERZ1645185.1262-NODE-1262-length-10409-cov-5.733630_pt1 | contig 10409 bp, 16 predicted proteins | sample MGYA00575351_ERZ1645185 | MGnify/ENA primary metagenome ERZ1645185 (study PRJEB40838, sample SAMN11284767) | freshwater sediment metagenome | isolation source: river sediment | host: Sediment | place: India: Jana village, Kanpur | collected 2015-12-17 ... | reverse complement strand
ACGCGGCTTTGGCTTCGGGCGCGTTGACCGGCCGGTGCAGGGCGCGCGCCAGTTCGTTCAGGCGCTGATGGGCCTTGAGGTAGGCTGCGTCCTGCAGTGGATCGGCATACACGATAAGGGTGAGCGTGCCGGTGAGGCTGTCCACCACAGCCAGCTCGTCAGTGAGCATGAGCAGGATGTCGGGGGTGTGGACGTCATCCGGTTTGAAGGTGCGCGCCAGTTTTTTCTCGATATAGCGCACCGTGTCGTAGCCGAAGTAGCCGCATAGGCCGCCGGGAAAACGCGGCATGCCTGGCACGGGTGCGGCCTTGAAGCGGCCCTGGAAGGCCTCAATGAAAGCGAGGGGGTCTTCGCAGTCGCATTGCTCCACGGGCAAACCGTTGGTTTCCACACTGGCAAAATGCCCATGTACACGTAGCACCGTCCTGGCGGGCAGACCGATGAAGGAATAGCGCCCGAAACGCTCGCCGCCGACGACCGATTCAAGCAGGTAGGAATACGGCTGGTTGGCGAGCTTGAGGTAGAGCGAAAGCGGTGTGTCCAGGTCGGCAGGCAGCTGCTTGACGACCGGGATGCGGTTGTAGCCCTGGCGGGCGAGATCGTTGAATTTGTCTTCGTTGAACATGATGGGGCTCCAAAAGGCGTGAGGAATGAGGCGCGAGGTGAAACTGCGGACGTCAGGGACGCCATCGCCTCGGCTTCACGGTCACACATTCAGGAGTCATCACGGTTATTTGCGCTCGATGAGCTTGGCCGCTTCGGCTAGCGAGGGCACCACGGCGTCGAGATCCAGCTCGGTGACCGGGCGGCCGCGGTTGTAGCCGTAGGGCACGCAGAACACATGGCTGCCGGCGGCGCGGGCGGCCTGTGTGTCGTTGAGCGAATCGCCAATCAGGAGCAACTCATTCGGCTCGCAGTCGAATGCCGCACAGGCATGGTACAGCGGCAGCGGCGAGGGCTTCTTTTCCGGCAGGGTGTCGCCGGAAAGAATGAGTTCGAAGTAGTCGAACAGGCCGGTGTCCTTGAGCAGCGGGTGGGTGAAACGCTCGGCCTTGTTGGTGATACAGGCCAGATGCACGCCGCTGGCTTTGATCGCCTGCAGGCCTTCAACCACACCGGGGAAGGGCCGACTCTTGCGGCTGACCCAGGCGGCGTAGTGCTTTTCGTAGATCGGTAGGGCCTGCGCGAACAGTTCCGGCGCGGGGTCGGCGTGCATGTCGCGGGTAAGCACGCGCTTCACCAGACGCGACACGCCGTTACCGATATAGGTCTTCACCTCGTCTAGGGTAATGGGTGGCAGCCCCAGATCAGCCGCCATCTGCATGGCGGAGTCGGCCAGATCGGGCGCGGTGTCGAGCAGGGTGCCGTCAAGGTCGATGACGACAGCTTTGAGGGCCAACGGCGCGGCGGCGGTAACCGTCATGGCTAAGCTCAGACCTTGGCCAGCTCGGCGCGCATTTCGCCGATGATGGTGTCGTACTTGTTCTTGTCGCTGGCGTTGTACTTGCCGAATACGGCCGAGCCGGCCACGAAGGTATCAACGCCGGCGCGGGCAACTTCAGCAATGTTGGCCGGGCCGACGCCGCCGTCGATCTCCAGACGGCAGTTGTAACCGCCGGCGTCGATCATGGCACGCACTTTCTTAGCCTTATCCAGCACGTAGGGGATGAACTTCTGGCCGCCGAAACCGGGGTTCACTGACATCAGCAATACCATGTCGAGCTTGGGCAGGGTGTATTCGAGCACGTCCAGCGGGGTGGCCGGGTTGAATACCAGGCCAGCCTTGCAACCGGTTTCCTTGATTAAACCAATGGTTCTGTCGATGTGCTCGGAAGCTTCGGGGTGGAAGGTGATGTAGGTGGCACCGGCCTTGGCGAAGTCGGGGATGATCCGATCCACGGGCTTGACCATCAGGTGCACGTCGATGGGCGCGGTGACGCCGTGCTTGCGCAGGGCTTCGCACACCAGCGGGCCGATGGTGAGGTTGGGCACGTAGTGGTTGTCCATCACGTCGAAGTGGACGATGTCCGCGCCGGCTTTCAGCACGTTGTCGACTTCCTCGCCGAGCTTGGCGAAGTCAGCCGAAAGGATGGACGGGGCGATACGGTAGGTCATGGCAAGCTCCGGGAAGATGAGGGGATCAGAAACCCGGCCATTTTAGCAGGCTGCACGGGCCCCGCGAGCCGCGAGTTTTACAACAGGCCGACAAGGCATTGCGCTACACTCCGGCCATTCCAACCCCCCGCGAGCAACGCCGTGGCCGAAGGCAAGAAATATCAAATCGACATCAGCGTGAACACCGCGTACCTGGCCGACCAGAGCGACCCCTCTTCCGACCGCTACGTGTTCGCCTACACCGTAACCATCGCCAATGTGGGCACGGTCGCCGCGCAGCTCATCTCGCGGCACTGGGTCATCACCGATGCGGAAAGTGTCACCCAGGAAGTGAAGGGCCTCGGCGTGGTCGGCGAACAGCCCCTGCTGCGTCCGGGCGAAAGTTTCGAATACACCAGCGGCACGGCGATGGCGACCCCGGTGGGCACCATGCGCGGCACGTATCAGATGGTGGCGGAAGACGGCAACAAGTTCGACGCCGAGATTCCCACCTTCACCCTGTCGATGCCGCGCGTACTGCATTGAAGGGGTAAACGGTGAGCGGTGAACAGCCATGGCCGCAACGTGGTTCCGTTCACTGCTTACCGCTTACCATTTACCTCTTCATCGTCCACCACACGATGAACAGCAACAGGCCCAGCGCCACACCCGCCTCCAGCAACAACCAGCCCAGACCTTGGCTTTCCATTTCTTTCCCCTTCTTCGCCTGACCGCATCTTTGCGTGCGTCGATGCCGCGTGCAAGCCTTTTCGCCGGCCTGGCCCTGCTGGGCGCGTGCACCACACCGCTGCCCCTGCCTTCGCCCGGCACGCCCGTGCCGAGCACCCCAGCCGAACCGGTACCGTCGCCCGGCGTCACGCCCACGCCGCCGCCCGCCCTGCCCACGCCTGCGCAAGCCTGGCCCACGCTCAAGCCGGCCGACTGGTCCGCCGTGCCCGGCTGGAATGACGATGCGGTGGCAGAAGCCTGGCCGGCCCTGCTCTCGGGCTGCACCGCGCTCCGGCGGCAAAGCGCGTGGCAGGCGATCTGTGCCGATGCCGCCGCAATGCCGCCACCGGACGACAACACGGCACGCGCATTTTTCCAGGCGCGCTTTCAGCCCTGGCAAGCCACCCAGGAAGACGGCACGGAAGACGGCCTGGTCACCGGCTACTACGAGCCGCTGCTCAAGGGCGACCGGGTGCGTACCGAGAAGGCACGCCACCCGTTGTATGCGGTGCCGCCAGACCTCGTCAGCGTCGATCTCGCCGCGCTGTATCCCGAACTGAAGAACCTGCGCCTGCGCGGCAAGCTCGTCGGCAACAAGCTGGTGCCCTACCCGGCGCGCCGCGACATCGAGGCGAGCGGCTTTCCGGGCAAGCCCGTGGCTTGGGCAGACGATCCGGTCGACTTGTTTTTTTTGCAGATTCAGGGCTCGGGCCGCATCGAACTGCCGGACGGCAGTCACCTGCGCGTGGGCTACGCCGACCAGAACGGCCATCCCTATGTATCGATCGGCAAGCTGCTGGTCGAGCGCGGCGAGCTCAAGCTCGAAGAAGCCTCGATGCAGGGCATCAAGAACTGGGGCGCGAAGAACCCGGACAAGCTCGCCGAGCTGCTGGCCGCCAACCCCAGCTATGTCTTTTTCCGTGAACTGCCCAACGGACTCGCCGGGCCGCTGGGCGCGCTGGGCGTACCGCTGACCGGTGGCCGCTCGATTGCGGTCGACCCACGTCTGGTGCCGCTGGGTGCGCCGGTTTTTCTCGCCACCACGCAGCCCAATTCCAGTCAGCCGCTGAACCGGCTGGTGATGGCACAGGATACCGGCGGCGCGATTCGCGGAGGCGTGCGGGCGGATTTTTTCTGGGGATTTGGTGATGCGGCGGGCGAACTGGCCGGCCGCATGAAACAGCGCGGCCGCATGTGGGTGCTGCTGCCGCGCGATTATCCGATGTCGCCCGTGGCGCGACGCTAGCTGGCAGCCCAGCCAGCGCCTAGCTCAGACGTCAGCCGAGCAGATCGGCCAGTTCGTCGGCGTGGGCCTCCTCCATGGCGAGGATGCCTTCGAGCATGACCCGCGTGGTGGGGTCCTTTTCACCAAAGTACTGGATCATTTCACGATAGCTCTCGATGGCAATGCGTTCCGCAATGAGGTTCTCGCGGATCATGGCGTCGAGCGTCTCACAGGTGCGGTATTCGGCGTGCGAGCGGCCGGTGAGGCTTTCCGGATCGAATTCCGGTTTGCCGCCCAGCTGCACCACGCGCCGGGCCAGCAGGTCAGCGTGGCCCAGTTCCTCGCCGGAATGCACCATGAACTCCTTGGCGATCGGCTCGGCATTGATGCCGCGCGCCACAAAGGCGTGCTGCCGGTAGCGCAGGGTGCAGACCAGCTCGGTGGCCAGCGCGTCATTGAGCAGCCGGACCGCCGCTTCGGCGTCCAGCTTGTAGTTGCCGGTGAGCGCCCCTTCTTCGATGTGCTTGCGGGCCTGCGCCCGCAGGGCCTTCACATCGGTAAGAAAGGGGCTCTCGGCCACCGCGTCATCGCGGCGCTTCAGTGTTACGGATTGTGCGGATTTCATGGGGTTTCTCCTGGTTCGTGTGCTTACATCTTCTGCTGCACGTCCTTGGCGGTGTCCTGCACCTTCTCGCCACCGCGCTCAAGATCCTTGCCTGCACCTGCAACGGTGTTACACCCGGCAAGCACGACAAAAGTGGATGACATCAACAGGGCAATAATCGTTTTCATGGTGAACTCCTGATAAGTAGTGTGGGTCGTCAATTCAACCGGTCGCGCATGTCGCCCTGTTGATGGTGTCATCCTAGGGCAGTGGTTTCGATGCATCTGTCGGCGTGAACGGATTGACCTGTCAGAGGATTCCTGCAATAACCGGCGGGACGCATCCATCCACCTTCATTCGATCATGCCCAAGCCCCTTCCCAGCCTGCAGGCCGCCCTCAAAATCCACGACCGTCTGCAACCCAGCGGGCACATCACGCTCGCGCTGGGCATGGTCCTGCTCATCGGCGTGCTGGTCGCCAGCTACATGCAGGTGTCGGTTGGCATCGAGACCATGCAGCAGCATGAAGTGACGGCGAATCACGCCGAACACATGCAGGAATTCGAGAACGAGATGCAGGAAGCACAGGCCATCACGCGTGCCTACGCACTCACGCGCGACATGGGGTATCTGGAAACCCTGGGCCAGTCATTCGAATCGATCGGCAGCTTGCGGCAGACCCTCAAACACGATCTGGCAGGCAGCACCGAAGTCGACACAACGGATTTCCTGCCCAAGGCCGACGTTGCCCTGGACGATCTCAAGGCCGTGGTGGAACGCATCCACGCCGGCGAAACGGTGACGCGCGAACGCCTGGACGACAACGCCGCCCTGATGCGTGCCTACCGGCAGGCCTCGAACACGATCCAGAGCACGCTGCTCCGGATCAACGTCGACCGGGTGCAACAGTCGATCCGGCAGTTCGAGCTCACCCGCTTCGCCATTGTGTTTCTGGCCGTGGCCGCCTTGCTGCTGTTGCTGGTGGCGGTGGTGCAAAAGCACAAGCGGCAGCAGCTCATCGAACGGCTGGACCAGATGCTGCGCAACGAAAACCAGAAGCTGGAAAACCAGGTGGAAGCCCGCACGCAGGAGCTGACGCAGCTGGCCACGTATCTCACCACGCTGCAGGAACGTGAAAAGCACAATCTTGCACGGGAACTGCATGACGAACTTGGTGCCCTGCTCACCGCAGCAAAGATGGATGCCGACTGGGTCGAACGCAAGCTGCCGCCGGAATCACGCGAAGCCATGGCCGACCGGCTCAACCGCCTGCGCCAGAACCTCATCGGCGGCATCACGCTCAAACGCCGCATCACCAATGGATTGCGCCCCGCCCTGCTGCATGACCTGGGATTGGTGCAGGCACTGAACGCGCTGGTCGAGGAATACCGTCAGGGTGGCGACATCGACGTGGTGCTCGACCTGCCGGAGGCCGCATTCGACATCAGCGAGGAAAAGGGCCTGAGCCTCTACCGCATCGTGCAGGAAGCGCTGACCAACATCCGCAAGTACGCGCAGGCACGGCAGGTGCGCATCAGCCTGTATCAGGAAGAGGCCACGCTGCGCTTGCGTATCGAGGACGACGGCATCGGTTTCGATCCGCATTCCCCCAAACTGGCGCGGCATGGGCTGGCCGGCATCAAGCACCGGGTGCTCACGCACGGCGGGCAGCTCGATATCCAGACTGCGCCCGGGCAAGGCGTGCGCATCCTGGCCACGCTGCCTGTCTGAAACCGGCAACCCGGGCCGGCCGTTTCAGCCGGCAGCCTTGCGCTCGGCCGCGTCAGAGACGAAGCCGATCAGCCGGTCGATGTGCAGGGACTTGTCGAAAAAGGCATCGGTGCCCAGGGTTTCGCAACGCTGGCGCATGGTGGCGTGGCTGAAATTGGTCAGGACCACTTTCTTGGGATCGCCATAGCGTTCGGGGGTATGACGCAGCGCATCGAGCACACCGATGCCGCTGCCCTGCTTGAGTTCGATATCGATGACCACCACGTCGGCCGGGGTGTCGGAGAGCCTTTGCAGGGCTTCGTTTTCCCCTTCGGCGCATCCCACGAGTTCGACCCCGTCGATCTCGCCAAGCACGCCGGACAACAGCTCCTGCAACAGGGCTGAATCCTCGATCAGGAAAACCTTGAGTGGGGGTCCGGATGGTTCCATGGTTTTACTGTGCGCGGGCACGCACGAAATCTCCTCGGTAAAGAATGCCCTGAATCACACCGCGATCAGGCCGTGGCGCATGGCATAGGTTGCCATTTCAGCGTTGCTGGTGACATTGAGTTTTTCGGTGACGCGGGAACGATAGGTGCTCACCGTCTTCACGCTCAGGTGCAGCAGAGAGGCGATGTCGGAAACCGATTCGCCACGCGCCAGCCGCAGAAACACCTGAAGCTCGCGGTCGGACAGCGCCTCGTGCAGCGCGCTGCTGCGTTCACCGCTCATTTCCTCGGCCAGCAGTTCTGCCGTGCGGGCGGAGACGTAGCGACGCCCCAGCGCAACCGTGCGGATGGCACGCAGCAGTTCGTCCCGTTCGCAATCCTTGCAGAGATAGCCGCTGGCCCCGTTCTTGATCATGGCCAGGGCATAGCTCTCTTCCGGAAAACCGCTGAGGATGAGCACCCGGGTGTCGGGGTGGCGCTGGCGCACCGCCCGAAGCACGTCGACACCACTTTTGCCGGGCAGCGAAATGTCCAGCAACAGCACGTCGCAGGGGGCGGTCTTCAGGCCGGCCAGCGCCGCATCGCCATCCCCCGCTTCAAAGGCGATGTTGATCCCCGAGTCCTCCGAGAGCAGCTCGCGAAAACCCGTACGGACGATCTGGTGATCATCAACAATAGCCACATGAATCATCTCGATCTCCAGAGCAGGGAACTGCGTGCCATCTTAGTACAAGGCACCGCTGGCTAGCGACCACGCACCAGGTTGACCAGGAAGGTCACCAGCGCCATGACCAGGAACACCACGAACAGGATCTTGGCAATGCCGGCCGCCCCCGAAGCCAGGCCGGAAAAACCCAGCACGGCAGCAATGATGGCAACAATGAAAAAGATGAGCGCGTAATGAAGCATGAGGTTCTCCTTGAATTTATCGTGAATCCTCCGGCATGACCCAGGTCGGGCAGCCTTGCGGAGGCTTCGTTGTCGTGGCTTCCAGCTTAACCGCGTGAGACAGCGGGGCTATCGGCTTACGACGATCCATGTGTCAGACGATTCCTACACGCCCCGGCCGGTGCCGCACCGGGGCGAGCCTTACTTCAGGGCGCGTGCGGCCGCCAGGCCCAGCACCAGGAAGATCAGGAACAGGGCCACGGCGATGAAGAACAGCACCTGCGCGATGGCCCCCGCGCCCGCAGCAATGCCTGTAAAGCCGAATACCCCGGCAACCAGCGATACGATGAAAAATACGAGTGCCCACTTCAGCATGATTTCGGTCCTCTCAATGGTTGGGTCACCCTGCATCCGACTCTGGGGCCGGTGACAGGCGGATACCGGACGGCTGGCTGGCTTCCGGCCTGTGCCCTGTAGGCGGCATCAGGCTGGTGGCATCAGGCTGCGATGATCTGCACCGGCCGGCAGGTAAACAGCGTCAGGCATCGACGCCGCAGTTGCATGATGGCCGCACCGGCACGCGTGCGCTGTCGGACACAGCCGCGATTCGACTCGGTGCGGGGCGCGCCCGCACGTCAGCATCGTCCGACACACCGGCCCCGGCGCATCCGTCACCCGATACCCGTGTCAGACAAACCCTACATCCCCGGGCGGTGCCGTCTTCTACACGCCTCGCTGCCGGCTCTCTAAGCTGTGAATCAGGCCGGCAACGTTGCCGACGCCATCCAACCTTCACAGGAGATCAACATGGAATCCACGACCAATCGCGCCGCAGCCGAACTCAAGGAACTTGCCAACGGTGCTGCCGCCGAACACGCCCGCCGCTCCATCGCCGAGGCACGTGCCTGCGCCGAAGACCTGGCCGCACGCGGCAGCGAAGCCCTGCACAACGGCAGCGTGCGTGCCCGCAAGGCAATCAATCGCGCCAGTGAGCAAACCGCACACTACGTCCAGGAGCAGCCGCTGAAATCGCTGCTGATCGCGGCAGCAGCAGGGGCCGCAATCGCCGTGCTGGCCGGGGCCATCAGCAAGCGCCGCCAGTCGTGATGCAGCCGTCCGGCACCTGAGGCATCGCCACGATGTTTCCGCCCCTGCTCCGTCTGTTTCTGGACGAACCCGAGTTGCTGGTGAGCCATGCCAGCGCCTACAGCGAGCTCTTCCGCGAGGACGTATCCCGCTGGCAGGCGCGCCAGACCCGCCGCCTGGTCCATTACCTGGTCCTGGCGGCCTCGCTCGTCATGGCACTGGGGCTGGGCGGCGTGGCGCTGATGCTGCACGCCGTCACCGGCAGCAGCCACTGGCTGCTCTGGGCGGTACCGGTCAGCCCCCTGCTGGCCGCGCTGGCAACCGGACTCGCCTGGCGCGCCGTGCCCCGCGAGGGCGCGGCATTTCCGCGTGTGCGCCGGCAGGTTGCCGAAGACCTGGAACTGTTTGGCCTGAAGGACACCCGCCCATGACCCCGCAATCCGACTCCACACACTATGGGCCTGACGACGGCCCGGTTGACGCCGCTCCCCGCAACTGGAGTGCCGCAGAAATCCGCCTGCAACGCAACCGCGACCGGCTGCGACAGCACTTTGACCAGCCAGCCGAATCGCGCAGCGCGTTTTCCACCGTGAGCGATCTTGCGCAACTTGCCGCGCCCGTCGCACGCGAATTTGTGCGCCAGCATCCTGCCGCCACGCTCTCGGGCGCGGCGCTGGCGGGCGCATGGCTGGTGCGCATGAAGCCCTGGCAGTTTCTCGGCGGTTCGATGATCGCCGGCCTGCTCGCGCGCCAGGCTATTTCAATGTCGCTGTCGTCGGGCAGCCAGCTGATAAGCCTGCTGGCCTCCGGTGCCTTGCGCAGCACCACGCCCCCACCACGTACCCCGCCGATGGAATGACCGTGCGACGGCCTGCCACCGGCCGGCCCTTGCCGCTGACCGCAACCAGGAGTCCACCATGTCGAAACGTCTGCAACACTGGCGCGCGCGTCTGACCCAGACGCGCGGTTTTCATCCTGTCTGGATCGTTTTTGCCGTCGGGGCCACCGCCATGACGGCCGCACTGATCCTCATTCCGGCAGAACTCCTCAGCTTCTCGTCTCGGCACGCAGGCACCCCGCATGGCACGACCCAGGCCGCATCGCCGGCACCTGCGCCCGCTCCCGTACCGGCGATGCGCTCGCCCATCATGCCGGCGGTCTTCCATCCCCCGGCCGAGGCAGACATGCCCAAAGGGGAATTCGGCAAAATGGTGCAGCTGGGACACGACATCTTCGTCGACACCCAGACCCATGCCCGCGCGTATGTGGGCAACGGACTCAATTGCGCGAACTGCCATCTCGATGCGGGGCGCAAGGCCGATTCCGCGCCGCTGTGGGGCGCCTATGCGATGTACCCCGCGTATCGCGAGAAGAACCACAAGGTCAACAGCTACGAAGACCGTCTGCGCGACTGCTTTCGCTTCAGCATGAACGGCAAGGCCCCGCCGCCGGGCAGCCCGGAACTGATCGCCCTGACCAGTTACAGCTATTGGCTCGCGACCGGGGCACCGCCCTGCAGGTGCTCCCGCACGATCCGGCCGACCGCGCCTGGGTGCGTGCACTGGCGCTGGCGATCGCCTGCGAGATCCACCCGCTGAACAACCTGCGTGTCCTGCAGTACCTG
>ERZ1645185.1261-NODE-1261-length-10411-cov-8.035342_pt1 | contig 10411 bp, 11 predicted proteins | sample MGYA00575351_ERZ1645185 | MGnify/ENA primary metagenome ERZ1645185 (study PRJEB40838, sample SAMN11284767) | freshwater sediment metagenome | isolation source: river sediment | host: Sediment | place: India: Jana village, Kanpur | collected 2015-12-17 ... | reverse complement strand
GCCAGATTCAGATGGAAGCCCTGCGCGTCCTGCGCAACATGCTGCGCCGCAAGGGTGTATCCAAGGACCAGTTGTTCTGATGATCGATTGGACACGTATCCAGACCGTCTTTCTGGATATGGATGGCACCCTCCTTGATTTGCATTACGACAACCATTTCTGGCGTGAGCATGTGCCAATGCGCTTCGCGGAAAAACACAGACTCAGCTTCGACGAAGCCCGGCAGGAGCTGACTGGCCGCTATCATCATCGCGCCGGATCGCTGGACTGGTACTGCATCGATTTCTGGAGCCGCGAACTGGAACTCGACATCGCCGAACTGAAAGAGGAAGTCGCCCACCTCATCGCCATCCATCCGGATGTGCCGGAGTTCCTGCAAGCCGCGCGAGCCTCGGGCCGCCGGGTGGTGCTCGTCACCAACGCCCATCGCAAAAGCCTCGACCTGAAAATGCGCAGGACTGGACTTGAACGCTACTTTGATGCCCTGCACACCTCGCACGACATTGGACTGCCCAAGGAAAACCCTGCCTTCTGGATTGGTCTGCAGGACCGCGAACCTTTCAATCCCGATGAGACATTACTCGTCGACGACAGCCTGCCCGTGCTGCGAAGCGCCCAAGCCTACGGCATCGCTCATCTGCTTGCCGTGCGCTTTCCGGATACCAAACAGCCTGAGAAGGATCCGGAGGAATTTCCAGCCATTCATACTTTCAGGGATGTGATGGGCGGACTGGTGAGCAAGCCAATTTAAGCCAGAATCACCGCCATCACATTCCGTCCTTCTCCCGCCAGAATGTTGTAAGTCCTGCAGGCAGCACCAGTGTCCATCACTTCCAGGCCGATGCGGGCGTCGATCAGGGGACGGGTGAGGCGGGGATGGGGGAAACGCAGTTTCGATCCTGTTCCCAGCAGCACGATTTCCGAACCCAGACCGGCCAGGTGGCTGAAGTGGCTTTCTTCCAGCCGTTCAAACGACACCGAGATGAAGGTTTCCCTGTCCAGTTGGGCGGGAGTCAGAATCAGGCCAAAGGACAAACGCTCGCCGTTGACCAGCACGTGGTCGGTTTCATAGCCGGTGAAGTAGTAGCGTCCGTCGGGGCCGCTCAAATGCAGTTTCATACGGGATTTCCGGTTGCCGCCGGGTTTGCCCGGGCTGGGCGGCTCAAGTAGAATGACACGCTTTAAGTCCCAGATTCTAGGGCAATTTCAGGAATTCGAGTGAGCTCCGCCCCGACCTTAAAACCCGTCAAGAAATCCGGCAAGCTGGAAAGCGTGTGTTACGACATCCGCGGACCGGTGATGGCGCGTGCGCGCCAGATGGAAGAGGACGGCCAGCGCATCATCAAGCTGAACATCGGTAACCCGGCGCCGTTTGGGTTCGAAGCGCCGGAGGAAATCGTCCAGGACGTGATCCGCAACATGCAGAACGCCTCGGGCTACAGCGAATCCAAGGGGTTGTTTGCCGCGCGCAAGGCAGTGATGCATTACACGCAGGAAAAGGGCATCAAGGGCGTGGATGTGGATGACATCATCCTCGGCAATGGCGTGTCAGAGCTGATCGTGATGTCGATGCAGGCGCTGCTGAATAACGGCGATGAAGTGCTGGTGCCGGCGCCGGATTATCCCTTGTGGACGGCGGCGGTCAGCCTGGGCGGCGGCACGCCGCGCCATTACATCTGCGACGAGGGAGCTGGCTGGTTTCCGGATATCGCCGACATAAAGGCCAAAATCACGCCGAATACGCGAGCGATCGTGGTCATCAACCCCAACAACCCGACCGGTGCGCTGTACCCGGATGATCTGCTGAAGGAAATCGTTGAACTGGCGCGTAAGCATCAGCTCATCATTTACGCCGACGAGATTTATGACAAGGTGCTGTATGACGGTGTCAGTCACACCTCGATTGCCGCGCTGTCTGAAGACGTGCTCACCATCACTTTCAATGGTCTGTCAAAAAATTATCGCGCCTGTGGCTATCGCGCGGGCTGGCTGGTTATTTCTGGCGATAAGGAACATGCGCGCGATTACATCGAAGGCCTGAACATTCTGGCGTCAATGCGGTTGTGTTCGAACGTGCCGGGGCAGTTTGGCATTCAGACCGCGCTGGGCGGTTATCAGAGCATCAACGACCTGGTTGCGCCAGGAGGACGGCTGACACGGCAGCGAGATATTGCCTGGGAATTGTTGACGCAGATACCCGGCGTGTCCTGCGTGAAACCGCAGGCGGCGATGTATCTGTTTCCGAAACTGGACCCGAAAATGTATCCCGTCCGCAATGACCAGCAGTTCATTCTTGAAATGCTGGAGCAGGAACGGGTACTGGTCGTGCAGGGCACCGGCTTCAACTGGCCGCATCCGGATCACATCCGGGTGGTGTTCCTGCCGCACGAAGAGGATTTGCGCGAGGCAATCGGTCGAGTTGGCCGTTTCCTCGAACGCAAGCGTCACAAATAATTTCTTGTTTTTTTTTAGAAGCCATGAAACCAATCAAAGTAGGTCTGCTGGGTCTGGGCACCGTGGGCGGTGGAACATTGACCGTGCTGCGCCGCAACCAGCAGGAAATCACCCGCCGCGCGGGACGCGAAATCCATGTCGTGATGGCGGCTGTCCGCGATTTAAAAAAAGCCCGGAAGCTGGCAGGCGAAGACTTGAAACTGACCACCAATCCATTCGATGTGGTCGACAATCCAGAGATCGATATAGTCGTTGAGCTGATTGGCGGTCTATCTCCGGCCAAGGAACTGGTGATGCTGGCCATCGAAAAGGGCAAGCATGTCGTCACCGCCAACAAGCATCTGATCGCCAAGCATGGCAACGAGATTTTTGCCGCAGCGCAGGCAAAGGGCGTGATGGTGGCTTTCGAGGCCGCGGTGGCGGGCGGCATTCCCATCATCAAGGCAATCCGCGAGGGCCTGACCGCCAATCGCATCGAATGGGTCGCCGGCATCATCAATGGCACCACCAATTTCATTCTCAGCGAAATGCGCGAGAAGGGACTGGGCTTTGATACCGTGCTGGCCGAAGCGCAGCGGCTGGGTTATGCGGAGGCCGATCCGACTTTCGACGTGGAAGGCATCGATGCCGCGCACAAGCTGACCATTCTTTCCGCCATTGCTTTCGGCATTCCCATGCAGTTCGACAAGGCCTATACCGAAGGCATCACCAAACTGACGGGCGATGATGTGAAGTATGCCGAGCAGCTGGGATACAGAATCAAATTGCTGGGCATTACCCGGCGTCGCGAAAAAGGTATCGAACTGCGTGTGCATCCCACGCTGATTCCGGAAAAGCGCCTGATCGCCAATGTGAATGGCGCCATGAATGCGGTGCTGGTCAAGGGCGATGCGGTCGGCCCGACACTGTATTACGGCGCAGGCGCGGGTTCCGAACCGACGGCTTCAGCCGTGGTGGCGGACCTGGTGGATGTGACTCGTCTTGCCACTGCCGACCCGCACCAGCGTGTGCCGCATCTTGCCTTCCAGCCCGATGCACTGAAAGCCGACTTGCCCATTTTGCCAATGGAAGAAGTGGAGACGTCTTACTACCTGCGCATGCGCGTGGCGGACGAAACCGGCGTGCTGGCGGATATTACGAGAATTCTTGCCGACGCCGGCATTTCGATCGATGCGCTGATGCAGCGCGAGCCGGAAGAAGGCGAAGCCAGCACCGATTTGATTCTTCTGACGCATGAGACGATCGAGAAAAACATGAACACGGCAATTGCCCGCATCGAGGGGCTGGCTTCGGTTCAGGGCAAGGTCACACGCATCCGACTGGAGACGCTGGGTAAATGAAATACATAAGTACCCGCGGCCAATCCACCAAAGCCGGTTTCACCGATATTCTTCTTGGTGGTCTCGCGCCGGACGGCGGCTTGTATCTGCCGGAATCCTATCCGCATTTCAGCGATGCCGAGCTGACGGTCATGCGCGGCATGAATTACCGCGAGCTCGCCTTCGCCATCCTTTCCTGCTACGTCGATGATATTCCTGCCGACGACCTGAAGCGTCTCATTGACAAGACCTATACCGCTCAGACCTATCACTTTGTGCGCAATGGCCAGAACGCGGAAGACATCACCCCGCTGCTGACGCTGGAACCTGGTCTGCATCTGCTGTCGCTGTCCAATGGCCCGACGCTCGCATTCAAGGACATGGCCATGCAGTTGCTGGGCAACCTGTTTGAATACGAACTGGTACGTCGCAAGGAGAGCATCAACATCGTCGGCGCGACCTCGGGCGATACCGGCTCGGCGGCGGAATATGCCATGCGCGGCAAGCAGGGCATCCGCGTGTTCATGCTCTCGCCCGTGGAAGGCATGACGCCTTTCCAGCAGGCGCAGATGTACAGCCTGCAGGACCCCAACATTTTCAACATTGCCGTCAAGGGCGTGTTCGACGATTGCCAGGACATGGTGAAGGCGGTTTCCAACGACGCTGCCTTCAAGGCCAAATATAAAATTGGCGCGGTCAATTCGATCAACTGGGCGCGGGTGCTGGCGCAGATTGTTTACTACTTCAAGGCCTATTTCGCCGCGACCGAGAACAATGCGCAGAAGGTCAGCTTTGCCGTGCCGTCCGGCAATTTCGGCAACATCTGCGCGGGACACATTGCGCGCATGATGGGCCTGCCCATCGACAAGCTGATCGCGGCCACCAACGAAAACGACGTGCTGGACGAGTTCTTCCGCACGGGTGTTTACCGTCCGCGCGACGCGGCGCATACCTATCACACCAGCAGTCCGTCGATGGATATTTCCAAGGCATCCAATTTTGAACGCTTTGCTTTCGATCTGGCTGGCCGTAATGCTGCAAAGATTCGCGACATGTGGGCAAAGGTCGACAAGGGCGAGGCGGTGGACTTCAAAAGCCAGGGCCTGTTCGACAGCGTGAAGGGTTATGGCTTTGTTTCCGGCGCCAGCAACCATGCGTTGAGGATGCAGACCATTCGAGATACATATGAACTCTATGGGGTCGTCATCGACACCCATACCGCCGACGGCCTCAATGTGGGGCTGAAATTCCGCCAGCCCGGCATTCCGCTGATCGTGCTGGAAACCGCACTGCCCGCCAAATTTGAGGATGCCATCCAGGAAGCCATCGGACTAAAGCCCGAGCGTCCGGCGGAATTGGCCAATCTTGAGACCTTGCCGCGCAAGGTCGAAACCATGGCCCAGGATGTGGCCGTGCTCAAGGACTTCATCGCCAGCAAAATTGGCCAGTAAGAAGTTTGATATCCTGCTTTCGGAAGTACGCGCCTGCCGCCTGTGCGCGGACAAACTGCCGAATGAGCCACGCCCGATCCTGCGGGCCTCACCCAAATCAAAAATACTGATCGTCGGTCAGGCACCAGGGCGCAAGGTGCATGAGACCGGCATTCCCTGGAATGACCCTTCAGGCGATTTGTTGCGTGAATGGCTGCAGCTGACGCACGAACAGTTCTACGACGAATCCCTTGTCGCCATTATTCCCACCGGCATGTGCTATCCCGGCACCGAGAAGGGCAGCGATTTGCCGCCGAGGCTGGAGTGCGCGCCGCACTGGCATCCGCGCTTGCGGGCGGCCTTGCCAGCTATTCAGCTTACCCTGCTGATTGGCCAATACGCCCAGCGTTATTATCTGGGTGAGCGCTGCAAGAAAAACCTGACCGATACCGTGGCTGCCTGGCCGGAATACCTGCCGGAATATTTACCCTTGCCGCATCCTAGTCCGCGCAACCGTTTCTGGCTGAAGAAAAACCCCTGGTTCGAGCGGGATATTCTGCCGGTACTACGCCAAAAGACATACTCCATTCTGAAACTGAATCAGGGATAATCACCTGTAAATTATTTTGGTTTGATCATAATTTCAATGAAGCTGATTTCCTCGCCTACCACCCCTTTCGGACGCAAGGTCCGCATTGTTCTTCTGGAAAAGAAAATACCGTTCGAATTGATGATGGACGTTCCGTGGAGCGCGGATACCAAGGTGGGCAATTTCAACCCGCTGGGCAAGGTGCCCGTGCTGGTGTTGAAGGATGGCGAATCGCTTTTTGATTCGCGCGTGATCGTGGAATATCTGGAGCATGTGAGCCCGGTCGGACAGCTGATTCCTTCCGACGCCGGTTCCCGCATTGAAACCCGCAAGATCGAGGCGCTGGCCGATGGCATCACCGATGCAGCCGCGCTCATCTTTCTTGAATACAAACGGCCGGAGGAACAAAGAAGCCAGGATTGGATGCTGCGCCAGCAGACCAAGGTGTTCAAGGGTCTGGAGGCGCTTTCCGAGGCATTGGGCGAACGATTGAACTTCATTGGCAACAGGCTGAGCCTGGCCGACATCGCTGCGGGCTGTTGCCTGGGCTACCTCGATTTCCGTTTTCCCGACATCAAGTGGCGCGAGGCGCATCCCAATCTGGCAGCTTTTTATGAGAAAGTCAGCAGCCGTGCGAGCTTCAACGAAACCGTACCGGTCGCGTAAGGGTTTCAGGTTGTTTGCGACTGAAGCTTATTTCAGGAGAACGACATGCCGCTTCCGCCAAAATACGAAACCGCCACGCTCGCCGGAGGCTGCTTCTGGTGCCTGGAGGCCGTGTTTGCCCAGCTCAAGGGCGTCGACAAAGTCATTTCGGGATATATGGGCGGGCACCTGCCCAATCCCGACTACAAGTCCGTGTGCACGGGCAACACGGGCCATGCGGAAGTGGTGCAGGTCACATTCGATCCGGCGGTAATCAGTTTCGACAAGCTGCTGGAAGTGTTTTTCGCCATCCACGATCCCACTACGCTCAATCGGCAGGGCAACGACAGAGGTACGCAATACCGGTCGGCTATTTTCTACCATACGCCAGAACAGAAGCTGGCAGCCGAGAAGGCAATAGCTAACGAGAAATCAAATTGGCCCGATCTGGTTGTGACCGAGCTTGCCGAGGCGCAGACTTTCTACGCAGCAGAAAATTATCACCAGGACTACTACGCCAACAATCCTTATCAACCTTATTGCCAGTTTGTTGTGGCGCCGAAAGTCAGGAAGGCGCTGGAGAAATTTGGCGGGCAGATGCAGGGTTAATCAAAAGCGACAGGGGCATCATCGCGGCCAAGCCGGTAGCTCTTCCACTCAGGCCCGCACAAGCCAAACCGGAACGGCCCATCACGGCCTGGTGCGACAAAACGCAAATCCTGAAACCACACGCACGGCCCGCCTGGGTGGTGGTCAATTCTGTATAACGCTGGCGAGCTTGCAAACCAGCGGAAGAAATCGAATTCCGGCCGCGCCCAGATGTCACGCGCAAGCTCATCGTCTATTCCCCATCCGAACTTGGGAACACTATGCCAGTCTGCCAGTGCAGCGGGCTGGAATGCCGCCAGCGCACGGCTGAGCCAGTTTGCATCAGCCCGCGCGGTTTGCGGCGTTCTGCCATTCAGTTTCAGATGCGCATAGTGATAGCGATCGCCTTCATGGATTAGCACGGTCCAGTTGAATGGAGCCAGGGGACGTGGTTCGGCGTTGACTTCAAAGGCTTTCCAGCTTTGCGATGCCGCGTAGGCATGGCCCGCTTCGATCGCTTCCTGCTTCCAGTAAAACTGGGTGGCAATCCACACTACAACAGCCAGCGAGGTTAGTTGGGCTGGGCGTAGCGACAGCTTTTTCCATAGACCTGCCGCAAAGCCTGCCAGCAGAATGAAGGTTAAAACCGGGTCGATGATGAACGTGGTGCCCAGCGAATACGTATGGCTGGTCAGTGGCGCGAGAAGCTGGGTGCCATAGCCGGTGATCCAGTCGCCAATGATGTGAACCAGCAGGGCGACAGCGGTCAGACCGTAAAAATCGCGCCAGCCACTGGAAGATTGGAATACTCGCGAAAATATCCATGACAGGAGCAAGGCCCACAACGGCAGCAGCAACAGCGAATGGGTTTCTCCACGATGATGCAGAAGATAGAGTTGCGAGGAGATGGGCGCCAGCAGAATATCCAGATCGGGTGCATTGGCCGCCAGCGCGCCGGCGATGTAGCGCGTATTCATGGACAGCTGTTGCGCCGGGTAGAGTCGCGCGGTGATCAGGCCGGATAGGGTGTGGGTCAGATTATCCATTTAATGTTGATTGTCGATTTGAAAACAGGATCGATGCGCTGTGTAACCTGTTTGATTAAAAAGAATAAAAATCCTGTCATATAGCCCAGCTACGATTTTGCTGAAACTTGGTTACCCGATCGCAGTCTACTGGAAAGTTCCACTCGTTCAATATCTATGCAACATATTGAAACTTCAAGCGCGGCGGCTCAGCGCCTTCTGAGAAAAACCGATGCGGACCCGGTTTACGACATCTCACTGGCGAGCAGCATGGAACATTTGCGGGCCGCACAAGCCTTGCGTTATGCGGTGTTCAACCTTGAACTGAATGAAGGACTGGCCTCGGCCCATGCCACGGGTCTGGATGCGGACAAGTTCGATCTGGTCTGCGATCATCTGAACGTGACCGAGAATGAGACGGGTGAAGTGGTTGGCACCTATCGTTTGCAGACAGGCGCGAACGCTGCGAGGAATTATGGCTACTACAGCGAACAGGAATTCGATTTCGCGCCATACGAACCCATCCGCGATGAGATGATCGAGCTGGGCCGCGCATGCGTGCACAAGGCTCATCGCAACATGAGTGTGCTGTCGCTGTTGTGGGGTGGCATTGCCCGCTATGCCAGGGAGCGAGGCGGACGCTATCTGGTGGGGTGCAGTTCGCTGACTTCACAGGATGCGGCCGAGGGCGCGGCGGTTTACCGTCAGTTTGAAAACCGATTTCTGGCATCGGAAAGTTTGTGTACGCTGCCCTTGCCGGAAGTGGCCTGCCCGCTGGACAGAGTATCTGAACACCCCGCCAAGCCACCCAAGCTTCTCTCTACATATCTGTCACTGGGCTCGAAAATCGCCGGGCCGCCTGCCATCGACCGCGAATTCAGGACCATCGATTTTCTGACGCTGTTTGATATTCACGACCTGTCGGCACGCAGCCGGCAAATGCTGGGACTAATGCCTTGATGCGGGCGCCTGCAGGTGACCGCTTCCGCTGAACAACTGCGCGACATCCACCACATCGAACCGGTATTGCCTGTCGCAGAATTCACAGTTGATTTCCACATGTCCCTGTTCGGCCACAATACTGCCGACTTCCTCTTCCCCCAGCATTTTCAGCATGTTGCCTACCTTGTCCTTTGAACAGGTGCAGGCGAAACTTAATTTTTCCTGTTCAAACTGCCTCAGGGTTTCCTCATGAAACAGGCGCATCAAGGTGTCACCTGGTGGAAGCGTGAGCAATTCATCGGGTTTGAGGGTGTCGGCCAGCAGGGTGGCGCGATTCCAGGCATCAGCGTCCGCGCTTTTCTGGTCAGGCATGCGCTGTAGCAGCATACCCGCCACCCGCTCATTGCTGGAAGCGAGATAAATCCGGGTGTCGAGCTGCTCTGAGCTTTGCATGTAATGGGCCAGGGTTTCTGCAACGCTTGCGCCTTCCATCGGCACGATGCTCTGGTAATTCTGCTTGCCGGCCTGGCTCTGGTCGAGCGTGATGGCGAAACTGCCCTGACCAAGCAGGTCGGCAAGGCTGTCGCTGTCTGGTATTTCATCTGTCCATTTGGCGGTCGCGCGCAGCGTCTTTTTCGACGTGGCTTCCACCACGATCAACCTGACCGGACCCTTTCCTTGCAGTTGCAGGATGAGGTTGCCGTCAAACTTGATGTTGGAGGTAAGCAGGGCGGCCGCGGCCAGTAGTTCACCCAAAACCTTGCGCAGCGGCGGCGGATAATCCGCATGGTTTTGCACGGTTTTCCACACATCGTCGAGCTGGACGATACCACCCTTGACTGGTGCGTATTCAAAAACAAAACGGGTCAGCGCATCAGCCATTTTCTTTGGCCCACGAATCCTTTAGTGTGACCGTGCGGTTGAATACCGGCATGCCCGGTCTGGAATCCTTGATGTCGGCGACGAAATAGCCATGGCGTTCGAACTGGAAGCGTTCTTCCGGTTTTGCATCTTTCAAAGTCGGTTCAAGTTGCGCGGTTATGACTGATTTCGACGCCGGGTTGATATCTTCCAGATAGTCGCGATCGCGGCCGGGGTAGGGCACGGCAAACAGGCGATCGTACAGGCGCACTTCGGCTTGATAAGAATGGGCGGCCGATACCCAGTGAATGTTGCCCTTGACCTTGATGGCATCGGCGCCGGGCGTGCCGGACTTTGTGTCGGGCAGGTAGTTGCAGCGTACGGTGGTGATATTGCCGGCAGCGTCCTTATCGCAGCCGGTGCATTCTATGATATAGCCGTAACGCAGCCTGACCTTGTTGCCAGGGAACAAGCGGAAATAACCCTTGGGCGGAGTCTCGGTGAAATCCTCGCGTTCGATCCAGAGTTCACGAGAGAAAGGTACGGCGCGCTTGCCCA
>ERZ1645185.1260-NODE-1260-length-10424-cov-7.076767_pt1 | contig 10424 bp, 9 predicted proteins | sample MGYA00575351_ERZ1645185 | MGnify/ENA primary metagenome ERZ1645185 (study PRJEB40838, sample SAMN11284767) | freshwater sediment metagenome | isolation source: river sediment | host: Sediment | place: India: Jana village, Kanpur | collected 2015-12-17 ... | reverse complement strand
AGAAGGGCGATCTGGCCAACTGGATGATCCCCGGCAAGATGGTCAAGGGCATGGGTGGGGCCATGGACCTGGTGGGCGGCGTGAAAAGCGTGGTGGTCCTGATGGAGCACGTGGCCAAGAAGAAGGACGGCACCTTCGACCTCAAGATTCTGCCCAAGTGCACCCTGCCGCTGACCGGTGTGGCGGTGGTGGACCGCATCATCACCGACCTGGCGGTGATGGATATCACGCCGCACGGCATCAAGGTGGTGGAGATGGCGCCCGGCGTGACCGACGCCGAGCTGCAGAGCAAGACCGGCGTGTCGCTACTTTGACCGACTGTATCCTGCCAGGAGGCTGCACGCCGCACGGCGCGCAGCCTTTTCTCTTCTGGAGTGGCCTACTCAAAACCCCGGAAATTGACACACATCAGTTGAATTCATGGCTTCGCACGTAACATGATGTTTCAGGGGCGTTGCTCCCAGGTTCTGAAGGTATTTGCAGCCTTGCGACCGATGCACCATTAAGGGGTTTTTCATGCAACCGTCAGAAGTCACGCTCTCGGGTTTTCCGGCCGGTGCCTCTGCGGAGCCAATGCCGGTTCAGTCTTTGGCGCAATTGGTGGCGGTGCTGGAGTTGCAGCGTCACCAGCCGGTGATCTCCCTGCGCCAGGCGCTGGAGCAGATGGGCTACGTCGATGCGGCAACCTTGGACCGTATCCAGGCCGAGAACCCGGACTACCTGCGCAACCAATCGGCGGAACTGGTGCGGCGCATGTTGCTCACTGCCGATGACCTCGAACACGCGTTGGCCCGTATGGGCGGCATTCCCGACGTCGATACCGTGCGATTCTCGGTGCCGCCCGAGGCATTCCAGGTCCTTCGATTGCGCGAAGCGCGGCTGAACGAGGTCGTGCCACTGGGTGCGGCCGAGGACCACTTCTTTGTCGCGTCCTACACCCCTACGGACGAAGTCCTGCGCCGTCGGCTGTGCGAACTGACCGGGCGCAGCGTGAGTCTGGTCTGGGCCTCGCGAGCGGCGATCCGCACCCGTCTGGAACTGCAGGAAAGCGCTGGCGCCGCGGCAACCGCCTCGGCACGCAACCTGCCGCCGCTGAACATGCCGGCGTACGGGCGCGGCGTGGCGATGCCGGGCGCCACAGGCGAATCCGACCTCGACTTGCTGGTGTCGCAGGCGATGATCGAGATCGCCGCCGGTCAGGAGCACGAGGAATCCGCCTCCGCGGCCGAGTCCTCGGGCATGGTGCGCATGGTCAAGAAGATGATCGACGATGCGCTGGCCCAGGAGGCGTCCGACATCCACATCGAGACGAATCCCGGTGAGCAGATCACGCTGATCCGCTTCCGCCGTGACGGCGACCTGGAACCCTATCTGAGCCTGCCGGCCCGGCTGCGCTCATCACTGGTGTCGCGCATCAAGATCATGGCGCGACTGGACATCGCCGAGCGTCGCCGCCCGCAGGATGGCAAGATCAACTACGCTGACTTCGGCGGCCCCAAGCTCGAATTGCGCGTGGCGGTGATGCCCACGCACGACGGCCTGGAAGACGTGGTGCTGCGGCTGCTGGCGACCACCAAGCCGATTCCGCTGGCCAAGCTGGGCCTGCAGGCGCGCGACGAGGACACCTTCAAGCGGCTGTCCGGCCACACCTTCGGGTTGATCCTGGCGGCCGGGCCTACCGGCTCCGGAAAGACCACCACGCTGCATTCGATGCTGGCCGAGGTGAACACCGGCGAGCGCAAGATCTGGACTGCGGAAGACCCGATCGAAATCACCCAGCCCGGCCTGCGCCAGGTGCAGGTGAATCCCAAGATCGGCGTGACCTTTGCGGCGGCGATGCGCGGCTTTTTGCGCGCCGACCCCGACATCATCATGATCGGCGAGATCCGCGACCAGGAGACCGCCAAGATCGCGATCGAGGCGTCGCTCACCGGCCACCTCGTGCTGTCCACGCTGCACACCAACAGCGCCGCGGAAAGCGTGGTGCGGCTGCTCGACCTGGGCATGGACCCGATGAACTTCGCCGACTCGCTGGTCGGCATCGTCGCCCAGCGTCTGGTGCGTGCCCTGTGTCGCAAGTGCGCGGTGCCCCACCGGCTGGCGCCAGGGCAGTTCGACCGCCTGCTGGCGGAGTACATCGACCGCTCCAACCTCAAGGCGGACGAAGGGCGTCGGCGCCTGCTGGAGGCCGCGGGCGTCGAGTCGGTCGACCAGATCCTGGTGCACACCGCCACCGGGTGCGAGCACTGCAGCGGCAAGGGTTACAAGGGCCGCATGGGCATCTACGAAATCCTCGAGAACAATCCGGCCATCCGCGAACTGATCCAGCGCCATGCCCGGCCGACCGAGCTGTTCGACGCGGCGATCGCCTCCGGCATGCGCAGCCTGCGCCATGACGCGCTCGAAAAGCTCGTGCAGGGCAAGGTCGACGTGAAGCAGGCGCGGCTGGCCTATGTCTGACCGTCGGCCAACGTGGACGCTGCGGATGTTGTACAACGGTGGTTCCGACTGATTGGAAGTCCGCGATGCTTCAACTGCGCCCCAGCTGCGAATGCTGCGACCGACCCCTGCCGCCGGACTCGACCGAGGCCCGCATCTGCTCGTTCGAATGCACCTTCTGCGCCACCTGCACGGAGGTCACGTTGAACGGCACCTGCCCCAACTGCGGCGGCGAACTGCTGCCGCGCCCGCGCCGGCCGGCGTCCAGGCTGGTCGCGAACCCGGCCTCCACCGAACGGGTCGTCAAGCCGGGTGGTTGCGCCGCCTCGGACTGATCCGATCGCGACGCCAGGGCAGCCGGTGCTGCCGGCCGTCACCGATCGTTTTCAAAAATGATAGCTGATAGCGGCCATTCCATGATGGTCTTAGCCGGTTTTTACGGGAAAAAAGGGCGAAAGCAACGCGCCGGAGGCGGCCCAGGGCTGTCCGGGTCGCCCCGCCCGTGTTTTCAGCAGCCCAACTGGTCTGCCAGCGCCAGCAGGCTGGGCGCGTGGAGCTCATTGCCGGGCTGGGGTAAGACGTCCTTGACATGCCCCGCGCCGAACTCCAGCGGGCGCTCGATGTAGGCGCTGCGCAGCCCGCAGGTGCGCGCAGCGGCCAGGTCGTCGTGGTGCGCGGCGACCAGCATCACCTGTTCGGGTTGCAGGTCGAACACGTGCGCCACGCCCCGGTACACCGCCGGGTCGGGCTTGTAGGCACGGAACACCTCGGCGCTCAGGATGCAGTCCCACGGCAGGCCGGCGCGCTTGGCCATGTCGGTCAGCAGGCCGATGTTGCCGTTGGACAGCGTGGTGATCGTGTAGCGGCGTTTGAGCCGCGTGAGGCCTTCGACGCTGTCGGGCCAGGCATCGAGCCGGTGCCAGACGCGGTTCAGGTGCGCCCGCGCGGCCTCGTCCAGGTGGACCAGGCCGAAGCGCGGCAGGATGGCGTCGAGGATCTCGCGGTGCAGGGTGTCGATCAGGGTCCAGCCCCGGCGGCCTTCGCGGATCGGCGCCATCGCGGGCTGGTAGCCGTCGCGCCAGGCACGGGCGAAGGCGTCGCCGTCCACGCCGGGGTGCAGCGCGGCCATCTCCCGCACGATGCTGCCGTGCCAGTCCACGACGGTGCCGAAGATGTCGAAGGCCAGCACCTGAACGGTGTCGGCCAGGGGGTGGGGGCCGGTCATTGGAACTCCTGGTCGGGCGATGTCTGCAAGGGTTACGGGGCTTGCCCCGGCCGTGCAATGGCCGCGTGGCGCACAGATCAGTTTAAGCTCTATGGCCATGACCTGTGACCCCTGCGTTCCGCCGTCAGCTTTGAAAGATGACGCCACCCGGACCCTGTCCTGCGCCGTGGTGCTGACGACCGTACCTGATGAAGCTGGCGCCGAGACCCTGGCCCGTCAGATCGTGGAGGCCGGCCTGGGCGCCTGTGCGCAGCTTGAACCCATCCGCAGCGTCTATCGCTGGCACGGCCAAACCTGCGTCGAACCCGAATGGCGGCTGATCATCAAGACCACCGTCGCCAGTTACCCCCGGCTCGAAACCTTCATCCGCGCGCGCCATCCCTACGAACTGCCGCAGATCGTGATGCTGCCGATCAGCGCGGGCGCGCCGGACTACCTGCAGTGGGTGGCCGAAGGCTCGGCCGGGGGGGATTGATCGCGCAGGACCAAGCGCCGCCCGGAACGATGCCTCCCAATTCTGGTCAGGAACCAGTCGCCGGGCCGGTTGGTGACCGGACCTTGACGGTGGAACTCAGGGCGTCGCAGCGCCGGCCTGGGCGCCGGGGCAGTCGGGGTGCGTGACGAAAGCGCTTCGGGACCGGTGTCGGGATACTTTTCCGAGTCTTTTCGGCATTGTCCCAGCGCCGGAAGGCCATAAGATGCTACACAATTGATAGTTACCTGCGGCGACCCATACGGCTGATATCATCATTTCACGCGGACGCGAGGCCGCAGACGACCGCCGTCCCGATGCTCCAACAGCTTCTTGCCCATTACATCCACGCCGCTGGCGCAGCCAATGCCCGGGGCGACTATGGAGCCGCAAAAGACTGGTGCGGTCATGCGATTCGATATGCCCCGGATTTGCCGGAGGCATGGTACAGCCTCGGGGTTTCATTGCGGGGGCTGAACAATGCACCCGAGGCGGTGAAGGCATTTGAAAAAGCAAGAACGCTCACCTTGCGATCGGCCGAAGCGCAAAACAGCATCGGCGTGCAGTTGTTTGAACTGGGCGCGGACGCGGAGGCGGAGAAGTGCCTGAACCGATCGATCGAATTGGCTCCGGCTTATGCGTTCGCCCATTCCAACCTGGGGCGGTTGCGGGATCGGCAGGGCCGCCTGGAGGAGGCGGAATCCTGCTTCCGCACAGCGATCGGACATCAGCCCGATCTGGCGCCCTTGCACGCCAACCTCGGCGGCGTGCTGCTGGCCCGTCAGGATTTTGCGGGGGCTCAGGCCGCGTGCCAACGGGCCGTCGAACTGGACCCCGGGCTGCCGGACGGCTGGCGCAATCTGGGTCTTGCCCTGGCGGAACTGAAGCGGTTCCAGGATGCCGAGGCCGCCTACCGCACCGCGATCGAACTGGAACCGGGCTCGCCGGAGGCCTGGAGCAATTTCGGCAATCTGCTGACCGAGGCGCTGCGGCTTGAAGAGGCCGAGGCGGCCTACCGCAAGGCGCTCGATCTCGACCCGCGCTCGGCGGAGACCTGGAGCAACCTGGGCAACGCCCTGCGGGAGCTGAAACGGTTCGAGACGGCCATCGAGTGCCTCGAACGTGCCCGGGCGCTCAACCCGAACCTGGACTATGGGCAAGGCACGCTGCTGGCCACGCGCATGAGGATCTGCGACTGGTCGTCCTTTGCGTCCGATACCGCTGGTCTCATCGCCGCCATCGGTGCGGGACGCAAGGTCGCAAAACCGTTCGATGTTCTGAGCCTGAGCGCCGATCCTGGTGTTCAACGCGCAGCGGCGAAAACCTGGAGCCAGGATCGCTGGCCGCAGCCGACGCCAGCGTTGGCGGGCGGCGCGGGTCAGGCCAAGGAAAAGATCACGGTTGGGTATTTTTCTGCGGATTTTCACGATCATGCGACCGCCCACCTGATGGTCGGATTCTTCGAGAAACACGACCGGGCGGCCTTCGAGACCATTGCGTTCGATTTCGGGCCCCGGCGTGACGACGAAATGGCCCGGCGACTGCCGGCCGCGTTTGACCGCTTCATCGACGTCCGCCCGATGTCGGATGATGAAATCGCGGATCTGTCACGACAGCTTGGTGTCGATATCGCCGTCGATCTGAAAGGCTTCACCCAGGACAGCCGACCGGGCATATTCTCGAGACGCGCGGCACCGATCCAGGTCAGTTATCTCGGTTATCCCGGAACCCTGGGTTCCAGCTGGATGGACTACCTCCTCGCAGACCCGGTGGTCATTCCGCCGGAGAGCCACTCCCTTTATTCCGAGAAAGTCGTTCAACTGCCTCACTGCTATCAGGTCAACGATGCCGCGCGGCTGATTGCGGACACGGCCTGGCGGCGCGCGGATGCGGGGCTGCCCGAATCGGGGTTCGTCTTCTGCTGCTTCAACAACAGCTTCAAGATCAACCCCGAGGTGTTCGATGTCTGGATGCGCATCCTCACCCGGGTCGAGGGCAGCGTCTTGTGGTTGTTGGAAGACACCCCGGCCGCGGCGCGTCACCTGGCGGCGCAGGCCGTCCGGCGGGGTGTGGCGGCCGAGCGGTTGGTTTTTGCGCAACGCGTGCCGGTGGCCGACCATCTGGCACGCCACCGGCTGGCCGACCTGTTCCTGGATACGCTCCCGTACAACGCCCACACCACGGCCAGCGATGCGCTGTGGGCCGGCTTGCCCTTGCTGACCTGCATGGGTGAGTCGTTTGCAGCCCGGGTCGGAGCCAGTCTGCTGACGGCGCTCGGATTGCCCGAATTGATTGCCTCGGACTGGAGCGCCTTTGAACAGCTTGCGGTGGACCTGGCCACCGCGCCGGATCGGCTGACGGCAATCCGGCGCAAACTGGCGTTCAACCGTCTGAACATGCCGTTGTTCGACACGGCGCTTTCGACGCGGCACATCGAGGCCGCGTTTGTCACGATGATGGAGCGCCACCGGCGCGGGTTGGCTCCGGCCCACCTGCAGATACCCCGGTGATCCGGCGGGCGGCGCCGTGTCGTTTCAACGCGGATCGCCGCTGCGGCTGTCCAGCGAGCCCAGGAACGAGTTTTCGCCGTGAAAGCTGCTGCCGAATTCGCTGCCGCCGCTTTCGCCCGCAAACCCCAGATCGGGGGCGAACGCGGCGCGACGCGTTCCGGGCCCAGGTCCTACTGCCGGTGCCAGCGGGGCCAGATCGCTGTGTCGGCTGTGCCGCTGGCGGTCGATCGCGCTGCGCAGGTGTCGCTGCGCGGCTGCGATGGCCGCCTGGTCGTGCGCGTGTGCATCGGCGAAAGCGGCTTCCTCGCCGAGGAATTCCAGACGAATCTCGGCCATCGTGGGCAGGTTGGCGGAGCGCACCAGCCAGTAGGGGATGCCGCATTGGGTGGACAGGCTGTGCTTGAGTTGCTGGTTGCGCCGCGAAAGGCCTGCCGGACCGGGCACGTCCACGCAGCCCACCACCCGGCCTTCAGCGGTGCAGACGGTGAAGGTGCAGTAGGCTCCGTTGAGCAGGTTGAACCAGTGCACGCTGTTTTCCGGCGAGCGCGGCATCGTGAAGCGGGTCACCGGCATCTTGATCATGATGGCGTGGTCGGAGAAGGCCCTGCTCAGCCAGCGCCACACCCGACGCTCTTCGGAGTTGACGATGGCGCGCGGACTCAGCGGCCAGCTCTGGGGAATCCGGCGCTGCGCGTACGCGGCCCGGCGCGCCCGCCAGGCAGACAGGAGGAGGCCGATCACGACGCCCACCACGGTTGCAACGACCATCGCAAGCCAGGTTGAAAGGTGTGCCAAGAACCTGCCTCCATGCGTTGACTCAAGTCCAAAGGCAATCGGCCCCGGTGAATAAGGCAAGGCAGAAAGGTGTCCAGACGCCGGTTCTCGCGTCGATCAGAGCGGGCGGTCGAAAGATGGCGCCGGTCGGCGTTTCATCGCCGCCCGGCGGATCACAAACGGGAGAAGTGAGCAGGCGGCTTCGGCCATGTCCCGGTTTACATGGCCCAGATGCGCGGATTCGTGGCAGGCAGGGCCCACAAGCGGGCCCGCCAGGCGGCGCGCACGCGCCTCATCAGGTCCATGGCGGGCTCCACCAGGGGCGCGAGCGCGCGCACGATCACCACCTGGCCGTTGGGACTGGTGGCGCCGGCGGTGGTGGCCAGCGGATGGGCGTCGATCACCGCGCGGGCGGCGTCCAGCGCGTCCTGGCGGCTCTCGCGTCCCAGCGGGCTGCCGGCGATGAAGAACACCGAAGCCAGGCACCGGTGCCCGGCCAGTCCCAGCGGGCTGTTCAACAGGCGCTCGTCGGCGGCGTCGATCCGGCCGCGCTCCAGCCACAGGCCGGGCACTTCGATGTGCTGCTGAAAATGCCCGCGGGCAAACGGCAGGCCGGCGTTGGGCAGGCCCAGGGCGGTCACGTCCCAGCCCAGCAGGGCGGCGCCGGGGGCCAGGCGCATCGTGAGGCGGTTCTCGGCCTGGCAGGCGTCGTAGCACAGAGCTTCCAGTGGCAGCCATTCCAGCCGCGCGCCTTCCATCAGCGTCAGTTCGGTGCGCTGCAGCGCCTGCTCGCCGGCGGAGCGGTAAAAGCGTGTGGCGCCGGGCGTGGTGAGCAATCCGTGCGCGCCGGGGCCTGCGGTGGCGGTGATGTCCAGCGTGTCGCCGCCCACCAGGCCGCCCGGCGGATGCACGAGCACGTTGTGGCAGATGGCGTCGCCCTCGGGGTACAGGCTCTGCAGGATTCGCAATGGCCCTGTGTGTCGGTGGCGCAGCACGCAGCGGCCGGCCTCCAGGGCGTAGTCAAGCTGCAGATGGGCGTGCCAGGTCATGAAGGAAGGGCGGTGCGGGAATGCCAGTGCCCTACTGTAGGGCAAACCAGAAGCCCCGGATGCCGGGGCGCGGTGCATGCCCGCCCGGTGCGCGCTGGCGCCGGCCGTGCAGTGAGAAAATCGAGTTTCCATGGATTCGGGACCTAAGAACGAAATGGGCGACCCCGGCCGCTGCTCCTGTGCCGGCGGCTGCAAGGGCGGTGCGGTGGTGCCGCAGCCGGCTTCTGCCGCAGACGCCGTGGGCGGGGGGGCGTGGTTCCATTCCCGCCTGTGGATTCCCGGCATGGACTGCCCTTCGGAGGAACAGTTGATCCGTCTGCGGCTCGCCGATGTGCCCACGCGGTTCATGCGCTTTGACATTCCCGGCCGGACCCTGGAGATCGGGCACGCGGGCGACGTCCAGGCCGTGATCGACCGGCTGATGCCGCTCGGCTTCGGGGCGGAACTGCAGGATTCCCGGCCTCTGGAACCCGGCTGGGAGAAGGCCGCGCCCGATGACGCGGCCCAGGCCCGGGTGCTGTGGCAGTTGCTGGGCATCAACGCGCTGATGTTCGTCGTCGAAATGTTTGCGGGCTGGTGGGCCAACTCTGCCGCATTGGTGGCCGACGCCGCCGACATGCTGGCCGATGCCGCCGTGTACGGCGTCGCACTGCTCGCCGTGGGGCGCAACACCGAGAGCAAACGGTGGTCTGCGAGGCTGTCCGGTCTGCTGCAACTCGGTCTTGCCGTGGGCACCTTGACAGAAACCGGGCGCCGGGTGCTGGCGGGTCACTCGCCGGACGAAGCGGTGATGATCGGCGTATCGGCGCTGGCGCTGGCGGCCAATGTCTGGTGCCTTGTCCTGGTGTCGAAGCATCGCGACCAGGGGGTGCACATGCGAGCCAGTTACATCTTCTCGGCCAACGATGTGCTGGCCAATCTGGGCGTGATTCTGGCGGGTCTGCTGGTGGGCTGGACCGCCAGTCCGCTGCCGGACTGGATCATCGGTGGCCTGATTGGGTCGATGATCCTGCTGGGTGCCATCCGTATCCTCCGGTTGCGGTGACGCCGCGCGCCCCATGGCCTGAAAGGTGCGAAATCTGATCGAAAGGAAGGACGTGAAATGAAGTACTCGGTGCAACCGGTCGAAGAGGGTGTGCGCGTGTCCGTGGTGGCGCCGCAGGAGCAGCGGGCGAAATTGCTTGAGGAGTTCGGCAAGTGCGCCGCCGGAACCTGCAGTTGCCCGTCCACGCAATATGCCAAGCTCGAGGGCGTGGACGTGAAACAGACGGCGGACGGGGTGCAGGTGGATCTGAAAGCCAGGTCCGGCGAAGTGATCGACCCGGACGACATCCGGCGCTGTCTGGACTTCACCGGCGAATCTCTCAACGAATGAGTTTGCCCGGCCCAGGGGTTCGATCGCCGGCTCGACGCCTGCATGGCGGCTTGATGCTTGCATGGGGCGCTCCAGGGCGGTGGCCGGGCCAACCCCTCGTTCGGGCAAGCCCGGGCGGGTGGCGCGATCGGGGTCCCATCGCGTGCACGGCGCGGCAACGGCGGATCGCCGTCGGGACTTGAATCGAGGCCCGCACCGCGCGAAGCAATAATAGGCACATGAACACACCGATTTCTTTGCGGGACCTGCCGCAACACAACCTTTTTCGTGCGGGCGACGTGTTCGTCCTGTTTGGTGAGCTTTTCGGGCGTGGATACGCCAACGGCCTGGTGAACGAAGCCCGCAAGGCGGGGATGACGATCGTCGGCATCACGGTGGGGCGGCGCGATGAAGCCCATGTGCTGCGCCCGCTGAACGACGAGGAACTGGCCGAGGCTGAAATCGCTCTGGGCGGTACCATCATCAACGTGCCGCTGATGGCCGGCTTTGACCTGGACGCGCCGGCCGGTGTGCCCACGCCCACCGAGCAACTCGGGCGCCTGACCCTCAAGACCTGGACCGAGGACAAGCTCGACTGGGC
>ERZ1645185.1259-NODE-1259-length-10433-cov-8.702544_pt1 | contig 10433 bp, 12 predicted proteins | sample MGYA00575351_ERZ1645185 | MGnify/ENA primary metagenome ERZ1645185 (study PRJEB40838, sample SAMN11284767) | freshwater sediment metagenome | isolation source: river sediment | host: Sediment | place: India: Jana village, Kanpur | collected 2015-12-17 ... | reverse complement strand
TTCCAGCGGTCCTTGCCGAAGTCGAAGTCCCGGTCGGCGGCATAGACGGTGTCGATCTTCACGCCTTCGCTGGCCGCCTGCTCGCGCGCGAGGCGCAGGCCTTCGCCCGCGACATCGAAGCCTGTCACTTGCCAGCCCTGCGATGCCAGCCACACGGCGTTGCGGCCCTGGCCCATGCCCACGTCCAGCGCGGCACCCGGGGCCACGCCCTGCACGGCTTCGGTGAGCAGGCGGTTGGGTTTGCGGCTGAAGCTTTCGGAGACGAGGAAGGCATTGTCCCAGGTGGCGGCATCGCCGGCGTCTCCGCCGGGGGCGACCTGGTGGAACAGAAGGCAGGGGGAAGCGCCGGGGTTTTCGCGCCAGACCATGGTGACATGGGTGCTGGCGGTGCCATAGCGGCCCTTCAGCGTGGTGGGGGCGACGACGACGGTGGCCGGGCCCTGGCTGATCACGCGGAACTCGCCCCATGTCCGTGTCGCCGCGCTGCCTGTTGTCGCCGCCGAGGCGCCGCGGGCCATGCGCTCGAACTTCGAGATCAACCCGTCTGGCCGCATCATCTGCCCGCCGGGACAGAAAGTGGCGGCCATCCGGGCGCCGTCGCGCGCGTCGAGCGCGGCCTGCGCGGTGCGGCTGAGGGCTGCATAATCGGGGGCGGCGAGCGCTGGCGCCGCCGCCAGCAGGGCGGCGATCGAGGCGTTGAGGCGCATATTGGCAATCTCCCTGCCGAATGGCGGGAGACTAGTGGCGATGTCGCGATTTCACAAGCAGGCCCCTGCCCGGATCAGGCGAGGACGTTCAGCAGGCCTTCGAACAGCTTGCGGCCGTCGGTGTTGCCATGGGCCTGTTCCACCACGCGTTCCGGGTGGGGCATCATGCCCAGCACATTGCCCTTCGCGTTCAGGATGCCGGCGATGTTTCGGGCGGAGCCGTTCACCTCCTCGGCATAGCGGAAGGCGACCTGGCCCTGTTGTTCGAGGCGGTCGAGCGTGTCGGCGTCGGCCTGGAAGTTGCCATCGTGGTGGGCGACGGGGATGGTGACGGTTTCGCCCGGCTGATAACCACGGGTGAACGGGGTTTCCGTTGTGACGACTTCGAGGGCAACATCGCGGCAGACGAAATCGAGGCCGGCGTTGCGCATCAGCGCGCCGGGCAGCAGGCCGGCTTCGGTGAGGACCTGGAAGCCGTTGCAGATGCCCAGCACCGGGGTGCCGCGGCCGGCTGCCGCGATCACTTCGCGCATGATGGCGCTGCGGGCGGCGATCGCGCCGGAGCGCAGATAATCGCCATGGCTGAAGCCGCCGGGCAGGGCGATGAGTTCGAGGCCCGGAGGCAGATCCGTGTCGTCGTGCCAGAGCATGGCGGGCTTCACGCCCGTGACCAGTTCCAGCGCGACGGCGAGATCGCGATCGCAGTTGGAGCCGGGAAAGACGACGACCGCGGTTTTCACGCCAGTTCCACCTTGAAATTCTCGATCACGGTGTTGGCGAGAAGCTTCCTTGCCATATCCGCCACCTGATCTTCGGTGGTGCCATCGGCCACATCGAGCTCGATCACCTTGCCGACGCGCACATCGGCAACCTGCGGGAAGCCGAGGCCTTCGAGGGCGTGGTGGATGGCGCGGCCCTGCGGATCGAGGACGCCGGGCTTGAGCGAAACGGTGACTCGGGCTTTCATGGGCGGGAGCCTATGCGCCAAACACCAGGGGAAGGGAAGCCGGATGGCGAATGGAACGGCGAACATCGCGCTGCTGATCGACGCGGACAATGCCTCACCTGCCGGCATCGATTCCGTGCTGACGGTGCTGGCAGAACTGGGATCGGTGAACATCCGCCGGGCCTATGGGAACTGGAAGAAACCGGCGCTGAAGGGCTGGGAGGCGCTGGTGCAGCGCCATGCGATCATGCCGCAACAGCAGTTCGACGTTTCGAAAGGCAAGAACGCCACGGACATGCGGATGACCATCGATGCGATGGATCTGCTCTATTCTGGGCGGATCGGCGGCTTCGGGATCATGTCATCCGATAGCGACTTCGGGCCCATCGCCATGCGGCTCAAGCAGGATGGGCTGCCGGTTTACGGCTTCGGATCGGACAAGACGCCAGAATCGTTCCGGGAGGCCTGCACACGCTTCATCCTCATCGATCAGCTGCCGCCAATGGCCGACGCGACGGGGCCTGCGGCCAAGGCCGCCCCGGCAAAGCGCCCCATCGATGCCGAGCTGGTGGCGTTGTTGACGGACGCTTACACCGCTTCCAAGCGCGATGCGAAGGGGTTCGCGTCGCTGAGCGAAATTGGCAATGTCGCCGGCAACCGCTCTTCATTCGACGCCCGCAACTACGGCTTCCAGCGTTTGTCGGACCTGATGGAGAAGGTGGACAATTTCGCGGTCGAGCGGCGGGAAAACGGCGTTTTCGTGCGACGGGTGCGATAGGGGGCAGGCCCCCTATTTCGCGAAGGCCTCCACGGCGCTGACGGCCTGGGCGAAGGGGCGGGTGCCGGGCGCGATGACTTCGAAGTGGCCGGCCACGGGGGCGAGCCAGATATCGGCCTTGTCGCCGGCCTTGCGGGCGGCCTGGGCGAAATCGAGGCCGATGGCGGGGAAGGCGGCTGCGTCATAGACGCCGTGCAGCATCACGACGGGGGCGCCGAGCGGCAGCAGCCGTTCGGGGCTGGTGTCTGCGAAGCGGACGTCGTCTGGCCGTTCGCTGCCGTCTTCGGCGGACTTGGGGGCGAGCTTTTCGACCGTATCTGCGCCGCAGAGCGTGTTGATTTCGGCCGACCAGTTGGCGAGCGAGCCGATGCCGCCGACCGAGACGACCCCGCGCGGCTTCAGCGGGTTTTCGCCGTGGAGCGGGCTGGCGGCGGCGACCCTGCCGCGGCCGGCCGCCCAGAGCGCGAGATGCGCGCCCGCCGAATGGCCGAAGAACACGACGCGGTTGAGATCGAGCTTGCCGGCTTCCGCATGGTCGCGGATGAGATCGATGGCCTTCGCGACATCCTGATAGGTGCCCGGATAGCCGCCGCCATCCTCGTCGATGCGGCGATAGCCGATGGACCAGACGGCATAGCCCTTGTCGAGGAAGGCGCCTGCGGCGGGGCGGAGAAGTTCCGGCCCGGCAACCGCCTGCCGCCAGCAGCCGCCATGGATCATGACGACGACAGGGCGCAGCGCATCGGGCGTTTCCGCCGAAGGTTTGGGCAGGAACAGCTCGACCTGCTGGCTGGGCGCTTCACCGTAGCGGATGGTTTCCGAAGGCGCGGCGGCGGGCAGCGAGGCGATCGCGCGCGGGCCCATCAGGCGCGGGAGATCCGTGAGGCCGCCGGACTGCGCGAGAAGGGGCGCGGCGAGGAGGGCCGCGCCGGCCATGAGCAGCCGCCTCATTGGGTGTTGCGGGCCTTCCGGGCTTCATCGAGATCAAGGACGGCGCCATCAGCCCCTTCGGGCAGCAGGCCGAGGCGGCGCGCCACTTCCTGATAGGCCTCCACCTCTCCGCCGAGGTCGCGGCGGAAACGGTCCTTGTCCATCTTCTCGTTGGTTTTCATGTCCCACAGGCGGCAGCCATCGGGGCTGATTTCGTCTGCAAGGATCACGCGGCTGTAATCATCTTCCCACAGGCGGCCGAATTCCAGCTTGAAGTCCACCAGACGGATGCCGATTCCGGCAAACAGGCCGGTGAGGAAATCATTGGTGCGGATCGCCATGTCGACGATGTCGGCCAGCTCGTCCTGCCCGGCCCAGCCGAAGCAGGCGACATGTTCTTCGGTGATCATCGGATCGCCGAGCGCATCGTCCTTGAAATAATATTCCAGGATGGTGCGGGGCAGCTGGGTGCCTTCCTCGATCCCGAGGCGCTTGGAGAGTGAGCCTGCGGCGACATTGCGGACGACAACTTCGATCGGGATAATTTCAACCTGGCGAACAAGTTGTTCGCGCATGTTGAGGCGACGAATGAAGTGCGTGGGGATGCCGATATTGCCGAGCAGGGTGAACAGATGCTCGGAAATGCGGTTGTTGAGGACGCCCTTGCCGGAGATGGTGCCCTTCTTCTGGGCGTTGAAGGCGGTGGCGTCATCCTTGAAATACTGGATGAGCGTGCCGGGCTCTGGCCCCTCATAGAGGATCTTGGCCTTGCCCTCGTAGATCTGGCGGCGGCGGGACATATCGCTGTTCCTTGAAACTGAAAGCCGGGCATAGCGGGTTCGATGCCATGGGGCAACGCGCGAGCGGTGGAGTCCGCGGCCTGGCTGTGCAAGAGTTGGCCCATGCTGACGATGTTTCTGCTGGCGGCCGCTGTGACCGCCGATCCGCTGGACCCCATCCGCCCGCCCTGCGGCGCTGCCTATGCCGGGCGGGTGGTTTCCGACGATCCGGCGGATGCCGACATGGCCGGCAAGTCGCTGATCATGCATGTGCGCGTGTGCGATGCCGACGAAGTGCAGATCCCCTTTCACGTGGGGGATGACCGGTCGCGGACCTGGTTCCTGACGGCAATCGACGGGCGGTTCCGGCTGAAGCACCGGCATCGGCACGCGGACGGGTCGCTCGACGCGCGCACGCTTTATGGCGGGGACAGCGCCGGGGCCGCGACCCCCATGCCCGGCGGCGGATGGCGGGTGGATTTCCCGGTGGATGGGCATTCGAAGCAGATGTTCGCGGCGCAGGGCATTCCGAAATCGATGACCAATGTCTGGTCGGTGGAGCATGTGCCGGGGCGGCTGTGGGTTTACCAGCTGGCGCGGCCGGGGCGGCTGTTCCGGGTGGAGTTCGACCTGACGAAGCCGGTGACGCCGCCGCCAGCGCCCTGGGGGGATGCGGGCAGCGTGAACCGCTAGCGGCAGAAGGGCTGCGACCGGGCGGCCTGATCGACATGCAGATGATCGGCGTGCGGCGCATCATAATCGGGTGACAGGGTGGTGCCGAAGTGGCGGCAGGCGCCGTTGCGGATCTCGCGCAGGAAGGCGCGTTCGGCGGCATTGCCGTTCCAGTGCTTCAGGACAGTGATGTCCCGGCCGGAGGCGAGACGGAAACCACCGATGTCGACGGCGTTGGCGCGGGCATGTTCCGACAGTTGCGCGCCGGGGCGGTTGCTGATGGGGCGGCAGCCATAGCCGCCGAAATGGCGGATGGCGACGACAGCTTCCCCCAGATGGCGGCGGGCGGCCGGTTGCAGCACATCCTGTTCCCAGCGGGTGAGAGCGGCAGCCACGGCGCAGCTGGTGACCGGCTGATCCGGCAGCCAGCGCGGGTTTCCGGGGGGTGCGGGCTGGCGGCTGACGGCCCAGCCATAGCCGCAGCCGCCCGGCCCGGCGCGGCCCTGCACGATCGTGGGGCGGATACCCATCCGTTCCAGCGCGGCACGGCACAGCGCCGGATCCCGGCCGAGATCGGCATAGGCCTTCAGCGCGGGGGCACGGCCCGGCGGCGGGGCAGGGGCAGGGCCGGGCCTGCCGCAGGCGGCGAGGGCCGCCGCCAGCAGCAGCGGCCAGGCCTTCACGCCAGCTTCACGAGCATCTTGCCGGTGTTGGAGCCGGAGAAGAGGCCGACGAATGCGTCCGGCGCCTTGCCGATCCCATCGAAGACGGTTTCTTCCCAACGGATGCGGCCCTGCTGGATCCAGCCGCTCATCTCGGCAAGGAACTGCGGTTGCAGGCTTGCGAACTGGGTGACGATGAAGCCCTGCATCTTGATGGACTTGCCGACGATCATGATGATGTTCGACGGCCCCGGCGTGGGTTCGGTCGCGTTGTAGTTGGCGATCATCCCGCATTCGACGAGGCGGGCAAAGGGGCGGGCCAGCTCGATGGCGACTTCGAGATGCTCGCCGCCGACATTGTCGAAATAGACGTCGATCCCCTTGGGCGCCGCGTCGCGGACGGCGGCGAGAAGGCTGCCGCATGTCTTGTAGTTGATGGCGTGATCGACACCGACGGACCGAAGCCAGGCGCATTTGGCGTCCGTACCTGCGGTTGCGATCACCTTGCAGCCCTTGAGCTTGGCGATCTGCGCGACCGCCGAGCCGACGGCGCCGGCCCCGCCCGAGACGAACACGGTTTCGCCTTCCCTGGGTTCACCGATCTGGGTGAGGCCCGACCAGGCGGTGAGGCCGGGCATGCCGAGGATGCCGAGATAGGCCGAGGGCGAGACGCCTTCGATGGCGGGCAGCTTCGTGAGGGCGGAGGCCGGGGCGTTGAAGCCTTCGCGCCAGCCCAGCATGGAGGAGACGATGTCGCCGGGCTTGAAGCCGGAATCGTTGGACGCGACGACTTCGCCGACCGCGCCGCCTTCCAGCACCTTGCCGACCTGGAAGGGCGGGACATAGGAGGGGCGATCATACATGCGGCCGCGCATGTAGGGATCGACCGACATGAAGAGGTTCTTCACCTGCACTTCGCCGGGACCGGGGGCGGGCAGATCGACTGTCGCCAGTTCGAAATGTGCGGCGTCGGGAACGCCGACCGGGCGGCTCTTCAGGTGGATTTCGCGCGTGGTGGCCATTTCACTCTCCCCAATGTCTGTATTCCGGGACTGTCGGGGCGCGGGCCGGCGGATTCAACCCGCATTTCCCGTCAGTGTGCGGATTTCGCCGGCTTCAGCTTTGCGACGAGCGTGACGGCCTGGGCGATGATCGCGCCCAGGATCAGGCCGAAGATGCCGGCGAAGGCGGCATGCGCCGTCCATTCGATGGCGCCCTGAAGCACCGGCGACAGGGTGGCGACGGCGTGCGCCCAGCCGTGGAGCGCGTGGGGCAGGGCAGGCCAGACGCCGATCACTTCCATGCCGTGCAGGACGATGCCGCCGCCGACCCAGGCCATGGCGGCCGTGCCGATGATGGAAAGCGCGGCAAGCAGCTTGGGCATGCCCGCGACGAGCCCGCGGCCGACGGCTTGCGACGCCCCGTTCTGGTGGGAGGCGAGGCGGACGCCGACATCGTCCATCTTCACGATGAGGGCGACGCCGCCATAGACGAGGATGGTGACGGCGAAGCTGACCCCGACAAGGGCTGCGGCCGTGGTGGCGAGCGGCAGGTTGCTGAGTTCGCCAAGCGCGATGGCGAGGATTTCGGCCGACAGGATGAGATCGGTGCGGATGGCGCCCGACACCATCTTCGATTCCTGTTCGGCGGGCTCCAGCATCACCGGGGTATCGGGATCATGGCCTTCGGGATGCTGGTGCAGGCCCAGCTTTTCCATCACCTTTTCGGCCGCCTCGAAGCAGAGGAAGGCGCCGCCGATCATCAGCAGCGGGGTGAGCGCCTGCGGCAGGAAGGCCGCGAGCGCGATGAAGATGGGGGTGAGGAAGAGGAGCTTGTTCCGCAGCGACCCCTTGGCGATCTTCCAGATGATGGGCAGTTCGCTTTCCGGGGAAAAGCCGGTGACATAGGTGGGGGTGACGGCGGCGTCGTCGATCACGACGCCGGCCGATTTGGCGCCCGCCTTGGCCGTGGCGGCGGCGACATCATCCAGCGTGGCGGCCGCGACCTTCGCGATTGCGGCGACATCATCGAGGAGGAGGAGGAGGCCGGACGCCATTCATTGATCCTTCAAGGTTTCGAGCATGGAGGCAATGGCCTCGTTCGCGAGCGCATCGGCGCGTTCGTTCATGGGGTGGCCGGAATGGCCCTTCACCCATTCCCAGCGGATGCTGTGCGGGCGGGCGGCTGCATCCAGCGCCTTCCACAGATCATCGTTCTTGACCGCGTGCTTTGCGGCGTTGCGCCAGCCGTTGCGTTTCCAGCCGTGGATCCACTGGGTCATCCCTTCCAGCAGATATTTGCTGTCGGTGACGAGGGTGATGCTGGCGGGGCGCTTCATTGCCTCGAGCGCCTTCAGCGCCGCCGTCATTTCCATGCGGTTGTTGGTGGTGAGCCGTTCGGCGCCGCTGAGCACTTTTTCGGTGCCGTTCCATTGCAGGATCGCGGCCCAGCCGCCGGGGCCGGGGTTGCCCTTGCAGGCGCCGTCCGTGGTGATGCGGACCTCAGGCGAGGCTGGCATAATGGGCGAGCCTGCGGGCGAAGGGGAGGGGATCCTTGCGCTGGACAAGCGCGTCGGACGGAGGGGCGAGCCAGTCCTGCGCGCGGGTGAGCAGGAAGCGCAGCGCAGCGCCCAGGCCCAGCAGCGGGAAGGCGGCGCGTTCGGCGTCGCTTAACGGGCGGACCGATTCATAGCCTTCGAAAAGGGCACGGGCATGGGCCATCAGCGGCGCGCGGCCATCGCGGGGGAAGGCCCAGGCGGCGTGGAGGACGGCGAGATCATAGGCGTAGAGATCGGTGCAGGCGAAGTAGAAGTCGATGAGGCCGGTGACGGTTTCGCCCAGCATCAGCACATTATCCGGAAAGAGATCGGCGTGGATGGTCCCGCGCGGGAGATCGGCGGGCCAGCGGGCGGCCAGCGCATCGAGGTGGCGGGCGACGGTGGCGGCAAGACCGGGTTCGATGCTGTCGAGCCCGGCGCCCAGTTCAGCGGCGCTGGCCTGCCAGTGGGCGAGGCCGAGGGCGTTGGGGCGTTCCGCCGTGTAGGAGGCGCCTGCGAGGTGCAGATTGGCAAGCGCGGCGCCCGCGGCCCGCGCCTGTGCGGCGGTGGGGACAGAGACGGAGACGCCGGGCAGATACTGGATGAGGCAGGCGGTTTTTCCGACCAGCTGCTGGATCGCCGCGCCCGACCTGTCGCGGATGGGGTGAGGGACCGGCTGCCCGGCGTCTGCCAGATGTTCCATCAGCGCGATGAACCAGGGCAGCTCATCGAGGTCGATGCGCCGTTCATAGAGGGTGAGGATGTAGCGGGCGGTTTCCGTTTCGATCAGGAAGTTGCTGTTCGAGACGCCCTCCGCGATGCCCTTCGCCGACACCAGCGCGCCGGTTTCATAGCGCGACAGAAAGGCTTCCAGCGCCTCCGCCGGGACTTCGGTATAGACGGCCATGGCGGCGGGTCAGGCGGCGACGAGGGCGCGGGGCAGCTTGAAGACCACCTGTTCGGTGGCGGTCGTGACTTCCTCGATCGAGACGCTGAAGCGGGATTTCAGCGCGTCCAGCACTTCCTGGACCAGCACTTCGGGGGCCGAGGCGCCGGCGGTGAGGCCCACGGTTTCGACACCTTCGAACCAGGCCCAGTCGATGCCGGCGGCGCGCTGGATGAGGCGGGCCTGCGCGCCTTCGCGGGCGGCGACTTCGCGCAGGCGCTGGGAATTGCTGCTGTTCTCGGCGCCGATCACCAGCACCAGCTGGCACTGGGCGGCGATCGCCTTCACCGCCGTCTGCCTGTTGGAGGTGGCGTAGCAGATATCCTCGCCCTTGGGGCCGATGAGCGAGGGGAAGCGGCGCTGGAGCGTGGCGACGATGTCGGCGGTGTCGTCCACGGACAGGGTCGTCTGGGTGAGGAAGCCCAGTTCCGGGGTGGGCGGCGACACGGATTCGGCGTCTTCCACGGTTTCGATGAGCGTCATCGAACCATCGGGCACCTGGCCGAAGGTGCCGATGACTTCGGGGTGGCCGGCATGGCCCACGAACAGGATGTGGCGGCCCTGTTCCACCAGCCGTTCGGCCTGGCGATGCACCTTGGAGACAAGCGGGCAGGTAGCGTCGAGCCAGTCGAGCCCGCGTTCCTGCGCGGTGGCCGGGATGGATTTGGGGACGCCATGGGCGGAAAAGATCACCTGCGCGCCATCGGGAACCTCGTCCAGTTCCTTCACGAACACCGCGCCCTTGGCCTTCAGGCTGTCGACCACGAAGCGGTTGTGGACGATCTCGTGCCGGACATAGACGGGCGCGCCATGCTTTTCGAGCGCGAGCTCCACGATCTGGATGGCGCGTTCGACGCCGGCGCAGAACCCGCGCGGGGCGGCGACGAGGACACGGAGTGCGGAAGCGGGGGGCGCGGACGCGGGGGAAGAAGCCATGGGCCTGCCCTTAACGGAGTTTGCCCCCCTCATGAAGCCCCTTCCCAGCGCTGCGCCGCCCGCCTAAGGACGGGGTTCGCTGCGGGCCTGCCCCGACTGTGATGAACCCGGGGGCGGGCCAAGAGGAGAGCCGCAACTTGTCGAAGTCCTATCTGGCTGTCGGGCTCCTGGTTTCGGCGCTCGCGCTGACCGGCTGCAACCGCAACCCCCTTCTGGTGACGCGCTCGTCCTGCCCGGCTGTCGCCGTGCCGTCCTATGTGGGCAGCGTGACGAAGTTCGATCCGCCGCAAAGCCGCGACGCCGACGCCATCGACGTGACCGCGCAGCTGACGGACGTGGTGGGGACCTGCACGGAGACGGCCGAGTATCTGTCCACCGAGGTGAGCTTCAAGGTGACGGCGCAGCGGCGCAAGCCGGGGCCGGCGCGGCAGCTTTACCTGCCGATCTTCGTGGGGCTGGCGCAGGGCGGCAATGTGCTGGTTTCGAAGCAGGTGACCGGCGTGATGCTGGAGTTTCCGGAAGGCCAGCTGCGGGCGGAAAC
>ERZ1645185.1258-NODE-1258-length-10434-cov-8.323538_pt1 | contig 10434 bp, 8 predicted proteins | sample MGYA00575351_ERZ1645185 | MGnify/ENA primary metagenome ERZ1645185 (study PRJEB40838, sample SAMN11284767) | freshwater sediment metagenome | isolation source: river sediment | host: Sediment | place: India: Jana village, Kanpur | collected 2015-12-17 ... | reverse complement strand
CTGAAACAGGCCGCCGGCGTGCTGCAGACCAGCGACATCGAAGCCATCAACCGGCTGCTGACCAACGACGCCGAGGCCAAGCTGCAGTAACCGCACGGCTGAATCCGTTCACCCAAGGCGCCGGGCAACCAGCGCCTTGTTTTTTTCCAAGGCGCCTTGATTGCGAGCCACCACATCGGCATTGGCATTCGCCATGTTCATGCGGCGGACTTCATCCGCGAGCACGGCAAGCAATTCATGTTGCAGCGCACCGGCATCCGGGCATCGGATCAGGCCGCCTCCGGCTTGCAGCGCGGCGACGCTGTCGGCGAAATGGGCGGTATGCGGTCCGACCAGAATCGGCAGGCCGTTGACGGCGGGCTCCATGACATTGTGCCCGCCGATGGCCTGCAGGCTGCCGCCGACGAATACCGCATCGGCGCAGGGCATGAAACCGGGCAGTTCGCCCAGCGTATCGATGACGAACACCTCGGTTCGCGCATCGGGCCAGATTTGCGTGCTGCGTTTTGCCAGCGCGAAGCCCTGCGCTTCAACGGCCGTGGCCACCCCGCCGAAGCGTTCGGGATGGCGCGGGGCCCACAGCAGCAGCGCCTGCGGATACCGTGCCAGCAACGCGCGGTGCATGGCCAACACCGGCGCCTCTTCCTGCTCGTGCGTGCTGGCGGCCAGCCAGACCGGACGTTGCGGCCAGCTGGAACGCTGCTTTTTCGCTTCCGCCGCCTGTGCGGAATCCGTCGCAAGATCCCATTTGATGTTGCCCGTGATGCTGACCGCTGCCGCATCGGCGCCGGCCTCAAGGTAGCGCGCGGCATCTTCCCGGCTTTGACAGGCGATGGCCTCCGGCAAGGCCAGCGCCGCACGCAGAACGCCGCCGAAACGCCGGTAGCGCGACAGCGAACGTTCGGTCATCCGCGCGTTGACAATCAGCAAGGGCGTGCCGCTGCGGCGCACCTCCAGAAACAGCGTCGGCCAGATTTCGGTTTCGAACACCAGCGCGATGCGTGGCTGGAAATGCCGGAGGAAGCGGCGCACCGTGTAACCGGTATCGAACGGCAGATAGACCGCATGACAATCCTCGAACGGCAATGCGGCTGCGGCCTGCCTGCCGGCCGGCGTCTGGCAGCTGATCAGCAGCGGCAGCGAGGGATGTTCAGCGCGCAGCGCCGCCAGCAAGGGCGCAGCGGCCTTGACTTCGCCGAGCGAAGCCGCATGCAGCCAGATCGGAGCCTTGCAGTGCGCGTGATAGCTGCCGAAGCGCTCGCCCAGGTGCCGGCGGTAACCGGGCTGGCGCAGGCTTCTGAAAAAGATAAACAGCAGCAGTGCGGGCAGCAAGAGACACCATAGTCCGGCGTATATCAGCCTCGGCAGGATGGGATAAGATAGGCGTTCCATTGCGACAAGCATAACCCAGCATCGGACCGACCGTTTGAGCCAGGACAGCCAGCGCCCATCGTTTTTCAGGCATATGCCGTCGTGGCTCGCCGTCGCTGCCGGCACGCTGATTGCGCATCTGCCCTGGCGTTTCTATCGCCCGCTGTCCTGGGTTATAGCAGGCCTGATGCGGCTACTGATGCGTCGGCGCGGGCGCATCGCGCGCACCAACATACGGCTGTGCTTTCCGGAACTTTCCGCGGCAGAGCAGGAATCGCTGTGGCGGCGTAATTTCGACTCGACCGCATTCTCTCTGTTCGAATTCATCCGCGGCTGGTGGGGTCCTTTAAGCCGGCGCGAGCGCAATACGCAGATTGCCGGATACGACAACTTGTTGGCGGCCAAACGGCGGGGCAAAGGCGTGCTGTTGATCTCGCCGCACCTGACCACGCTGGAAATCGCCAATCAGGTGCTCGGCAACCGCATCGGCATGGCGGCCATGTACCGGCCGATGAAATCGCCGGTGCTGGAATGGAGCATCAAACAGGGCCGCCTGCGTCATGGCCAGGCCATGTTCGCGCGCGATGAACTGCGCCCGGCGCTGCGTTACCTGAAATCCGGAGGCATCATCTGGCTGGCACCCGATCAGGAAACCCGCCGCGGAGACAGCGTATTCGTGCCGTTTTTCGGACGTCCGGCCTGGAGCCTGACTTCGGTCCATCAGATGGCGAAGCTGACCGGCGCCGCGGTCCTGCCATTTTTCCACGAGCGTCTGCCTGAAGGCGGATACCGACTGGAAATCCTGCCGGCCTTAAGCGATTTCCCCAGCGATGATGCCGGGCAGGATACGGCACGGGTGATGGCGGCATTCGAGGCGATGATCCGGCGCTGCCCGGAACAGTATCTTTGGATGCATGCGCGTTTCAAGCGCCAGCCGGATGGCAGCAACCCGTATCGATCAGTCGATCAGACGGTATGACGCGCCGCAGTAGGGGCACTTGCCGGCACCGGTGGCTTCGATGGCGATCACCACTTTCGGATGCTGGTTCCACAGCGCCATGTCCGGCGTCGGACAGGCCAGCGGAAGCTGCGCGCGGGTGATTTCGATGACGGTGTCTTTCGGCGTATTGGCGGCGTTGGCGGTCATGTCGGGATCCCTCGATTTACGCCATTTTACCCGTTTAACGCCGGAAAAAACAAAACCCGCCGAAGCGGGTTTCGTATCGTGGCGGCCCGGATTCAGGGCTTGGCAGCAGTCGCTTCCAGGGTGATGCGGATCTCGACCTCATCACTGACCAGCGGCGCGTAGGCGCCGACACCGAAATCGGAACGTTTGATGCGGGTAACGGCATCGAATCCGGCGGCCGGCACTTTTTTCATCGGATGTTCGGCGATTTTATTGACCTTGACATCGAATGTCACCGGCTTGCTCACCCCGTGAATGGTCAGCTCGCCGCCGACATGCAGTTGCCTGTCGTTGATCACATGCACGGATGTGCTTTTGAAGCTTGCCGTCGGGTACTTGGCGGCATCGAAGAAATCCGGGCCCAGCAGATGCTGGTCGAGCTTGTCGACGCCGGTGCTCAGGGAGCTGATCGGAATCTCGACACTGATCCGCGATTTGGCCAAATCGGCCGTATTGAGTTCGAACTCGCCGTTGACCTGGTCGAATCGGCCGGTGATGTTGGAAAAGCCGAAATGGCTGTAGGTGAACTCGACCTGGGTGTGGGTCGGGTCTATGGCATACTTGGCGGCGAACGCGTTCGAGGCGAAAGCCAGAGCGGCGAAGGCGATCAGGGCGAATCGTTTCATGTTGGTTCCTGGTTTGTGGGCTGTTAGTGGTCAGAGGATGGAACAGGCGTCGGCGAAGGCCAGGCGCGGCGAACGCGGAAACAGCTGGGCGGCGTCGCCGTAGCCGAGATTGATCAGGAAATCGGATTTGATCGCGGTGCCGTCGAAGAAGGCCCTGTCGACCGCCGCGTTGTCGAATCCCGACATCGGTCCGCAATCCAGGCCCATCGCGCGCGCGGCCAGGATGAAATACCCGCCCTGCAACACGCTGTTGCGTTTGGCGGTGCTTTCGATCAGCGCCGGATTGCCGGCGAACCAGCTGCGGGCGTCGGTATGCGGAAACAGCTCGGGTAGTCTTTCATAGAACGCGAAATCGGCCGCGACGATGACGGTCACCGGCGCCGCCATGGTTTTCGCGAGGTTGCCTTCGGACAGTGCCGGCCTGAGTTTTTCCTTGGCTTGCGCCGACTTGATGAAAGTGAATCGGGCCGGGCTGCAGTTGGCGCTGGTCGGTGCCCACTTCACCTGCTCGTAAACGGCCTGCAGCAGGGCATCGGGCACCGGGCGGTCGAGCCAGGCATTGTGGGTCCGGGCATTGCCGAACAATTGCGCCAAAGCGGCGTCGGGCAGGCTTGCTGTCATGCGTAGTCTCCAGTAGGGGTTTGATTATGTCCGACGCCATGTGAGCGCAGCGTAGACATTCGGCCAGCGCCTATAGTAGGGGGTATCCGGCGGCGGCGACAGCGGTTGCAATCAAAAGATTATTCCATGATTGGAACAATGCTAGCTGTGGAAGACCATCCGATGCCGTTGCAGCACCGCGCTGACCCCGCTGCGGACCGCTCCGAGTCCGTCGGTTTCCGGCACGATGCGCTTGCGGTTGCCGAGATGGCAACGCAGACCCTGGCCCTGCAGCCATTCGACCGCATCCCGCAATACCCGGCTCTCGTGTTCGGTCAGCACGCCGGCGGCATGCAGCCCGATGATCAGCTCCGGCGTCTCGCGCATGGCCAGCAACTCCGGATGCCCTGCGGCATGCATCAGCAGCATGGCCTGCAGGAAAAATTCGATGTCGGTCAATCCGCCCGGGCCGTGCTTCAGGTCGAAGTGCCCGTCCGTGCTGCGGTCGAGTTCCGCGCGCATCCGCAAGCGCATGCCGGTCACTTCGGCATGCACGGCCTGCGCATCGCGCGGCATCCCCAGCAGGTCCGCACGCAGGCCATCGAAGCGCCGGTGCAACAGGGCATCGCCGGCCACGGCCCGCGCACGCACCAAGGCCTGCAGCTCCCAGGTCCAGGCGCGCTGCTGCTGATACTGCTCGAAACTCTCGAAACGGCTCACCAGAAGGCCTTTGGCGCCGTCGGGACGCAGTCGCATGTCGGCCTCGTACAGGCTACCGGCCGGCGTGCTGAGGTTTAGCAGGGCAATCAATTTCTGGGCTAGCCGCAGGAAATACCGGGGCGCATCCAGGGTTCGTGCGCCATCGCTCGCGGCCTCCGGCCCGCAGCGGTCGAGGAACACCAGATCGAGATCGGAATTGAACGACAGGCTGCGTGCGCCGAGACTGCCGTAACCGATGGCGGCGAATCCCGAATCCGGAACCGTGCCATGCTGCCGCTGCAGGTCCATGGCCGCCAACTGCAGGCACTGCTGCAGCACCGCCTCGGCCAGACAGGTCAGCAACCGGCTGGCTGCGGTCGCGGACAGGCCCTGGAACAGGAACTGGTATGCGATCTTGAAACTGGCGCTCAGTTTGTACTCGTTCAAGGCCAGCAATGCCGATTCGATGTCATCGCCCAGGCCTTCGGTCAAACCGGCGGCCCGGGCCGCCAGCCGGTCGCCATCGATTTCGCCGGCTATGACCCGTGAATCGAGCAGTTCGTCGAGCAGAAACGGATGCTGTATCAACCGGTCCGCCATCCAAGGACTTGCATCGAAGACCTGTACCACACGTTGCAGGGAGTTCGGCTGTTCGTCCAGCAGGGCGATGTAACTGCTGCGCTTGACGGTCGCCTGCAGGAAAGCGAGCGCGGCTTCCAATCCGGTATCGGGATGCCGGGCCTGGCCGCACTGCCGGCAAAACGCGCCGGCCACCCGCTGCAGGCGCTGCCTCGAACGGTCGGAAAGCGCTGCTGCCCCGGGACTGGCGAACAGGGCAGCCAGCCGGTCGGCATGCTGCTGCCCCTGCTTGTAGCCCATGTCTGCCAAGGACTGCGCCGTTTGTACGGAACGGACATCATCAGTGACAGCCGTCGCCTCGCCGCCGAGCAAGCCGGTGAACAGGCGCTCGACATCACCCCGATGCTTATCCAGTTCGGTGCGCAAAGCAGCGGAATCGGGGTAATCCATCGAAACCGCCAGGCGCCGCATCGCATCGGATGCCTCGGGCAGGTGATGGACCTGGGCATCCCGCAGCATCTGCACCCGGTTTTCCAACCGGCGCAAAAACAGATAGGCCTGGCGCAACTGACGGTGGCTGGCCTCGCCGATCAATCCGGCATCGCGCAGACGGTCCAGACCCTGCAACAGGCCGCGGCACTGCAGTTCCGGACTGCGGCCGCCGTAAATGATCTGCATGGCCTGCACGTAGAATTCGATTTCCCGGATGCCGCCTCGCCCGAGCTTCAGGTCGTCGGCCATTTCCCGGCGCTGCACTTCGGCTTCGATTTTTGCCTTCATCTCGCGCAAACCGTCGATGGCGGTGAAATCCAGATAGCGCCGGTACACGAAGGGCCGCAGCGAGGCCAACAGGCGCTCACCGGCCTCGATATCGCCGGCCACAGGCCGTGCTTTCAACCAGGCATAGCGTTCCCAATCCCGCCCGGAATTCTGGAAATACTGCTCCATGGCATCGAACGACAGCAGCAACCGGCCGCTGGCGCCGAACGGCCGCAGGCGCAGATCGACCCGATGGCAAAAACCGTCCGCGGTGACTTCATCGAGCAGATTGGCCAGACGCTGGCCCAGTCGCGTGAAATAGGTCTCGGCCGGCAACGGGCGTGCGCCGTCACTGCTGCCATGGCCGCTGAAGGCATAGACCAGATCGACGTCGGAGGAAAAATTCAGCTCGCCGCCGCCGAGCTTGCCCAGACCGAGCACGGTCATGCACTGCTCCGAACCGTCTTCGGCACGGACGGTGCCGTGCTCCCGTTTCATCACGGCCAGTAGCGCATCGAAGGCCGCGCGCAAAGCCAGTTCAGCGATCCGTGTGCTGCCGGCCAACGTCTGCTCGACATCGTCCAGACCGGCGACATCGCGCCAGATCAAGTTGGCCGACTGAGCGCGCCGCCAACGCCGGATAAGGCGCGGCCAGTCGGAATCCTGATGCTCCGGCAGCAGCAGCGGCGACACCGGCTGCCCGAGCTGCGCAATCTGTTCCGGTTGCTGCTGCAGGACCTCGATGGCGAAATCGGACACCAACGCCAGGCGTTCGAGCGTATCGCGTTGTTCCATGCTGAGGGTATGGCCGGCAAGCACGCTTTCCAGCCGTTCCCGCCACGCCTTATCGGACAAACGCCACCGCCATCGTCAGAAACAAGCCGATGCTCAGCATGTCGGTCAAACCCGACATCACCAGATTGGCCGACATCGCCGGGTTGAAGCCGAGCTTGCGCAGCAGCAGCGGCAGGCCGGCGCCGAGCAGCGCAGCCGACATGCAGCTGAGCGCCACGGCCAGTACGGTCATCAGCGCGAAGCCGCCGGCAGAACCGTATTCCGGATGCCTGGAAACGATGATGAACATGCCGATCGCGGCCAAGGCGCCGGTCAGCAGTCCGTTCAACAGGCCGAGCCAGGTTTCCTTGATGATCTGGCGGCGGACATACGCGGCCGGATTGGACAGGCTGAGGCCTCGCAGGGTGCAGGCCATGGCCTGCGAACCGATGGTGCGGCACAGTCCGGCGACGATCGGCAGGAACACCGCCAACACCGCGGCGACGGCGATTTCATCGCGGAATTCGGTGATGATGAAACCGGCCACGAACAGCATCAGCAGATGGATCTGCAGCCAGGGCTGGCGGAACAGCAGTTTCCGGAGCCACGGCGAAGCCCATTGTTCATCGTGATCGACGCCGACCAGATAACCGGGCTGCCCCGACAGTTCGAAAGCGTGCTGTTCATGCAGGCGATGGGTGTGGACCTGGCCGAGCAGGATGCCTTCGCCATCGCAGACCGGATAGGTCAGCGCCGGTGTGAGCGCCAGCCTGGCGATGGCTTCGTTCAACGGCCATTCCGGACGCAGGCTGCAGGGATCGCGTTGCATGATCTGATCCAGACTCTGGCCGCGCTCGGCAAACAGCAGCTGCTTGAACGCCACGGTGCCCAGCAGCCTGTTGCCGGGATCGACCACATAGACCTGGTTCAATTCACGCTGCGGCATCAGTTCACGCAGCAGATCGACCGCCATCGCCACCGAGGTGCCCTTGCGGAAAGCGGCAATCGGTTCCTCGAGCTGGCTGCCGACCGTACCCGCCGCGAAAGTTTCCGCCCTCAGCCACGCCGAACCGGTGCTGCTGGCGGTCATGATGGCATCGCGCACATCCTCCGGCAAAGCCATCAGGATGGCCATGGCCCGCGCCGGCGGCAGCTCGGCCAGTTGCTGCGCGGCCAGATTCGGGTGCTCGATGTCGAGCAATCCGGCCGCCGTCCGGGCATCCAGGGCCAGCAATCGCGTGCTGAAAGGTTGAGCGGAACGGGCCACGGCGTTTCCTGTACGGCGGTTTGCCATAGAGTAGCGCATTGCCTGTGGCCTGCCTACGGCATTGCGTCGGGCTCGCTGATGGCGTAACCCTTGGCGCGCAGACGGTCGAGCATGCCGCCGGGCTTGATCAGTTCCGCGATGCTCACCACCGCGACCGCGGAACGGTTGCGGTCGAGCGATTTTTCGACGGCCGCAAGCCAGGCGCCGCGTACGCGCTCCGGGACATCGGCCAGGCCGGCGTTTTTCGCCACGCCCGAACCCAGCAGCGCGTCGATGCAGGCACCGGAAAAATCCTCCTGGGAGATAGCGCGCAGACCGGCGACATCGCCTTCCGCCCACAGCATGGCGCGCGCGGCCATGAACTGCACGTCACGCTCGATGCTGTCCAGGGTTCTTTCGAAACAGGCGACATCGTTCAGGGCGTCGCGGTTGAAGCGCTTGATGAACTGCTTCGGATCGCCGATGTTGACCTTGACCTCGGGCTGGAAAACCAGCACATCGGCACGCTTGGCCAGCTTCTCGGCTTTCGGCCAGACGATGCCGTCCTCGCTCAGCCCGGCCTTGGCGATGGCCTTTTCATACAGCTCCTGGGCCGCGAAGATCGGGCGGAAATATTCGATGCCCTTGTCGTTGCCGATGTATTTCCGCTTCATCACCAACCAGCGCTGGTAGGTGGCCGGCGGAAGGATCTGCTGCAAGGTCTTGCCGTCCGGATTCTTGCGCGCTTTCAGCAACGACGGCAGCAGGCCGAGCTTGCCGAAAAAGCCGATATCGGCATCGAGTGAGACCGTTGGCGAGCCGATCAGCTGCTGCGATTCAGCCAGCTTGCGCTCCAGCTTGATGGTTTCCCACTGCATGCGCTTGGGCACCGGCCGGATCGAAGCCAGGATCCATACCGTGTTTTCTCCCTTGCTGACCTTCCAGAAGCCCGGACCCGGCAGCACCCCGACGACCTCGACGGTATCCAGAATGCGGTCGCCTTCCGTTCCGATCGCGGACTGCGCCGGCGCGTACGGGGAAAACGCAGCGGAAATCAGAAGAACAACGCTTGCTGCCGTGGCATTCAACGGTCGGGTCATGGAGCCATTGTAGGGCAGGACGGTGTGAATGTTGTTTCAATTCGACGGGTTCAGCCAATCCGATGCTCTGCCCATGCCCGGAACAATCCAAGAAAAACCCCGCCGAAGCGGGGTTTTCGTTGTGAAGCATCGGTGGGGTGGATCAGAAATCCATGCCGCCCATACCACCCATGCCGCCGCCTTGCGGCATCATCGGCTCGTCTTTCTTCGGCGCCTCGGCCACCATGCACTCGGTGGTGATCATCAGGCCGGCGATCGAAGAAGCGTTCTGCAGCGCGGTGCGGGTGACTTTGGTCGGATCGAGGATGCCCATTTCGACCATGTCGCCGTACTCGCCGGTGGCGGCGTTGTAGCCGTAGTTGCCGGCGCCTTCCTTGACCTTGTTCAGTACCACCGACGGCTCTTCGCCGCAGTTGGTGACGATTTCGCGCAACGGCGATTCCATCGCGCGCAGGGCCAGGGCGATACCGACGTTCTGGTCTTCATTGGCGCCTTTCAGGGTGCCGATGGCGGTCAATGCGCGGATCAGCGCGACGCCGCCGCCCGGCACCACGCCTTCTTCAACTGCCGCGCGGGTGGCGTGCAGCGCGTCTTCGACGCGGGCTTTCTTTTCTTTCATTTCCACTTCGGTGGCGGCACCGACTTTGATGACGGCAACGCCGCCGGCCAGCTTGGCCACGCGTTCCTGCAGTTTTTCACGGTCGTAATCGCTGGATGTGTCTTCGATCTGGGCCTTGATCTGCTTGATGCGTGCCTGGATGCCATCGGCTTCACCGGCGCCGTCGATGATGGTGGTGTTTTCCTTGGAGACCTGGATTTTCTTGGCGCGGCCGAGATCCTTGATGGTGGCTTTGTCCAGCGACAGGCCGACTTCTTCGGAAATCACGGTACCGCCGGTCAGGATGGCCATGTCTTCCAGCATCGCCTTGCGGCGGTCGCCGAAGCCCGGGGCCTTGACGGCGCACACTTTCACGATGCCGCGGATGGTGTTGACCACCAAGGTGGCAAGGGCTTCGCCTTCCACTTCCTCGGCCACGATTAGCAGTGGCTTGCCGGCTTTGGCGACGGCTTCGAGCACCGGCAGCAGATCACGGACGTTGGAGATTTTCTTGTCGTACAGCAGGATGAACGGATCATCCAGTTCGGCCGACATCGACTGCTGGTTGTTGACGAAATACGGCGACAGGTAACCGCGGTCGAACTGCATGCCTTCCACGACGTCCAGTTCGTTGTCCAGACCGGAGCCCTCCTCCACGGTGATCACGCCTTCCTTGCCGACCTTGTCCATTGCCTTGGCGATCAACTCGCCGATGTTGGCGTCGGAGTTGGCCGAGATCGAACCGACCTGGGCGATTTCCTTGCTGGTGGCGCACGGTTTGCTGAGTTTCTTCAGTTCGTCGGTGGCGGCGATCACGGCTTTGTCCATGCCACGCTTCAGATCCATCGGGTTCATGCCGGCGGCCACGGCTTTCATGCCTTCGCGGATCATGGCCT
>ERZ1645185.1257-NODE-1257-length-10441-cov-4.345658_pt1 | contig 10441 bp, 10 predicted proteins | sample MGYA00575351_ERZ1645185 | MGnify/ENA primary metagenome ERZ1645185 (study PRJEB40838, sample SAMN11284767) | freshwater sediment metagenome | isolation source: river sediment | host: Sediment | place: India: Jana village, Kanpur | collected 2015-12-17 ... | reverse complement strand
CCGCAGCAGTGGAAAGAAGTGATCGACACCAACCTGACCGGTGTCTTCAACATGACCCATCCGCTGTGGTCGGGAATGCGTGACCGCAAATTCGGCCGCATCATCAACATCTCGTCGATCAACGGCCAAAAGGGACAGGCAGGTCAGGCCAACTATTCGGCGGCAAAGGCGGGCGATCTGGGCTTTACCAAGGCGCTGGCCCAGGAAGGCGCACGGGCGGGCATCACCGTCAATGCGATCTGCCCCGGCTACATCGCGACCGAGATGGTGAAGGCGATCGACGAAAAGGTTCTTGCCGAGCGCATCATCCCGCAGATCCCCGTCGGACGTCTTGGCGAGCCCGAGGAAATCGCGCGCTGCGTGGTGTTCCTTGCCTCCGACGACGCAGGTTTCGTGACGGGATCGACGATCAGCGCGAACGGCGGCCAGTTCTTCGTCTGATCCTTGGCGCCAGTTCAGCGAAAGGCCCGCAAACGCGGGCCTTTCTGCTTGCAGGGGGGCGCAGGCACCGGCAGGTTCAGGCGCGAAAGAGAGGCCCCATGACTCGCCGCCGCGCCACATTCATCGGTTTCACCGCCATCCTGCTTTGGGCGCTGCTGGCGCTGTTCACCATCGGGTCGGCGCCGGTTCCCCCGTTCCTTCTGAATGCGATCTGCTTTGCGATCGGCGGCGGAATCGGTCTGGTCTGGACCTTGGCGACCGGTCAGGCGGCGGCGCTGGCCCGCGTTTCGCCCAAGGTCTACCTGTTCGGGACCGTGGGGCTTTTCGGCTATCACTTTCTCTACTTCACAGCCTTCCGCCTGGCGCCTGCGGCCGAGACCGGGCTGATCGCCTATCTCTGGCCGCTCTTCATCGTCTTGCTCTCGGGCTTGCTGCCGGGTGAACGCTTGCAGCGGGCCCATATTGTCGGTGCACTGATCGCCTTTGCTGGTGCTGCGGTCATCGTCCTGGGGCGCGAAGGGGGCGAGACGAACATTCTTGGCCTGATCCTCGCGTTTGGGTGCGCGGTCACCTGGGCGGTCTATTCGGTCGCCTCGCGCTTTCTGGGGCAGGTGCCAACCGTAGCGGTCACGGTCTACTGTCTTGCGACCGCAGCACTTTCCCTTCTCGCGCATCTGGCGCTTGAGGAAACCCGTTGGCCCGAAACGGCCCTGGGCTGGGCCGCAACCCTGGCGCTCGGCATCGGGCCTGTGGGCATTGCGTTCTTTACCTGGGACATCGGCATGAAAAAAGGCGACATCCAGATGCTGGGGGTCGCCTCTTATGCTGCACCGCTCCTTTCCACGCTGGCGCTTGTGGCTGCCGGGATCGCGCCCCCATCGCTGACACTGCTTGTCGCGGCGATCCTTGTCGCCGGAGGGGCTGCGCTGGCCGCACGGGCCAGCGCCAAACGAACTCAGGCGTGAGTAAGTCGGGTGATCTCTTCCTTGATTTTCAGCTTCTGTTTCTTCATGGCGGCAATCTCTTGATCGCTGGTGCCCGGCGCCCGCTGCGCCCGTTCTACCATTTCAGAGAGGTGTTCGTGCTTCTTCTTCAGCTCGGCGATATGCGAAGCGACAGTCATGCAAACCTCCTTTGATCCGTTCGGGTAAGAGGATTGCAGCACGGATTCGCGTGGCTGTCATCAAAATGTCACCGCTGCAGCGCGGCAATTGCGCAGCATTCAGCCGAACTGCGCGGAAAGGTCGCCACCGTCTCGCAGAATCCGGTTCGCCTCTGGCGTGTAATCCTCACGGTCGCCCGAATGTTCGGCGCCTTGATGGATGACAAAGGGGGCCAGAAGCCGGAATCGGGCGCGCCCACCCTTGCGCGCGCGGAGAATCACCCGCTTGGCCTCCCGCCCTTCGCGCGCCGAAAGTGGCAGTACCGAGGCCGATCCGAGCTTGCCCAGGCCGCCCAGAAGCGCCGGTAACGCATCGGCCCCGGTAATCATCGTAAGCCACCCGCCGGGACGTAGCCGACGCGCCGCGACAGCCATCCAATCGGCCAGTGGGACGTCATCAACCTGCATCGCCGTAGCGCGCGCGGAGATGGGCGAGGGGGTTCCTCCGGCCGGATAGTAGGGCGGGTTGCAAATCACATGGTCGAAATCGCGGCGCAGCTCGGTCGGCATATGACGCAGGTCACCGGCGACAACGGTGAAGCTGATGCCGTTGCGTTCGCCATTCCGGCGGGCAAGTTCGGCATAGCCAGGTTGCAGTTCCAGACCGGTCAGATGCAGCCCCGGCACGCGCGCGCCGAGACAAAGGGCAGCGGCCCCCGCACCGCAGCCCAGATCAAGGACCGACTCGCCCGGTTCAGCCGGGCAGGCCGCAGCCAGCAAGACCGGATCCGTCGCCGCACGATATCCGCGTGCGGGTTGCCACAGGCGCAGACGCCCGCAGAGGAACTTGTCATCGGTCAACTGGTCGTCGGCAAACATCAGCGCCCCGGATCTATTCCATTGTCGCGCAGCACCGCCGAGGCGATAAAACCGTCACGGTCTGCAACCATAAGCCGCTGCGGCAAGATTCCAAGGCAGCCGTCGAGGATGCTCATGTGGACGTCCAGCCGAAACACCGTTATACCCTCGCCCTCAAGAAGGGCCGTGGCAAAGGCGATGACCGTCGGGTCCGTGCTGCGCAGGATTTCCTTCATATGAAAACACATGTCGGCAATCGCAGCGATTGTCGAGACCGCAGGCTGGGGGGCACATGGGGTTGGATGAGGCAGCGCAAAAACCGCACGATCGGCTGAGCGCATGGCTGGCCGCCGATATGGAGGCGGTCAATCTGATGATCCGTGAGCGTATGGCCTCGGAACATGCGCCACGCATCCCGCAGGTCACGGCACATCTGGTCGAGGCCGGGGGCAAGCGGCTTCGGCCTCTGCTGACGCTCGCGGCGGCACGACTTTGCGGCTATGACGGGCCCTATCACATCCATCTGGCGGCCACGGTCGAGTTCATCCACACCGCGACGCTGCTGCATGACGATGTGGTGGATGAAAGCCGCCAACGGCGGGGGCGTCCCACCGCGAACCTGCTGTGGGACAACAAGTCCTCGGTGCTGGTTGGTGACTATCTCTTTGCCCGCAGCTTTCAGTTGATGACCGAGACCCGCTCGCTTCGGGTAATGGAGATCCTGTCAAATGCCTCGGCCACGATTGCCGAAGGCGAGGTGCTGCAACTGACGGCGGCGCAGGATCTGGCGACGACGGAAGCCATTTACCTGCAGGTCGTGCGTGGAAAGACGGCCGCGCTGTTCTCGGCCGCAACCGAGGTCGGGGGCGTCATCGCCGGGGCCGAGGCGGCACAGGTTGAGGCGCTCTATACCTATGGCGATGCGCTTGGCATTGCGTTCCAGATTGCGGATGATCTGCTCGATTATGGTGGCTCAACCGCCGCAATCGGCAAGAACGTGGGCGACGACTTCCGCGAACGCAAGCTGACCTTGCCGGTGATCAAGGCCATCGCGCAGGCCAGCCCCGAGGAGCGGGCGTTCTGGGACCGCACCATCGCGCGCGGCCGGCAAGAGGATGGCGATCTGGATCAGGCGCTGGCGATCATGGCGCGACATGGCGCGATGGAGGCCGCACGGGCCGATGCGCTTGCATGGGCTGACCGTGCCCGTGCAGCCATCGCGCAACTGCCCGATCACCCAATCCGGGGCATGCTGTCAGATCTGGCCGCCTACGTCGTCGCCCGGATCAACTGAGCCATATCGGCGCGACCGGGGTAGACCATCCCGGCCGCAACCCACCAGTCCGGATGGTCGGCCCGAAGAGCCTCGGCCGCGTCAAGCGCGTAATCCTCTTTGGCAAAAAGCGCAAAGCAGGTCGCACCTGAGCCCGACATACGGGCAAACAACGCATTCGGCAGTCCGCTCAGTGCCGCGATGACCTGGCCGATTTGCGGTGCCAGTTGGCGTGCGGGCGCCTCCAGATCGTTGCGCTGTTCTTTCAGCCATTCGGCGAGATCTGCAGCATTGCGCCATTGCGGCAGGGCGTCGGGCAGGGGGGCGTTTTCCTTCTGCGCGAGCGCCCTGAACACGGCGGGCGTGGGCACTTCGATTCCGGGATTTGCCAGAACCACATGCACCTCTGGCAGCGGGGCCAGCCAGTCCAGCTGCTCGCCGATGCCGCGCATCCGGGCCGGATGTGAGGCAAGACAGACCGGCACATCCGCCCCAAGCGCCGCGATTTGCGCGCTGTCTTCAGCCGACATGGGCGTGATCGTCCCTGCCATCATCCGCAGGCGCAACACGGCGCGGATTGCCGCCGCAGCATCCGCCGAGCCGCCACCGATACCGCTGGCCGCGGGCAGGCGCTTTGTCAGATGCAGCGCCACACCCATGTCGCCAGCCGCCAGTCGCGCGGCGCGCAGCACAAGATTGTCCTCGCCCGCAGGCACATCGGCGGCGAAGGGGCCGTCGATCGTCAGGCCCAACGCCTCGGCACGCGTCGCCCGAAGACCATCACCGATGCCGGCAAAGACCACCAGACTGTCCAGCAGGTGATAGCCATCATCCCGTTGCCCGGTGACGTGCAGCGCAAGATTGATCTTGGCGTGGGCGAATTCAGTTATCGTTTGCGGCAGCATTCACGGGGCTCAACGGCGGGGCGCCTTCCTCGGCCAGAACATTGTCCAGCCCGATTTCCAGCTTGCGGCGGATCCGGGCGGCAGCGTCTTCCTCGGGGTTGAAGGACAGTGCGCGGCGCCATTGGAAACGCGCCTCGAGCTTGCGGCCAACGGCCCAGTAAACGTCGCCCAGATGGTCGGTCACTTCAGGTTCGACCGGTTCCATCAGCGAGGCGCGCTCCATCGGCTCCAGCGCCTCTTCATAGCGACCAAGGCGGAAATAGGCCCAGGCGAGGCTGTCGACAATGGCGCCATTGTCGGGGGCGGCATCGACTGCGCGCTTGATCATGTCCAGCGCCTCGTCAAAGTTCCGGCCCTGTTCCAGAAAGCTGTAGCCGAGAAAGTTGAGGACCTGCGGCTCATCCGGCTTCAAGGCCAGCGCTTGCCGCAGATCGGCCTCGGCCTCGGCGTGCTTGTCCAGCTTTTCGTTGCAGATCCCGCGCAGGAAATAGAGCCCCCAATCACCGGGCATGGGCGTCTTGATCAGGTCGATCGCCTGCGAATAGGCGCGCGCGGCCGCTTCGCATTTCTCTTCCTTGCGCAGCATGTCGCCATAGGCCACATGCACCGAGCGCAACCCCGGATAGGTCTTGGACAGGGTCTGCATGACCTCAAGCGCGGCATCGGGCTTGCCTGCGGCCATCAGCGTATCGGCGCGCCCCACCTCGGCCAGGTAATGCTCTGGCGCATCCGGCGGCACCTGGGCATAGACCTCGGCCGCGAGTTGTCCCTGACCACGATCGACGAGCATCGAGGCACTGGTCAGCAGCGCCTCGGCATGGCCCGGATTGATATATGTCGCAGCCCGCGCATAAAGCAGCGTGTAGTTCGGGTCCGCCTCACCGCGCAGCGCCGTCATCATCGAATAGAAGATCTCGGCAAACCCCTCTTGCGGGGTGCGCACCACAGTCCAGGACAGCGTCTCATCGTTCTGAAGCCGCGCCTTCATGGCTTCGACCGACAGATCCTGCCCCGGGTTGAACACATCCGTCAAAAGCGCGAGCGCATCCTCGTTGCGCTCAAGCTGGCTCAGCACCTCGGCATGGGCGATAACCGCGCGGCGGAACTGGCGAAGCGGCTTTGCAGGCTCCGAGGCGAAGACGGCCTCAGCCCCTTCGAAATCGCCCACCACCGCCAGCGCGAGCGCCTTGTGATAAAGCCCCAACGCGCCGCCGACCGATTGCTTGCTCAGCGTGTCGAACTGCGCGATGGCGTCCGTCATCTCGCCCTGACCGGCCAGGGCCCAGGCCTTTGCCAGCTCGTCAAATACCGGATTGACCTTCGCGCCCGCATCCTGCCGTTTGCGGATCGCCTCGAAATTGCCGTCCCTTGCGTCGCGCGCGGCAAGGGCAAGCGTGCCGAACTGGCTGTCGAACCCCATCTCGGCGGCGCGTTCCGTGGCCTGCGCCGCGCGGTCATAGTCGCCAAGACTCATCGCCGACAGCAGCATCCCCTCGACGAGCGCGAAATTCTCGGGGTCATCGCGCAGGGCACGCTCGAACCAGTAGGCGGCATCGCGGAAGCTGCCATCCATCAGCGCGGTGCGGGCCGCCAGATAGGCGCCTGCATTCTCTTGCGCCGGAGGCTGTGGCGCGAGCGTGGTTTCCGGCTGCTCTGCCGTCTCGGCCCATCCGGGTCCTGCGATGATCGTCAGGGCCAGGGCGATGGGAGACAGGTTCAGGCGCATGCGGTCCTCCGGTTCAATGGGCACAACCTAGAGGCCGGGCCCCGGCAAGGCAATGCGGGGCATCCCGTCGGATGCCCCGCAGCGGCGCGAAGTCGCGCAGAAGTTATCGTGGGGATGCCCGTCTGGCCTCACATGTTCGGATAGTTCGGTCCGTCGCCGCCCTGCGGGGTTGTCCAGTTGATGTTCTGGCTGGGGTCCTTGATGTCGCAGGTCTTGCAGTGGACGCAGTTCTGGAAGTTGATCACAAAACGGGCGTCCTGGCCTTCGCCGACGACTTCATAGACGCCAGCGGGGCAATAGCGCTGCGCGGGCTCGTCATATTCGGGCAGGTTCACCCGGATCGGGACGGATGCATCCTTGAGCTTGAGGTGCGCGGGCTGGCTTTCCTCGTGGTTGGTAAAGCTGAAGGACACGTTGGTCAGCCGGTCGAACGACAGCTTTCCGTCGGGTTTGGGGTAGTCGATCTTCTTGAAGTCGCGGGCCTTCCCGGTCGCCTGCGCATCGGTCTTGCCATGCTTGAGCGTGCCGAAGACGGTCAGGCCGATCGTGTTCAGCCACATGTCGAGCCCGCCCCCCATCAGCGAGGCGACCAGGCCGAAGCGCGACCAGAGCGGCTTCACGTTGCGGACCTTCTTCAGATCCTTCCCGATTGCGCCCCCGCGCACCTCGGCTTCATAGGCGCTCAGCTCGTCGCCCTCACGCCCGGCCTTGATTGCGGCAAAGGCGGCCTCGGCTGCGGCCTTGCCCGAGAGCATCGCGTTGTGGTTGCCCTTGATGCGCGGCACATTGACCATGCCGACCGAGCAGCCCAGAAGCGCCACGCCGGGTGCCACCATCTTGGGCATCGACTGCCAGCCCCCTTCAGAGATCGCCCGCGCGCCATAGGCCACGCGCTTGCCGCCCTTCAGAAGCTCGGCCACCATCGGGTGATGCTTGAAGCGCTGGAACTCCATATAGGGGTAGAGGTGCGGGTTCTCGTAGTTCAGGTGAACCACGAAGCCGACATAGACCTGGTTATTCTCAAGATGGTAGATGAACGACCCGCCGCCGGCATTGCTGCCCAGAGGCCAGCCCATCGTGTGGGTGACCGTGCCCTCGCGGTGCTTGGCGGGGTCGATCTCCCAGATCTCTTTCATGCCGATGCCGAACTTCTGCGGGCAGTGGCCTTTCGAGAGGTCGTATTTCGCGATGACCTCTTTCGACAGGCTGCCGCGCACACCCTCGGCGAGGAAGACATATTTGCCGCGCAGCTCCATCCCGGGTTCGTAGGCCGGGCCGGGCTCGCCGGTTTCGGCGTCGCGACCGAACTCGCCTGCGACCACGCCCACCACGCGGTCCCCCTCGTAGACAAGCTCGGAGCAGGACATGCCGGGGAAAATCTCGACGCCCAGCCCCTCGGCCACACCGGCCAGCCAGCGGCAGACATTGGCCATCGAGACGATGTAATTGCCGTGGTTGTCCATGAAGGGCGGCATAGGCCAGTTCGGAATACGCACCTGACCGGCGGGGCCAAGGATATAGAAGTTGTCTTCTTTCACCTCGGTCTTGATCGGGGCATCCATGTCGCGCCACTCGGGCAGAAGCGCATCCAGCCCGCAGGTATCGAGCACCGCGCCTGACAGGATATGCGCGCCAACCTCGGACCCCTTCTCCAGAAGAACCACGCCCAGATCCGGATCAAGCTGCTTCAGCCGGATCGCCGCAGACAGACCCGCCGGCCCGCCGCCCACGATGACGACGTCATACTCCATGCTCTCGCGCTCGATAGCGGTCATCCCCGTTTCCTTCCTTCTGGCTGGCCCACCTTGGCGGGCTGTCCGCTTGACCCCGGCGATCTGTGCCGCAAGGGAAGCCTCGCGTCAATCATGACGCAACATCAAATCGCCGCGTTGCAGCGTGTCAGCAATAATCTTTCGGGGTCGATGCCGCGAATTGCGCGCAGGATGCCGCTTCCTGAACGCATGCCCCCTTGCATTTGCCGTGGCCATCGGGTCAGGTTCTGCCAGATACGACAGAGTCATGGCCCCACCGGGCCGTGGCTTTGCTTTTTTAGCGAGAGGCCGATGGAAAAGATTCCGATGACCCGGGCGGGATTCGACACGCTCGACGAAGAACTCAGGGCGCTGAAGACGGTTGAACGGCCGGCCGTGATCCGCGCGATTGCCGAGGCGCGCGAGCATGGCGACCTGTCCGAAAACGCCGAGTATCACGCCGCACGCGAAAAGCAGAGCTTCATCGAGGGCCGCATCAAGGAGCTGGAAAGCATCCTGTCGCTGGCCGAGGTGATCGACCCGTCAAAACTCTCGGGCTCGATCAAGTTCGGCGCCACCGTGACGCTGGTCGATGAGGATACTGAGGAAGAGCGCACCTATACCATTGTGGGCGAAGTCGAGGCGGATCTTGAGCGCGGCCTTCTGAATATGAAGTCGCCGCTGGCAAGGGCCTTGATCGGCAAGGACGAAGGCGACAGTGTCGAGGTGAAGACCCCCGGCGGTCAGCGCAGCTACGAAGTGCTCAGCATCCGTTACTCGTAAAGTCCAGAAAGAACCCGACATGGCCGATCCGAAGGACAGGCTGACCACCGTGCAGGCTTCGGTCGAAAGACCGGCCCGGTTCAGCCGGATGGACATGATGGCGGCGGGGCTCAGCCTTGTCTGGCTGGTCGCGGTCGCCATTTACGTGCTGATGGCGCCGGGCGGTGCGGGCGGGCCGCTTGGCGTTGTGATGACCCTTCTGATGGTATTCCTGCCGATCGCGCTGATCTGGATCACGGTGACCACCCTGCGTTCAGTGCAGGACCTGCGGGCCGAGGCCTCGCGCCTGCAGGCGTCGGTGGAGTCGATGCGCGCCGCCTATGCCGAAGCGCAGGCGCAGCCCTCGGTCGAGCGCAAGCTGGAAGAAATCGAGCGCGCCACGCGGTCGGCCGAGACGGTGCTGGCGACCTTCACTTCGCGCCGTGATGTGACGCTTAGCCAACCGTCGGCCGATCGCAAGGCCGCGCTGATCACGCCAACACAGGCCGGGGCGGCGGACGATCAACCGGCGCTTGCCCTTGGCACTCCGGCCGAGGATCTGCGCCCGCCATTGTCGGTCAGCGACTTCATCCGCGCCCTGCAGTTCCCCGAAAGCCCCGAGGATCGCGAGGGCTTTCGCGCGCTGCGCCTTGCGCTGGAAGATCGCACCGTCGCTCGCCTGATCCGGGCCGCGCAGGATGTGCTGACGCTTCTGGCGCAAGAGGGCATCTATATGGATGACCTGAAGCCCGAGCGCGCGCGGCCGGAGTTGTGGCGCAACTTCGCCCAGGGCGAGCGCGGGCGCGGCGTATCGGGGCTTGGTGGCATCCGGGACCGGTCGTCGCTTGCGTTGACGGCCGGGCGCATGCGCGAGGACCCGGTCTTCCGTGATGCGGCACACCACTTTCTCAGGACGTTCGACAAGACCTTTGCCGAGTTTGAAAAGAACGCAACCGATAGTGAACTGGTCGATCTTGCCGATACCCGCACCGCGCGGGCCTTCATGCTGTTCGGGCGGGTTGCGGGCGTATTCGACTGATCTCGCTGCACCTCGCCTGCGCCCCGGTCCCGGAGAACGCCCTTGCGCCGCATCGCCCTGCTGATGACCCTTCTCGGTGCCTGCGCGTCTACCGCAGGGCTTGACGATCCGCTGGCAGATCTGGGGGATTTCGTGCTGGGGCACAACATCACGGTGACCGACAAGATGCAGATGGTCCCGATCTCGCGCGCGGCGACCGGGGCCGAATGGGAAGCGGCGATGGAAAAGGCCGTGGCCGACCGCTTTGGCCGCTATGACGGCAGCCGCGTCTACAACATCGGCATCGCGATTGACGGATATGCGCTGGCGCCCCCGGGCATTCCCGTCGTTGCTGCGCCAAAGTCAGTTCTGGTCATCACCGCCAACATCTGGGACGACGCGCGTCAGGCCAAGCTGAATACTGAGGGCAAACAACTGACTGTGTTTGAAAATCTCGATGGAGAAAACCTGATCGGCACCGGTTTGACGCGTACCCGGGAAGAGCAGATGGCGGCGCTTGCATACAATGCGGCAGGCGCGGTCGAAACCTGGTTGCTGGAGCATCCCGAGTGGTTTGCCGATCCCGGGGGGGGCGGCGCCCTCGC
>ERZ1645185.1256-NODE-1256-length-10445-cov-6.944947_pt1 | contig 10445 bp, 9 predicted proteins | sample MGYA00575351_ERZ1645185 | MGnify/ENA primary metagenome ERZ1645185 (study PRJEB40838, sample SAMN11284767) | freshwater sediment metagenome | isolation source: river sediment | host: Sediment | place: India: Jana village, Kanpur | collected 2015-12-17 ... | reverse complement strand
CGCCGTAGGCCGCGGCCAGTGCGGCCTTGCCCACGTCGGGCTTGCCCTGATCGTCCTTCTCGATCACAACCAGCTTCTTGCCGTTGACCATCATGGTGCCGCCGGTCGCGTAGTCCAGACCCATGTTGAATCCCACGATGGTCTGCTTGGCATAGGCTTCCAGCGGGCCGGTCTTGCTGGCGATGAGGGCAATCTTGATTTCCTTGGGCTGGCTGAAGGCCGGGGCTGCGAAAGCTGCCGCCAGAACCGCGACCGCCATCAGGTTGCGACGTTGCATGTGGAGTCTCCTGTAGTTGCTACCAACGACAAAGCATGTCTTATGCCAGACCGAAACATCGTTGATTTCATTGGAAAATATCATCTGTTCAATGACGATTGTCCGAAAATCAACCAAGCCATATGTTCTTTAATCGAACATTTGTCTGATTTTTGATCAGGGTTTCCCCTGCATACGATGTCCCGAGCGGCCACCCCACTGCGGGGTCCTCACCGTGAAAGGCCTTCACCGTCCGGACGCAAGCGCTCATACAGCTTGGCCCGGGAAATGCCCAACAGCCGGGCCACCGCCACCTTGTTGCCGTTGCAGCGGTCCATCGCGGCGGCAATGGCCGCCCGTTCCAGTTCGGCCACCTGTTCGTCCAGCGGACGCAGAAGGCCGGGCGAGACCGGCGCGCCCAAGGCGCTGCCCGACCGGCCTGCCGGGCGCAACGGTTCGTCGCCGGTTCCGATGCGGGCGCCGGGGGTTTCGCGCAGCACCGCCTCGATCGGCTCCCGTCCCAGGAAATGACTCTCCGTGCGCATGGCCGCCTGTTCCAGCACGTTGCGCAACTCGCGGATGTTGCCGCGCCAGGGTTGGCGCGCCAGCAGCGCCAGCGCCTCGGCGCTGAGCTCGGGCGGCTGCTCGCCGCTGCGCAGCGCCATGTCTTCGCCCAAGGCCTCGACCAGCGCGGCCAGATCCTCGGTGCGCTCACGCAGCGGCGGCACGCGGATGGGCAGCACGTTCAGGCGGTAGAACAGGTCTTCGCGGAAGCTGCCTTCACGAACCAGCTTGACCAGATCACGCGAGGTGGCGGCGATGACCCGCACGTCAAAGGGAATCAGCTTGTTGGAGCCCAGCGGTTCGATCTCGCCCTCTTGCAAAGCCCGCAGCAGCTTGGCCTGGAGCGCCAGCGGCATATCGCCAATTTCGTCGAGAAACAGCGTGCCCCCGTCGGCCAGGCGGAACTTTCCATCGCGCCCCTTGCGCTCGGCCCCGGTGTAGGCGCCCGGCGCCACGCCGAAGAACTCGGCCTCCAGCAGTGTCTCGGGGATTGCCGCGATGTTGACGCCGACGAATGGCCCGCCCGCCCGCCCCGAGGCGGCATGGATGGCATGGGCCAGCACCTCCTTGCCGGTCCCTGTTTCGCCCAGCAACAGCACCGGGCTGCTGGATTGCGCGGCGCGGCGGGCCTGCCGTTTGACTTCCACCGCGGCGGCGCTGGTGCCCACGAAGCTGGCAAAGGTGTAGCGAGACAGGCGCTGCCCCGCAGCAGCCGGACGACTGCGCTGCACCGCCAGTTCGCGCCGCGCGTCGTCGAGGTCGCGTTGCAGCAGCGAGAACTTCTCCATGACCGGCTTCAGATTGGTCTCGGCCTGGTCGAACAGCACGATGCCCAACGCACCGATCACCTGCCCTGCGGCGTCGCGCAGCGGGATGCGGCTGACCACGAAGGTGCCGGCGCGGTTGGTCAGCAGATCGATCAGGATCGGCTTGCCGGTTTCCAGCACCTGGTGCATCTGCGTGTTCTGCACCACGCTGGACACCGGATGCCCCACGAAATCCTCTTCCCGCTCGAAACCGAGCGCGGGCAGATAACGCCGGTACTGGTCGTTGATCCAGACCACGCGGGCTTCGCGGTCGACCAACAGCATGCCCTCGCTGGCATTGGCGAAGAGGTCGAACATCGAGCGCGCCGCCAGTTCCAGAATGCTTTGTGCATCGCGCGGAAGCAACCGCGGGTCGGCAATCTGACGGTGTGCGGTGGTGTTCATGGGCGCGATGTTACCGCGCAAGATTCGGCCGTCCGCTCCGTCATTGGCACCGGAGAATACTCATCTTTGATAGCGCCTCACGACCGTCCGACGCCGGGAAAACGTCAAAACGACCCAGTTCCGTGGCCTCAGACGACCGCTGTACCGTCTCCCCGTCGACCCTGCCACAGCCGGACCAGGCGCGGCAGCAGGAGCACAAGCATCACGACGACGAGCAGGAAAACGGAGGCGGGACGGTCCAGGAACACGCCCCACCTGCCCTCACCGATCGACATCGCGTTGCGCAACTGGGCCTCGGCCAGCGGCCCGAGGATCATGCCGACGATCACCGGCGCGACCGGGAAATCGTAGCGCCGCATCAGAAGCCCCAGCAGGCCGATGCCGTACATCACGAACAGGTCGAAACTGCTCTGGCGCATGCCGTACACGCCCACGGTGGCAAAGATCAGGATGCCGGCGTACAGCTGGGGACGCGGGATCTTCAGTAGCTTGACCCACAGACCCACCATCGGCAGGTTCAGGATCAGCAGCATCACGTTGCCGATGTACAGTGAGGCGATCAACGCCCAGACCATCTTGGACGAGGTTTCGAACAGCTGCGGTCCGGCCTGAATGCCGTAGTTCTGCAAGGCCGACAGCAGGATGGCGGCGGTGACCGAGGTGGGAATGCCCAGCGTCAGGAGCGGAACCAGCGTGGCTGTCACTGCCGAGTTGTTGGCGGCCTCCGGGCCGGCGACCCCTTCGATGGCGCCTTTCTGGCCGAATTCGGCCTTGTGCTCGGGCTTGGCCAGCTTCTTCTCCGTGGCATAGCTCAGGAAGGTGGGAATCTCCGAGCCGCCGGCAGGGATGGTGCCGAACGGAAAACCGAGTGCCGTTCCCCGCAGCCAGGCCGGCCAGGACCGGCGCCACTCAGTACCGGTCATGTGAACCTTGTTCAGGCGATTGAGCTCGGAGACGCTGCGCCCTTCGTACATGGCGTTGTAGAGCACTTCGCCCACGGCAAAAAGCCCGACGGCGATCAGCACCACTTCGATGCCGTCCATGAATTCGGGAATGCCGCCGGTGTAGCGCACCTGGCCGGAGATCTGGTCCATGCCGATCAGGCCGGCGCCAAGACCGACGAACAAGGCGGTCAGACCACGCAACGTGCTCTTGCCGAGCACCGCACTCACGGTCAGGAAGGCCAGCACCATCAGCAGGAAGTACTCCGGCGGCCCCAGCTTGACCGCGTGCTCGGCCACGATCGGCGCGAACAGCGTCACCAGCACGGTGGCGATGGTTCCGGCCACAAACGAACCGATGGCCGCCGTGGCCAGCGCGGCGCCGGCACGGCCGCTGCGGGCCATCTTGAAGCCCTCCAGCGCAGTCACCATGGTGCCGGTCTCGCCGGGCGTGTTGAGCAGGATGGAGGTGGTGGAGCCGCCATACATCGCACCGTAGTAGATGCCGGCGAAGAAGATCATCGAGGCGGTGGGCTCAACCTGGCTGGTGATGGGCAACAGCATCGCCACCGTGACCGCCGGCCCCAGGCCGGGCAAGACTCCGATGGCGGTACCAACGGCGCAGCCGACAAAAGCCCACAACAGGTTGATGGGGCTGATGGCGGTGGCAAAGCCGCCCATCAGCTGGGTCCAGGTTTCAAGCACGGCGGCTCCCGAAAAAAGAGGTTCGTCGAAGGGAACGCGATCAGATCCAGCCGGTTCCGGTCAGGCCTGGCAGGTTGATGGCCAGCAGCTTGGTGAACAACCAGTACACCGGCGCGGCGATCAGAATTCCGGTGGTCGCGTCGATCACTGCCTGACGCAGGCCGCCGCCGGGTTTGCCTTCGGACACGCGCAAGCCGCGGACGGCCAGCGCAAAACACAAGGCGCAACTCAACACAAAACCGGCTGTGGTGATCAACGCGGCGTTGGCCAGCACGCCCGCCGACACCCAGGCAAAGGCGCTCCAGTCGCCCCGGTCCGCGCCGGAAGGCTCTTCCAGTTGCCTGAAACCGCCGGTGAACGCCTCCCACAACAGCCAGACACCACAGGCCGCCAGGACCGCAGCAACCACCCAGGGCAGGAAGTTGGGCCCGATGCCGGCATACCCTGCATCGGACGGGATCGACATCGCGCCGTAAGCCAGGACACCCGCCAATCCCAGCGCGCCGAGTGCGATGAGCCAATGGGCCCGACGGTCATGGCTGGAGTGTGACGGCGGTGCGGACGCGGCTGCGCGGTCCATGGTCAGATCATTCCGGCTTTGACCATCGTAGCCCGCAGGCTGGCGAAGGAGTCGTCGACGAAGGTGTCGAACTCCTTGCCTGTCAGCAGGGCGGGCGTCCAGCCGTTCTTTTCCAGCGCCTCGGCCCAGGCCTTGGACTTGGTCGCCTTGACGATCATGTCGGTCAAGCCCTTGCGCTGCTCGGGCGTGATGCCGCCGGCCCCGTACACGCCGCGCCAGTTGCCCAGTTCGACGTTGAAACCCTGTTCCTTCATCGTGGGCACGTTGATCCCCTTGATCCGCGCGGCGGAGGTCACGCCGATCGCCTTCATCTTGCCGGCGGTGATGTACTGCTCGAACTCGCTGTAGCCGCTGCCGCCGACGGTGACATTGCCGCCCAGGATGGCGGCGGTCGCTTCGCCGCCCCCGCGGAAGGGCACGTAGTTGATCTTGGTCGGGTCCACCCCCACTTCACGGGCGAGCATCGCGATGGCGATGTGTTCGGTGGACCCGCGCGAGCCGCCGCCCCACTTGACGCTTCCGGGGTCCTTCTTGAGCTGGGCCACCACATCGGCCATGTTCTTGAATGGCGAGTTGGACGGCAACACGAACACGTTGTATTCGGTGGTGAGCCGGGCGATCGGTGTGACTTTGTCCAATCCGACCGGGGGTTTGGTCTGGATGATGCCGCCCAGCATGACGGCACCCATCACCATCAGGGCATTCGGGTCACCCTTGGTGGCGTTGGCGAACTGGGCCAGTCCAATGGCGCCGGCGGCACCGCCCTTGTTTTCAAAGGTGACGGACGACGCCACGCCGGCATCCTGCAACGCCTTGCCCAGGGCACGGCCGGTGGTGTCCCAGCCACCGCCCGGATTGGCCGGAATCATCATCTTCAGATTGGCGCTCGCCAGCGCCGAAAAGGGCAGACTGCTGGTGGCCGCCAGCGCGGCCAGGGATTTCAGAAAGGTGTCGCGACGCATGGAAAACTCCTCGTTACAGATGAATGACGGCGTGATGATCGGTCGGCAAGCTGTCAATCGGCTGTCCGTGGGATCAGGGAAAGTGCTAATGTGCAGCCCATGAAGCTGCTGCTGGTCGAGGACAACCTCCCGATGCAAACAACATTGCATCGCAGCCTGTCGCGCCGCGGCATGGACGTGATGGCGTGCGGCGACGGACGCCACGCGCTGGAAAAATGGGCCGCCTTCCAACCCGATGTGGTGGTTCTCGACCTGACCCTGCCTGGGCTGGATGGCCTCCAGGTGCTCCAGCGCGCGCGCAGCAGTGGTTGGATCGCGCCGGTGCTGATCCTGACCGCCCGGGGCACCGTCGGCGACCGCATCATCGGACTCAACGCCGGTGCCGACGACTACCTGCCCAAGCCTTTCGATCTGGACGAACTGGAGGCTCGGGTTCGGGCGCTGGCGCGGCGATCCTTGGCACGCACCCCGGCCGACTACGACCCCGGCGCAAGCGTGAGCTTCGGTCGGCTTCGCCACGATCGGCACAGCGGCGCGATCTACAGCGGCGACCAGGTGCTCGAACTGGCGCCGCGGGAACTGGCCCTGTTGCGGGCGCTGATGGCCCGACCAGGCCATGCGGTGTCCAAGGAACACCTTTTCGACCACGTCTTTCCGGGCGCCACCGACGTACAGTACGAGGCGATCGAAGTCGTCGCCTACCGCCTGCGCAAGAAGCTGGCCAACAGCGGCGTGGTACTGGTCACGCTGCGGGGGCTGGGTTACCTGCTGAAGGTGGAACCATGAGCGGACGGGCTCCCGGAGCCACGGTGGGGCGCCCCGGCAAGCCGTCCCGGACACCGCGGCCCCGGTCGCTGCGGCGCCATCTGCTGCTGGGCATCCTGTTGCCGGTGCTCGCCTTCGTCGTGATCAACACCTGGAGCCTGTACCGCCAGGCCTTGGTTGCAGCGGAGACCGCATACGACCGGACCCTGCTGGCCTCGGCCAAAACGATCAGCGAACAGCTCGACGTACAGGGGTTCGACGACGCAGCGCATCTGAGCGCACGCGTGCCCTATTCCGCACTCGAAGCCTTCGAGGCCGACAACCAGAGCCGCATCTTCTACAAGGTGTCGAGCCTGGACGGCGAACTGGTCTCGGGCTTTCCCGGTCTGCCCGCATGGCGCGGACAGATTCCGGCGAAACCGACCTATGCCGCGCTGGTGGATTTCTATGACGACCACTACCAAGGCGAGCCGGTGCGGGTGGCTGCGTTGCTGCAACCGGTGATCGGAACCGACGGACGGGCCATGGCGGTGATCCAGGTCGCCGAGACGCTGGAACTTCGGCACACACTCGCACGCCAGATGCTGTTCGACACGCTGTGGCGACAGGCCCTTCTCGTTCTGGTGATTGCCCTCGTGGTGGTGGTGGTGGTGCAGCGTGCCACCCGTCCGGTGCGCCAGTTGAGCGCCGAACTCCAGGCCCGTCCCGAGGGTGACCTCACCCCCATCGGCGCAATAGACGCGCCGCGCGAGCTCCTGCCGCTGGTGGAGGCCACGAATGACGTGATGGCGCGCCTGGACCACCTGCTGGAGCACCAGAAGCGGTTCGTGCGGGACGCCTCGCACCAGCTCCGCACGCCGCTGGCCGTGCTGAAAACCCAGGTGCAATCCGCCCTGCGCGGCGACGCGGAGCCGCAACAGGCGTTGCAGGAGATCAGCCAGACCGTGGACCGCGCCACCTTGCTGGCCAACCAGATGCTGGCGCTGGCCAAGGTCGAGCAACTGCGCCAGCAGCAAGACGGCAGCGTGCTGGGCCTCGACGAGGCGGTGCGCGCGGTGGCGCTCGATCTGTCGCCGCTGATCGCCGGCAAGGACATCGATTTCACGATTGAGACCCTGCCTGCCCCGGTGCATGCGCACCCGTGGATGCTGCAGGAGCTGACCCGCAACCTCCTGCACAATGCCATCAAACACACCCCGCAGCGTGGGACGCTGGCCGTGCGCGTTCTGGCCGACTCGCGAACTGCAGCGCTGACGGTGGCCGACAGTGGGCCCGGGGTGTCGGGCGAGCTCGCCTCGCGCCTGTTCCAGCCGTTCTCGGCGGGCGACCTGCGACAAGGGTCCGGCCTTGGCCTGGCCATCTGCCAAGAAATCGCCGAGGCGCTGGGCGGCAGCATCAGCCTGGACAACCGTATCGACCACGGCCGCACCGTGGGTCTGGACGCCACGGTGCGCTTGCCGCTGGCGCCGACGGCCGGGCACAATCCGAGCTGATGGAGAAACTGCGCATCGACAAATGGCTGTGGGCCGCCCGGTTCTACAAGACCCGCAGTCTGGCCGTCGATGAACTCCAGCGCGGACGAGTCCGGGTCAACGGTCAGGACGCCAAGCCTTCGCGCGAGGTCAAAGCCGGCGACACCATCGAACTCCAGCAGGGCCCCGTGCGGCGCACGGTGGTGGTCCGGGGCATCTCGGGCCAGCGCGGCCCCGCCCCGGCGGCACAGCAACTCTACGAAGAAACGGCCGCCAGCATCGCCGAGCGCCAGCGCCTGGCCGAGCAGCGCCGGTTGGCGCCCGAACCGGCTCTGTCCATCGCGCACGGGCGCCCGACCAAACGCGACCGACGCGACCTGGGCAACAAGGCCTGGGGAGACCGCTGGAGCGCGTCGATCGACGACTGAAAACGCGTCGCGCCTGCGCGCCTTGATCAACGGCGCGGCGCACACTCACGCCATCCGGTACCAGGCCACGCCAGCCGCATCCAGCCGGCGGTTGACCTCCCCGCGGTGCCACAGGTAGTTCAGGCAGGCCAGGCTCTCGCCGGTCGCCAGGTTGAGCAACCCGGTGTCGGATTCATCGATGCCGCGCCCGAACAGCGCCGCAAACACGTCGATGGCGCGACGCGGCTCCTGCAAGGTGCGGCGCAGGCGGTCCAGCGTGCGACCCTGGGCGGCGGCCAGGTAGTCGAGCCGGGCGTGCAGGCCGTAAAAGCACTCGTTGTGCGAAGGCAGCACCAGCACCTCATCGGGAACTTCGCGCTTGAGCTTGGCCAGGGACTCCAGCCACTCGCGCATCGGATCGGCGTCCGGTTCGGTCGGGTGGATCGACACGTTGGACGAAATACGCGGCAACACCTGGTCGCCGGAAATCAGTAGTCTTAGATCTGGGCAGTACAGGCACGCGTGTTCCGGGGAATGCCCGGTGCCGACGATCACACGCCAGTCGTGGGCGCCGATGCGGATCACCTCGCCGTCGACGATGCGCCGGTAACTCTCGGGCAAGGCGTGAACGTGCCGACCAAAATTGCCGAAGCGCGCACGGTAGTTTTCCAGCGACGCATCGCCCCAGCCGGCCCGGCGGTAGAAGGCCACCCCCTCGGCCGGCGCCTCACGGCCGGTGTCGGCCGTGAGCACGCGGCAGTTCAGGTATTCCAGGCGGGTCATCCACAGCCGGCAGTTGAATTTGCGGGTCAACCAACCCGCCATGCCCACGTGATCGGGGTGCATGTGGGTGCCGAAGATGCGCGTCAGCGGACGCTGCTCGCCGGTGGTGGCGAACAGCTCGCGCCAGGCCGCCAGGGTCGTGTCGGTGCGCATCCCGGTGTCCACCACGGCCCATCCGTTGTCGTCTTCGATGCCCCAAATGTTGATGTGATCCAGCGCGATCGGCAGCGGCATGCGCATCCAGACCACGCCAGGCGCCACCGCCAGCACCTTGCCGGTCTCGGGCGCCGCCGCGAACGGGTAGATGAGGGTGGGCTTTTCCAGCTTCTCGCGGGGTGTTGGATCGGTCATGGGCGGTTTCGGCAACAAGGTGAGGTTCGATGGTACCCGCGAGCCGCTCGCAGAAGCCGCGCCTGCGGGACTCGTCCGGTCCCGGGGAATAATGCCGGCCATGACACCCCAAACGCTGCTTGACCACCTGGACAGCGGCCTGCCATGGCCGGATTACGCCCGCCTCCCAGAGGGCGCCGACATGGCAGGCGCGTACCAGCAGGCGTTGGCGGTTCGGGCGCTTCGGATCGGCCGGGGTGAGGTGCCCCGGGGCTTCAAGGTCGGTTTCACCAATCGGCAGATCTGGGCGCGCTACAAGGTCTTTGCCCCGATCTGGGGAACCGTCTGGGACACCACGCTCGCGTTCTGCGACGGGTCGGGCTCGGTGTCGATCGATCGCACCTGCCAGCCCCGCCTGGAACCCGAAACCGTGTTCGGCATGAAAGCCACGCCAGCCGCCCATGCGACGCTGGACGACCTGTTCGACGCGCTGGACTGGGTGGCGCCCGGGTTCGAGGTTGTCCAGTCGCATCGGCCCGACTGGAAGTTCACCGCGGCAGAAACCGTGGCCGACGGCGCCTTGCACGCGCGGCTGGTGGTCGGCGCGCGAACTCCGGTGGCTGCCCTTGCGGGCAGTGCGCCCGAGCTCGATCGGCTGCTGGCACACGCCCGCGTGCGTCTGATGCGGGGTGGCGACGTGGTCGAGCAGGGTTCAGGCGAGCAGGTGCTCGACAGCCCGCTGCGGGCCCTGCATCACTTCGTGCAGGCCTTGCGAAGCTGCCCCGGCGCGCCCGACCTGGGGCCCCAGGATGTGGTGACCACGGGCACCTGGACCGACGCTTGGCCGATCCAGGCCGGTGAAACCTGGACCGCCGCCTTCACCCCACCGCTTTCGAGCCTGCGCGTGGCGGTCCGATAAGGCCCGCAGCCTGCCGCCCAGCGCCAGGCGGCCCGTCACCGGGTCGCCGGCGCCGCGCCCCGCAGTTCGGCGAGCCGTTGGGCCAGCAGCGCCGCCCATTTGTCGAAGGCGTTGCGCGCGTAGGACCAGGCCTGGAAGGAGTTCAGGTAGCCTCCCACCCAGGTTTGCGCTGCCCCCGCAGCGCCTGCGTTCACGTCCGCCGCGTACTTGCGGCCGATCTCGGTGTCGCGGCATTCGGCAACGACGGTCCCGCTGGCGCCATCGCGGAACTGAATCTCCATCCCCGTCTCGCCCAGGTAGGGGGTGGAGCCAGCCGGCCTGCCGGTGGCGACGCCCGAACCGGCCTCCGCGACAAAGGCATAAGGAACCAGCGTGCCGGCCAGGCTATCGGTCACGGTGGTTGGCACCAACTCGGTCAAGGCGACGCGGATCACCAGCACACCAGGGCCGGCTTTGTCGACCAACGGCAATTGCGGTTTCAAGGCCTGAACCAGCGCGGTGTGGAAATAATCCGTCAGCGTCTTGAGGTCGTTGGGGTCGATGGTCTGCG
>ERZ1645185.1255-NODE-1255-length-10456-cov-6.710028_pt1 | contig 10456 bp, 9 predicted proteins | sample MGYA00575351_ERZ1645185 | MGnify/ENA primary metagenome ERZ1645185 (study PRJEB40838, sample SAMN11284767) | freshwater sediment metagenome | isolation source: river sediment | host: Sediment | place: India: Jana village, Kanpur | collected 2015-12-17 ... | reverse complement strand
CATCGTGCCAGGACGCACCCGGCTGGCCGACTGTTTCCCCGGCCTTGCCCGGGCGCTGCCCACACAGTTCGAACCGGGTTCGCACCACGAGTTGACCCTGCCGGGCACGCGTTTGCGCGTTCGCTGCATTCCGGTATCCACGCAGGACGACACCCGCATTCTGATGCTGGAAGACCTGAGCGAGGCCGAGGCGGCAGCCCAGCGCCTGAAGCTCGCCGCGCTGGGACGGCTCACCGCCAATATCGCCCATGAAATCCGCAATCCGCTGGCCGCCATCAGCCAGGCGGCACAGTTGCTGCGGGAGGAACCGGGCAATCCGGCCCAGGCCAAGCTCTCGGGCATCATCGAAAACAACGCCCGCCGGCTCGACCGTCTGGTGGAAGAAGTGCTGACGCTGAACCGGCGGGATCGCCTCAAACCCGTGCGTTTCGACGCCATGGCATTGCAGGCGCTGATCGACGAACTCCGGCTCGCTGAAGAAATACCCGCAGACGCCGTGATTGTGGACATGCCCCCCACCCTGCACTTTGCCTTCGATCCGGACCATTTGCGCCAGATACTCTGGAATCTGCTGCGCAACGCCTGGCGGGTTGCCAGCCGTCAAACGGGCAGCGTCCGGATCGAAGCCCAGCAGAATGGCGATCTGGCTTATGTGGATATCGTGGACGACGGCCCGGGTATTGCCGTCGAACATCAGGGCAAACTGTTCGAGCCGTTTTTTACTACCGATGCGCAGGGCACGGGACTAGGGCTTTTTCTTGCCCGGGAACTGGCGGAGGCCAATCGCGCAACCCTCCGTCTTGTGCCCGGCCGCCCGGGTGCACGGTTCCGGCTGAGCCTCGACAAAGGAGAATAAGGTGGCGGTGCTTCCCCGCATTCTGCTGGTAGACGACGAGCCAGACCTGCTCGATCTGATGGAACTGACGCTTGCCAGGATGGGCCTGGAAACCGACCGGGCCGCCAGTGTGGCTGAGGCGCGCAACAAGCTTGCCCAGGGCCGATTCGACCTGTGCCTGACCGACATGCGACTGGGCGATGGCGAAGGCCTGGAGGTGGTGGCCACGGCCAGTGCCCTGCCCGTTCCGGTGCCGGTTGCCGTGATCACCGCCTTTGGCAATGCCGGCAACGCGGTTGCGGCACTCAAGGCCGGCGCATTCGACTATCTGGCCAAGCCGGTGGCACTCGATCAGCTGCGTACTCTGGTGAAATCGGCCCTCAAGGTTCCGGCGTCTCCAGCCGGCAAGTCTGAAGACCCGGCAGCGCGCGACCTGATCGGCGAATCGGCTGCAATGCAGGACATCCGCGCACGCATCGCCAAGCTGGCGCGTACCCAGGCACCCGTGCACATTTCCGGCGAGTCGGGCAGCGGCAAGGAACTCGCGGCGCGCCTGATCCACCGCCTGGGCAACCGGGCGGACAAATCCTTTGTTGCAGTGAACTGTGGTGCCATTCCGGAAACGCTGATGGAGAGTGAGTTTTTTGGCTACCGCAAGGGCGCGTTCACGGGTGCCGAATCCGATCGCGATGGTTTCTTTCAGGCGGCACATGGCGGCACGCTGTTCCTGGACGAGGTGGCCGACCTGCCACTGTCCATGCAGGTGAAGCTGTTGCGCGTATTGCAGGAAAAGAAAGTGCGCAAGGTGGGTGCCACGACCGAGGACACCGCAGACGCACGCATCGTGAGCGCCACCCACCAGAATCTGGCGGCACTGGTGGAGGCCGGCCGCTTCCGTCAGGATCTTTACTACCGCCTGAACGTGATCGACCTGACGATGCCCAGCCTGCGCGATCGCAGCAGCGACATCCCGCAGCTGGTCCGGGCCCTGCTGGACAAGCTGGGGGGGCATGACACCCAGCTTGACGAGGAAGCGGAACGGGCATTGTGTACCTACGCTTTTCCCGGCAACGTGCGCGAGCTGGAAAACATTCTGGAACGTGCTCTGGCGTTGTGCGAAGACCAGCGCATCCGCAGTGCCGACCTCAACCTGACCCCCACCCTGCCGGCAGCAGGGGGCGGCGATGCCGGCAGCAAATATCCGCTGCAGGATTATCTCGATCAGACAGAGCGCGCCGCCATTCTCGATGCGCTGGAGCAGACGCGCTACAACAAGACGGCCGCCGCACGCGTGCTGGGGGTGACGTTCCGCAGCCTGCGCTACCGCCTGGAACGGCTCGGGATCGAATAGCCTCAGGTTGCACGACGTGACATCCACATGAAAAAACCCGCGCTTTTGTGGCGCGGGTTTGTGTGTGGTGCCGCTTGTCGGATTCGAACTGACGACCTACCGCTTACAAGGCGGTTGCTCTACCCCTGAGCTAAAGCGGCGCGGGCGACATTATAGCCATGCGGGCGCATTGCCCGTTCGCTTATTTGACCACCTTGAGCGTGGGACGCCCTTTGGCAGGGGCAGGTGAATCGGTCGCAGCGGGTGCAGGCTGCGTGGGTTCGGGCGATGCCTCCTCGGGTTCGAAATGCAGGCCCTGGCCGTTTTCACGGGCAAAGATGGCGGCTACGCGTCCAACGGGCACGGCGATCTCGTGGGAGACCCCCCCGAAGCGCGCGGAGAACTGGATCCAGTCGTTGTCGAGCTTGAGGTCGCGCGTGGCACCGGCACTGATGTTGAGGACAATCTGGCCATCCTTGACGAAGCCCGGCGGCACGCGGGTGTGCGCATCGACCACGACCATGATCTGCGGCGTGTAGCCGGAATCCACGCACCATTCGTAGAGTGCGCGGATCAGATAGGGCTTGGTGGAGAGCTCGGCCACGGGCGGGGCTTACTTGCGCAGCGCCTTTTCGGTGGGGGTCAGCGCGTTGATGAAGGCCGGGCGGCTGAACAGGCGCTCGCGGTACTTGAGCACGGGTGCAGCCATTTTCGGCAGCTCGATGCCGTAGTGTTCCAGACGCCAGAGCAGCGGAGCGATGGCCACGTCGAGCATGGAGAACTCGTCGTTCATCAGGAATTTCTGCTTGGTGAGAATGGGCGTGAGCTGCGAGACGCTGTCACGGATTTCGGCACGCGCCTTGTCGGACGCCTTGCTGAGCGAATGCTCCAGCGTGTTCACATGGGTGAACAGGTCATGCTCGAAATTGAACAGCACCAGACGGGCACGGGCACGCATCACGGGGTCGGGCGGCATCAGCTGCGGATGCGGGAAACGCTCGTCGATGTACTCGTTGATGATGTTGGACTCGGTGAGGATGAGGTCTCGTTCGACCAGTACGGGCATCTTGCCGGTGGGGCTGATGCTCGCCACTTCCTCGGGCTTGTTGTGCATGTCCACATCGATGACTTCAAAGTCCATGTCCTTCTCGAAGAGGACGATGCGGCAGCGGTGGCTATAGGGGTCGGTGCTGCCGGAATACAGGGTCATCATGGCGGGGGTTCCCTCGTGCGTTGCGTGTGTTGCGTATCAAAAGCTGAAAACGCCAACAGCCGGACGCGTGCCGGCTGTTGGCGACAGGTCGGCGTGCGGGTTCAGTGCACGTCTTTCCAGAATTCCTTCTTGAGGTAATAGGCGATGACAAAGAATCCTGCCAGGAACAGCAGGACGATCACGCCCAGCTGCTTGCGCTGAACCTGTGCCGGCTCGCCCATCCAGACCAGGTAATTGACCAGATCACCCACCATGGCGTCGTACTCGGCCAGCGTCACGCTGCCGGGTTTGGCCAGTTCGAGGCGGGCGATGGTTTCGTGTTCGCCTTCCTTCTTGTAGACGGGGACCATCTCGCCTTGCAGGCTCCACATCACGTGCGGCATGCCAACCTTGTCGAACACGGTGTTGTTCCACCCGGTTGCACGGGTGTCGTCACGATAGAAGCCCCGCAGGTAGGTATAGAGCCAATCGGCACCCCGGGAACGGGCAATCACCGACAGGTCGGGCGGCGTGGCGCCGAACCAGGCCTTGCCGTCGGCCTTGGTCATGCCGATCTTCATGAGTTCGCCCGGTTTTTCGGCACTGAACAGCAGGTTGTCCTTGATCTGATCTTCGGTCAGGCCGATATCCTGCAGACGCGAATAGCGCATGGCGGACGCGCTGTGGCAGTTCAGGCAATAGTTCACGAACATGCGGGCACCGCGTTGCAGCGAATCCTGGTCAGCCAGGTTCACCGGCGCCTTGTCGAGCGGCACACTGTGGCCGCCGGCCGCCATGGCGAGCGCGGGCATGGCCAGCAACAGGAACAGAAAATTCTTCACGCGTTTCATTTAGCCAGTCACCCTTTCCGGTTCCGGTTTGGTTTTGTCAATCGAGGTATACCAGGGCATCAACAGGAAAAACAGGAAGTAGATCACCGAGAACACCTGGGCGAAGATCGTCGCAACCGGCGTGGACGGCAGCAGGCCAAGGTAGCCCAGGCCGATGAACGAGACGATGAACGCAGCCAGGAAGGCCTTGTAGATCGGGCCACGGTAGCGGATCGACTTGACCTTGCTGCGATCGAGCCAGGGCAGGAAGAACAGCAGGACGATCGACAGCCCCATGGCAACCACGCCGGGGAATTGCGAGCCGAACAGCGGCGGCACGGCGCGCAGGATGGCGTAGAACGGGGTGAAGTACCAGAGCGGTGCGATGTGCTCCGGCGTCTTCAGCGGATCGGCCGGCACGAAGTTGGCCGCTTCGAGGAAGTAGCCGCCCATTTCCGGCGCAAAGAACAGGATCGCCGAGAACACCATCAGGAAGACCACCACACCGACGATGTCCTTCACCGTGTAATAGGGGTGGAAGGGAATGCCGTCGAGCGGGATGCCGGTCTTGGGATCCTTTTTCTTCTTGATTTCAACGCCGTCGGGGTTGTTCGAGCCCACTTCGTGCAGGGCAACGAGGTGCACCACGACCAGGGCGATGAGCACCAGGGGCAGCGCAATGACGTGGAACGCGAAGAAGCGGTTGAGCGTGGCGTCGGAGATGACGTAGTCGCCCCGGATCCAGATCGAGAGGTCTTCACCGATGATGGGCACGGCCGCGAACAGGTTGACGATCACCTGCGCACCCCAGTAGGACATCTGGCCCCAGGGCAGCAGGTAGCCCAGGAAGGCTTCGGCCATGAGCATGAGGTAGATCAGCACGCCGAAGATCCAGATCAGTTCGCGCGGCTTGCGGTACGAGCCGTACATGAGGCCACGGAACATGTGCAGGTAGACCACGACGAAGAACATCGAGGCACCGGTGGAATGGATGTAGCGGATCAGCCAGCCCCATTCGACGTCACGCATGATGTATTCGACGGACAGGAAGGCGAGTTCCGCGTCCGGCTTGTAGTTCATGGTGAGGAAGATGCCGGTGACGATCTGGATCACCAGCACCAGCAGGGCCAATGAACCGAAGAAGTACCAGAAGTTGAAGTTCTTGGGCGCGTAGTACTCCGAGAGGTGCGCCTTGTAGGTGGCGGTGAGCGGAAGACGGTCGTCGATCCAGCCCATCAGCTTTTGCATCGCAGACATTGAATCAGGCTCCTTTTGCGTCAACGCCGATCAGGATCTTGGCATCGCCAAGGTATTGATGGGGCGGGATGACCAGATTGGTTGGCGCGGGAACGCCCGAGAAGACGCGTGCTGCCAGGTCGAAACGCGAACCGTGGCAGGGGCAGAAGAAGCCGCCGGGCCAGTCAGAGCCGAGGTCCGCTGCGCCCACGTCCTTGCGGAAGGTCGGCGAGCAGCCGAGGTGGGTACAGATGCCCACGGCCACCAGATATTCGGGCTTGATCGAGCGGGTTGCGTTCTTGCAATACTCGGGCTGTTGCGGCATTTCGCTCTTGGGGTCGGCCAGTTGCGCGTCGTGCTTGGGCAGCATGTCGAGCATTTCCTGGGTGCGATTGACGATCCAGACCGGTTTGCCCCGCCATTCCACGGTGAGCAGCATGCCGGGTTCGATCTTGCTGATATCCACCTCGACCGGTGCGCCTGCCGCCTTGGCGCGTGCGCTGGGAAGCATGCTCATCACCAGCGGTATGGCCACCCCCGCCGCCGCGACACCGCCCACTGCGCTGGTCGCCGCGATCAGGAATTTCCGCTTGCCTGTGTCCACTTTTTGCCCTTCGACATCCTGGCCCATATTTGCCTAACCTGAACGTGTTGCGATAAAACCGGCATTCTAACCAATTTGTCGCACCCACCGGAAGCCTGTTGACGCGCAAACGCGTGCCAGAAGGCCCTGGGCTATAATCCCGCGCACGCCATTCCGGCTGATTCCGCCGATTTCCCCCATGCGCAAACTCTGGTTGCTGTTCGCCCAATCCACCACGGTGGCACTGGCCGTGCTGTTCATCGTTGCCCTGTTCAAGCCCGATCTGTTGCGCTGGCAGGCGGTGCCGCCCAATCTCACCATTCAGCAGGCCCATGCCCCGGCCACCGGAGCCACTCCCGGTGAATCCTTCGCGCCCGCCGCCCAGAAGGTGATTCCCGCCGTGGTCAACGTGTTCACCCAGCAGAAGGTGCGCGGACAGGGACACCCGGCCCTGCAGGATCCGATCTTCCGCTATTTCTTTGGTGATCGTCTCGACTCGCGTCCGCGCCAGGCTTCGAACCTGGGCTCTGGCGTCATCGTCAGCCCCAATGGCTTCATCCTCACCAACCAGCATGTGGTCGATGCGGCCGACGAAATCCAGGTCGCGCTGGCAGACGGCAAGATTCTTCCCGCGCGGGTGGTCGGCGCAGATCCCGAAACCGATCTTGCCGTGCTGAAGATCGATGCCATGAACCTGCCGGCCATCACCTTCGCCCAGCCCGACAGTCTGAAGGTGGGCGACTGGGTGCTGGCAGTGGGCAACCCTTTCGGCGTCGGGCAGACCGTCACCGCCGGCATCGTCTCCGCGCTGGGCCGCACCCATCTGGGCATCAATACTTTCGAGAACTTCATCCAGACCGACGCCGCAATCAACCCGGGCAACTCCGGGGGCGCGCTGGTGGATGCAACGGGCAGCCTGGTCGGCGTGAACAGCGCAATCTACTCACGCACCGGGGGGTCGCAAGGCATCGGCTTCGCCATTCCGGTCTCGATTGCCCGCCAGGTGATGGAACAGATCATCAAGTCGGGCAGCGTGACGCGCGGCTGGGTGGGCATCGAGGTACAGGATCTCACGCCGGAACTGGCCGAGTCCTTCAGTCTCAAGGCCACCGAAGGCGCGCTTATTGCAGGCGTGCTCAAAGGCGGCCCGGCGGACAATGCCGGCATTCGCCCCGGCGACATTCTGATTGCGGTGAACGATGGCCGGGTGTCGGATTCCGCTTCGTTGCTGAACCTGATTGCCGCCCTAAAGCCGGGCGAAACTGCCAAGCTCACGGTGGCCCGCAAGCAGCAGATGCTGGCGCTGCCGGTGAGCGTGGGGCGTCGCCCCATGCAGCGCGCGGCTTCGGAAGAGGCCGCGCCCTAGGTTCAGGGCTGCGCCAGGAGGCGGGCCTGCGTGGGGTAGGCGTAGGGGTCGGCCGACAGGGCAGGAATGCGCCAGGCCAGACTGGCCCGTGCGCGCTTCGCCAGTTCGGGGTCTCCCAGCCGCAAGCTTGCGCCGATCAGCACGGCGGACGGCGAATACTGCGCGCCGTCTGCCAGTGCCGGTTCGGGTGCCACGGTGGCCAGCAGCGGGCGCGCCTCGCGCAACCATCCGCGTTCGCGCCAGAAATCCCGCCAGGCAACACGCGCAAGGCGGATCGCCTGCGCACGCGATTCGCTGTTTCCGGTCGCCTCGGCGTGGTCGACCAGCCCCTGCACCACATAGGCGTAGTCTTCCAGCTCGGCGTCTGGAAACACCTGCCCGCGCGCCCGTGATTTGACCAGCCTGTCGCCCTGCACCATGCGTTTCAGAAGGAAAGCCTGGAGCCGGTCGGCTGTCTTGCGATAGGCCGGGTCGAGTGCGAGCGAACGGCTGAATGCCGACAACGCCAGGCCATTGAGACCGGCATTGAGCTTGTCGTCGACCGGGAGGCTGCGTGCACGGCGCAGGGGGCGCAGCACGCGCGCGGCTTCTTCCAGCAGTTGCCTTTCGACTTGCGTGGGCGCGCGGTTTTCCGTGGGCAGGTAGCCCGCCTCGAAATTGCGCGGGGCATCCAGCCGCCACACGCGGCGCGCGGCCGCATAGGCCTCGGGCGAAAGGCGACGCTGTAGTTCTTCGGGTTCCCACAGATAGGTTGCCCCTTCGCGCCCGGAGGCATCGACCGCCGAGGTGCTGGTGTAGAACCCGCCACCGGAATCGGCGAGCGTGTCACGCATGAAATCCAGGGCACCGCGTGCAATGTCGCGGTAGCGGGGCTGGCGCAGCACGCTGGCGGCCCGCCCGTACAGCACTGCCAGGTGCGCATTGTCGTAGAGCATTTTTTCGAAATGCGGGGTTTCCCAGCCGGGGTCCACGGTATAGCGGAAGAATCCGCCACCCACGTGATCGCGCAGGCCATGCGCCGCCATCTGGTCAAAACTCAGGCGCAGGAATTCCGCCAGTTTGGGATCGGGGTTAGACGCCTGGCGGGACAACAGGGCATCGAGCTGGGGAGCCATCGGAAACTTGCTGACCGTGCCGAAGCCGCCGTGCAGTAAATCGGCCTCCTGCCAGACACCGGCCAGAAACGCCGCCATGGCTTTTTCGGCCCGCGCCGAATTGAGCGCCTCGACCGCAGGTTTCATCGCAGGCGGCGGAGCCGCCCTGCGCGCCAGCTCGCGGATCGACTTGCCATCGTCGTGCCAGCGCGCCGACAGGCGGTCGATCAAGCCACCGAACTCGGCCGGCGGCGCATAGAGCACCACAAAGGCAGGGTAGCCTTCCGGCGTGACCAGCGCATTCAGCGGCCAGCCGGCCACGCCGTTGAGCCTGGCCGAAAACTGCTGCAGGGTTTCATCGAGGCCACTATTGAGCTCACGATCCACCTTGACCGGAATGAAGTCCCGGTTGAGCCGCGCGGCAATCTGCGGGTTCTTGTAGCTCTCGCGCTGCATCACATGGCACCAGTGGCAGGCAAAGTAGCCGACCGAGACGAACAGCAGCTTGTTTTCCCGGCGCGCACGCGCAACGGTATCGGCGCTCCATTCCTGCCAGGCCACGGGGTCGGTGCCATGCTGGGCAAGATACGGCGAAGGATGGTTTTTCAGCTGGTTGGTGAGCGCCGCGCCCGCCGGCAGGGCAAGCGCGAGCAACAGCAGACCGACCCAGCCCCTGAACGCGACCCGGGCACTAGACGCGAACATACGTCCAGCCCTGCTGCAGGCGCGTGACGATTTCTCCGATGGCAGTGGGGGCCTGACGCACGGATGGCAGCAGGTCGACTGTCTGGCCCTCGCCCCGGAAGCGCGCGATGGTCTGGCTACACGCCACCCAGTGCAGGTTGGCATGGCGCTTCTGCATCCGGGCGATACGGTCGGCATAGGGGCTCATGCCTGCCCGCAGGAGCGTCAGGCCGTAGCTGTTGGCCACCACCTCGATCTGCATGATGCGGCCTTCGCGTTCCGCCGCATCGAGCAGGCGCTCGGCCTCATCCAGCGCGGTGAGCATGCGTTCCGGTGCGGCACTGTCGACATGCAGCATGACCCGGTTGGGATCGGGCTGCCCGGCGAGGCTGACCTGGCTCAAGCCGCCTTTCAGCATGCCCGGCTGGGCAGCGACGGTGGCGCTGTCGTCGATGCCGCGCAGCATCCAGCCCAGGAACAGGCCCACACCCAGCACCAGGCAGCCCAGTGCGCAGCGCTGCATCACCCGCCCCTGCGCGCGCGGCTGGACCGGCCGGGCAGCAGGCGGATGGGCATAGGCGAGTTTCATCATGTCGCGCATGCCGCGCACGGCGCATACGCGGCGCGACAGGTCGGGTTCCGCCTGAATGCGCACCAGCAGGGCCTCGCGTTCGGCGAGGTCAAGTTCCCCGTCAACAAAGGCGTGCAGGGTTTCGTCTGAAACCGGGCCGTTCATTTCACTCTCCTCAAGCCAGGTTGCGCATGGCTCTTTTCCCGCATCGCCCGATCGAGCAGCACCTTGAGGCCGGCCCGTGCCCGCGACAGGCGGCTCATCACGGTTCCCACCGGAATATCGAGGATGTGCGCCACTTCGGCATAACTGAATTCCTCCAGGTCGACCAGCGTCAACACCTGGCGCTGCCCCAGCGGCAGACGCGCCACCGCAGCACGCACACAGGCGATCACCTGCTCGCGGTCACAGCACACCTCAGGCGTGTCGGCGGACGACGCGAGCGTGTCCTGCCAGTCTTCCACATCGTCAAAGTCCCGGCGGCTGCGCAGATGGTCCATCCAGCAGTGATGCATGATCGATACCGTCCAGGCTTTCAGCGCATCGGGGTCGCGCAATTGTGCGCGGCGTGTCCAGGCACGCGACAGGGTGTCCTGTACCAGATCGTCGGCCAGCGCGGCCTCGTGGCACCAGGCATAGGCAATCCGGTACAGCACCGGACGCAGGGTTTCGATGCCCGGTCGAAACGGGCCGAACAGCACGCGGGAGATCATGTTCATGGGGTCTGTGACGTCA
>ERZ1645185.1254-NODE-1254-length-10457-cov-3.826187_pt1 | contig 10457 bp, 8 predicted proteins | sample MGYA00575351_ERZ1645185 | MGnify/ENA primary metagenome ERZ1645185 (study PRJEB40838, sample SAMN11284767) | freshwater sediment metagenome | isolation source: river sediment | host: Sediment | place: India: Jana village, Kanpur | collected 2015-12-17 ... | reverse complement strand
CTCGTAGTTGCCCGGGCGCGCGACGTTGCCGCACACCGAGAAGAGCTTGCTGCCGTTGCTCTTGGGGCTCGAGAGGCTCATCGCCTTGTACCACTCGGCGCCGTTGTTCAGGATGTGCGGCACCGCGGTCAGCGTCTCGACGTTGTTGATCGTCGTCGGCTGGCCGAAGAGGCCCGCGACCGCCGGGAACGGGGGCTTGATGCGCGGGTTGCCGCGCTTGCCCTCGATCGAGTTCATCAGGGCGGTCTCCTCGCCGCAGATGTACGCGCCGGCGCCCTTGTGCACCCAGATGTCGATGTTCTTGCCGGACCCCATCGCGTTCTTGCCGATGATGCCGGCGGCGCGCGCCTCGGCGAGCGCCTGCTCCATCACGCGGATCGGCTCCGTGAACTCGCCGCGGATGTAGATGTAGGCCGTCTCGGCGCCGATCGCGTACGCGCCCACCGCCACGCCCTCGATGAGGGCGTGCGGGGTCCAGCGCATGATCTCGCGGTCCTTGAACGTGCCGGGCTCCGACTCGTCGGCGTTGCAGCACAGGTAGTGCGGCTTGCCGTCGCCGGGCTTCATGAACGACCACTTGAGGCCGGTCGGGAAGCCGGCGCCGCCGCGGCCGCGGAGGCCCGAGGCCTTCACGATGTCGACGATCGCGCTCGGCTCCATGTGGAGCGCCTGCTGCAGCGCCTTGTAGCCGCCGCGGGCCTTCCAGCCCTCGAGCGTGCGCGCCTCAGGCTCGCCGAAGTGCTTCGAGAGGACCGGCGTCTCCCGGGGGTGAGACTTGTGCGGGTATCCCATTGGTCAGTCCTTGAGTCCGGCGAGGATCTCCGGCACCTTCGCCGGCGTCACGTTCTCCACGTACTCCTCGTTGATCTGCACGGGCGTGGCGAAGCCGCAGGCGCCGAGGCACTCGACCTCGATCACCGTGTACTTGCCGTCCGGCGAGGTGAGCCCGAGCTCCTTGCAGCCCGTGTGCTCGAGGAAGGCCTTCACCACGTCGTCGGCGCCGGCGCACAGGCAGGGCGACGTCGTGCAGACCTGGATGAAGTGCTTCCCCACCGGGTGCTGGTGGTACATGGTGTAGAAGGTCACCACGCCCTTCACGTAGGCGGCCGTGCAGCCGAGGACGTCGCCGACCTCGCGCATGGCGTCCTCGCTGATCCAGCCGCGCTCCTGCTGCACCATCCAGAGCGCGGGGAGGAGGGCGGCGCGCTTCTGCGGGTAGCGCGCGATGATGGCGTCGAGCTCCTGCCGCCGGGCCGAGCCGGCGGTGAACACCGGCTCGTACGGCTCGTGGTGCCCGTGCGCGTGCGGGTCGTGCGGCCGCGCGGGGGCCGAAGGTCCGTGGCTCACCGGTCGATCTCTCCCATGACGATGTCGATGGACGCGTTGATCGCGATGACGTCGGAGAGCAGGTGGCCCTCGACCATCTTCGGGATCGCCGAGAGGTTCACGTAGCTCGGCGGCCGGATGCGCCAGCGCACCGGCTTCGACGTCCCGTCCGAGACGAAGTAGTAGCCCTTCTCGCCCTTGGGGCTCTCGATCGGCACGTAGACCTCGCCGACCGGGGGCCGCGGGCCCTCCATGACGAGCTTGAAGTGATGGATCATGCTCTCCATCTCGCTCGTCGCCTTGTGCTTGGGTGGCAGGATCACGCGCGGGTCGTCCACGTTCACCGGCCCGTCGGGCAGGCGCTTCACGGCCTGCTCGAGGATCCGCACCGACTGGCGCAGCTCCTCCTGGCGGACCAGGAAGCGGTCGTAGACGTCGCCGTTGGTGCCCACCGGGACGTCGAAGTCGTACGTCTCGTAATCGAGGTACGGGAAGTCCTTGCGGACGTCGTACGCCACGCCCGAGGCGCGGAGCATCGGGCCCGAGAGGCCGTAGTCGAGCGCCTCCTGCGGCGTCATCACGCCGAGGCCCACCGTGCGCCCCACCCAGATGGCGTTGCGCGTGAGCATCCGGTCGACCTGGTCGAGCGTCTTCGGGAAGTTCGCGAGGAAGCCCTTGAGGCCCTCCACCCAGCCATCGGGCACGTCGGCGATCATCCCGCCCACGCGCGTGCCGCTGGTGGTGAGGCGCGCGCCCGTCCAGCCCTCGAGGAGCTTGTAGACGTTCTCACGCTCCTGGAACGACCAGAGGAACGGCGTGTAGGCGCCGATGTCGATGCAGGTGGTGCCCAGCCAGACGAGGTGCGAGATGATGCGCGAGAGTTCCATCGCGATCACGCGCAGCACCTTGCAGCGCTCGGTGATCTCGATCCCGAAGAGCCGCTCGGCGCCCAGCACGTAGGCGACGTTGTTGCCCATCGAGTTGAGGTAGTCCTCGCGGTCGGTCCACGGGATGATCTGGTTGTACTGGCGGTACTCGCCGATCTTCTCGAAGCCGCAGTGCAGGTAGCCGACGTGCGGGATGCAGCGGACGACGGTCTCGCCGTCGAGCTCCAGCACGAGGCGGAGCACGCCGTGCGTCGCCGGGTGCTGCGGCCCGATGTTGATGAGCATGTGCTCGCCCTGCATCTCGGGCTCGAGGCCCGGGGGCGCGCTGGTCAGGCCCTCGGCGCCGAGCGGGATGCGCTGCGGACGGCCGTCGGGGCCCATGCCCGTGGTGGAGAGGGCGACTTCGATGGTCTTGGTGGCGGCCACTGGTTATTCCCCCACCTTCTCGCCGCCCGTGAGGCGCTGCCGCACGTCCGCGGGCAGGTCGCCATAGGCCTCGGCGATGGAGATCTCTTCCATGGAGTAGCGGGCCTCGGGGTCGGCCGCGAGCGCGTTGGTGAGCTGCTGCGCGCGGGAGAAGCGCCCGCGCATCGGGAAGTCCTTCCGGAGCGGGAAGCCCTCCTTGTACTGCTCCCACAGGAGGATGCGGCGCAGGTCCGGATGGCCGGCGAAGGTGATGCCGAACATGTCGTAGCACTCGCGCTCGAGCCAATCGGCCCCCTTCCACACGCCCCACACGCTCGGCACCTCGAGCGGCGTCCTGCCGTCCTTGGGGAGCTCGGTCTTGAGGCGGAGGAAGCGGCGGTGCTTGAGCGAGCGGAGGTGCCAGACCACCTCGATGGGGCGCACGTGGTCGCGGTACTCCACGGCCGTGACGTCCACGAGGTACTCGTAGCTCTGCGACGGGTCGGCCTTGAGCCAGGCGCAGATCTCGCCGACCTTGGCGCGCTCCACGTAGACCGTGGTGTCGCCCCAGGTGACCTCGTGGCGGAGGATCGCGGCGCCGAACTGCGCGCGCAGGGCCTCGACCGAGGGGTTGTGGGCGCCGCCGCGGTGGGCGATGCCGTACGGGGTGGCGGGCTGCTGCCCGGGCTGGCCGGGCTGCACGATGGCGAAGGCCGGCGCGGCCGGGTCCTGCTTGGCGGGCTTGCTCACGGCATCGACCGGGTCTGGTGGACCGAGTTGCCGAACGGCTCCGAGAGCTCGTCGATCCGGCTCGGCGGGATGTAGAGCTGCGAGGTCGGGTCGGGCATGATCTCGTCACGGATGGCGGTGTTGGACATCCGCTCCTCCATGATCTTCTTCTGCAGCATCATGATGCCGTAGATGAGGCCCTCGGGGCGCGGCGGGCAGCCCGGGACGTAGACGTCGACCGGGATGATGGTGTCGATGCCCTGCACCACGGCGTAGGAGTCGAACATGCCGCCCGAGGAGGCGCAGGCGCCCATGGAGATGACCCACTTGGGCTGGGGCATCTGCTGGTAGATGCGGCGGATGACCGGGGCGAGCTTGAAGGGCACGCGGCCGGCGCAGATGAGGACGTCGGACTGGCGCGGCGAGAAGCTCATGCGCTCCATGCCGAAGCGCGCGAGGTCGAAGTGCGAGGCCGCGGAGGCCATGAACTCGATGGCGCAGCAGGCGGTGCCGAAGGGCATCGGCCACAGCGAGTTGGCGCGTCCCCAGTTGACCAGGAAGTCGAGGCGGGTGGTGATCCACCCTTCCTGCGCCTGGGGGTTGTAGGAGACGGCGGTCGCCGGATCGGGCTTGGCGATCAATCCCATTGCAGGGCTCCCTTCTTCCAGATGTAGATGTATCCGGCGAGGAGGATGACCATGAAGACGAGCATCTCGCCGAGGCCGAAGAACGAGAGGTTGCCCGTGGGGCAGGCGCCGTTGACGAGGGGGACGGCGCAGGAGAGCTGCCGGTAGTAGGCGCCCCAGGGGATCATGAAGACGGTCTCGATGTCGAAGACGATGAAGAGCATCGCGACCATATAGAACTTCACGGAGAAGCGCTCACGCGCGTCGCCAAGGACGGGCATGCCCGATTCGTAGGGCTGCTGCTTGACGGGGGTCGGCCGGGGGCGCGTGATGAGGTGCGCGGCGCCCAGGATCGCGATGGCATTGACCGCGACGAAGCCGACGAGGAGCAAGACGGGGAGGTACGTCCGTTCCATGAGGGGGGGAGAGCGGGCGTGGATTCGTGAATTATTTCACGAGCATCATACTTTCGGGTGGGAAAGTAGCCGGGGACGTGAGGCGAAGCAACCGCAAGTGTCGCCGTGTGAACGAGATGGCCCGTGAATCCCGAACGGTGGACTCGGGTTGCCCCACGCCCTGCTCATTTCTGCATCGTGGGCGCGGGAACGCAAGAGGGTGTTCCGTCACGATGGCGGCGGAGTAGGTTTCCGCGATTCCGGGGTGCGCCGCCGTGCCCCTGGCCGCTTCCCTGCCCACCACCCCAGCCCAAGCGACCCGTGTCGATCAAGAACGACCGTTGGATCACCGAGATGGCGACGAAGCACGGCATGATCGAGCCGTTCGAGAGCTCCCAGAAGCGCGACGGGGTGGTGTCGTACGGGGTGAGCGCGTACGGCTACGACATGCGGGTGGCGCCGGAGTACCGGATCTTCACGAACGTGCTGAGCTCGGTGATCGACCCGAAGCACTTCGACCCGAAGAGCTTCGTGGAGTACGAGGGGGACGTGTGCATCGTGCCGCCGAACTCGTTCGCGCTGGCGCGGAGCGTGGAGTACTTCCGGATCCCGCGGAACGTGATGACGATCACGGTGGGCAAGTCGACGTACGCGCGGTGCGGGATCATCACGAACGTGACGCCCTTCGAGCCGGAGTGGGAGGGGTACGTGACGCTGGAGATCTCGAACACCACGCCCCTGCCGGCGAAGATCTACTCGAATGAGGGGATCGCGCAGGTGCTGTTCTTCGAGGGGGATGAGGCGCCGCTTGTCTCTTATAGGGACAAGAAGGGGAAGTATCAGGGGCAGGTTGGGGTGACGTTGCCGAGGATCTGATCCGCTCGCACACTGGGGATCCGGCATTCCGCGCGACTCTGCAGGCTGTGCAGTGTGTTTGCCGCACTGGCTCGGGTCGCTTGACGTTTGCGCGGCCAGCGGGAGTCCCCCCCGCTGGCCGCGTTTGGTTCGATCGCCCGCGCCCTCTGCCTCCTCGGTTCCGTTCTTTACGGCACTACCTGGCCTGATGTCGCGCTCGAACCGGCTCGGCAGCGGGGGACCGGGCGAAGAAACGTCAACGGGGCGGCTCAGTCAGAACCGTCGGAGGTTGCACGAGCATCGCAGGCGCCGGGGAATATGGAGGCGCGACATAGGTTCCGTTGACGCGCACGGACCACGCAGTTGACGAGGAACTGCCCGTGACGATCGTGAAGAGATAGATGCTCTCCGCCGCATTCGTGCCCGTCTGATCGGTGCTGCCGAGATACGGGATGGTGACGCTCCCGGCGCCCGACACCGGCCCGCCCGTGGTGAAGACCTCGACACCGCGGAGACAGACTACCAAGCCGTCCGGAATCGAGCTCATGCTCCACGAGACCACGAGATCCTGAGCTTGAGTGCCAACGTTCCATGCGAGCACAGTCGGTCCGATTCCGTTCCCACTGAAGGTGCCTCCGCTCGTGGATATGACGCGCGCAGAACTCGGAGGGAACGGGGCATTCTGACAACTTGGTGAGCCGGCAGAGGACACCACGGGAACGGTCACGCTGCTTGACACACCCTCCGCGCTCGCGGTGATGGTCGCGCTGCCTGGAGCCACGGCTCGCAGCACGCCGCTTCCATCGATGGTCGCGACGGCCGGATTGGAGGTGGTCCAAGTCAACGCCCGCGCAGCGAGCTCTTCCTGCGACGTAGAACGCAACGCGGCACTCAGTGCAGCGGACTGCCCCACGGGCAGGGCCGCAGGTGCGCCGACGATCGTGATGCTCGCCACGGGCGTGAGATAGCGCGACAGGAGCGTGACTGCGGCACTTGTCGCAGGTCCGGAGTAGCGCAGCTCACTGTGGTGGTTGCTTCCGGCAAGAGTGGTCCGTGTCGTGATCGACTTGCCGGTTGCGAGAGCAGATGCCGACGGTACCACGACGTCGCTCATGCCGGCGAAGCTCGTCCCGGCGATTCTGGTACCGTCGAAGTCGAACTTCCAATACTGCCGATTGGCGCCCCTGCAGAGAGCTCGAAGCCCGAGTACCTGGCTGAAATCCAGGCGCGTCTCCTCGCTGAACGCGCATGGCACAACGCCCGCGACCGCGTGCAAGCGCACGCCGGCGTCCATGGGATGTCTGTTTTCGAATGCAAGCGGAGCGAGGGACAGGCTTCCGTCGCTCGTCAGGACGAGCCATGGTGATCTGCTGAAGAGCGCACCTCCGACCCCTTCGGACGCGTTTGGGCTACCGAGATGCGGCGTACCCAGGGTGACAATCGCCTGGAGTGTCGGGCTCGTCGCGGTTGAGGGCCACTGCTTCGCCATCGCCCTCGCAACAAGCCCGCCCATCGAATGCCCGACCAACACCACTCGCGTCCTCGCGCCGACGCGCGCGTCCGAGCGCATCCTCGAAAGAAGTTGCTCCGCGTTCGCCTCGGGTGTGAACTCCGTCGCATAGCGAGGTACGATGATTCTGGCACCCGGATAGGCGGCACGGACGACAGAAGTCATCTGACGCCAGGCATCCTGAGCGTCGAATCGCCGCATCGGCTTCGTGACGAGGTCGGATTCCTCCGCCGAGCAGAAGCGCTCCCATTGCCAGCCGTGGAGGAGGACGACGAGCTTGTCACTCTGATCGGACCCTGCTGACACTTCATCCCACCGATAGCTATCCCCACAGGATTGCGGAGTCGAAACCTCCGGAATGGGAACGGCGACGAACGCGTATGGTACATTCGGCCCGATTGGTCCCTGCACGATGGCCAGTGGCCCCTGAGCACGTGCTGCGGGCCCCATGGGCCCCGCCGCATCGGTCAACGCGGCTCCGACCATCACTGATGATTCCAGCGAGGGCACGCTAAGCATGGGGCCGTCGCCGACGGAGGGGTCGAACACGGCGACCGCAAGCATGTCTGATGCGCCCGTGCCAGCTGGTGTGGGAATCGAGAGTCGGACCGTCGCTGAATCTGCGGTTCCAGTCAGTCGCAGTCTGACGTCCGATGGGCCGCCATCCCCCACGCTGAACTCCAAGCGCGAACCGACGGGGGCGTCCTGGACCGTGAGCATCGCTCCTGACGCGAGGGTCACCCGTTCGCCGCTGCGTGGACTCTTCAGAGTCACAGCTTCGGGCGGTTCACCTCTCGGGTTGCAGGCGACCAAGACGAGACTGAGGACGACTCCCCTCGCCCACGGCGGGCATGGTATCGCAGTCGGCGCAGAGAAGGTGCGCTTCTCACGGCGCGGGGCAGATTGCATACGAAATCCTCCATACTGTGGTCGGGCGTCGGTTCTGGCGATCGCCAACTGCTGCGTCCGAGATCATGCGGCGAAACCGTCAGAATGGCGTAAGCGCGCTGTGACACAGGAGCCGTAGATCGCGCGTCCACCGAGGCGGGCCGTGAGAGGACTCCACTTCTTCGGCCTTCACTCCAAGGGTCCCCCGCCATTGGAATCCAGCAGGAGCATGCGGCCGGGGCGACCCCGGCCGAGCTGATGCGCCGCCACAGCGTCTCTAAGCAGACAATCCATGCATGGAAGAAGCGCTACGCGGACTTGCCGGTCCGCGACGCCAAGCGGCTTCAGGCGCTGGAGGACGAGAATGCGCGGTTGAAGCGCCTCGTTGCCGATCAGGCCATGAATCTCCAGGATCTCAAGAGCGTGCTGGGAAAGGAGTCGTGACCGCCGGCGAGCGCCGGGCGGTGGTGACGGTGGTCCAGGCGCGGTATCCGGTCAGCGAGCGGTTCGCCTGCCGGGCCCTCGGCTTCGAGCGCTTGGTCGTGCGGTTCGTGCCGCAACGGCCGGTACTCGACGCGCCGCTGCGCGAGAAGCTCGTAGCGCTCGCCGCGAGCATCCGCGTTGAACCTGCACTGGCGGCTGCAGCGCGACGGCTGGCTAGTGAACTCCAAGCGCGTCGAGCGGCTGCATCTACTCGACGGTTTGGCCCTGTTCCGCCGAATGCGCAAGCGACTCGCCGTGCCCCGCGTGCCGCGGCCAATCGCCGCGGGACCCCATGACATCTGGAGCCTCGACTTCGTGTGCGATCAGCTCAGCAGCGGCCGGCGCTTGCCCTGCTTCACGCTTATCGACCGCTGCACGCGCGAGTGCCTGGCCATCACCATGGCGCACAGCCTCCCGAGCTCCGGCGAGATTGCCACGCTTGAGATGGTGACCGCTGGACGCGGGTGCCCAACGCGGCTGTCGCTGGACAAGGGCGGCGAGTTCCACCGTCGCGCATTCGACGCGTGGGCCGCTGATGGCGGCATCGCACTGCACTTCATTAACCCGGGAGGCCGGTTGAGAACGCGCACGTCGAGAGCCTCAGCGGGAAACTCCGCGATGCATGCCTCAACCAGCACTGGATCAATTCCCTGCATTACGCCCGGGTCCACTTCGAGCGCTACCGCCGCCACCTCAACACTGCCAGGCCGCACGTGGCGTGTCAAACCTTGACGCCGCTCGAGTGCGCTCGGGCGTTCACCGCACCCTCTGCGGAGTTGTCAGCCTAGGATTGGAGCGACGACTGCGGGAATCACAATCTGTGCATCAGAAGTAGAGACCAAACATCAGGGGCAGCGTCGTTCCTCGTGCATTTACTGTCGGCTGCACCGAGAGCCTATAACGCGGTCGTTGATCTCTCCCCGCCATCGTCATTGCGATGCCGCCCCCGACGACCGGACCCGACGCATTCTTCCGTGAGAAGTCGTTGTCGCCATCGACTGGCCCTGTGAACATCATACCACCGTAGCCAACTGAGACTAGCAGTGAAGCGCTGGCCGCGCGCGTGCCCACTAACGGCATGTCGGCCGTCGCGAGCGCTTCCTGAAGCGTCCAGGTTGCCCCGGTGAACTCTTCGTCACCGCCGTTCTCGTGCCTTCCACCAGCGAATCGTCCGAGCCGATACTCGAGTAGCACTGAGAATCGGCCCATACTCGCCGCCTGCCAAGACGCCGCTCCGGACACTCCGGACCAAGCACCCAGTCCGACGAGGTAGCTTACCTGCGGGTCCTGAACCACCGATGGTCCTGCTGCAATCAGGAACCGGCGCGGCCTCAGCTGCGCGTGGGCGTTTGTTGCCACGGTAACGAGCATCAAGGTAAGTAGCAGCGCGCGACCAAGAGGATGTGTCATATTTCGCTCTAGGAAGTGAAGATCACGACCAGCTTAGAGAGCTATGCGCCGAAGGGCGCGTCCGATACCCAGAGAATCCACGTCCAGTGACTGCAGTTGAGACCGCAAGAGACGAATTCTCCGACGTGGACAATGCGTCCTTCCCGTGCCTGATCTTGGAACCCTCGTGGCAGGACGACTCGGTAGCTTGCTGAAGCGGGACCGCGAGCCGAAGTGCTGGCTGGCATCAACGCAAGAACTCCGAAGAAGCGCCGGGTGCCAATTGTTACGCGCACCTCTCTCGCGCCGTGGCCGAGCGCCTCACGCCAACCAGATCCTGCGATGGCGTTGGGGTCCGAGCCTCTCAGAGCAGCGGTGAGCTGAAACGGTGCCCTAAATTCTGTCCCGCTCTGGATGGAGAATGATCCATCGACAGCGTCGATCCGCATATCCGGCTCTGCGACCTGACCGACAGTGATCGGGCGCGTGGGACCAGTGAATGCTACGAGCGCATGCCGATTGCACGCTGAGACCATCAAGGTCAAGCTGAGGAAGACACCAATTGTTGAACGCGACATCAGATCAACCTCCAGTCGTTAGCAAGGCTATGGGCTTCACGGAACCAGGGAACCAATCCGTAAGCGCGCACGACCGCGCTTCGTGACGAATCGAACAGTCCGCGAACTACGAGTCAGGACGAAGCTGTCCACTGGGAGCCCGTCGAACCTGATCTCATCCAAGCCAACGACTTGGCAGCGGGGAAGGGCAGTGTATCCCCGACCGGACTGTCGTATCGCAACTCCGCGGGCGACGTCGCGGTCGGAGCCACTGCTCCTGTCGCGTCGAACTGACTGTCCGCCGGCCACGCTGCGCCCGTCGCCTCCGCCCTCCCCGGGCCGCGCCGCACTGCCGCCGGCCACGCTGCGCCCGTCGCCTCCGCCCTCCCCGGGCCGCGCCGCACTGC
>ERZ1645185.1253-NODE-1253-length-10460-cov-10.918693_pt1 | contig 10460 bp, 9 predicted proteins | sample MGYA00575351_ERZ1645185 | MGnify/ENA primary metagenome ERZ1645185 (study PRJEB40838, sample SAMN11284767) | freshwater sediment metagenome | isolation source: river sediment | host: Sediment | place: India: Jana village, Kanpur | collected 2015-12-17 ... | reverse complement strand
CTGTTGGTTCGAGCGGCGGGAAGCTGCCATTGCATTCCGTAGCTGATCCCTGGATTACGGCTTTCGAGCAAGCACTCGATCTCACACTGTCGGCCAAAAGCGGACTGTCACCTCTGCTCTGAAGCAGCCATTCAAGAGGCAACTTCACGCCGGAAGTTGACGGGCAACCCATGTAGGCCTGTCGGCGCCGACGGTCAGCGTTAAGGCTCTAAAATTGCATTCTCTTGACCAGAGCCGACGATAGCCATTACGCCTTGCGGGATGGCACACCTGCCGGGTACACACGGCTGCAAGCGGTTGATTGATAAGCCCTTCAGTCGACCTGCCTGCGGCCCTGCGAGTAGAGCTTGATCAAATGTTGGAGGATCGCGACCAAGGCTGCACTGCTCAGACCCAGCATGAGGATTCCGTTCAACGCCTCGAGCGGGCCGAGGAGTTTCCGTTCGGTACTCATCACCACGTCGCCATAGCCCAATGAAGTGAAGTTGACGCCCGAATGGTAGACAGCCTCATAAAAGACTGGAAACTCGCTCAACAGGTAGAACAGCCACCCCCAGATAACGATCTGCAGGAAATTACCGAGCATCATGATCACCATGGCGATCAGGAGCGCAACGATTCCGCCCGCCATTCCGCTAATCTGTCGAGGACAGTTCTGCTTGCCGACGGCGTATTGGATGCTCAAGAACGTGAACGTGACCTGCAGGAGGAGGCAGGCCATCATCGTTGCCAGGCCAATCGCCAGATTAATCACGATCATTTTGGGTGCCCTTTTAACCGCTCCGGAAAAACAGCGCGTCGCTTCTGGATGCACGCCAGCGTTCGAGCAGCCAGACCGTCGCCCAGGCATAAAGCGCAATGCCGACGAAGAGCCCGGCCCGGACGGCGGACGCCCCTAGCACGCCCTGGCCGCCAGCGCTGTCCTCGATCGCCGGACCAAGCAGGATCAGCATGGTCATCAGCGCATCGCTCCAGAACACCGGCGGGTAGGCCGTGCGCCGGACCCCGAAGATCCGTGCGCCGGCCCACAGCGCTGCCGCCATCATCCACAGCAGCAGCATCCAAAGATTGGGCAGGAGTGACAGACCGCTCCAGACAACAAGGGCCATGGCTGCCCCCATCAGGGTCGATCCAACCAGCTCCTTGCCGGCGGAGCGCGTGTCGGTGGAACCCGCTTGCTGCGCCAGGCTGGCGGTCTTCATGATCGCTGCCAGATAGAATGAGGGATCGGTCAGCGCCAGGAGGAATACCGGCATTACCACCAGCGTGCCGCGCAATGCGATCCAGCTCGCCGTCTCGCGGCTGGGACGTTCCGCCTTGGTGGCCTTCGCCGCCACACCCGGCGTGTCGGGAAAGAACGCGTGCGAGAGACTGCTGACCAGGGCGCCGACGGCGATCCCGACGGCGATGGTGACGCTGATCATCGTCACCAATGCCTGCTCGGCGACGCCGGCGACCGGGATCAGCGTGAACACCACGACGAGGAGCATGGTCAGCGGGTTGCCGGTATGGATACCGAAGAAAAACAGTCCATACAGGATCACGCCGGTCAGCAAGACTGCAGCCAGCGCATAGTTTTCCAGTAGGGGGACCATCAGTACCCCCGTCACCAGCAACCCGGCGAGCAGCAGGGCAAAGGCGGCCGCCTTGAGCGGTGGAATCGGTGGGCCCGGCTTGCACAGAACGATCATGGCCAGCAGGCAGACCACGTGCGGCATCTGCAGCGCGAATCCGTAGGCGACCAGCACGGCAAGTCCCAGACCCACCGCGAGCCGGAGTGCCGCCTTGTCCGCCGGGGCGATCATCGCATGCTCAGTAGAAGTAGGAGAGCACGCTCATTAGCCGGATGTACCCGGCGCCGAGCAGGTTCATCACGGCGTTGTCGCCGGTATAGACCATCACCTCGGCCTGGCCGCCGGGGCGGGCCTTGGCCAGGCGTTCGGCATCGGCGGCGTCGAACTCGACCGCCACCGGGAAGCGCTGTGCCTGGCGCAGCCAGTCGCGGCTGTTCTGGACCGTCGGCAGCGTTCCCGGCGGCGCCTGCTGGCCGGAGCTGACACCGCCGCCGACGCTGCGCACGCGGCCCTTGAGCACTTCACCGGGCAGCACGTCGAGGACTATCGCGACCGCGTCGCCGGGATCGATGTTGCCGAGGTTGTTCTCGGTCAGGTCGGCATTGACCCAAAGGTCGTGGTGCGCGATCAGCGTCATAGCCGCTGCACCCGTCTGGGCGAAGTGGCCGACATCGGTACGCAGGTCGGTGACGACGCCGCGTGCCGGCGCAACCACCTTCGTGCGCTCCAGGTCGAGTTCGGCCTTTTCGACGGCGGAGCGCGCACTGCGCAGTTGCGCGTTGTTGTCGCCGCTCTCGCCGGCAGCTTCCAGCGCCCTTTGCAGGTCGGCTTCGGCGGCCCTTTCCTGGCTGCGCGCCTGGATTCGGGTGGCCTGCGCAACTTCCAGACGGCGAACCGAGATGGCCCCGGGGTCCTCGGCGTAGAGTTTCTCCTGGCGCGTTGCATCCTTGTCGGCCTTGACGTGGTTGGCCTGGGCGGCCAGTAGCCCGGCGCGTGCCGCCTCCACGGTCGCAGCGGCCGCGTTGACCGAGCGCTGCACCGACTCGTAGTCCGAGCGGCTGCGCTGCAATGCGATCCGGTACTGGCCGGGGTCGATGTCGAACAGCGGCTGCCCTGCCTGCACCTCGTCGTTGTTACGGACATGGACCGCCAGCACCTTGCCCGCCACCTCGGCGGCCACCGGGACGACGAAAGACTGCACCCGCGCCTGCGTCGTATGCGGCGTCAGCCGGTCGGCGGCGAAGTACCAGAGCAGGCTAACGGCAATCAGCAGCAGCACCGCGGTCGCCCCGATCCGGGTCGCCTTGCCCGCCTGCGGCGCTTCACCGCCGGTCGCGGCCGCCGGGTTCTGGCTGGCAGATTCCTGGGTCATCGTTGCTCCTTTTCAGGTTTGATTTGTGGCGGGACGGCATCGGGTGGCGGCAGCGGTGCCGTCAACAGGTCGCGCCAGTCACTGCGTTCGCCCATCGTTTCCCGCGTCGCGTCGTCCAGCAATGGCTTGCTGCGCGCCTGCTGCCAACCGCCGCCCATTGCCTTGTACAAGGTGACCAGGCTCTGCGAGACATTGCCGAGGTTGTTCACCAGGCGCTCCTGCTGGTTGAACAGCACGCGCTGCGAGTCGAGCACGCGCTCGAAGCTCGACGACCCCTCGCGATACTGGATGTTGGCAATCTCCAGCGATCGCTTCGCCGCCTTGACTGCACCCTCGAGCAACGGAACCTGTTCGCTGTTGGCGATGAAGCCTGCCGAAGCATCATCGACCTCGCGCGCCGCCTGCAACACAACCCCCTGATACTGTTCATAAAGCTGCTGGAAGCGCGCATCCTGAACCAGGACTTCGTTCTCTAGGCGGCCATAGTCGAAGACGTTCCAGACGAGGCTGGGCCCGACGCCCCAGGCGAAGGTCCGCGGCGACCCGGAAACCGACGTGGCCGACAAACCAAGCGATCCGAGCAGGGCGATCGACGGATAGAGTTCCGCCACGCTGACCCCGATCAACGCCGACTGGGCGGCCATCTGCAGTTCGACGGCGCGGACATCGGGGCGGCGGCGCAGGAAATCGGCCGGCATGTCGGCAATGATCGCCAACTCGGCCTGTGGTATGCGTCCCCGTCCGGCAGCCATCTCCGGCAGCGGACCCGGCGGTCTTGCAAGGAGGATGCTTAGCGCGTTCTGGGTCTGGCGTAAACTGCCTTCGATTTGGGGAATCGTAGCGAGCGTACCGAGGTACTGTGATCTTGCCTGCTGGACATCAAGCTCCGAATCGTTGCCGTGCTTGAACAGGCGCTCCGTGATTTCCAGGCTGCGCTTTTGCAGCGCAGCGTTTTCATGAGCAATCCTCAGACGAAGCTCAAGAGTTCGGATCGTCGTGTAGAAGCTCGCCACCTGCGCCGCAATCAGCACCTGAAGGTCGTCATACTGCGCGATGCTCGCGAAATAGCCGGCATCGGCAGCCTCGATGCTGCGCCGGAATTTTCCCCAGAAATCGATTTCCCAGCCGGCACCGAAACCAAGTTTGTACCCGGTCAATGTCCCGTCAGGACCGCTGCTTGCTTCGGTTCCCTTGCGCAGTATCTCCCCGGTCACCTGCTGTTGCTGCGGATAGAGAAGGCTGCTAGCAATCCCCAGTTGTGCCCGCGCCTCCAGGATGCGCATTCCCGCCGTACGCACGTTCGGATTAACGCGCTGTGCTTCGGCGACCAACGAGTCGAGCACCGGATCATTGAAATTGCGCCACCAGTCCTCGGTTTGCGCTCTCGGCCTGCCGAGTTGCTCCGTCTTCAGCGTCGTCAGCGAACCGCCCGACCAATCGGCCAGCCATGGCGTTTCGGGCCGTTTGAAATCAGGACCAACGGCCGCGCAGCCAGCGAGCAACAACGCGCAACCCATGACGCAAGCCCGGATCACGGCCGTCACGGCAGAAGCGCTGACCATCGGCTCAGAGAGTCATCGGACCGGAATCGCCCGCGGCCTGCTGGCGTCTCAACTCGGGGTTGTCCGCGACCCAGGCCATGAAGATCTGGTAGCCCACGGCCAGCGTGACGGCACCGACGAACATGCCGAGAATGCCATCCGTCGCCATGCCGCCCAGCGCACCGAGCAGAATCACCGGCATCGGCGCATCGACGCCACGGCCGAGCACCAAGGGCTTGAGGACATTGTCCGCCGAGCCGGCGACCATCAGCAGGACCGTATAGGCGATCGCCGGGGTCGTTTCGTAGTCGCCACCCAGCCAGATCCACGCGATGACCGGCAGAGTGACGATGGCGGCCGGCACCTGGACGATGCCGAGTACCAGAACGATCACCGCCAGCACGCCGGCAAACGGCACCCCCGCGATCAGGAGCGCGACGCCGATCAGCAGCGCCTGCATGCAGGCGATGCCGATGATGCCCGCAGCGACGGCCCGCACGGTCGACGTTGCCAGCACGGTGAATTCCGTGCCGCGGGCGACGCCGGCAACGCGCTGGAAGGTCGCCAGCATGGCCCGTGTGCCCGACTCCCCGAAGGCCATCATGATGCCGGCGATGATGAACGAGAACAGGAACATGAGGATGCCCCCGCCCAGGCTCGCGACGATGCCGAGCGCCTTGCTTGCGAGCTCCCCGACCTTGGGTTGCAGGCTCTTGACGAATGCCGGCAGGTTGCTGTGCGCCTGCGACCAGGCGGCATGCGCCTTCTTTCCGACGATCGGAAAGTCCGCAACGCTTTGGGGCGGCGCGGGGATGGCGAGCGTGTTGTCCTTGACGCCGTTGATCACATGATGGATCGAATCACCGAAGGAACTGCCCAGCATGACGGTCGGCGTGACGATCAGGCCGACGCCGAGCAGGACGATCAGGGTGGCCGCGCGCCCCTGTTTTCCGCCCAGCCGGTTCGCCAGCATCTGGTGCAGCGGATAGAGGGTGACGGAGAGAATCAGCGCCCACAGCATCATCGTCATGAACGGCGCAAAGAAATGGTGGCAGAGCAGCACGAGGCCCAGTACGACGCCAGCACGGATGAAGATGTCGAGCAGGCGACGCGCCAGGCGATCCTCCATCTCGTGATCGATTTCAAAGGATTTGTCGCTCATGACGCCCTCCACGCAAGTTGTCGTTCCTGAAGCGCCCCAGAAAGGGGCGGTGTCGAATTCGGGACATCGCCCCAATTCGGGTGTCAATCGCTTGCGCCGTTAGCGACTTGCTACCCGGTTTCGCCCGCAAAGTCAGGTAAATCTAGCGCGCACCTTGGCAACGAAATTTTTTCGAGCGACTTTTTTGCCCGGCGGAATCACTCTGTCCGGGTCGCGGGGTCGCGCCGGTACCCCTGCCCAGACTTGACTGGCGCGTGCGCAGGAATATTGAAAGGGCATTATGTGAGAGCGACGGGCGGGGGTCGGCAGGCACCATGCCCCCGGCAGTCGGATCTGTGAAGCAGGCTACTTCGAGTCGATGTTCGTCGTGGTGGTGCTGGTACTGTTCTTGTTGGACATCACCACCCCGGTGACGACAGCACCGACTGCAGCGCCGACCAGTGCGGCACCGATCTTGTTGTCGTCGTCGTCATCATCGCGGTAGTAACGGTCGCGGTAGCGGTCATCGTATCCGCCGCGGTAGCCATAGCGGTCGCCATCGCGATAGTCGTTCCGGTAGTAGTTGCGGTTATCGTTGCGGTGCTGCTGGGCGGCGGCGCCGGCGATGAAAGCGCGCCGGTCGCGTTCGTGCCGCCGGTAGTCACGGTCCGCGGCCGCGGCGCGGATCACCTGGCCATCGTGCCGCCTGAAATCTCTCCGATGCTTGTCGTCCGCCATGGCTTCGGACACACCGAAGGTACTGGTGCCGAGGAGAACCAGGGCCGCCCCGGCACCGGATAGAAACTTCGAAAGTTTCGCGTTCATCGTTCTATCTCCTTGAGGAACAGCACGTTCAACGCATGCCCTTGACGGCGTCGAGGTAGAGCTTGGCATCGTTGCCCTTGCAGGCGTTGTACATGACGCCGACCAGTTGGGTAACACCGGTCTCGTCGAACGGGTAGCGCTTGGGGTCGATCCCGTCGCGCCCATTCAGGTAGCCATGGGTCCATGTGACGTAGGCGAAGGCACGGTCCTGCGCGCTCTTGAGCAATTTCTTGTCCTTGTTTAGCTTCGGGTCGGCGGCCGCAAAGGCATCCAGAAGATCGCCGCAGGTCGTGGTGTCGTAGTGGTAACCCTTCGGTTTTTTCGCCTCGCCGGCGGCAAAGGCCGAGGGGAGCAGGCAGGCAGCCATCAGGCAACCGGCAACAAATTCCTTTTTCATAATGCATCCTTTCCTGTTCTGGTTAGGGCTGATCGAGCGGCATCGATACGGGATATCCGATGCCGGGTCGCTCAGGCGCCGGTGAGATTGCCATCGTTTCAGCCATCACTCGTACCGCTTGCGCGAGTCTAACGACGCCTGGGATGCACGAATAGTCAGGCGGCGCCTGTCGGGCACGCCCCTACAGCCGCCAGAATGGGGTGGCGCGCCGCGCTCGAGCCGACGCCGGTCAAGCCGGTGCGCAAACCGCGATGAAAGCGGAAGGTGCCGCCGGAAAGCGCCCAAGGGCGGGCGCTAAAGCTGCGCTGTCGGCCGCTGGCTAAGACTCCGGCGAGATCAGGCCCGCGCGGATCGCGAACCGAACGAGGCCGGAAAGATCGCTGATGCCGAGCTTTTGCTGCAGCCGGGTGCGGTAGGTCTCGACGGTCTTGTGGCTGATCCCGAGCGCTTCGCCGATCAGCGCAGTCCGCTTGCCCTCAGCGAGCAGGCGGAGCACCTCACGCTCGCGTTCGCTCAAGGCGTCCGCATCGATCCGGGCGCTGCGTACTTCTGTGGCGGTTGCCGGCGGCGCCGGCGAGTCCGGCTCGTAGACCCTGCCGGCGATCACCTCCCTGACGGCATCGATCAGCTCGTCGATCGGCTGGCTCTTGCGCACGTAGGCGGACGCACCCGCCCGGCGCATGCGCTGCTGGTAGTGGGCACTGAAGTACATCGACAGTGCCACGATCTTCGTGTCGGCCGAGAGCTCGCGGATCCTCCGGGCTGCGTCGATGCCGCCCATTCCAGCCATCTCCACGTCTAGAACGGCGACGGCGGGCTTCAGCGACGCGGCGAGCTCGACGGCCTCTTCGCCGCTTCCAGCCTCCCCGACCACCGCCCAGCCAGGCTGCTCCCGCAGCAGCGCCGCCAGCCCCTGACGGAAGAGCACATGGTCGTCGGCAATGACGATGGTCACCGTCATCGGGCGACCTCGTCGCGACTCGCCCGCAGCGAACCCGAGGATTGCCCAGCGGGGTCCGGCGCGGTGTCGGCTCGCTGCGGGAAGGGCACGCGAACCGAAACCCGGCTCCCGGCATTCGTCGTTGCGATCGACAGTTCACCGCCGAAGAGCATCACGCGCTCGCGAAGGCTGAACAGCCCGAAACCTGCCCGCCGTCGGCCATCTCCGGGCGATTCCGAGAACCCCTCGCCGTCGTCGGCGACGCTCAGCTCGACATGATTGCCGTCGGCATCAAGTACGATCGATCCCGTCCTGGCCGCGGCATGCTTCGCGACGTTGTAGACAAGTTCCCTGGCGACCTGGAACAACACGATCGCGAGTTCCTGCGGGACGTTTATCGTGGGTGCGTTGTCCTCGAACGAAAAGGCGACACCGAAGCGCTCCGTGGCGTGCGCCGCGAGCCATTCCAGCGACGATGCCAGACCTTCGCGATAGAGCAGTGGCGGACTGAGCTCGAATTGCAGCGTGTGCAGCTCGTCGAGCGCTTCGCGCATCAGGCCGAGGCCGTTGCCCAAGCGTGCGGTCGCCCCCGGATCGACCTCGCCGATGGCGGCGCTGAATTGCAGCTGTGCGAGCGCCAGCTTCTGCATCGGGCTGTCGTGCAGCTCTCTGGCCAGCCGTCGGCGCTCGTCCTCTTCGACCTGTGACAGTTCCTTGGCCAAACGTTTCAGGCGTGAATTCGCGCGGTTCAAACGGAGCGTGCGCTCCGCAAACACGACCAGCAGGACCAGCAAGGCCCCGCCGAGAACCATCCACAACCAGGTGTAGTCGACGCGGTGCTGGTATCGGATCGCGATCCAGTCACGGTAGATAGCATCTCTCTCGGCGGCAGGGATCGCGGCGATACCCTTCTGCAGAATAGTGGCGAGCATCGGCCAATCGCTACGTACTCCCATCGCGATCTGGTAGACGAATGGCGTCTCGCCGGCCACCCGGATCTGCGCGAGACCCGACTGGCCGATGCCGTAGCTCGTGGTCACAAGGTTGCCGACGAACGCATACGCCCTGCCATCCGTGGTCGCCTTCAGGGCCGCCTGCGTGTCGGCGACAGGAAGTAGCTGCAGGCCGGGCCACTCCTCCCGTAGCCAATCTTCCACGACCTCCCCGCGCACGACGGATACGATCTGCCCCTTCAACCCTTCCGGCCCTCCGATGTAGGTGACATCGGTAGCAGAAAAAATCGCCGCCGGGAACGACAAATAGGGCTCCGTGAAGTGCGCATGCCGTTCCCGCGATGGGGTCCTGTGGAGCGTCGGCAGCACATCGAGCTTCCGCTCCTCGAGCAACCTCAGCGCGTCCGTCGGGGTGTGGATCTGAGCGATCTCGAAACGCACGCCGAGCATCTTGCCCAGCCGCTCGAGGTAGGCAAGCGACATTCCACGCGCGACGCCAGCCTCGTCGGTGAACTCGACGGGCGCCCGTCCGGGATTGACTCCGACGCGCAGTACCGGGTGCTCGCTGAGCCATGCGCGCTCCTCGGCGTCGAGCCTGACGCGAACCGCCGCGACACGCTCGGAATAGTCCTGGCCGAACCACCGCCGATAGAACGGCTCGAGTTCGTCCCTGGTGATGGCGGCAATGCCCTTGTTGAGGATACCGACCAGTTCAGGCTCGTCCTTGTTGATCGACATGACCTGTTTCCCGTCGATTTCGTGCACGATGCGCGTGATCGTCAGGCCGACAACAGCGTTGCTCGCGCGCCAGTATTCCAGCGCGTACGGGGCGATCACCGCGTCGACTTCCCCACGCAGGAGCCCATGGGAAAGCGCCGCGTAGCTCATGAACGGCACCGGTTTGATATCCGGATGCATCGCCAGTGCGCGACTGTCTCTCAGAGCCCCCTTCAGATAGCCCACTCGCTTGCCGCGCAGTCCCTTGAGATCGAAAGGCGTACCCTTCTTTTGCAGATCCTCGGAACGCAGGTAAATGAAGGCGGGCGAATCGTAAAAGGCGTCGGTGAAGAGGAAGCGCTTCTTCCTCTCCTCGAGGGGCGTGGTGACGGCCAGGCCGTCGATCTCGCCCGCCTCCGCCTTCCTGAGCATCTCGTGCCATGGGCCCGCCTCGATCTGAATGTCGGAGCCCAGCTTTCGATTGATCAGATCGAAATAGTCGATTAGGGGCCCGGACAGTCCGCCGCGGACGTCATTGTTCGCGAAGACCCCCCAGTCGTCTGCGGCACCGAGCACGACGCGCGGACGAGCGGCCAGCCAGGCCCGCTCCGCCGGCGTCAGCAGCTCAGGGGGCGCATCGGCGGCTGATGATCCGGCCGCAACGGTGAGCCCGAGGAAAAGAACCGCGATCACGCTCGGCCAGCGCGTCATGGCGGAGGCGTGATGGCTGCTCATCCCTTCACGGGCGTCTGAGGAAGGCTGCTTCATGGGGAGTGATCGCCGTTGAGAAACGGCCGTAAACTGCCTTAAATCTGGGGGTCGGGCAAGCACCGCATCGGTTAGTGAAAATGGCTTTGTCATAGTGTTGGTCGACCGAAGGAGAGAAGCGATGGCTGGAGATGAGCTTTGAATTGCACCGGCTTTCCTAGACACTCTGCGACCGCTTCTCTCACTGACCTGCCGTTGGAACATTGATGCCACCAATGACGGCTCAGGGTCG
>ERZ1645185.1252-NODE-1252-length-10461-cov-4.939170_pt1 | contig 10461 bp, 6 predicted proteins | sample MGYA00575351_ERZ1645185 | MGnify/ENA primary metagenome ERZ1645185 (study PRJEB40838, sample SAMN11284767) | freshwater sediment metagenome | isolation source: river sediment | host: Sediment | place: India: Jana village, Kanpur | collected 2015-12-17 ... | reverse complement strand
TGATTCTTCCCACGCTACGGGTATATAGGGCGTCGCGGCGGAGGCAATACCGGGGATGCCCCATCGATAGAGGCCCACGACCATGAGGGCGACGCCGACTGCGGCACAGAGGGTCCAACCGATGCGCGCGTTTCGTCTGGCCGGGTTATGGAAGTGCCGTGCGAGAGCCGGTGCCGCCCCGTGAATGTCCTTCAGCAACGCGGCTGTGGAAATGACGATGGCTTCGGCCGGTTCAGGCCCGAATTCGAGGCGGACCGGTTCTCCGCGATAAGTCCCCTGCGTCTGGCGGATCTCGTCATAGGGCCATTGTTTGGCACTGCCGTCGGGCATCGCAATGTGCAGGGTCGCGGGGGTGACTGTGAGGGTGACACGATGGCGCGTGGCCGTGCGACCGTCGAGATAGTAGGCGCTCCGGCTGGTGGGCATGCGGGTTAGTCCATATCGAAGCCGGTGTCGAGCAGGTTCGACAGGCCTTCGCCGGTGACGGATGTTTCGGTGGTGTCTTGCAGGACGCGATCGAGATCCGTCACACCCTGCAACGAAAGCGTGCCGGTGAAGAAGCGGGCGTTCCGGACGGTCACCCATGGCCAGGCCCATCCCAACGTGAGCAGCAAGAGAGCAAGGTTGCCGAGATAGAGGCCGAACAGTTTTTGCCAGGTGATGCTGGATGAAAATCGTGCCTCGCCGAACGTGGTGTGATCCCAGTAGTACTTCTGTTTTTGCCCGAGTAGCCACACCCACACCGGACCGAGCACGAAGGGAATCAGGAGCAGCGTGAGCCCGGCGTTCGTCAACTGGAGGGCCAAGGCGAGGCCGCACAGGCACAGGACCGCGTAGGTGGTGAAGAGTGTGACGGCAAAGGGCACCATCAGGCCCGATCCGTGTCCGGTAAACCGGAACCGCTGATTGCCGAAATAGGTGTGGGAGTGGAGAAATGCCTGCCGTTGTGTTTGAAAATAGGGATAGTAGGTACCCAGGGACAGGACGGTGAAAAACCACCCTTTGAAATAGAGTTTCAGGAAGTCCACCGTTCGCCCCCGAAACGAGAACCTAATGCCTCGCCAAGAGGTGCGCGTGCAGCGATACCGCCGTGCATTGACGATGGCGACCGGGACATAGAGGAACAACACCAGAGCCGCCATCGCTTGCAAGAGGACGTCGACCGGTTGCGGGAGGGTCAGCAAGCTCTGCGCGGCGCCTAACGAAAAATAGGGAATGCCGAAGACCACCATCGCTTTCAAGAACCCCTGATACAGTTCTTTTCCGGTGCCGTGATAGACAAACCGGTCTCCCGCGAATGAGGTTTGACTGAACAGGTACCGGCGGATCTTCGCTTTGGCCCAAAAGTGGTAGGCGCCAAGGGTGACGATGGTCAGGCAGACGTTGACGATCTGCATGCCCAGCAACGTGCCGCCGGCTCCGTGAAAGGACCCGCGTCGTATTGAGGGGGTGGATTCAGGGGTGTCGGTTGCCGGGGGCTGGAGGAGCACCGGCGAAGGGACCTGTCCTTCAATCTGCCGTTGATGTACAGCAGGTGTGGCGACCACGACGGCGAATCGTGCCCCGCAAGTCGGGCAGAGGCTTCGGGATCTGCCCGTCAATCGACGTGCATCGCGAATCCTATAGCGACCGAGGCAGCGATTGCAGGTTACGCTCGGGGAGCGGTCGCCGGTCTCGCTCTGCGCGTCGGTGGTGGTCATGGTTCAGCAGGCCGCCCGATGCCCGAAGGTGCAGGCCTGTTGCAGTTCCTGCAAGAAACCGTTGCTGTCCCCCTTCGACCGTTTGACGATCGCTCGTTCAAAATGGGCGCGGCCGTCCTGTGGCCGTTGTGCCAGGTATCGGTCCCACAAGGCTAAGGCCTGGTCCCACTGTCGGCGCGCGACATATACCGAGGCCGCGGCGCTATAGGCCTCGATGAAAGTTGAATTGAGGCGGATCGCGGCTTGAAAGGCGATGAGTGCTTCATCGGGGGAGTCCTTTTCGAGCAGCGCGGTGCCGCGGTCGAAATAGGCTTCCGGGTCATCCGGGTCCAGGTTGAGAGCCTCGGCGTATGCGAAGAGCGCCTTATCGACCTGTCCCTTCTTCTGGAAGGCTACGCCTTGGGCACGATGGGCCTTGGCCTGGGAGAATTCTCGGCCTCCGTGCGCGCGCAGCAGCTCGATCAATTCCCGATCCTCGTCATGCTGCGCGATCTCAAGGGCGGTCTCTCCATGGCTCTTTTGGTTTGCGGCGATGCCCTGCTCCAACAGGACTTGAGCGGCAGCCAGATGGCCGCTCCGTACGGCCCGGTGTAGCGCCGAATCGCCACAGGTGCACAGCGCATTGAGATCGGCGCTGTTGGACAGGAGCACGGCAATGGTGTCGGCATGTCCGTGCTCAGCCGCCGTCAGTAGCGCGGTCATGTTTTGCTTCATCTTCGCGTTGGGGTTGGCTCCATATTGCAGCAGCACCGAGACCACCTGTGTCTGACCGCGCTTTGCTGCTTCGAACAAGGCCGTTCGTCTGTTGTTATTGTGTCGGTCGACCGGGCTCCCGTCTTCCAGCAGCGACGTCACCTCGGAGAGATCTCCTCGTGCCGCTGCGAGGTGAAGCGGTGTCCAACCGTTGGCTTTCAAGATAATCGGGGAGAGCGCCAATTCATCGATGTCATAGGGATCATGCGTCGATTTGATCTGATTGAACATCCAGGACGCCATGCCGGCCAGCAGGGCATAATTCAAGACGCAGGCCAACACCGCCACAGAGAGGCCCACGAGTCGCCGCGATATGTCCGTGGCATCAGGCCCGCCGGCTGGTGATTGGGCGATCATGTCCTCATCGGCTGGTTGCCCGTCCGGGTTGAGAATCAGCAGATTTTCGTTGCAGGAGGGACAGGAACACTGACGCAGGGGGACGCCGGCAACAGGCGAGCAAGAGGTGACGGTTTGACAGAAGGGACAGACGACTGCCTGCGTCGAATCCAGCGGCGACGAGATGGCGGACGCAGATGTTGCTGTGCCTGGGTGAACGGTTGCCATGGTGCCTAACGACCCTTCGCCCGGGCGTATTGTGGACGGTCCCGCGAGTGGAGCGATCGGTGATTATTGAAAAGGATAGCGCAAAACGGTAGGAGCGCAACCGGTCCGACGGCCTGAGCCGGGCCGTCTCAGAGACGACTCACCGTGCAGAGGAGTGCTTATGCGGAGATTGAGGCGTTATGCGGGCGGGAATCGTGTAATGGTGACGGGGGCATAGCTCAACCGGGGCCCGTCCGCCTGGCGGTGGCTTACGGTGTGACGGAGCCAGGCGCTGTCGTTTCGAGTCGGAAAATCGGCCCGGTAGTGAGCCCCGCGGCTTTCTTCCCGTCCGAGAGCGCTCACGACGATGGTGTCCGCGATGTCGAGTAGGCACTGGAGTTCAAGCGCCTGGATCAGGTCGGTGTTGAAGATCTGTCCCTTGTCCTGAACGCACATCCGTTGTGCACGGACCTTGAGGGCTTGAATGGCCCCTAGGGCCTCTTGCATGGACTGCTTAGTGCGGAAGATGCCCAGATTGAAGCTCATGGTCTTGCCGAGGTCATCCCGTATCTGCCAGGCCCGCTCCGGGCCGGGATTGGTCAGCAAGGTCTTCAGTCGCTGTTCTTCACTCTTAAGGATTTCTTCGGGAACCGGTTGCAGGTCATAGTCGCGGATCGCGTCGGCGGCTCTCGTGCCGGCCCGACGTCCGAAGACAATGGTTTCGAGGAGGGAATTCCCTCCCAGGCGATTGGCTCCGTGCACACTTACACAGGCGCATTCACCCGCGGCGAAGAGTCCCGGCAGGTCGGTTTCTCCCCAGGCGTTGGTTTTCACGCCGCCCATTTGGTAATGGGCGCCGGGCCGAATGGGAATCGGCGTTTCGATCGGATCGAGTCCGGCGAATTCCAGGGCCAGCTCTCGAATCTGCGGAAGTCGTTCCAGAATACGGGCGCGGCCGAGGTGTCGAAGGTCGAGTAAGACGCAGCCGTCGACGCCTCGTCCTTCTTGAATCTCCTGGCCGATGGCCAGCGACACCGTGGATCGGGTCGCCAGCTCCATCTGCTCCGGCGCATACCGTTTCATGAACCGCTCGCCGAGCGTGTTCAGCAAATAGCCGCCTTCGCCGCGCGCGCCCTCGGTGATCAGAATACCGGTATCTTTCAAAGTGGTGGGATGGAACTGGACGAACTCCATATCTTCCAGCGGGAGGCCCGCGCGATAGGCCAGGGCCATTCCGTCCCCGGTGTTAATGACCGCGTTCGTGCTGGTCGAAAAGACGCGGCCGCTGCCGCCTGCGGCAAGAATGACAGCCTTGGCACGCAAGGCCTGCAGTCCTCCATGGACCAGATCCCAGGCCACCACTCCGCAACAACGGCCCTGTTCGACCAGCAACGCCGTGACGTACCATTCTTCATACACCCGGCAACGTCGCTTCATCAGCTGTTCATACATGGCATGCAACAGTGCGTGTCCGGTGCGGTCGGCGGCATAGCAGGTTCGTGGAAATCCGGCTCCTCCGAACGGCCGTTGGGCGATTCGCCCTTCGGGGGTGCGGCTGAAGATCACGCCCATGCGTTCAAGCTCTAAAATGTCTTGCGGGGCTTCCCGGCACATCGCCTCGATCGCATCCTGATCGCCCAGGTAGAGTCCCCCCTTAGCCGTGTCATAGGCATGGGCTTCCCAGGAGTCCTGCTCCCCGATGGCCGCGTTAATCCCGCCTTGGGCGGCTACGGAGTGGCTGCGGACCGGATGAACCTTGGAGAGGAGTGCCACATTCAGGTCAGGCGGTGCGGCAATAGCCGCCCGCATTCCGGCGAGTCCCGCTCCGACGATCAAGATGTCATGTGTGATCATGGGGCTTCGTATCCTGGCCACAGTTCAGCCGTGCGATGTCACTATTACGCTATGGAATTTCGGAAAACAAGCGATGGCGATGGGTGCTGAACGCTTGGAAAACTCGGTCCTGCATGATAGGTTAGCTCACACCGCTTCGAATGGACGAGAGCGCCAACTTTTAGCAGGATTTCACCCTCATGCCACAACCCAATTTCATTGAGCCGACCGATACGTTTGTGCCCCGCCATATCGGCCCGTCGGATTCCGACATCCAGGAGATGCTGGCCACCCTGAGCCTGCCGTCGTTGGAAGCCCTCGTGGAGGCGACGGTCCCGTCCGATATCCGCTTGCAGACCTCCTTGGCGGTGCCGCCCCCGCGGGGTGAGCAGCAGGTCCTGGCGGAATTGCGTGACATGGCCGGACAGAATCAGGTGTGGCGGTCTCTGATCGGCATGGGGTACTACGATTGCGTCACGCCGTTGGTGATTCAGCGGAACATTCTGGAGGATCCTGGATGGTATACGCAGTACACCCCGTATCAAGCCGAGATCGCGCAGGGGCGTCTCGAAGCACTGGTCAATTTTCAGACGATGGTCGCCGATCTGACCGGGTTACCGCTTGCCAACGCGTCGCTCCTCGATGAGGCGACTGCCGCAGCCGAAGCGATGACGATGTGTGCGGCCATGTCTCGAGCGGCCGGGCATGAGCGCAAGAAATTCTTCGTCTCTGAAAATTGCCATCCGCAAACGATTGCGGTGGTGCAGACCCGTGCGGAACCGTTGGGCATCGTCCTGCAGGTCGGTGCGATTCAGTCGTTGGATCTTTCCCGGAACGAGTTCTTCGGGCTGTTGCTCCAATATCCCTCGACGGACGGGTACGTCGGTGACTACAGCGAGTTCATCACGCGTGCGCATGCCTCGGGGGCTTTCGTCGTGGTGGCGACCGACTTATTAGCGCTCGCGCTGCTGCGGTCACCGGGAGAATTCGGTGCGGACGTGGCGGTCGGATCCAGCCAACGATTCGGTGTCCCGCTTGGATTCGGCGGACCCCATGCGGCGTTTCTTGCCACCAAGGAAGAGTTTCGCCGGCAGATGCCGGGCCGGATCATCGGCGTCTCGAAAGATGTGACGGGCCGCGTGGCCTATCGCTTGTCGCTGCAGACCCGGGAACAACATATCCGGCGCGAGAAGGCCACCAGCAATATTTGCACGGCGCAAGTGCTGTTGGCGGTCATGGCGGGCATGTATGCGGTCTATCATGGCCCTGCAGGGTTGCGGCGGATTGCAGAGCGGATTCACGGTTTAACGATGGTACTGGCCGAAGGCTTGCGCCGGCATGGGTGTGCCGTCGGCCTGGAGCCGGTGTTCGACACGTTGCGTGTTCCACTGTCGCCGGCACAATCGGAGACCATTCTGAACCGGGCGCGACAGCAAAGGATCAATCTCCGTCGGTACGACGATCAGAGCCTGGGGCTTTCGTTGGATGAATGGAGTACGGTTGGGGAAGTCCAGCAAGTGCTGGCGCTCTTCGTCGGTCATGAGATCCCGGCAGAAGAATTCCAGGCCATCCTCGCCTCGGTCGATGTGCGGTATCCCGCGCCGCTCGCGCGCACGAGCCCCTATCTCACGCATCCGGTGTTTCACCGGTACCATGCGGAACATGAACTCTTACGCTACATCCACAGGCTTCAGTCCCGCGACTTGTCGCTCGTGCATTCCATGATTCCCCTGGGGTCCTGCACGATGAAGCTGAATGCGACGGCGGAAATGTTGCCGGTGACCTGGCCGGAGTTCGGGCGCCTTCACCCGTTTGCGCCGTCCGAACAGGCGCAGGGATACCAGGCGCTGTTCCAACAGCTCGAAGCCTGGCTGGCTGAACTGACCGGGTTTGCCGCCATTTCGCTGCAACCCAATGCCGGTTCGCAGGGGGAGTATGCAGGGTTGATGGTGATCCGTGCGCATCATCGGCATCGCGGCGAAACGCAACGCGACGTCTGCTTGATTCCGGTGTCCGCGCACGGGACCAATCCTGCGAGCGCGTCGATGTGCGGGATGACGGTCGTCCCAGTGGCCTGTGATGAGCGTGGCAATGTGGATCTGAACGATCTTGAGGCCAAAGCCACCCAGCATCGCAACCGCCTCGCGGCGTTGATGATCACCTATCCCTCGACCCACGGGGTTTTCGAGGAAGGGATTCGCCGCATGTGTCAGATCGTGCACACGCATGGCGGGCAGGTCTATATGGATGGGGCCAACATGAACGCCCAAGTCGGGCTCTGTCGACCGGCCGACCTGGGGGCGGACGTCTGTCACCTGAATCTTCATAAAACGTTCTGCATCCCTCACGGAGGTGGCGGGCCCGGGATGGGACCGATCGGAGTCGCCCGTCATTTGATGCCGTTTCTGCCCGGACACCCCGTCACCAAACTGGGTGGACCGGAGTCGATCGGCCCGATCGCCGCCGCGCCGTATGGGAGCCCAAGCATCCTCACGATTTCCTGGGTCTATATCGCGCTGATGGGACGGGAGGGCTTGACCAAAGCCACGCAGGTGGCCATTCTGAACGCCAACTACATGGCCAAACGATTGGAAAAGTACTATCCCGTTTTGTACACCGGCACCCGTGGTTTCGTTGCACATGAGTTCATTTTGGATCTGCGTCCACTCAAGGAAAGCAGCGGTGTGGAAGCAATGGACGTGGCTAAGCGTCTCATGGATTACGGGTTTCACGCTCCCACAGTCTCGTTTCCCGTGGCCGGTACCTTGATGATCGAGCCGACGGAGAGCGAAGTAAAGGCGGAGTTAGATCGGTTGTGCGAAGCCTTGATCGCGATCCGGGGCGAGATCGAATCGATTGCCGATGGCCGGCAACCGCGTGCGGGCAATGTTCTAAAAAATGCTCCTCACACGGCATTATCTGTGACCGCGGCTGAGTGGACGAAGCCGTACTCGCGCGAGCAGGCGGCGTTTCCCGCTCCGTGGGTGCGTGACAACAAGTTTTGGCCGAGCGTGGGTCGTATCGATGAAGCCTATGGCGACCGCCACCTCTTTTGCACCTGTCCTCCGATGGATCCTGCGTCTTAATCGATCTGTGGGCGGTGGCTCCTCGACTGAAAGGGCGACATATCGCCTGCCGCATGTGCATGCCGGACTTTCGATCGTCGCCGGTTATCTTCTGTTGCCCCTGTTTTTCTCGCCGGCTTGGGCTGATTTAGAATCGGGTGCGGCTGCGGAGACGCAACAGAGCAGTCCCATGCTCGACGTCGAGCCCGGCGTGACGTACCGCGCCGGCGCCAGGCTCAGAATTCCCGGGACCGATTGGTCGTTCCTGGTGCCGACCGGTTGGCAGAGTACTCGCCCCGAGGATTCGGAAATGCCCTTTCTGATGGCGGAGGAAGGGAAGGGGCTGGGGATGATGTTTCCCCTCACCGATGTGACCCGTGAGACGGTCCGTGATCACCTCAGTCAACCTCTGTCACTGTTACACGGGTTGTCATTTATTCCTGCCGGTTCTGAAGTTGAGACCGAACTCTCGATTGCCCGCTCGTATCAGGGGGAAGACCTGGCCGGTCGTGCCTTGGCAGTCCTCGGGCCCGGCAATACGTCGGTGATATATTTTCTCATGGGACCTCCCGACGAGGCGTCCAGGTATCAGTCCATTCTGGAAGGACTTGGACAATCTACCCGATTTGCCGCGCCGGTATCCGGGCGTGACGTCGGCTTGTAATAGAGGTCGATTCCCTATCAAATCTTCTAGGCATGCAGAGACCCTCTCCCACGAAAGTGATTCTCGATACCGATCCAGGAGTCGATGACGCCCTGGCGCTGTTACTGGCGTTCGCCTCGCCCGAATTGCAGGTCGTCGGGGTGACCACCGTGTGCGGGAACGTGCCGGTGGGACAGGCGACGAAGAATTTGTTCCGCCTGCTGAACGTCGTACAGCCACCCCCGGGGCTGTTGGTCGGACAGGGCGCGGCGCGGCCGTTGGAGGAGGATCTTGTGACAGCGGTCCAGGTCCACGGGAGCGACGGGCTTGGCGAGCTCGATTCTGTCCTGGCCGAGGAAGGGACGCCGCGATATCCTCAAGTCCGGTTGCCTTCCGTGCTCTCAACCGCCCAGGATGTGTGGAATGAATGTGTCCGCCGGTATCCCGATGAGGTCACGTTGATCACATTGGGACCACTGACGAATGTGGCCGTGGCGCTGAAGGTGAATCCCCTGACGGTTCAGAAGTTCCGTTCGGTGGTCGTGATGGGGGGCGCGATCGGCGTACCCGGCAATGTTGCCCCCGCAGCAGAATTTAATATGTATGTGGATCCGCATGCGGCGCATCGGGTGTTTCAGGCCTCGCTCCCGCTCACGCTCGTTCCGCTCGATGTGACGACACGCGTGGGAGTGACACGGGAGAGCTTGATGACCTGGGCCGCTCAGTCGCGTGCCCCGCTCGCCCGGATGACGACTGACATGACACGGAAGGCATTCCAGTTCGCTGAAAAGGTTGAAGGGCATGGGCTCTTCTATTTCCATGATCCGTTGGCCGTTCTGGCCGCCGTCGATCCATCCTTGTTGAGGATGGAGCCCTTGCATGTGGCGGTTGAAATGGCCGGGCAAGTGTCTCGCGGGATTACCATCGCCGATCGTCGCCTGCGCACGCCGGAGGAGAAGGCACGGCCCAACATGCGCGTGGCCGTTGATGTCGATGTCGACCGGACGCTGAGTCTCTTACGCAACCGGCTGTGCCCATGATCCTAGTGGTCGGGTCCAGCAATATCGACTTGGTCGCGTCGGTCGATCGTCTGCCGAGTCGAGGAGAAACCGTCCTCGGGTACCGTTTCGCCCAATCATTCGGCGGCAAGGGCGCAAATCAGGCCGTAGCGGCAGCCCGCGCCGGTGCGGATGTCGCATTTCTCAGCAAGCTGGGGGTGGACGCCAACGGAGTGTTGATGGAGCGGCACTTGGCTGCGCAGGGGTTGTCCAGGCCGGTTCTCCTGCGCGATGACGAGGCCCCTACTGGAGTCGCAATGATTCTCGTTGACCGAGCCGGCGAGAATCAGATCGCGGTGGTTTCAGGGAGCAATGGGCGTCTCGCTCCAGCGGATGTGCGGCGACACCGCGAGTTGATCGCCGGAGCACGGGTGCTGCTGGTTCAAATGGAAATTCCGCGGGAGACTGTTTTTGAAGCGTTGAGACTTGGCCGTGAATGTGGTCTCACCACAATGCTTAATCCGGCTCCGGCTGCTCCATTGTCGTCGGACCTCCTGCGATTGATCGATATCCTCACTCCCAACGAAACCGAAGCGCAAGCGTTGACCGGTTCGGCGGATCCGGCAGAGGCGGCACGGATTCTTGCTGATCGTGGAGTCGGCACCGTGGTCGTGACCTGTGGCGCAGACGGGGCGTTCCTGACGGTTGGTAACGATGTGACCCATATCCCCGGCTTTCTTGTCGAGACGATTGATTCGACGGGCGCCGGAGATGCGTTTAACGGTGCGTTGGCCTGTGCTGTGGCTGAAGGGGTATCGATCAAGAGCGCGATCGTGCGGGCTAATGCGGCTGGTGCGTTGGCCACCACCGGCCGTGGGGCGCAGGAGTCGATGCCGACCAAAGATGACATCGAGGAGTTGTGTCGA
>ERZ1645185.1251-NODE-1251-length-10473-cov-4.712133_pt1 | contig 10473 bp, 11 predicted proteins | sample MGYA00575351_ERZ1645185 | MGnify/ENA primary metagenome ERZ1645185 (study PRJEB40838, sample SAMN11284767) | freshwater sediment metagenome | isolation source: river sediment | host: Sediment | place: India: Jana village, Kanpur | collected 2015-12-17 ... | reverse complement strand
CGCCGAACTTGTAGCGCTCGCCTTCCTCCACCACGTAGGTGATGATGAAGTCCTTGCGGTCCGGCGTCAGCTCGGCGACCGACGAAACCACGCGGAAGTCCGCATAGCCCTGCGTCAGGTAATATTGGCGCAGCTTCTGCTGGTCATAGGCCGAACGATCAGGATCGTACGTGTCGTTCGAGGTGAAGAACTTGTACCACTTGGCTTCCTTGGTGGCCATTTCGCCGCGCAGGTCGCCGTCCGAGAACTTGGTGTTGCCGACGATGTTGATGCGGCGAACCTTGGACTTCGGCCCCTCGTCGATTTCGAACACCACGTCGACGCGGTTCTGGTCCAGCTGGACGATCTTCGGCTCGACGGCGGCGGCGAAGCGGCCCTGGCGCCGGTAGAGCTCAAGGATGCGGGCGACGTCCGCGCGCGCCTTGGAGCGCGTGAAGATCTGGCGCGGCGCCAGCTTGATCTCGTCCTTGAACTTCTCGTCCTTCACGCGCTTGTTGCCTTCAAGCACGATGCGGTTGACGACGGGGTTCTCGCGCACATCGACGATCAGATCGCCTTGCCGGTCGCGGATCGTCACGTCGGCGAAGAGTTCAGTCGCGTAAAGGTCCTTCAGCGCGCGGTCGAGTCGGTTGCGGTCGTAGCTGTCGCCCGCCGACAGACCCACGTACGAACGCACCGTTTCCGGCTCCAGGCGTTCCGCCCCGCGGATCGTGATCGAACGCACCGTGCCGGACTGCTCGGCGACAGCCGCAGGCGCCGAAGGCGCGGCTTCCGCAGGCTGCGCGTCCTGCGCCAGCGCGGGCTGCGAGAGGCCGAGCGCACTGCCGAGGAGCAGCGCGGAGACCCAGTTACGATGCATGGCGGCCGGCATCAGCGTCTGTTGGCCCACAGGTTCCCCACTCTCGTTCAAATCTTTAGGCCGCATCTCAGCCGATTAGCCCGGCGACATGCTTGAACACGCCAAAAGATGCAAGGTCGTTCCAGGTTACGATCAGCATGAAGGAGATAAGAAGTGCAAAGCCGGTCATGAATGCCCACTCCTGCACCTGCGGCGGAATCGGCTTCCGGCGCACGGCCTCCGCCGCGTAAATCGCAAGGTGCCCCCCGTCCAGCATCGGGATGGGAAGCAGGTTGATGAAGCCGAGGTTGATCGAGACGAGGGCCATCAGGTTCACGAAGGCCTCGATGCCCATTGTGCCCGCCTGCCCCGAAACCTCGGCGATCTTGAGTGGCCCGCCAAGCTCCTTCATGGAGCGGCGACCGGTGATGATCTGGACGAGGCCCTCCACCATCATGCCTGTGGTGTCGAACACGGCTTCGGTGCCGTACCAGAGCGCTTCCACCGGCCCGCGCTCGATAACGCCGCGCTCCTGACCGATGAGGCCGATGCGGGGGATCTTGAAGGTCTTGCCGAAGCGGTCCTTCTCTTCGATCAGGTCGGGGGTCAGCACGATGTTGCGCACGGCGCCGGCGCGCTCAAAATCGACCGAAACGGGCGTGCCGGGATTGATCATCACCACCCCGATGATGTCCTCGAAACGCTCGATCGCCTTGCCGTCTACCTTCAGGATGCGGTCGCCGGGGGCAAGGCCCGCGCGGTCCGCCGCAGATTCCGTCACGATGTTCGAAACCACCGGCGAGGTGTAGCTCTGGCCGTAGATGGCGATGAAGGTCGCGAAGATCAGGATCGCCGCCGCGAAGTTCACGAACGGCCCCGCCGAGACGATGATCGCGCGCTGCCAGAGCGGCTTGAAGGCGAACAGGAACGGCTTTTCGGCCGGATCGACGCGCGCCGCCTCCTGCGGCATACTTGCGGCGTTGGCGTCGCCGGTGAACTTCACATAGCCGCCGAGCGGCAGCCAGCCGACCTTCCAGCGCTCTCCACGCCGGTTCGTCCAGCCGAAAATCTCGCGGCCGAAGCCGATCGAGAAGCTGTCCACCGCCGTGTTGAACATGCGCCCCGCGAGGTAGTGGCCCATCTCGTGGATGAACACGAGCGGGCTGATCATCGCCACGAACATCAGGATCGTGAACAGGATCCCCGGGGACGGCAGGATTTCCATCAGTGTGCGCGACCTCTTATGTGCGTCTCGCCGACACGCCGCGCCTCGCTGTCGCAGGCCAGCACGTCATCGAGCGATTCGACGGCGTGACCGCCGACAGCTTCCATCGTTTGCTCCACAATCGCGGCAATATCGAGGAAGCCGATTCGACCCTCCAGAAATGCCGCGACCGCCACTTCATTGGCGGCGTTTAACACTGTGGGACATGAACCGCCGCTGACAAGCGCCTCGCGCGCAAGGCGGAGCGCCGGGAAACGGGCAGGATCAGGCGCCTCGAAATCGAGCCGCGCGACCTGCGCGAGATCGAGCCGTGCGCACGGCGTCGCCATCCGGTCCGGCCACGAGAGCGCATAGGCAATGGGAATCCGCATATCGGGCGACCCGAGCTGCGCGAGCATCGAGCCATCGACATACTCGACAAAGCTGTGAACCACCGACTGTGGGTGCACGATGACGTCCAGCTGCCTCTCCTCCACCGGGAACAGGTGATACGCTTCGATGAGCTCCAATCCCTTGTTCATCAGCGTGGCGGAATCGACCGAAATCTTGGCGCCCATCGACCACACGGGATGCGCGACGGCCTGCGTCGGCGTCATGGCGGCCATCTCGGAAAGGCTGCGCGTACGGAACGGTCCCCCGCTCGCCGTAAGGATTATACGTGCGACGCGTTCAGGGTTTTCGAAGTCGAAGACCTGGTGGATGGCGTTATGCTCGGAATCGACGGGCAGCAGACGCGCGCCGCTCAGCTTTGCGCGCGCATTCACCAGTTCGCCGGCACAAACGAGCGTCTCCTTGTTGGCGAACGCCACGCACGTGCCCCGCTCGACGGCACGCAGCGTCGGAGGGAGCCCCGCGGCGCCGACAATCGCCGCCATGACGATGTCGCTGGGCACGTCGGCGGCATCGCTGAGCGCCCGCGCACCTGCCGCCGCTTCGATCTCCGAGCCTGCGAGCGCATCCTTGAGGTCGGCGTAGGCATCGTCGTCTGCGACGACCGCCATGCGGGCGCCGAGGCGGCGCGCTTCGGCGGCAAGGCCGCGGACATCGCGGTTCGCGGTGAGCACATCGACCGACCAGCGCTCCGGTTCCCGCGCCACGAGGTCGATCGTCGAACGGCCGACCGAACCGGTGGCGCCGAAAATGCTGATCGTGCGTGCCGTCATCGCGTAAGGCCAATGGCGAGGGCCACGAGCACGCTCACCGGCACGACGCCGTCCAGCCTGTCCATCATGCCGCCGTGCCCGGGGAGGATGCTGCCGGAATCCTTCACGCCCGCGCGGCGTTTCAGGTGACTTTCGAAAAAATCCCCCACCTGAGCCGCGACGGCAAGCACCGCGCCGAGCGCTGCCGCGAACAGGGGTTCGAGCGCGAGGCCGAACTGGCGGGAAAGCAGCCACGCGGTGAGCGCCGCGGCGACCATGCCGCCGCCAAGCCCAGCCCACGTTTTCGAAGGGCTGATGCGCGGGGCGATCTTGGGCCCACCGATGGTGCGGCCCGAAAAATAGGCGGCGATGTCGGTCGCCCAGACGATCGCCAGCGTCCAGATTACAAGCTGTGCGCCGAGCGGCTCCGCGCGCAGCCAGACGAGCGCGATCCCCGGAAATGCCGCATAAAGCACACCCCATGCCGCGATGCGGGCAAGGAAGAACAGGCTCGCCGCCGTCACGCCGACGAGCAGCAGCGCATAAGCGAGGTAGCCGAGGTGCGTGAACAGCACCGCCCCGGCGAGCGCGAACATGCCGGCCAGCCGAACTGTGCGGCCGGCGCGGTGCATCGCGCACCATTCGCCGTAGATGAGCAGCACGACGACGGCGACGAGCAGCGCGAAAGCGACGCCGCCAAGCCACACGGCGCCGAGCGCAAGCGCGATGAGCGCGATACCGACAAGGATGCGCGGCAAGAGATCGCCGTAGCGCGAACCCGGCTTCACGGCAGGCTCAGAGCCCGCCATAGCGCCGTTCGCGCGCACCGAACGCCTCGACGGCGCGGCGCAGCGACTCGCCGTCGAAATCCGGCCAGTATTGCTCGGTGAACACCAGTTCCGCGTATGCCGCCTGCCACATCAGGAAGTTCGAGAGGCGCTGCTCGCCCGAGGTGCGGATCACGAGGTCTAGTTGCGGGAGCTCGGCAGTATCGAGCCGGGCCGTGATGTCCGCGGGCGTCACGTCATCCGGTGCCATGCGTCCGGCGGCGACGTCGCGGGCGATGCTGCGCACGGCGCGCGTGATCTCATCCTGCGAACCGTAGTTGAGCGCAATGACGAGGCGTAGCTTGCGATTGTCCGCCGTTCGCGTCTTCGCACCTTCAAGCAGCGCAAGAATATCCGGTGACAGGCGGCTGTAATCACCGATGAAGCTGAGGCGCACGCCGTTCCGGTCCAGCTCCGCGATCTCGCTCAGCAGATACTGCTTGAGCAGACCCATCAGATAGCCGACCTCGTCCTCCGGCCGCTTCCAGTTTTCCGAGGAGAAGGCGTAGAGCGTAAGCACCTCGACGCCGAGATCGGGCGCCGCCTCGACAACCTTGCGCACCGCTTCGACGCCGGACTTGTGCCCGGCGATGCGCGGCAGGCGGCGCGCCTTTGCCCAGCGGCCGTTGCCGTCCATGATGATGCCGACATGGCGCGGCCCCACGGACTCCTGTCCACTGCCCGCAAGCGCGGCTGGCGGAACGGCGGGCGATGTCACTGGCCGAGGATTTCCTTTTCCTTGGCGGCGCAGATGCTGTCCACATCGGCGATCGCCTTGTCGGTCAACTTCTGGACTTCCGTTTCGAGGCGCTTTTCCTCGTCCTTGCCGATCTCGCCCTTCTTTTCAGAGGCTTTCAGCGCGTCCATGCCGTCGCGACGGACGTTGCGGACAGCGATCTTCGCCTTCTCGCCGTACTGGGAGGCGAGCTTGGCGAGTTCTTTGCGGCGTTCCTCGGTGAGATCGGGGATCGGCAGGCGCAGCGTCTGGCCATCGACAATGGGATTGAGGCCGAGGCCGGCGGCCCGGATCGCCTTTTCGACCGGCTGCACGTTGCTGCGGTCCCACACCTGCACGGCGAGCATTCGCGCCTCGGGCGCCGTCACCGTCGCGACCTGATTGAGCGGCATGTGCGCGCCGTAAACCTCGACGTTCACGGGGTCGAGCAGCGACGTGGAGGCGCGGCCCGTGCGCAGGCCGCCGAGATCGTGCTTCAGCGCGTCGAGTGCGCCTGCCATGCGGCGTTCGATATCAGCCTTGTTATAGCTCATGCTCAGTCCCTTCGGATCTATTGGTTGCGCACGATCGTGGAGACGCCTTTGCCCGCAAGAACCCGCGCAAGGTTGCCGTGTTCCCGGATATTGAAGACGACGATCGGAATGGCGTTCTCACGGCAGATCGCGACGGCAGACGCGTCCATCACCTTGAGATTGTCGGCGAGCACCTTGTCGTAGCTGAGCGACTCATAGCGCGTCGCGCTTTTGTCCTTCTTCGGATCGGCGTTGTAGACGCCGTCAACGCTGGTGCCCTTGAACAGTGCGTCGCACTGCATTTCCGCCGCACGCAGCGCAGCGGCGGTGTCGGTGGTGAAATAGGGATTGCCGGTGCCCGCCGCGAAAATGACGATCCGGCCCTTTTCCATGTGCCGCACGGCGCGGCGGCGGATGTAGGGCTCGCAGACGCTGGACATCGGGATCGCCGACTGGACGCGCGTATCGACGCCCATGCGTTCGAGGCTGTTCTGCACGGCGAGCGCGTTCATCACGGTCGCGAGCATCCCCATGTAGTCGGCGCTCGCACGGTCGAAGCCCTGCTCGGCCGCCGCGAGGCCGCGGAAGATGTTGCCGCCGCCGACGACGAGGCAAAGCTCGAAGCCAGCTTCCTTGGCGATGCGGACTTCATCGGCAACGCGGTTGACGGTGACGGTATTGATGCCGAACGTCTGGTCGCCCATAAGCGCCTCGCCCGACAGTTTCAGAAGAATGCGCTTGAACGGCTTCGATGACATACGTTTTGTCGCGCCTCCCGATACGCGGGGCGCACCTTAGTTGGCCGGCGGGGGGCGGACAAGCGCCGCCACCCCGCGTCCGGCTGAAATTTTAACGGCCGACGGCGGCGGCGACTTCCGCCGCGAAATCGGTCTCTTCCTTCTCGATGCCCTCGCCGAGCTGGAAGCGCACGAACTCGGCGATCTTCACCGGCGTGCCGAGATCTTTCGCGGCCTTGGCGACCACATCGGAGACCTTGCTCTTGCCATCGATCACGAAGATCTGGCCGAGCAGCGTCGATTCGCCGAGGAACTTGCGGACGCCGCCTTCCACCATCTTCTCGACGATGTCGGCAGGCTTGCCCGACTGCGCGGCCTTCTCGCGGGCGATCGAACGCTCGCGATCGACAACCGCCGGGTCAACGCCCGTCTCGTCGAGCGCCAGCGGGTTTGCGGCGGCGATGTGCATGGCGAGCTGCTTACCGAGCGCCTCGAGCTGGGCGGCATCGCCCGTCGATTCGATCGCGACGAGCACGCCGATCTTGCCGAGACCCGGCGCGGCGGCGTTGTGCACGTAAGACGACACGACGCCCGACGAGACCGAAACCTGCGCAATGCGGCGCAGCGACTGGTTTTCGCCGATCTTCGCGATGTTGTCGGTCAGCGCTTCCGAAACCGGCTTGCCGGCGGCGGTGGTCTGCGCGCCGAGCGCGGCGACGTCCGTCGTGCCGCTGGCCAGCGCGAGGTCGGTCACTTCGCGGACGAAGCCCTGGAAAATCTCGTTCTTCGCGACGAAGTCGGTTTCCGAGTTCACCTCGACCGCCGTGCCCTTCGTGCCGCTGGTGGCGACACCGACGAGGCCTTCGGCGGCCGTGCGGCCGGCCTTCTTGGCGGCAGTGGCGAGGCCCTTGGCGCGCAGCCAGTCGACCGCAGCTTCGAAGTCGCCGCCGGTTTCGGTGAGCGCCTTCTTGCTGTCCATCATGCCGGCGCCGGTGCGCTCGCGCAGGTCCTTCACAAGCTGTGCCGTGATCTCGGCCATGTGCTTAATCCCTTCTGTCTTTGAATGAGGCGGGGCGGCTGCCCGTTACGGCGCCGCCCCTTCCGTTTTGTGACACACCGCTCGAAAAGCGGCGTGTGGGGCGTCAGGCGGCGACTTCGGCCTGCGGCTCGGCCGCTGCGCCGAGGTCCGCGCCCAGATCGCGCTGACGGTTCTGGTTGCCGCCGAGAACCGCATCCGCAATCGCGTCGCAGTAAAGGCGGATGGCGCGCGAGGCGTCGTCGTTGCCCGGGATCGGGAACGCGATTCCGCTCGGATCGCTGTTCGTGTCGAGGATCGCGATCACGGGGATGCCAAGCACGTTGGCTTCCTTCACGGCGAGGTCTTCCTTGTTCGTGTCGATCACGAACATGACGTCGGGCAGGCCGCCCATGTCGCGGATACCGCCAAGCGAGGCTTCGAACTTGTCGCGCTCGCGCGTCATCTTCAGCACTTCCTTCTTGGTGAGGCCGTGCGTGTCGCCGGCAAGCTGCTCTTCGAGCTGCTTGAACTTGCGGATCGACTGCGAGATCGTCTTCCAGTTGGTGAGCATACCGCCCAGCCAGCGGTGGTTCACGAAGTGCTGACGCGAACGGCGCGCGGCCTCCGCGATCGGCTCCTGCGCCTGGCGCTTGGTGCCGACGAACAGCACCTTGCCGCCCGCCGCAACCGTGGCGCGGACGAATTCAAGCGCGCGCGCGAACTGCGGAACGGACTGCGACAGATCGATGATGTGCACGCCATTGCGGTCACCGAAGATGTAAGGCTTCATCTTCGGGTTCCAACGGTGCGTCTGGTGACCAAAGTGGGCGCCGGCTTCCAAAAGCTGCGCCATCGTGACGACGGGTGCCGCCATAATCGTTTCTCCTTCCGGTTTGACCTCGATGCAGGAGGAAGGCAGCGGAACGCCCACCGGATATGTTCCCGCATCTGTGGAATGCGGCGGCCTTTAGCGCCGCGCGGCGGCAAATGCAAGGGGGCGCAGGATTGTCCGGGGGACGAATGCCGTGTATTGCGTAATAGGCAAAGATCGTCTTGGGAGGACGACATGCTCAAGTCCGCGTTCATTCTCGGCATGGCCGCCACGGCGGCGGGGTCGACGGCTCCCGAGACGGGGCGGGCCGACCGAAACAGTGTGTTCGTACTGTTCAGCGGCGGCGCACCAACGATTCAGATCAACACCGGAACGCGCGCCTGCCCCCTCGAAGCGCCGAAAGCATCGTCCGCACGCCGCAGCAAACCGGTGTTCACCATTTACTGACCCGGAGGCGGAGGTCCATGCACGGCGAGGGCCGCGTTGTAGTAGCGCGGGTCGGCGGTCACTTCGCGGCCCAGCCACGCCGGGCGGATCACGGCCTCATCCTCGTTCTCCAGTTCGCATTCCGCGATCACGAGGCCTGAAAATTCGCCTTCGAAAACATCGACTTCCCACAGTCTCCCATCCTCGATGACGTCATATCGCCGTTTGGCAAGCAGCCGCCCGCTGCGCAGCGCGATCAGCGCGCGCGCATCTTCGAGCGGCACATCATATTCGAACTCGTCACGCGAAAGGCCGGAGACCCGGCCCTTGATGGTGAGCCTGCCGCCCGCATCATCGATGACCCGAACGCGCACTGAAGCGTGCTCGCCGCGCGCGATATAGGCCTGCGCCATCGCCCGGCTGCGCACGACGTTCGCGCGCCAGCCGTCTCCCGTCACCAGGAACTTGCGTTCGATCTCCGTCCCCATCAGCCGGCGTCGCGCCAGTCGTCCCACGCGCGCTCCCAGCGGCGGAGGCGGGCCTTGCAGGGTTCTTCGAACAGGACGGCGCCGAGCTTCAGCGCCTCTTTTTCGAGCGACTGCCGTCGTTCGGTCGCCGCCTTTTCGAGACGCCTGAGCGCCTTCTCCTTGCGGTCGTGGAGCCGCGCCTCGAGCGCGCAGAGATCGTGCTGTTCGCCAAGAAGATCGCCGAGCCGGCCCAGCATCTCGCCACGCGCGGCGAGGCCTGAATCGATGTCGTGGAGCAGGCGCACCTGAAAGCCGTGGTCCTTGATGTGCTTGCGCCACTCGTGGAAGGCTTCGATATCGCCGCCCGCCGCCTCGGCCATCAGTGCCGTCGCTTTGCGGCAGGTCCGCCGCAAACCCTTGCGAAGCGCGCCGAAACCGTCGCGTTCGAGCCGCCAGTCACCGGACGCCGCCCGCAGCGCGAGGAGCCGTGCGCGCGCATCCTCAAGCACAGCGCCGCGCACGCGCAGAGCCGCCGTTTGCTCATCCGCCTCCAGCGAGGTGCGGAAGGCGGCGAGCGTCTTGCCGCCGCTTTCGCCCGCAACGCTGTCGAACGTCGCGAGCAGCACCTGCGCCTCGCGCACGTCGGCAAGCCTTGCTGCGAGCGTGCGCAGCGCCGCGTTGGCTTCGGAATAGCCGGGAAAGACCGCGCGCAGCAGCCGCAGCAGCGCGCGTATCCGCTTGGTTGCCGTGCGGACGCCGTGGACGCTGCGTTCAAGATCAGCGTCCGCACTCGCCAGCGCCGCAAGCGCGCCGTCAAGCTGCTCGGCCGCGATCCGGCGCAGCGCGGCTTCGATGCCAGCGTCGCCCGGCGCGAAACGATAGGCCATAGGTCGATGTCGCTCCGCCCTTGTTTCAGCACGCTGCTATAGGCGCTTGGCGCACAAAAAAAAACGGCGGACGCAAACTCAATGCGTTCCGCCGTCAGTTTCTCGGTGTGGGTCAGCTCAGGCAATCGACCCAGACCGAAAGCTGCGGGGCCTGTCCATACAGACATCCTCGCGCTGCCAGCCTTGCTTCAGCAAGGGCAGTGCCAGAACATCAATTGTTTTAAATCAATGATTTGCGAATGACGTCACTTTGATGATTCTGTGCCGTCAGCCCCATTTCGGGACAGTCAGCGCAGTCGTCCCGCCACCGCCCACCAGCCCGGATGCCCGGCCGCGATCGCAGCGCGGGCCGCTTCCGCGTCCGCAGCGGCATCAAACAGGGCGAAACAGGTCGCGCCAGAGCCTGACATGCGCGCGAGCGCGGCACCACGCTGATCGAGCGCATCAAGAACCGCGCCGATCACCGGGCACAGCGAAACCGCGGGCGCTTCGAGATCATTGCGCCCCACCAGCGCGGAAGCGAGTGGCGGACCGTCTGCGAGCGCGCCCCGGTCGATGCCGTCCCACGCCGCGAACACGGGTCCGGTCGCGAGCGGTACGCCAGGATTGACGAGCAATACGGCTTTGCCGCGCAGGTCGGCGTCGGCGAGCGTGCAAAGCTGCTCCCCTACTCCGGCGCCGCGCTGTGTGCGGCTGCCGACGCACGCGGGCACGTCTGCACCCAGTGAGGCGGCAATCGCGCACAGTGCCGCCGCGTCGGCATCGATTCCCCCATGATTCCGCAATTGTCTGCCACCAGCATTCGCCAGGCCATGCGCTGGGCGCG
>ERZ1645185.1250-NODE-1250-length-10481-cov-5.121523_pt1 | contig 10481 bp, 9 predicted proteins | sample MGYA00575351_ERZ1645185 | MGnify/ENA primary metagenome ERZ1645185 (study PRJEB40838, sample SAMN11284767) | freshwater sediment metagenome | isolation source: river sediment | host: Sediment | place: India: Jana village, Kanpur | collected 2015-12-17 ... | reverse complement strand
CCCCTCGGCGGTCTACGTCGCCGACGCCTCGGCGGCCCGCCTCGATGACGACGGCCTGTTCGACCTCGCCTTCGACCTCGATCCCGAGGGGCGCGTGATGGTGCTCCCCGTCTCGCGCGTCGTGTCGCCCGTCGCGGGGTCGCGACTGGTCGAGTTCCAGCGCGTCCCGGGGCCGTTCAACACGATCGCCGAGGCGCCGCGCTCCGGCTGGAAGGCCGATTCGTTGCTGCTCGTCGCCGAGGGCCAGCCCTTCCTCGTGAAGGTCGCCCAGTCCTACTGCGCGTTCGACATTCGGCAGGAGATCTTCGGCAAGTTCGTCGTCGACTCGATCATCCCCGGCGAGCGGCGCATCGTCGTCACGGCGCGCGTCAATCCCAACTGCGGCTTCCGCTCGCTGCTGAGCGGCCTCCCGGAGTACTGAGCGTGCACGACCTCCGGATGGTGCGCGACCAGGTCGCGCAGCTGCGCGAGGGGATGCGTCGGCGCGGCAAGCTGGAACAGCACGGCCCCGAGATCGACGAGGCGGAGGCGCTCGACCGCGCCCGGCGCGCGGCGATCACCGCCGTCGAGGAGAAGAAGGCCCGCCGCAACGCGGTGACGCAGGAGGTCGGCCGCCTCAAGAAGGCCAAGCTCGACGCCGAGGCGCCGATGGCGGAGGCGCGCGCCCTCGGGGAGGAGATCGCCGCCCTCGAGGCGCAGCTCGCCCCCATGCAGGCGCGCCTCGACGAGCTGCTCCTCTCCATCCCCAACGTCCCCCTGCCGGACGTCCCCGAGGGGGATGAGTCGCACAACCGCGTCGTCCGCACGTGGGGCGAGCCGCGCGCCGCGGAGAGCGTGAGGCCGCACTGGGAGGTGGGGGCCGCGCTGGGGCTCATCGACCTCGAACGCGGGGCGAAGGTCTCCGGCTCGGGCTTCGTGGTCTACCGGGGCCTCGGCGCGCGCATGATCCGCGCGTTCATGAACGCGATGCTCGACCTGCACACCGGCGAGTTCGGCTATGAGGAGCTCTGGGTGCCGGTCGTCGTCAACCGCGCGACGATGACGGGCACCGGCCAGTTGCCCAAGTTCGAGGACGACATGTACGCCATCAAGGACGAGGAGCTGTTCCTCATCCCGACGGCGGAGGTGCCGGTCACGAACCTCTACCGCGACGAGATCCTGTCGGCGGAGGAGCTTCCGAAGGCGTTCTGCGCCTACAGCCCCTGCTTCCGCCGCGAGGCGGGCTCCGCCGGCAAGGACACGCGCGGCGTGTTGCGCGTCCACGAGTTCGACAAGGTCGAGCTCGTCCGGTACTGCGCGCCCGAGGACGGCGAGGCCGAGCTGGAGCGGCTCGTCGGGCATGCCGAGGCCGTGCTGCAGCGCCTGGGCCTGCCGTACCGCGTGGTCCTCCTCGCCGCCGGCGACACCGGCTTCTCGAGCGCCAAGACCTACGACCTCGAGGTCTTCGCGCCCGGGGTGGGGAAGTGGCTCGAGGTCTCCTCGTGCTCCGTCTTCACCGACTTCCAGGCGCGGCGCGCGAACATCCGCTTCCGCCCGGCCGCGGGGGAGAAGCCGCGCTTCGTGTACACGCTCAACGGCTCCGGCCTCGCCTTCCCGCGCGTCCTCGCCGCGATCCTCGAGCACTACCAGCAGCCGGACGGCTCGGTGCTGGTCCCCGACGCGCTGCGCCCGTGGCTGGGCGTGGACCGCCTCGGGTGAGCGCCGGCCTCAACCCGGCCCAGCGCGCGGCAGTCGAACACGGCGAGGGGCCGCTCCTCGTCGTCGCGGGCGCGGGCTCCGGCAAGACGCGCGTCCTCACCACGCGCATTGCCCGGCTCATCGAGGTGCACGAGGTCCCGCCGCACGCCATCCTCGCCGTCACCTTCACCAACAAGGCCGCCGGCGAGATGCGCGAGCGCATCGGCCGGCTGCTCGGGCGCGACCCGTCGGGCATGTGGATCGGCACCTTCCACGGCATCGGCGCGCGGATCCTCCGCATCCACGCCGACCGCGTGGGCCGCACCCCCGAGTACACCATCTACGACGAGGACGACACCCTCGCCGTCGTGAAGCGCGTCATGGAGCGCCTGCGCATCTCCACCAAGGAGTTCGCGCCCAAGGCGGTCCTCGCCGAGATCTCCTCGGCGAAGAACGCGCTCGTCGAGCCGCCCGAGTACGAGGCGCTCGCGCGCACGCCCACCGCCAAGGCGGCGGCGCAGGTCTACCGCGACCTCGAGCCCACGCTTCGCGGCGCCAACGCCGTGACGTTCGACGACCTGCTCACGCTGCCGGTCGCCATCCTGCGCGCGCACCCGGAGATCCGCGAGCACCTCGCGCGGCGCTTCCGCCACGTGCTCGTCGACGAGTACCAGGACACCAATCGCGCGCAGTACGAGTTCGTGCGGCTCATCGCCGGCGGGCACGGCAACATCTGCGTCGTCGGCGACGACGACCAGGCGATCTACGGCTGGCGCGGCGCCGACATCCGCAACATCCTCGACTTCGAGCGCGACTTCCCCGCGGCCACCGTCGTGCGGCTCGAGGAGAACTACCGCTCCACCGCGCCGATCCTCGACCTCGCGAACGACGTGATCGCGCGCAACGAGGGCCGCCGCGGCAAGACGCTGCGCGCCACGCGTCCCGGCGGCGAGCCCGTCATCCTGCTCGAGTGCGCCGACGACCGCGACGAGGCCGAGGCGGTCGCCGAGGCGGTGCGGCAGTGGCAGGCCTCGCGCGGCTCGCTCCGCGACTGCGCCGTCCTGTACCGCACCAACTCGCAGAGCCGCGCGATGGAGGAGGCGATGCGCCGCGCGGGGCTGCCCTACCGGCTCGTCGGCGCCGTCCGCTTCTACGACCGGCGCGAGATCAAGGACCTGGTGGCGTGGCTGCGTCTCATCGCCAACCCGGCCGACGACGAGGCCTTCCGCCGCGCCCTCACCGCGCCCAAGCGCGGCGTCGGAGACACCACCGTCGACCTGCTCGCCGACGAGGCGCTGCGCGCCGGCCTGCCGCTCCTCGAGGCCGCCCGCCGCATCGAGGCGGTGCCCGGCGTCCGCCCCGCGACGCGCAACGCGCTCACCGACCTCGTCGCGACGGTCGACCGGTTTCGCGCGCTCGCCGCGGACGCGAGCGTCGACCAGCTGCTCGTGCAGCTCATCACCGCGGTCGGCTACGACACGGCGCTGCGCAACGAGGGACCCGAGGGCCTCGAGCGGCTCGACAACGTGCGCGAGCTCGTCACGTCGGCCGCCGAGGTGATCATCGAGGACGGTGGCGAGGTGGGCCTGCGGCCCCTCGACCACTTCCTGCAGCGCGCCACGCTCGTGACGGGCCTCGACCAGCTCGGCCCCGACGCCGACGCGGTCACCATGATGACCGTGCACACGGCCAAGGGGCTCGAGTACCCGATGGTCTGCGTGAGCGGGCTCGAGGACGGCCTCTTCCCGCTCTCGCGCGCCTTCGACGACCCCGCGACGCTCGAGGAGGAGCGGCGGCTGTTCTACGTCGCCATCACGCGCGCCGGCGAGCGCCTCATGCTCTCGTGGGCGCACCAGCGGCGCCGCAACGGAGAGCTGCTGCCGAGCACGATCTCCAGCTTCCTGCGCGGGCTCCCGCCGGCGCACTTCGAGAAGCGCACCACCATCCGCACCCGCGGGTCGGCGCGGCTCGCCTCGCCCTATGGCGCGAGCGGCTTCGGCGGGGCGCCGGCGCGCGCCCGGGGCGGGGACGAGCCCCGCTACACCCGCTCGCGTGGCGCGCAGCCCGCCTGGTCGCCTCGCGCCGGTGAGAAGGTCTCGAGCTTCATCCAGGACGAGGAGGCGTCGCAGGACCTCCCGGCCTTCGTGCGCGGCGAACGCGTGAGCCACGCCAAGTTCGGGTCCGGCACCATCGCCGAGGTCTCGGGCAGCGGCAAGGACGCCAAGGTCACGATCGACTTCGACGACGAGGAGGTCGGTCGCAAGAAGCTCGTGATCGCCTTCGCGGGCCTGACGAAGGGATTCGACTGAGGCACGCGCGGGCGCCGCCGCCGCCCGCGCGCGTCAGCCCGCCGCCGTTTCCTCGGCCAGCGGCCGCGGCACGAAGAGCGGCTCCGCGAGCCGGGGCGTCCACCCCAGGGTCTCGTCCCCCAGTCCGAACCGCTCGGCCGCCTCGCGGCGGGCGACGCGCTCGCCGCCGGCCGTGAGCGCCTCCTTCCGCAGGCGCTTCGCCTCGCGGAGCGCCTCCTCTCCGCTCGGGTCGAACCGGCGCGGCGCGCTCGCCTCGCCGCGCACGAGGAAGTCCACCACGTAGTCGAAGGCGCGCTCGAGGTGCGCGGCCACCGTCACCTCGCGCAGCGGATAGCGGCTCTTCTCGGCCATCATCGACATCACGCGCTGCCACGAGTTCAGGTCCGTCACGGTCACCATCCCGCGGAAGATCCGCCGGTTGGTGCGCGTGCTGAAGATGGTCGGGCTCAGGATCCGGTCCAGGTGCTCGTCGGAGCGCGCGTGGTCGAGCAGGATCACCTCGCGCGCGCGCCGCGCCCACCGCTCGCCCGTCGCCGTCTCGAACCGGCTCTCCCAGTAGCTGTGGCCGGCGCCCGACGAGCTCGTCGTGATCGCCAGCTGGTGCGGCACGAAGTGGTTGTGCGCGATCACGTCGGCGGAGAGGTGCGACAGGTAGCCGAACGCGAAGGCGCGCAGCGCGTCGTCCCGTGCCTTGTCGAGGATGTCGTACGCCACGTTCCAGTTGTGGCAGTGCTCGCCGACCCGCGCGTACCGCTTGGCGAAGCTCGTGTCCGCCGCGATCGAGCCGTAGAGGAAGTCGTACGGGTAGGCGGTGAGCAGCGACGCCAGGCTCGCCGGCAGGAGGACGCCGGCGGACCGCAGCACGGCCTCGCCCAGCAGGATGTGCGTGCCCGGCGTCCACGCCCAGGCGTCGGTGGGGCAGAGCGCCAGCAGCAGGAGCGCCGCCAGCACCAGCGTCGTCCCGCGTCGCATCGGCGCGCTCAGTCGCGGCGACGGAGCCGCGGACGCTCGGCCGCCTCGGCCCGCGCCTTCTTCTTGGCCTTGCGACCCTTGCCCAGCCCGAGCGCGCGCGCGCCGAACTTCAGCCCCGCGACGGTCGTCGTCGCCACGGTCGCCACGCGCTCGGCCGAGGCGTTCACGCGGCCGATGATGTCGCTGAGGTCGTCGACCCGCTCGCTCAGCCCGACGACCGAGCGCCGCACGTTCTCGTTGACGACCTTCACCGTGTCGCGCGAGTCGTCGACCATCGCGTTGATGTTCTTGGCGACCTCGCGCACGTCCTCGTACATGCCCGCGGCGTTGCGCGCGAGCGGACGGAGCTCCTGCAGCAGCTCGTCCACCTTCGCGTGCACCTCCTCCGCCTTCCGGCGCAGCACCAGCAGGCCGACGAGCGTGAGCACCACGAGGAGCAGCAGGAGCAGCGAGGTGAGCCCGGACGCGACGAAGACGAGCTGCTCGAAGGCGGTCCGGGACGGCGGCACGTTGCGGACGAGCACCGTGTCGGCCACGGCGGCGAGCTGGAGGAGGAGCATGCCGAACAATCCGCCGCCGCGCCGATGGCGTCAAGCGTATATTCCCCGATATGTCCTCACCCCAGTTCATCGTCGAAGGCGGGCGCCGCCTCTCGGGCACCATCCGGCCCACCGGCAACAAGAACGCCGCCCTCCCCATCGTCTGTGCCGCGCTGCTCACCGACGAGCCGGTCACCCTCGAGAACGTCCCGCGCATCCGGGACATCGAGAGCCTGCTCCAGCTCGTGCGGCAGACCGGGGCGGCCGCGGAGTGGACCGCGGCGAACACCCTCGTCATCACCGCGCGCAGCATGCGCGGGGACGCGCTCGATCCCGAGCTCTGCAAGCGCATCCGCGCCTCGATCCTGCTCGCGGCGCCCCTCCTCGCGCGCGCGGGGCACGTGACGCTCGCGCCGCCGGGGGGCGACGTCATCGGCCGCCGCCGGCTCGATACGCACTTCCTCGCCCTCGAGGCGCTCGGCGCCGAGCACGTCTTCGCCGACCGCATCACCTTCCGCACGTCGGGCCTTGTCGGCGCCGACATCTTCCTCGACGAGCCGAGCGTCACCGGCACCGAGAACGCCATCATGGCGGCGGTGGCCGCGAAGGGGACCACGATCCTCCACAACGCGGCCTGCGAGCCGCACGTGCAGGACCTCTGCCGCATGCTCGTCGCGATGGGCGCCACGATCGGCGGGATCGGCTCGAACGTCCTGACGATCGAGGGCGGCGTGCCGCTCAAGGGCTGCACCCACCGCATCGGCCCCGACCACATCGAGGTCGGGTCGTTCATCGGCCTGGCCGCCGTGACGCGCTCGGCGCTCCGCATCGCCGACGCCGGCGTCGAGCACCTCCGCTCCACCCGCCTCGGCTTCGAGCGCCTCGGTGTCGAGACCGTCGTCGAGGGCGCGGACCTCATCGTGCCGGCGGAGCAGGTGCTCCGCATCCGGTCCGACCTCGGCGGCGCCGTGCCCAAGCTCGAGGACCAGCCGTGGCCGGCCTTCCCGGCCGACGTGATGTCCATCGCCATCGTCACGGCGACGCAGTGCGAGGGCATCATCCTGATGCACGAGAAGATGTTCGAGTCGCGGATGTTCTTCGTCGACAAGCTCGTGGGCATGGGCGCGCGCATCGTGCTCTGCGACCCGCATCGCGCGCTCGTCAGCGGCCCCACCGAGCTCCGCGGCGCGACGGTCGAGAGTCCGGACATCCGCGCCGGCATGGCGATGCTCATCGCCGCGCTCTGCGCGAAGGGCACGAGCACGATCAACAACATCGGGCAGATCGACCGCGGCTACGAGCGCATCGACGAGCGCCTCAACGCGCTCGGCGCCTCCATCACGCGGGTGGGGTGACCCGGGTGGACCGGCCGGCCTCGCTGCCCGCGCACCTGGCCATACCGGCCTTCGCGGCGATCGGCCTGCACGCCTTCGTCACCACGCGCGCCGCGGGCTCGTTCGGCTTCCCCGAGCAGGGGGACGACCCCGCCGCGCGCGAGCGATGGCAGGCGCTGCAGCAGGCGCTCGCCGACCACGGCGCGCCGCGGCTCGCCTCGGCCCGCCAGGTGCACGGCACCCGCGTGCTCGTGCACGGCGGCGACTGGGAAGGCTGGGTGCGCGTCGACGGGGCCGACGGCCATCTCCTCACGGCCGGCGGCGCAGCGGCCGTCACGGTCGCGGACTGCGTGCCGGTGCTCATCGGCCACGCCTCGGGCCGCGTGGCGGCGGTGCACGCCGGCTGGCGCGGCGTCGCGGGCGGCATCCTCGCGGAGGCCGTGCACGCGTTCGCGGCGCAGGGCATCCCGGCGGGGGAACTCGTCGTCCATCTCGGGCCGGCGATCTGCGGCCGCTGCTACGAGGTGGGGCCGGACGTTTATGAGCGCCTCACCGGCTGGGAGACCCGGCATCCGCGGCACGTCGACCTGCGGGCCCTGCTCGCGGAGCAGGCGAAGGCGCTCGGGGTGACCCGCTGGACGGCGAGCGGGGAATGCACGCGGTGCGACAACGACCTGCTGTTCTCGCACCGGGCGGGCGATGCGGGTCGCCAGATCGCCGTCATCGTCGGCGCGCCGCCCTCTCCATATTGACTCCTCTCGCCCCGGCCAGTAGCTTCACCGTGTTGAGTCCATTCCGGTCCGCAACACGCAGTCATCGGAGTGTGGGGGAAGGTCTCCCCACACTTTTTTGTTCTTCCGGCCCTACTTGCCAGCCATGAATCAGGCAATCGAAGCCCTTGTCATCGCTGAACTTGCGCCGCTCGGCTACGAGCTGGTGGAGTTGCGGCAAGGCGGGTCGAAGGGACGTCCGGTGCTGGATGTGCGCATCGACCGGCTGGACCGCGAGAAGGTGCAGGTGGGGGACTGCGAGAAGGCATCGCGCGCGATCGAGGCCCGGCTGGACGCCGAGCCCAGCCTGATCTCGTCGCGGTACGTGCTCGAAGTGTCGTCCCCGGGAATGGATCGGCCACTGCGGTCGGTGGCCGACTTCGTGCGGTTCGTCGGCCGGCGCGCGAGCGTCAACTCGCTGGCATTGCACGGACGGCAGGATGTCGAGATCGTCGCGGTCGAGGGGGAGGCGGGCCAGGAGCGCCTGCGCCTTCGCGACCAGAAGGGCACTGAGCATGTGATCGCGTACGCGGACGTCACCGACGCCCGCCTCGCGTTCCACTGGAAACCGTAAGCACTTTTCTGAAGGAGACCGGGATGGCCGGGTCGGCTGAGATCCTCACCGCGCTGCGCGAGCTCGCGAACTCGAAGCAGATCGAGCGCAGCGAGCTGCACGAGCTGCTGAAGGACGGCATTCTTGCCGCCCTCGCCAAGAAGCACGGGCCCACGGTGCAGGCGGAGGTGGAGATCGACGACGCCAAGGGCGACATCCGCATCGTCATCCTCAAGAAGGTCGTTGAGGACGTGCAGGACGCCATCGGCGAGATCTCCCTCGAGGAGGCGCGGTACGAGGACCCCGAGTACCAGCCGGGCGACATCATGGAGATCCCGGTCGAGTTCGCGGAGTTCGGCCGCTCCGCGGTGCAGGCCGCGAAGCAGCGCATCGTGCAGCGCGTCCGCGAGGGCGAGCGCACCAAGATCCGCGACGAGTTCGCGTCGCGCGTCGGCGACCTGCTCTCGGGCGAGATCCAGCAGATCGAGCGGGGCAAGATCGTCCTCATGCTGAACAAGTTCCGCGAGGCCGAGGCGATCATCCCGTACCGCGAGCAGAACCATCGCGAGACGTACACGCAGGGCGAGCCGCTGCGCGCCGTGCTCAAGAAGATCGAGGAGACGCCCAAGGGGCCGCGCCTCATCCTCTCGCGCGCCGACGCGCTCTTCGTGCAGGCGCTCTTCCGGCTCGAGGTGCCCGAGATCCAGTCGGGCATCGTCGAGATCCGCGCCGCCTCGCGCGAGGTCGGCAGCCGCACCAAGATCGCCGTCGTCTCGAAGGACGAGGGGATCGATCCGGTGGGCGCGTGCGTGGGCCTCAAGGGCTCGCGTGTGCAGGCCGTCGTGCAGGAGCTCGGCGGCGAGCGCATCGACATCGTGCCCTGGTCGGCCGACCCGGAGCGCTTCGCCAAGCTGGCGCTCGCGCCCGCCAAGGTCGCGCGCGTGTTCAGCGAGCCGTCCACCAAGACGATCCAGGCGGTGGTCGACGAGGACCAGCTGTCGCTCGCGATCGGCCGCAACGGGCAGAACGTGCGGCTCGCCTCGGAACTGACCGGCTGGAAGATCGACCTCTACTCGAGCCGCGAATGGCTGGAGAAGGGCGGCGACATCCCGCTCTTCGCGCCGCTGCCCGAGGACGAGGCCGCGGACGTGCCGCTCTCCGACATCGAGGGCCTCGCGACCGCCACGGTCGCGGTGCTCGAGGCGGGCGGGTATCGCACCCTCAACGACATCATCGACCTCGAGCGTGAGGACCTCCTCAAGCTCCCCGGCATCGCGCCGGAAGAGGCCGACCGCATCATGGCGATCCTCGACGAGCTCACCGTGGAGGGCGACGAGTCCGCCACCGGTGGCGCCGAGGCGGGGCAGGGGTAAGTGGAGGACGCCGACCGCCGGCGCCTGCTCGGGTTGCTCGGGCTCGGGCTCCGCGGTCGGCTCGCGGTGGTGGGCGTGGACCGGGTCCGCGAGGCCGCGCACCGGGGCACGCTGCGGGTGGCGGTCCTCGCGGCCGACGCCTCGCGCAACAGCAGGGAGAAGGTCGAGGGGCTGCTGGCGGCCAAGGGCGTGCCCGTGTTGACGGTGCCGTCGGCGGCGGAGCTGGGTGAGGTGGCGGGACGCGACACGACCACGATCATCGGGGTGGTGGACGCGCAGTTGGCGAAGGGGATCCTCGCATCCGCCGGGGCGGCGGACGCGGTGCAGAAAGGCTCAAGGGGGAAGGTTTGACGAAGCTTCGGGTGGGTGAACTGGCAACGGAGTTCGGCGTCTCTGCCGAGGAAGTGATGGCCCTGCTTCGCTCGATGGAGATGGTCGTGCGCAATCCGGCGTCGCCGCTCACGGACGACCAGGTGGCCCGGGCGCGCCTGCGCTGGGAACGCGAGAAGCGGGTGCGCGCCGAGAAGGCGGCTGCGCCCGAGGCCGCGCCGGCCAAGAAGAAGCGCGTCGCCGCCAAGGCCGAGGGCGAAGCGCCCGCGGCCAAGAAGCCGGCCGCGAAGGCCAAGAAGGCCGAGGACGTCGAGCCCGCCCCGGTCGCCGAGGAGGCGAAGCCGGCCACGCGCCGGCGTCGCGCCGCCGACGTGGCGCAGGCCGAGGCGGTGGCCGCGGCGGTCGCGGCCGCCGAGCAGGCCGCCGCTGCCGCGGCGGCTGCCGAGCGTGAGGCGGCCGCGAAGGCCGCCGAGGAGCGGGCGAAGGCCGAGGCTGCGGAGCGGGAGATTGCCCGCGCCCGCGCCGAGGAGGCCGAGCGTCAGCGGGCCGCCGAGGCCGCGGCGCGTGCCGCCGCCGACGCGGCGGCCGCTCCGGCTCCCGTGTCGACGCCAGCCCCCGCCGGCA
>ERZ1645185.1249-NODE-1249-length-10482-cov-4.694159_pt1 | contig 10482 bp, 8 predicted proteins | sample MGYA00575351_ERZ1645185 | MGnify/ENA primary metagenome ERZ1645185 (study PRJEB40838, sample SAMN11284767) | freshwater sediment metagenome | isolation source: river sediment | host: Sediment | place: India: Jana village, Kanpur | collected 2015-12-17 ... | reverse complement strand
GTAGTTGCGCACGTCCTGCACCCGCTCGATGGCGGCGGCATATTCCGTCACCCGGTCGAGATCGGCGTTCAGGCTCGACAGGGCCGGCGTGACGTTGATGAGCCAGGAGAAGGCACCTGTCAGTTGTCCCACAAGGGCGGCCGTGGTGATGTAGGTCTGGAAGTCGATCTGGCCCTGGGCATAGGCGGGCAGCGCCAGGACCGAGGCCAGGATCTGCAGCGAGAAGGTGTTGTAGAAGTCGTTCAGCCCGATGAAACCCGCGTTCAGCAGGTTGTTCTGGAACCAGACGCGGTCGATCGCACCATAAAGCCGGCGGTTGATCTTGCCCTGCACCCGCTCGCCATCCGAGGCGGTGATCTGCGAGGCGCGGCGGAACATGGTGTTGAGCTCGCCACGGAAGGCACCCTCGGCCTCCTGGAACTCGCGGTTGACGCCGCGCATGACCTGGCCGATGCGCGAGAAGCCCCAGGTGCAGAGCAGCGCGAAGGGCACGATTACCCCGAGCGTCAGCGCGAAGGAGCCGGCATGACCGAGCGCGGGCGTCTGTTCGATCGGGGTCGAGATCTGCCAGAGCTTGCGCGACACCTCGAAGGCGCTGGCCGCCACGGTGGCGATGCCGATGGCAAGACCGATGAAGCTGCCGGTCAGGCCCTTGATGCATTCCTGCTGGCGCTGATCAAGGCTGTCGAGCCTGGGGTCCGACTGGATGTTGAGGATGACGTTGCGGTCCGAAAGCGTCGCCTTGGTAAACTGCTCGTTCAGCCAGGCGCGCCAGTGGCGGTGCAGGTTCTGCGCGAGATAGTGGCGCAGGGCGATCGCGACGATGCTGAGCGTGATCATCGCCATAAGCATCGTCCCTGCCTGGACGAAGGCGGTGAAGGGGTAAAGGTTGCCGGGCGTGCGGTAGGTGGCCTTGGCGCTTTCGAAGGCGCCGGCGCTTTCGGCGATCCAGATGCCGACCTTGGCGATAAGCCAGGTCAGAAGCGCGATCAGGATGGTGTGGAACCAGGCGACGCCGCGCACATCGCAGCGCCAATAGGCAGTCAGCAACCCACGGACATCCTGCATGTCCGCGACCTCGGTCCGTGTTGGTCGCTCGGGCGGGCCAGCACGGAATTCCTTTCCGTCCGGCCTTACCACCATTGCTTGCGCCTCGGTCTCCGCATTGTCTTGCCGGCCTCCTCCCGCACCCAGTCTCAAGCCCGCGGATGGCAGGACTGTGGCCCGGTCAGGCGATGATTGCGGCGTGGCGGGTGGCGGTAAAGTAAACTCTGCCGTTTTTTGTCAATGCTGCATTGCGGCGTAACCTATTGGCATCACTTGAGAATCCGAGAAAGCCGGTTTTGCTGCCCATTCCGTGTGCGAATGCCGACCGGCTGGGCGCTTTCAGGGGAAAGCTGCAGCGGAAGGTCCGGTCAGTCCGGTTTGACCCAGGCCCCGGTCGCGGCCGAGCGGGCAAAGGCGTGGATCACCGCCTCGATCTTCAGGCCGTCCGCGAATCCGATTGAACGGGAGGATTCGCCCCGGATCGCCTTCAGGAGTTCGGCCAGTTCGATCACCTTCAGCTCGTTGAAGCCCAACCCGTGGCCCGGCGCCGGGCAGAGCCTTGCATAGTCGCCGTGCAGCGGGCCGGACAGGATGCGGCGGAAGCCGCGGCTCTCGGGCGGGCCGTCGGCGATGTAGAGGTTGAGTTCGTTCATCCGCTCGTTGTCGAGCCAGAGCATCCCCTTCGAGCCATGTACCTCGATCCGGAGCCCGTTCTTGCGGCCATGGGCGACGCGGCTGGAGGCCAGTGTACCGCGTGCGCCCGAGGCAAAGCGGACAAGCGCATGGGCAATGTCGTCATTCTCCACTTTTGCCGTGCCTCCGCCCGGCAAGGGACGCTCGGAATGTACGGTTTCGACAAGTGCGGTCAGGCCTGCGATCTCGCCCATCAGCGTCCGGGCGAGCGAGATCAGGTGCACGGTCAGGTCGCCAAGCGTGCCAAGCCCGGCCTCCTTCGCCTTCAGTCGCCAGGACCAGGGCAGGGCCGGATCGGCCATGTAATCCTCGTCGACCGAGCCGCGGAAGTCGAAGGGTGTGCCGATGCCGCCGGCGGCGATCAGGCGGCGCGCTTCCTGCAAGGCGGGGTTCTGGAGATAGGCATAGCCTAGTGCGGTTGCCTTGCCGGACTTTGCCGCGGCGTCGGTCATGGCTTGGGCATCGGCCATGGTCAGCGCCATCGGCTTTTCGCACCAGACATGCTTGCCGGCTTCAAGCGCCGCCACCGCCATTTCGCGGTGCAGGCCGTTGGGCGAGGTGATCGAAACCAGGTCGATCGCAGGGTCGGCCAGCAGGTCGCGCCAGTCGGTCGTCGAGCGGGCGAACCCCCAGGCCGAGGCGCATCTGGCGGCGTGGCCCGCCTCGACATCGCACAGCGCCACCCGGTCGATCACCGGCACATCGCCATAGACGGCGCGGACGGCGCCATAGGCCATCGCGTGACATTTACCCATGAATCCCGTGCCGATCAGGCCGACGCCGATGCGTTCCATGTCTGTCCCCTGGTGCTGTGTCGGGCGCGCCAGCTGTCGCGCAATTCCCGCATTCCGATGAATGTCACGTCCTGCCGGTGGAGCCAGTCGGCGAAGCCCGGAGTGCGGAACAGCTCGTATTCGGCGCGGCGGATGTGGTGGAAACCGGGGTCGATCGCCTCGATCTCGCCCGGCTTGGTGAAATGGAGCGCAAGGAAGGTCAGCCCGGGCGCAAGCCCTGACAGCAACTGCCGGTAGGCAAGGTCGGGCGGGGCCGAGGGGCGCCAGTCGGTCTCGGCGATGCGGTCGAAGATCTCGAAACCAAGGGTGCGGGCGGCGTCGACCCCCGGCGAGAAGGCCTCGGCCGCGACGCCGGTCATGTTGTGCTGCCCGCCATAGGCCGAGAGGCTGGCGCAGAAGAGCGGCGGCAGGCGGTAATCGGCGGCGATTCTCGCATAGATTTCCGCGAATTCCGGGGCCAGAACCGCGCCCATGTGGTCGTCGAGATGGGTCACGTCGATGCCGGCCAGACGTGCCGCGTCGATCTGGGCGCGCAGTTCCGCCTCGACCGCTTCGGGTTGGGCCTTCGCCCGGACGGTCGGCACGTCGGGATGGAAGAAGCCTTCGGCATCCGTCAGCCCGGCCGAGGCCGGGGGCCGGGTCAGCGGCCGCCAGCGATAGCCCTTCATCTCGCTGGTCAGCGTCAGATGCACGCCCAGGTCCAGCGCCGGATTGGCCCGCGCCATTGCCGCCAGTTCCGGGAACCACGGGCAGGGCACCATGACCGAGCCGGAGGTCAGCGTGCCCAGGTCCCACAACTCGGCGAAGGCGGCGTTCGCGCCGTGGCTCATGCCGAGGTCGTCGGCATGGATCACGACGCGGCGCTCGCCGGTCATCGGGCCTTCTCCAGCAGGTCCTCGATCTCGCGCTCCATCGCGGCCATGTCTTCGCCGCCGGACATGATGCGCACCACCTCGTCGCGGCTGATGTCGGTCTTGGCGTAGGTGCCTTTCGATGTCCCGCGGTTCAGCAGGGTGAACTTGTCGGCCACCGGATAGGCGTGGTTGATGTTGTGGGTGATGAGGATCACGGCGAGGCCGCGCAGCCGCGCCTCGATCACGAATTTCAAGACCATCGCCGCCTGATGGACGCCAAGCGCCGAGGTCGGCTCGTCGAGGATCAGCACCTTCGCGCCGAAATGGATCGCCCGGGCGATGGCGACCGACTGCCGCTCGCCGCCCGACAGCGTGCCTACGGCCTGCGACGGGTCGCGGACCTGGATGCCCACGTCAATCAGCGCCTGCTTTGCGACCTTGCTGGCGTGGTCGAGGTCGAAGCGGCGGAAGGGGAAGACGCCTTTCTCCGGTTCGCGCCCGAGGAAGAAGTTCCGCGCGATCGACATCAGCGGGATCAGGCCGAGGTCCTGGAACACGGTCGCGACACCCGCATCGGTCGCATCGCGCGGCGAGCGGAAGGTCACCGGCTGGCCTTCGAGCAGGATCTGCCCCTCGCTCGGGCGGTGAACGCCCGAGAGGATCTTGATGAGCGTCGACTTCCCGGCGCCGTTGTCGCCCAGCAGGCAATGCACTTCGCCGGGATTAACGGCGATACTGACGTCGTTCAGCGCGATGACCGAACCGAAGTGCTTGGAAACGTTGCGCAGTTCGATTGCGGGCGTGGTCATGACTCGACCCTTTCGCCAAGGGCGCGGGCGCGCCCGTAGTTGTTGACCAGCACCGCGGCGAGGATCACGAGGCCAAGGAAGACCTTGAACCAGTCGGTGTCGATCCCGGTATAGAAGATGCCCATCTGCACCAGCCCGAAGATCAGCGCCCCGAAGGCCGCGCCGAGGACGGTGCCATAGCCGCCGGTCAGGAGGACCCCGCCGATGACGGCGGCGATGATCGCCTCGAATTCCTTCTGGGTGCCGCGCACGGTGTCCGCAGATCCCGCTTCCATGACCTGGATGGTGGCGAGGAGCGTTGCGGCGACGGCGGTGACGATGAAGAGCGTGATCTTCACCCGTGCGACCGGGACGCCCACGTTCCGCGCCACCGTCGCATCGCCGCCCGAGGCATAGATCCAGTTGCCGAACTTGGTCTGGGTCAGCACCCAGCCGGCAAGGCAGGTGACCGCGATCCACCACACGATCGACATCGGGATGCCGGGCACGAAGGGCATCCCGTCGCCCTTGACCGCGATCCAGCCCTGCGCGCCCATCCATTGGAAGAGGCCGGTCAGGACATGGCCGTTGAAGATCGCCGCCGTCCAGGGATCGGGCGGGTTGTCGAGGATGTAGGGGATCTGCGTCCGCCCCGTCACCGCGCGGGTGATGCCAATGGACAGGCCGCGCAGGATGAACAGCGTGGCGAGCGTCACGATGAAGGACGGCAGCCGCGTCTTCACCGTGATGTAGCCGTTCAGATAGCCGACCAGCACCGCCACCGCGAAGGCCGTGCCGATCGACGCCCAGAGCGGCCAGCCGAGTTGGGTCACCAGCAGCCCCATGACGATGCCGGCGAAGCCGACCATCGAGCCGATCGACAGGTCGAACTCGCCTGCGATGATAAGCAGCGACACGGCGGCGGCGAGGATGCCGAGCTCCGCTGCCAGTGTCAGGAAGGTCATGGCGCCTTGCAGAGAGTAGAGCGAGGACGCACCCGGCAGCACCGCGAAGACGAGGAAAGTGGCGATCAGCCCCAGCACCACCCCGGCCTCGGGCCGGCGCATCAGACGGGTGAAGGCCGAGGCCTGCGCGACGCGCTCATCGGGCCGGTCGAGGGATTTGCGCGTGATCTCGGGTGCGTGGCCTTGGGCCGCCGCCGGTGGCGGAGGGGTCGGTACTTCGGTCATCTGACTTGTCTCTGGTCCCGCGGTGATGGGCCGGGGGCAGGGCGGACCTGCCCCCGGGGGAGAGGGAAGGGGCGCCTCAGCGCGTCCCTTCCTTGGAGAGCGTCTGGATCGCCTTGGCCTTTTCGGGCGAGTCGACGAACAGCGGGCCGGTGTAGATGTTGTTCTGCACCATCAGCCCATGCGTGGCATTCTGCACCAGCAGGACGACCGGCAGGTAACCCATCAGGTATTGCTGCCCGTCGATGCCGAAGCCCATCTTGCCGTCGGCGACCGACTGCAGGATTTCCGGGCCAAGGTCATAGGTGAAGAGCTTGTACTTCGACCACAGGTCCTGCTCGTCGAAATACTTGATAAGTGGGTTGGCCCCGGCCGTACCGGTGGCGAAGACGGCCTGTGTATCGGGATGCGAGGCAAGATAGGCCTCGACCCGGCGGGTCACGTCACCGGGGTCCTGCGACACGGCGACGACTTCCGAGGTGCCGTTCGACGCCTTCAGGCCATCGGCGATCCCTTGGCACCGCTGGTCGAGGCTGATGTTGCCGACCTCGTGGTTGATGCAGGCGACCTTGAGGATACCGGCCGCGGCAAGCTTTTCACCCGCCTTGATCCCGGCCTTGTATTCCGAGGTCGTGCCGACATAGAGCGGCACGCCCAGCTCGGCGCCTTCCGGCTCGCCCGAGTCGATGTTGACGACGGGGATCCCGGCATCGACGGCCGACTTGACCGCCGAGGCGAGCGCGTCCTTGTCGGGGATCGAGATCACGAGGCCATCGGGTTTGGTCGCCACGGCCGCCTCGATCAGGCGGGCCTGCTCGACCGAGTCGAAGACCTGCGGGGCGATGTACTGGACCTGCGCGCCGGTTGCGGCGGCAGCGTCATCGACTCCGCGCTTCACGACCGACCAGTAGGCGTCGGACGAGTTGCCGTGCACGACGACCGCAATCTTGACGTCGGCGGCGGCCTTGAGCCCCTCGGCCGATGCGGCCCCGGCCAGGAGGCCAAGGGCGGCAACGGCCGCAGGTGCGAACTTGAACCGTTCGAACATTGTCTTCGTCTCCCTGTGGTTGGTGCCGGCCGGAAGGGTCCGGCAGGCTTTCGCTTGGTCATGGTGCTCTTTGCGGCGCCTCAACCCGTAACGGTGAACCCTGCCTCCCTTGCCATGCGCGAGAGGTTCCGGAACCCCATCGTCGCATAGGTCAGCGGATGGGCCTTCTTGGGGTCCTGTTCCGCTTCGACCACCAGCCAGCCGGAATAGCCCGCATCATGCAGGATCTTCAGGATGGCCGGATAGTCGATGATGCCGTCGCCCGGCACGGTGAAGATACCCTCCATCACCGCCCCCATGAAGCTCATGTCCTCGGCCCGCGCCTTTTTCAGGATGTCGGGGCGGGCGTCCTTGCAATGGACATGCACGACGCGCTTCACGTGCTTCTTCAAAAGCGCCACCGGATCGCCGCCCGAGAAGATCGAATGGCCGGTGTCGTAGAGCAGCCCGACCGCCTCGCCGGTGTGCTGCATCATCAGGCCGACTTCCTCGTCGGTCTCGACGATGGTGCCCATGTGGTGATGGAAGGCCATCCGCACGCCGAAATCGGCGAAGCGTTCGGCCAGCGCGGTCAGCTTCCTGCCATAGGTCGGCCATTCCGTTGCGCTGAGTGACGGACGCTGCGAGATCGGCCCCCAGATCGCCCCGTGCCGCCCGCGAGAGGTGTCGGCATAGACGACATGGGTCGCGCCGAGATCGCGCAGCAGGGCCAGGTGGGGCGTGATCGCCTCGAATTCCTCCTCGACCGACTTCTCGTCGCAGCGGCCGTCATACCAGCCGGAGACGAGGGCAAGGCCATAGCTCTTGAGGATCGGACCCAGTACCTTGGAATCGCGGGGAAACTTGCCCCCAAGCTCGGTCCCGGCATAGCCCGCCTGTTTGGTTTCGGCGAGGCAAGTTTCCAGCGGGGTATCGCCGCCCAGTTCCGGCACGTCGTCGTTGGTCCAGGTGATCGGGTTGATCCCGATGCGCACGCTCATGGTGTCAGCCCTTCTTTGCGTTGTGGGTCATGTGCCAGGCCGCCAGCCCGGCCAGCAGGTCCATGTCCTTCGCGGCGGCCTCGGCGGTGTTTCTTACCGGCTCGCCCGTGGTCACCGCGCGGTAGAAGCCGCGCAGTTCCTCGATGAAGGCCTCCTCGTAGCCTGTCCGGATGTCTCGGGTTTCGAGCGCGAGTCCCTGCCCGCGCCGTTCGGTCAGCCGCGTCGGTGCGTGGTTGAGCCAGGGCGAGGGGAATTCCAGTTCGAGCGCGGACCCCTCGAAGGTCAGGGTGATCCGTTCGGAGTAATGCGGCAACGAGGGCGTCGTCAGGTGCGACATGGTCCAGAGCGCCGCTCCGCCGTTCAGGCTGACTGCACCCTGTCCGCCGATCCCCCCGGCAAAGAGCGCGGCGCCGGTGATGCCGTCGATCCTGGTGCCAAGCGCATCCAGGATGCCATGCACCGCATTCACGTCATGCACGATCGACGAGGCATAGGCGGCACAGAAGCCGCGATAGCCGGTTTCGTCCAGCGGCACCATGACGGCGCGCGCAACTTGCTCCGCCTGCATCGCCCGCAGCGCCTGTCCCGCCTCGGGCGGCAGGTCCGACCCAAGCTGCCATTCGTGGTGGCGGATGAAGGGCGCGGCGTCGGGGTCATAGACCTCGACCGCCACCTGCAGCAGCGATCCGGCCTGATCGGGCAGGCGGGTCAGCAGCGCCTCAAAGCTCGGGTCGAACCGCTTCATGTAGCCGGTCTGCAGGACACGGCCGGCGCGGTCGCGGGCAGCCGCCAGCGTCCGGATATCCTCGGAGGCGTAGCAGAGCGGCTTTTCGCAGAAGACGTGCAGCCCCGCCGAAAGCGCCGCCGAGACATGGGTGAAATGCAGCGCGTCGGGCGAGGCGACGACGACGGCATCGAGCGGCATCGCCAGCAGTTCCGCCGGATCGGCCACGGTCGGGACACCGTAGCGCCCGGTGACGAAGCCGCGCGCGGTGGGCGAGGGATCGGCGACCATCTTGAGGTCGAACAAGGCCGGCAGTCGCAGCAGGTTCGGGATGTGCTCGACCTGAGCCACACCACCTGCACCGATGACGCCCACCTTCAGCCGCGACATTCCGTTGGGTCCCCCTGATCCGATGAGGGAATGCTAGCGCCGATCTGGTTCCTGAATTAGAACCAGATCACCACGATTTTGAGGAACCACTTTGTCGACCGGCTTCGCCCTGGAAAGCATCGTGCCCGACCGCGCCAGCGCGGTTCCCCTGCATCAGCAGCTTTACCAGCGCCTGCGGGCGCTGATCGAGGCGCGCCACCTGACCCCGGGCATGGCGCTGCCCTCGACCCGCGCGCTGGCGCAGGACCTGGGGCTGGGGCGGAACACGGTGATCGCGGCTTACGAGCAGCTGGCACTGGAAGGCTTCCTGCAGACCGGGCCGGGCGTCCCGCCTGTGGTCCGCGACCTCGCGCTTGGTCAGGGGCAGGGCATTGCCCCCATGCAGGATGCGCGGCTGTCGGCGCGGGGGCGGGTCATGGCCAGCCAACCCTATCACCACGGCGAACCGGGGGCGACGGCCTTCCATCCCGGCCTGCCGGATGTCGGGCAGTTCCCCTTCAACACCTGGTCGCGCCTGCTGACCCGGCGCGCCAAGGCGGCGCGGAGAGACCTGTTCGGCACCTATTACGTGACCGGCTACCCCGAATTGCGCGAGGCGATCGCCCGCTACCTGACCGCCTCGCGCGGGGTGATCTGCACGCCGGACCAGGTCGTGGTGACAAACGGCGCGCAATCGGCTTTCGACCTGATCGCGCGGCTGCTCCTTGATCCCGGCGACACGGTCTGGATGGAGGAGCCGGGCTATTACGGGGCCGCCTCCGCCTTCCTGTCGGCCGGCGCGCGGCTGGCGCCGCTGCATGTCAGCGAGGCGGGCTGGGCGCTCGATCCGCCCGCCGGGCCGGTGCCGCGCGCGATCTTCGTCACGCCGTCCTGCCACCACCCGCTTGGCCTGACCATGTCGATGGGCCAGCGCCTTGACCTGCTGCGCCTGTCCGACCAGTGGGGCGCCTGGCTGATCGAGGATGACTATGACAGCGAATATCGCTTTCAGGGCCAGCCGATCCCGGCGTTGCAGGGCGTCTCCTCGGGCGAGCGGACGATCTTCGTCGGCACCTTCGCCAAGATCCTGTTTCCAGCGATGCGGCTGGGCTACGTCGTCCTGCCGCCGCCCCTGCTCTCGCCCGTCAAGGCGGCTCTCAGCGCCACGGGCCATTTTGCGCCACTCCTGACCCAGGCGGCGCTCGCCGATTTCGTCGCCGAAGGGCATTTCGCCCGCCACCTGCGCCGCACCCGCCGGCTTTATGCGCAGCGGCGGGAGACGTTCTTCACGCTGTTCGACCGCTTTCTCGGCTCGGCCATGTCTCTCCGCCGCGCCGATACCGGCATCCAGCAAGTGGCCCGCTTTCTTTACCCGGTCGATGACCGCGAGGTGGCCGAGCGCGCCGGGGCGGACGGTGTCAATGTCTCGCCGCTGTCGATGCAATACCGCCACGGCAGCCCGCAGGCGGGACTTGTCCTTGGCTTCGCCGCAGTCGAGGAAAAGAACCAGATCCGCGGGTTCCGCCGCCTCGCTGCGGCGGTGGAACGGTCGATCCTGCGCTGACGGGTCACGAGGCCGGGTGTGTTTCGACCTCTTCGGCCATCCAGGCGCGGAAGGCCGTCGCCAGTGGGGACGTCGCGGCATCCTCGGGCTGGACGGTGTAATAGGCGCCGTCGGTCTGGTCGCGGACCGGGGCAAGCGGCACGAGTTCGCCCTGCGCCAGATCGCGCTCGACAAGGTAGGTGGGGACAAGGCCGATGCCGATCCCCGCCCGCGCCGCCTCGATCACCATGGCGAAGAGTTCAAAGCGGTGGCCGCTGAAAGCCGCCGAATCCTCGATTCCTTCCTCGCGCAGCCAGCTGTCCCACAGGCGCGGGCGCGACTCCAAGTGGAGGAGCGGCAGGCGCGCGATCTCGGCGGCGGACGGGGCCGCGCCGGTGCCGAGCCGGTCGCGCCCGGCGGGCGAGATCACGGGGACGACCCGCTCGCGGCAGAGG